>Ga0308164_10003429_pt1 | contig 14295 bp, 12 predicted proteins | sample PhyTR2_FD_201031 | JGI IMG/M metagenome (GOLD analysis project Ga0308164, IMG submission 201031) | Phyllosphere microbial communities from UC Gill Tract Community Farm, Albany, California, United States - DLSLT.R2 | ecosystem: Host-associated > Plants > Phyllosphere > Unclassified | place: USA... | reverse complement strand
GTCGTTATGGTGACCCTGCCGGTCCCCCCGCAACGATTACCCGTGAACCTGGTCAGATCCGGAAGGAAGCAGCCACAGCGGGAACATTGTGTGCCGGGGTGTGGCTGGTAGGGTTGCCACCTATTTCTAAGTCCTTGTTCTACCAAGGATTTCGCACCTAAAAACCTCGAAGTGTGACAGCGTATGGGTACACCTAAGTGGTGCGCCACAGCTGGCATGTTAGCTCATCTTCAGCTCGGCCCCTACCATCTATCTTCATGATTTTCTGCAATCAGTATTGGCGGAAATCATCCGCTGGATGCTAGCCCTGCAGACTGATACTAGCGGTTGACCCTCTAATTGAGGCGAAAAGATGAGCAGTGATGTGCAGATGACTTCGCAGCAGTTTACAGCTGAGTAATCACCTCCGTCACATCCTCCATGAATCGATGAGTTGCCTTCAAGTGCAAGGCAGCGATGCCGCCTACGCTGGGCTGCTGTCGGATCGGTTAGGAATTCCAAACATGCTGGGGCGGCCAAGCTCGCTTGGTCACCGGGATTCCGATCATTAAGGCTCTCGCAGCGACGCCCCTCCTTGCTCAGCCCCCAGCGTTCGCAACCGCGAATCTAATACTGCCCAGATCGCGACCAGAGATGATACATAGTGCTGGCCTTAGGGGCGAAGCCTAGCGTGGATGCCTGCTGCAGTAGCGTGTGAGTTTAGCGAATCAGGAGGGACTAGCGAACGAAGCTCTCTGGCAATGCGCAATTCAGATGCTCGCGGTCCAGCAAGGGCATAGGCTCCGGCAGTCATATAGGCGCAACCTATTCCCGCCAAATAGCCGCCGAACTGCATCTTCAACAGCATTGGGTAAACGATCTACACAAATCGCCGATAGGCGAGCGTCGCTTCCACCATTTTCACGTGACTGGCAATTGCCAGCATGGCGCAGTGCTATTAGGATACAGCATCTGAGCGAGGAGCTAGAAATGGAATTCATGAAAAAATCGATCGCGCTTGTCAGACGAAATTCGTCAGCGTGGAGCCGTTATCCATATCAAAGAGCCGACTACGGTTGTCTTTGTCATGCCCCTCAAGAATCTTATCTTTGGTTAGTTTCAGATTTCTAGTTGCTGCTAGTGTTTTTAAATTATGGTCATGACGGAAAGTACATGACTTTTTCTATGGTTGATATTCTGCATATTCGTCTGGGTTGGTTCCGGTCGGTGACGCTCAAAGGACTAAAATGAAGCCTACGAAAATTTTCATTAGCTATAGCTGGGATGGCGAAGAACATCAGAACTGGGTGCAGCGGCTTGCTGCTGACTTAGATGAATATGAAGAATTTCACGTAACCTTTGATATGTTTGATATGGATAGTTTTAGCGATAAGAATCTATTCATGGAAGAGGCTGTGCGTGACTCAGACATGATATTGGTGGTTTGTACTGAAAAGTATAAAGCCAAAGCGGAAGGTCGAAGTGGTGGCGTTGGTATCGAAACTTATCTAACAGCAATTCGCCACTGGGAAGAATCCGAAAAAGGAGCGCCTAGTAATATCTTGGTAGTGTCTCGTGAGCGGTATAGTACCCCGTTCTACCTGCGGGGGAAGTTTCGTGCAGACTTTCATGATGACGATTTGTACGCAAAGAGTTTGACGTTTCTTATTAAGCACCTGAGCAGAAAAGCGAAGCTTAGTCGCCCTGAGAAAAGGAAAAGTTTGGAGAATGGAGTCGCACACTATGACTTCACTCGGGTTGAAGATATTCTTAAGCTCAAGTACTCAAAACGTTCAGCAGTAATTGATGCAGCCTCGGGTACTGATCGCTCGGGATCTAATAGGATTAAGTTTGAGTTCTGGGAAGTGCGTACACCATTCCCTTCTTATTTTTTGATACTATACCCGAATATAACTATTTCTCAAACGATTAATAGATTTTGCCGTCAGCTTTCAGGTAAGGGTGTGGATTTGAAGAATCTTACAATCCTTCGCCCCTCCAATGGTGATGAGTCACTTGTAAAGCGGATTATGGCTGAGAACGGTTATGATATCGAGGTTGCCGATTTAACATATTCCGAGTTTATATGGGAATATTGTATTGACGAAGGGTTGCGTACATCAACAGCGGTTAGGGAGAACAAGTTTTACACAAATCAAGCTCTCTTGCATCTTGGTCAGGAAGGTGGAAAGTCCGAGTCTGCTAATAGATATATTGTTGATAAGTTGTACTCAGATACCGCGTCGTCTGGTCAGCTCATAACAGCAACAGGTGGGATGGGCAAAAGTACGCTCTGTCACGAATTGGCTATTTCGCTTCAGCAGAAAGCTGCAGGGCAGAGTGCTGTAGTGTTAATTAAGGCGGAGTCACTTAGAAATAACTATTCTAATGAGTTTTTAGGTAATGTTGAGGTGAAGTCGGTTTACGACTTGTATGATTTGCATGCCCAGATTAATAAGATTGAGCATGTGTATGATCGAAATCAATTTGAACTGTGTTTGCTTTGTGGGCGAGTTGTTGTAATTGTTGACGGTCTTGATGAGTTTGTATCTATACTTCAGGAGCGGTTTGATCTGCCTTCTTTCCTCGCTTCCATTAGCGAGACTCATCAACAAATGGGACGCAGTCAAGTTATTCTTACTTCGCGAAATATGTCATTCCTTGAGAATATTGCACTCGATGAGTTTGGCATAGACTGCCATGAGCTACTGGGCTTCGATGAGGTTTCGCGTAAAAAATACATCAAGAAGCGGTTTTCCAAATATAGTAAAAATGATGAAGTGAATAATCTATTTGATAAGTACCTGAATCAATTGGAGCAGTTTGGCGATCAAGACAAAAGGATAATACCTTTTTTCGTTGATATGGTGTCAACGATTTTTGAAGAGCAGCTTGGTGAGAGTGATCAAATCGCATTTGATATTTCTTCTGAAGATAGAGATTATGAATGCAATACGACGCTAATAGACTTGATAATTTATTCGGTGCTCAGGCGGGAAAAAACTCGCCACGAAATTGAATTGGATACGAGTTCATTCATTGAATTGTTTTCAGAACTGGCAGTTGAGTATGGTGAAATTGTACCGATTGAGAAATTAAAAGAAAAGCTTTCGATTTACTATGATGCTCAAGCGCTGGAGCTTTATTCCAAAATTGAAATTAACCCCTTGTTGCTGAGAGAGGGAGAGCAGTTAAGGTTCAGATACCAATTTTTGAAAGATTATTTCAAGTCGCTATTCGTGATTGCCGGGATTCTTCGCCGATCTACTGGTAAGGAACTGCTGAAGTGCTTAGCCAATGCCCAGGTAGCGGATAAAGAGTCCCTCTCTGATGTGATTTTGTATTTTTCAAAGCAGAACTCTGAAGTGCTACACGACTCAGTCAAAGAAATGCTCAAGAATGCAAGAGCTCTCCTCGCACAAGGAAAGATGGATGTTCGAGAGTCGGAAACGGTCAAGAAAGCCATTGGGGCATTACTTTCGATATATTCCAAGTGCAGATCTTATAGTAGATCAGAGTTATCCCGAAAGATCAGAGATCTTTATCAAGCTATTCCTGATTTGGATCGAGATTCAAAAATAGAGGGCATGTTTATCTATGGCGATTATCCGTCATTAGACTTTTCAAATCTACAGGTTTGGAATAGTGGCTTTTATAATTATGATAACTTCATCACTTCACGATTCCGTGGTGCCAAATTTTATTATTCTGAATTCTCAAATAGTGGCGGGTCGTACGCATCAGATACCTTTGAAGCTGCGACGTTTGATAGTACATGCAAATTAGGAGACCTCACTGATACGCTTGCGTTGATTGAGAGTACAGCTAAAAGCAATAGGATTCTATGTGAGTCCGAAGTGAAGAAATTTTTTAGAAGTTTCTATAAGGGTTCGTCCTTCATTGATCAAAAGCTCATGTATATGCAGTTTTCTGGGAAGATTGAAAAGCTTACCAAGCGTAATTTCGATTCCTTGGTCAGGATGAATATAGTTAAATTGGCCGTCGCTAAAAATATAGACAAATTTTACGTTGTTTCAGACGAATATCAAGATAGCGTGTTTAAGTTTTTGAACGATAATTTTGTGGATAACAAAATCAAGGTTTTCATAGATTACTTGATGGACTAGTGCGTGCAATGGCGGTTGAAACAGATTGATGTTGCTTCATTGTTCCCTATGGTACATAGGAGAAACGCATTCGTGCTCAAGGCTTTCAGCATCACGGGATGCGTACATTGCTCGCTTGTACGCAAAGCTTGCTGAACTTGCAGGCATCGCTGGGACTAGGCGTCTGCGATGCGGATGATGTGGGAGTTGGTCGTACGCATCTGCTAGCGAAATTCCAGAGTGCAATCACTACAGGGCGGGCCCGCTATAGTAATCAGGATCGTCTCAAATGGACGGTCGGGGTAAGTACGACACGGACCGGGGATTTAACGGAGCCCCAGTCCACCTTGAATACACTAGAGCTATGGTTGCAGCCGCAGCCGCAGCCGCAGCCGCATGTAAAAGTAATACAGAACTAATCTAACATCTAATACACAAGAAGCTTTTTTCGTCGTTGTACCGGTATCTAAGTCGTTAACTCCCCCTTATTTGCTGGATTTGACGACGTTGGAGTTAAGCAAGAGGCGCTTCGTTGTCTAAACTATGGAACTATACATGAGTTTTGAAATTGGAGCATTTCGGATGCCCCAAACCGATTGCTGTGTTTATGAATCTATTTATCCTCGCTCCCGTTATTGCTTGAGCCGACAGCAAGAGTATTTAAATGAGCTTCTTTTGTAAATTCTGTATACGTCATCGGTATTTTTTCCGGATCGAATATCTCATTTCCCAATAAGTATGAAGAGTACTGTTCTGCTTGGCTTGTGGCTTCCCCAACAATCATGAAGTCAACATCCTCGGCTCTCATTATATGGAACGTATTAGACATGTAAGGATTTTCAATATGGCCATTAATGAAAGCTTGATACATGAAGAGCCACATTTGATCTTTTTCATATAAAGTTCCTTGGCTGATTTCATTCGCCAAACGGTCAAAACTTTCATTCCATCCCGTTACCTTAAATAGCAAGCATAGCGATAAACAATCAACTGTCTTTATTACTGCTTGAGATGTTTCCGGGTCTACGGACAATTTGAATTTGTCAATGTAGTATAATGGCCAGCACATACCATCTGATCTACCGCATCGGGCATTTTCCTCTATGATCTTATTGAGGCGGACCTGGAATATCTCGATACTTCCTGAATAAAGCGGAAAAGCTACGTCAAGAAATGGAAGGAGTGAAGGATAGTGCCAGCTCAGATTTATTAAGTAGTCCGTAATTATGTCAACGGAGCTGCTTTCAATTCGGTATATGATCTGCTGGATTGCATACTTCAATACGCTTCCATCTGGCGTTTGGTGATTTAAGTTTATTGCATACTCAATGAAGTGAATTGCTGTATCCGCTGAGTACCTGGCTTCTTCAGCGTCCGGTTGCGGTAAAGCAGCATGCAGCTTTGACACCCAGTCAGACTGGATGGCAGCAGGGAGTGGCTGGACTTGGGTCTTTGACAGGTTTAAATGCAGCTTGTATTTTCTCAATTCGATAGATAGTTTCTGCAAGAAGTCATCGGCTTCGTCGGAACTCGAACAGTAGCATATGTAGTCATCGATGTAACGGCTAAACTCAAACCCAGATAACTGAGCATCAACTTTCGTTAGTATTAGCTCTAGTATCACATTGGATGTCGCTGGGCCGATAGTTATACCTTGTGTCTCGCCCCGCCTTGTTTGGCGTTGCTTCGTGTCCAGATCAGCTGGCCATACCTTTGGTGCTTTATTACCGAGTTTTAGTCTTTCTTTTGATTCGGCAAAGCCTAGCACTGCCCATTCGATTGCATGTGTATATACGGTGTTGAAGCAGCCTGAAATATCAGTGCTTACCAAAAATCTTTTTCCGAAAGCCATATCACATTTTTCTATTACCTTTTCACGAAATCCTTCATAGTTCATTATCATAAGGCGACCATCCTCATGATAATCAGGCTTAATCTTGCTGCGAGGATTTGAAGTCGAGCGAGAAATTTCTGGCCACTTGTCTACTATACCTTTTGTTAATTTGCTATGAGCCATTGGATGTGGAATCCCCAATGTCCTTGGTACATTATTATAACGTGTTGAAGAATACTCTACTAAGTCGTAACCCATTCGTCCGCGTTCGTCTGGTATATCTCCTTCGGCTATAATCTTTTCGATTATTTCAGGTGTGAACCGTCGAGAGCTGAATATGGGAGGGATTTCACCGATATTTGCCTTCTGATTGGGGAAGTAGTTGTGGCGTGACAATGCCTCGTATACAAATCTTTTCTCATTTCCAAATTTCAAGTCGAAGCACCCATTTTTTTAACAAGGATTGTCGAGTAACCTACGGCTGTAGCCCCTTGAAGGTTACGGAAGAGCATAGTCAAGGCTGGCTGTTATGCGCTATCACTTTTCAGTGCCAACCTGGCCTTAATGCGGATCAGCAATCGACCGTTAGATGATACGTTCTGGACGAGCGGTATTGGCGTTCATAAAAATAGCCTTTCGCGTTTTATGATACCGTAGTACGCTGATACCACCTTAGACGATACCAGAGACAATCAACATGAGCCGCACCTTCCTGTACGCCCGCGTCAGCACCTCTAGCCAGTTCAATGAAAACCAAGTGCAGGAGGTCAAAACGGCTGGTTTTGACGTACAGGCGAGCCGCGTGGTTGAGGAAACCATCTCAGGTAGCATTGCTGCGAAGGAGCGTCCGGGCTTTCAGAAACTGCTGGAGCGGATGGAATCAGGTGACGTGCTGATCGTCACGAAGCTGGACCGGCTAGGACGGAACGCGATGGACGTGCGGCAGACGGTTGAAGACCTGACTTCTTCTGGCATCCGTGTTCACTGCCTGGCCCTTGGCGGCATGGATCTCACCAGTCCAGCGGGCAAGATGACCATGCAGGTGCTTACCGCCGTAGCCGAGTTTGAACGTGATCTGCTGATCGAGCGTACCCAGTCCGGTTTGCGGCGTGCCAAGGCCGAAGGTAAGAAGCTGGGCAGACCAGAAGCCAGGGCCACTACTTACAATGTGTGGAGCCTCAAGGCGAAAGATATGACTCAGGCCGAGGTGGCGAGGGAGCTGGACATTGGTATCGCCACCGTTAAGCGCCACTGGAACAAACCATCGCCCCTGTAGCCTTCTGGGAGGCGTTTACAGAGACGCTCTACAGGCAGCCCTGAACCGCAGTCGATATTTCGGCTTTTGGTTGAAAACGGCCCTGTAGACGCGTTAGCGGGGTTAGAAACCGACCCACACGGAGCGGCAACTAGCCGGTTTGCCGAGGGCATCCCGTGGATATTCGCGGCAGGGATTCGCGACGAAGGTTCGACCAAGGCGAGAGCCGAATTTGAAAAGTCCGGTGGCTGGCCAGTTTGGAAAACGATCCCTGTTGCTCCTTCCTCCCTTCTTCTTTGTCTTTTAAAGCCTCTGGAAGCCACGGTTGACGTGAAGTCTGGCGTTCATTCAGAGACGGATTCGTTAGATTCTAGTCTTTTGATAGATTCAGCCGATTGCTGGAGGACGCAAATTGGCCAGGTCTATGCCACCGATGCTTTTCACATCGTGTGATTTGGCTGAGCCGCAGTTGCGAGAGTGATAGCGGCGATGGCAATCTGCTGATCACCACCACGGAACAAGTTCCAGATATGGCTTTGATTGATTGCAACGAATGCAGAAAGCAAATCAGCGACGCCGCTCTGGCTTGCCCGAGTTGTGGTGCTCTCTCAAAACGCTTCAAGCCATCCCAATGCGAAAAGTTGGAAATTGGGCCATTTCATAAGCTGATCGTTGCGTGCTTATTCATTGGGGCGACCGCATTCGGCTTCTGCATCGGGTTCATTGCGCTATCCAACGGATGAGGGTCTGACCACCCGGGCGGTGCGGTCCAGGTCATGCAAGGGTTCAGAGGTCCAGGTGGGCAAGCTGTGAACAGACGAACGCTCTCTACTCGCTCAACCACTTGAAAAAGGCTTCTCCCTCAGGAGTCAGAACACATACCAACTCTGTAGCGTCTTCGCTCGGTACTATCTTGGCTCGTATGTAACCTGCCCTAAGCAGTGTCTTTACCAGGGAGAGACATTCGCCATGGAGCGGGAGAGGTTTACCTTCGCTCGCCAGCTGAAGTAAAGCGGGGGTGTGAGGCACTTGAAAGTCCACATTAGTCTCCATGACAGTATCGGTTCAGGTCCGGGGTGCTCTGTGCTTCGGTGATAGGTTGTACACACACAGTCCTGCAAGCTAACCCGGGTTCCCGTCTGGCCTCAGCGTTCACCGAGATTGTGGCGTACGTTCACCGTAGTGCAGCTCGCGTGCTGCCAGATAGTATAGACCCTGATGAGAGGGGTGGAGCTACGTGTATGAGACCTCGCAAGCGGAAGTCGAGCCAGGGTGCTGAACTCGCATCAAGAAACGCTCTGCGTCGCAATCAGCTCGCCCCCTTCCACCGCTGTATCCCAGCAAAACAGGGGAAAAGACGTGCTACAGACTGCCGCGACGATCATCGTGTGAAGGCGACGAATTGGATAGGCAATTGGTTTTTGTGGCGGCCAGTAGATCATGATCAGCCGGTAGGATAACTCACAAGATCCTCCACTTCGGCAACCAGCACAGAAGGCTTGCATTTCAATGCTGCCGCGAGCTTGAAGATCATGGGGAGGGTGGGGTGGTGTACGCCCCTCTCGATCAGACTGACGTAGTTGCGTTGCACACCAGCTTCAAGTGCCAACTGCTCTTGCGTCAGCCCTGCTTGTTTCCGCCGATCGCGGAGAACCTTCCCAAATGCCCACCCTTCGTCCAAACCGTACACCCTCTGCGTAGGTGTGCACTGTCGGCTTATGGGATGCCTGAGTCTTCACAGTATACTGTGAATTCCTGCTAGCTCGTGGCATCATTGCCTTCGCTGGAGGTGAGAAAAAACACGCTTCCAGGACCATCGAACCGCTAGTGGAGCGGGTATGAGGCAGAGGAGCGATAAGGGTGAAGGTAAGATCGAAGGGTTTGGTGATGGCAGGTGTTGTGCTTTTCCTGGCTGGTTGTGCTCAGCCCCGGTACCAGTTCTTCAAGGATGGCAGCACGCAACGAGAGTTTTCCCAAGACGACGCAGCTTGTGGAGTCCAGACCTCCAACGTGCAGATGGCGGACTGGGAATACAGGGGCACGATCATGGAGGGTGCCAATATCAAGTCCAAGCAACAGCAGGTGTACCTGGCATGCATGACTTCGAAGGGCTACGACCGTCGGCAAGTGCAGTGATCGACTAGCAGAAGGGAGGGCTGTCCCGCCACAGCACCTCTTCGTATCGATAGGTTCGATGCAGAGACAGGGCTTGGAAAAGGCAAACAGCATCAGTTATCAGACACTGAGGAACTCGCAGCATGAAATTGAAGATTGAAGGTGAAATCACACCAGAGCGGGTGGCTGAAGCCGTCGCTGACGCATCCAGGATGTGGTCAACAACCCGACCCGGGGGCAAATTCTACGGTGCGAAGATCCAGCTTGTGCCGTTTGATGCTGAAGGGAGTAAGTGGGCACTTGTCGACGATCAGAACGAACCTTTCGTCATGATCATCCCTGCTCCGTCTGGAACGATAGTCAGACCAGCCCTAACTGCCGAAGGCAAGCAAAACCAAAAGGACCGTTGCATAGCTGAACGGCAAGAGAAAGCGGACCAAGCTTCGTCTGGACGGACGAAGAAAGCTTATGAGTCTGACACCCAAGGATAAGCATTTGTACAGGTCCTGAGTAAGTCAGTGAGTGGAACGAACAGCATGATGCGACCACTTCCAATAACGCCTTAATCGGGATTTACCTAAACTATAGTAATCTTTAGCAAAACTTAACAAGCCTGTCTAGGTTGTGATCAGTTCCCTACAAATGCTGGTATTGGTAAAACCTGAATCCAAGTACGTTGCTTGCAGTTCTTTACTCAATGCTGAGACGCTTGCTCCAAGCGCCTCAGCCAACATTTGATTATAGGGTTAATGGTTTTGTCCCCCTATAGCTTATCGCAAGCTTCCATAGTTCGGCGAGGTGTTTCTATTTCGCAACAGGAGCATACTGTAATTTCAACCAGAATTTACAGCGGATGCTAGATCTATTAAAAGGACAGACAGTGAGCTGAAAGGGGCGTGGAGCGTGAGCTCCCTATTTACAATCTCTTAAATCTGAAGTGGGGAAGAGCGCGATATGCTTTCACTCCTAGCGTGCTCAATTGCTATGGCTGGGCAATATTATAATGCCACGAAAGGCAATTATATCTGACGCCATGAGATAGTCACAGGTGGAACCTATCCTAAAGAGTCTTCTAGGATGCGTGTCAGTTGCCATCATCTGGTAGGAGACTGAATTGACTTTCTGATTTGACGAATTTTTGCACGGGAAATGCCCGTTATTTTGTGGATTGGCAGGTCTTTCAGATTTGACACGATTAGCTGCTTTACCTTAGCTATATCCTCTAGACTCAACAACCTTGCATCACGCTTGGTAGGCACCTTTATCGCTAATGACCAATCAAGCGAAGCGTCAGGGAAGTATGTTAAAATTAAATACTCTGCAACGCGATTATCTTGAACATAAAGCCTGATCGGGTGCGAGTTGCCAAAGTCGCGCACTGCCGTGCGACCTACAGCTTGTAATGAAGGTTGAAGAAGTCTCGTAGTAATGAAAGCATTGTAAAAGTCGCGATGGTATTTAACTGCTAGTTGCTTTAGGCCCAATTGCTCTGAGGGGCTGGGGTTTCCTCCAAAAAGTAGTATGGCCTCTGTGGCATCTGAATAAGCATTGAGCCCCCTACAGTCAAGACCTACATACCTAAAGCCTTTTGCGGATTCAAGCTTTGCCCACTTATTTGCAAATAACAGAGGTGTCGATGTCATAACTGATTTTATATGAAAAAGTATAGTATCAATATAGCGACCTTCTCCATACGGTGCAGTCATGATGGATTTGGTAAAGTGCTGGCCATTGGGTATGATAGGCAGTATTGTAACATCTCTCGCTGTGTGTCTTTGTATAGGTGTAAATTCAGACGGTATGAAGTGGAATCCATATACCTCTGCAAAGATTTCGAATTCGCTGCTCTTGATACTGGCTGTGAGGACATGCACCTCAGTGGCTTTTGAAATCAACTCCCACCAGGCAGTATATTCCTCAACAGCCCGGATATGACGCCGCCCATCGGAGACAGGCGCATCGATAAAGACTTCAACATTTGATAGCAACAATCGGAATACATGGGCGGCCGAAGGGCCGAGCGTAGATGTATTGATTTTCTGTGACTCACCTTTATGAGTATTGATCTGCGTTTTTACTACGTCTACATGCTCTGCTGGTATCCATAGCTGACCGTCTCGCTCTTCTGTGTATTCTAGAATCCGCCTTAATTCTACTGGATTCGTAGAGTAATCAGGATAGTCTACGACTTTTGGGAGCTCATCGATTACCATAACCCAGGTTTTGATTAGTTTGCTTCGTATTCCGCGTATAGACTCTTGTGTGCATATTATAAATGTATTAGCTTCATCTGCTAAAGCTTTCTCCAGATTATAAGCTACTGCGTTGCCGGCTCGATGATCAATTTGCGTGTGAGCTATTTTCTTTTTATGAGCACGGTCGGATACCTCATCGATCAAAGCCAGTGTGGGTACGGCCAGAATTATCCGTTTGCCGGCAGCAATTAATGTATTGATATTGGATAGGAAAGCCTCCGTCTTCCCGGCTCCAGGTGGTCCGACAGCGGTGTGAATTCTTTTATTAGGTCCAAGCTGTACCATTTGATTGTCTCTATCTGCGAGTTGGCTCGGCGCCCCCGCATGCCTGGATTAAGGGTAGATGAACCTTAGTCCGGCTGAAGGCCGTGGCACGGTGCCTATTTAGCTTTAAGCCGAAAAACCTATGCCTCCCTATCTGATGTCTGCTATAGAACTTTAGTGAATCGAAGCTTATTTTTAGACGTGCTTTTGTATTGCATGGCTGCTTGCTCAGAGAGCAATGTCCAGTCTAAAGCTACTCTAGACTCCATGATAGCGTAGTATTTTTTTATGTCATCCACCGTAAGAACATGACGAGGGACATAGGCTTGAAGAGCCTCTAGGAAATATGCACACTCGTCATCGAGCGGCCAGGTTTCAAGCTGTGTAGACTCTGTGTATTCGTCTCTGGTGAACCCGACCAATGTCCCTGTCTGCCGGTTTGCCAACACGAATAGTTGCTCTTTCATGAATTGGTCCTTAATGGTGATCGTATGTATTTTTGTCGCCATGATCGCAGGATTATCAAGCCTGTCAATATGTTTTCTAAAAAAAATTTCAACCATGCCAATGTTCTACAGTAGCTATGCTGCTGTATATCTGGGTGTTCTACAGTAGCTATGCTGCTGTATATCTGGGTGTTCTACAGTAGCTATGCTGCTGTATATCTGGGTGTTCTACAGTAGCTATGCTGCTGTATATCTGGGTGTTCTACAGTAGCTATGCTGCTGTCTATCTGGGTGTTCTACAGTAGTTACGCTGCTGTATATCTGGGTGTTCGATGCATGGGGCGGGACTGCATGGTTCGCCATGTTGTCAAGCTGTTGAGACTACAATCTCCTATGTAGATCTGGGTTCTGTGTGTAGTGCAAGAAGGCAATCCTTGTGTCTGCTAGCTTGATATCTTGATTTTTTGTAGTGCCTCTAGCATCGCTTTCAAAGGATTGCGGCTGCCGTAGATGCTAAATGTAACAGCCGCGTCTTCGTGTCCAGCTATTCTTTTTATCAGCGAGTCCTGTACCCCAGCTTCCCGTAGATCATCAATCAGAGTGTGACGAAAGCTATGGAAGGTTTTCTTGGGATTTGTGATGCCAATTTTTAACTTATATCGGCCAAACCATTTGGACGGACCATGTCCCAGCTTTCCACGCACTGCCTTCAGGTCAGGAAATAGGCGATCAACACCAGTAAGCTTGACGGTTGCCACGTGCCGTAACAGTCCTAAATCAATCAAAAGAGGGTGTATCGGAAGAATGCGACGACTGTTAAGGTTTTTCAGGTTTTGGCCCTCGCAAGAATCATCGATGCGGACACATACGATGCCCTGCTGCTCGATAAAGTCATCTACACGCAATTGGCATAGCTCTTCCAGTCTTGCTCCAGTAACTCGTCCAAGTAAAGGTAGCCAATATCGCCACGGATACTTTTGAGCCTCTTTGATCAAAGATTCGTGATTGAGCAGGGCTACCAAATCATGTCCATCAAAAGATAGCCGAGCTTCTTTAGCAGAGCCCGTCATTACTTTCATGCCACTCAGCGGGTTGCTCGCTAGATGGCCGTTCAACTTGCACCAATTTAAGAAAGCCGAAAGCTTGCGTAGTCTGTTGTTCACGGTCACAGCCGTAATGGCTTTGTAGCGGGCGGTAGAATCGACCACCTCTCTGAGTGTTCGCCCCTTGAACTCAGGACGCAGACCAAAGTACTGAGGGCATCGGCTTAGCCGTTCTTTCAACAGGCGGGCCTGATGCGCGTCGAACATTGCTACGGGCATGTCACCCATCAGTTCGAGCAGATCGGATAAAGCACGCTCGACCTCTCTGATGCTGTTCTCCCGCCATGTGTTGCCGCGTTTCCCTTCTTCTATATATAGCTTGGTGAGGTGGGCAAGAGATGGGCTATCGCGACCGGGATACGTGTCGCCTTCTATGGGCCTCGTAGAGAGGTGCCGAAGCAAAGGGGCAGGTGTCACCTCGCGCCACTGATAACAAAGCGCCTGAAGGGTCGCGAGATCCGCTAGGGGGTGCTCGTTCAAATGTGCGTGGACTTGCTGGGCAAGCGAGGCAGCTAGGCATAGTGCGGCCCGACGCTCTCGCAGGCCGAGACTTATGCGGAGTGTGTGGCGTTGCGGAAACAAGTGCTTGGGCAATCGAAGATTCAGGTAGTAAACCGATTGACGACGTACGACGTAGGCCATGAGTGGAACACCAAAGTGGAACAGCTAAGTGGAACAATGCTGGCCACACCTCTCGTTTTTGAGCGCTCGTGCAACGCTTCCGCACGGTAGAAATCTGGCAACCTTATCGGCCTGAAACCCTTACCCCATATGACCTACAACGATACCCGAGCATGCTTGCATGCGACCTGGTCAGATCCGGAAGGAAGCAGCCACAGCGGGAACATTGTGTGCCGGGGTGTGGCTGGTAGGGTTGCCACCTATTTTCGAATTCGTCGTCGCACGGGTTCATCGCAATGCCCCTCTCGAACTACCAT
>Ga0308164_10003427_pt1 | contig 14304 bp, 11 predicted proteins | sample PhyTR2_FD_201031 | JGI IMG/M metagenome (GOLD analysis project Ga0308164, IMG submission 201031) | Phyllosphere microbial communities from UC Gill Tract Community Farm, Albany, California, United States - DLSLT.R2 | ecosystem: Host-associated > Plants > Phyllosphere > Unclassified | place: USA... | reverse complement strand
AATTTTAAACTTTAAACATATAAATATTATGGCTTTTGAATTACCTGCGTTACACTACGCGACCGACGCATTAGAACCGCATATTGATAAAATGACCATGGAAATCCACCATGACAAACATCACCAAGCTTATGTTACTAACCTGAACAAAGCGTTAGAAGGCAAAGCTGAAGCGAATTCAAGCATCGAAGACATCGTTAAAAATATTTCAAAATATCCTGCGGCAGTTAGAAATAACGGTGGCGGACACTATAATCACTCTTTATTTTGGAACATTTTGGGCCCAAATAAAGGCGGCGAACCAACAGGGGATTTAGCCAAAGCAATTGCAGATACTTTCGGTTCATTTGCTGAGTTAAAAACCAAAATGCAAGAAGCAGGTGCTACTCGCTTTGGTTCAGGCTGGGCTTGGTTATCAGTTGGTGCTGATAAAAAACTTCAGGTATCTTCTACTCCGAACCAAGATAATCCGTTAATGGATGTAGCTGAAGTAAAAGGCACGCCGATTTTAGGTATTGATGTTTGGGAACACGCTTACTATTTAAAATATCAAAACAAACGCCCGGATTATTTAGCCGCGATTTGGAACGTTGTAAACTGGGATGCAGTTGCAGAACTTTATAAAAAAGCTTTGTAATAAACCATATTTAAATAAGATTACAAAAGCCTGCAAAACACAATTTGCAGGCTTTCTTATTAATTAATACCTTCGCATTATATTCATAATGAACATGAAACAGGTTATATTTTTATTTTTATTGATTATCGGTACAAGCACTTTACTATTTGCACAGCAAAACAAAATGCCGACATCTGCAGAAATTGCAAAAAAAAATGTTGAAGATTTAGATAAAAAACTTAAGTTAAATGATACACAGAAAAGTATTATTTACAGCTTAACTTATAACCAGGCTAAGGAACAATCAGAGTTGGTTAAGCGTCAACAGGCCGGAACGTCGAGAGAAGATGACGTAGATAAGTTTTACAAACTTCAAAACGAAACTTCTAAAGGCATTAGGAATGTTTTAAAAGGCGATCAACAAACGCAGTACGATAAAATTATCGAGGAACGTTTAAGCGGAAAATCAAATAAAAAGAAAAAAAAGGGCGAAGAAGAAGTTGAGGGAGATATAAATGGCTTGCTCCTTAAACCTGAAAAGGTAAATTAAGGTGTTATCAAATGCCTGAAATATTAATCGGGTCTACTGTGCTCTGTCTTCTGTTATCGCCGCAACTTTTGGCAGGCTTTCTTGCTAAAAGAACAGGCAGAAATTTTTGGTTCTGGTTTTTTATATCTTTTCTAATTCCGATTATCTCTTTACTAATTTTAATCTTTTTAGAAGATAAAAACCCTGAAACGAAGGGCTATAAATTAGCTGAACATGTTGCTGATAGGGAAGTTGCTTCCGACATCAACCATTAAATTCCGACAATATCTTTTTTCTTTTTTTGCCTCATTGCTTTAGGCACAATTTCTAAAATTTCATCTTTCAGCGCATTTAGCATTCTCTTTTTAATGAAATTTTTGTGCGTTACCAAACTGATTTCGCGAACCGGCTCAGGCGATTTAAAGTGCCTTATTTTATTGGTTTGCTTTGCATTTAGTTCGGCAATGGCAAGTTCCGGAAGTAGTGTTGCTCCGCCATTTAAATCAACCATCCTAACTAAAGTTTCTACACTTCCCGTATTGTATTCAAGCCCTTGCATTCTATTGTTTTTTGTCGACCGGCAAATATTCAACACCTGATTGCGCATGCAGTGGCCCTCGTTTAAAAGCCATATATTTTCATCATTCAGATCTTCAGCATCTATCGCCTTCTTTTTATATAGCTTACTATTTTTACTTATATAACTTACAAAATTTTCGTAGTAGAGGGGAGTTTCAGTAATATTCAAATCCGTTAGTGGCGTTGCCATAATACCGCAATCTAATATTCCTGTTTTCAAGTGGTGAATAATGTCTTCGGTGGTGTATTCCCAAATCATGAGCTTCAGTTCGGGGTATTTTTCGAGCATTGCAGAAATAACCTCGGGGAGTAAATACGGAGCTACTGTTGGTATAACGCCAATACGCAATTCACCTAAAATATCTTGTTGCTGGCTATTTATAAGCTCTTTAACCTTAGCGCTTTCCTGTAAAATAATTCTTCCCTGAGCAATAATCTGCGAACCAATTTCGGTAGGTGTAACCGGCTGCTTACTTCTGTCGAATATTTTTACACTCAGTAATTCCTCAAGTTTTTGAACCTGCATACTCAATGTTGGTTGAGTTACAAAACATTTGTCTGCGGCGGTAACAAAACTTCTGTAAGTATCTACGGCAACAATGTATTCAAGCTGAACTAATGTCATATAGGCAAAATTGATTTATATTTTCAAATATATAAATTTTAACTATTACTATTAATTTCAATTGAATAATCTTTGTAGAATTACAAATGAGGTCTATCTTAATTGTTAAGTTTTTTGAGCCCGTTGTAAACTAATTTCGCTACTTCCATTGCGCCTGCCGGTTGAAAATGTGTATTATCTTTCTGACCATTTGGGTAAGCTTGATATTTACCTGAATCGAGGTTCATAAAATAGGTGTTTTTAACAAAAGCTTCTCCTTTTTTCGAGAAAAAATCTGCAGAAAGTGTAGTCAAATCGATCATCGGCACCTTTAGCTCTGCGGCCATATCTTTTACTGCTTGCGGATAATTACCATGAGCACTGCCAAGCTTTCCATCTTTCCATGGGTAATTACGGCTGACAGGTGTAATTAAGATTGGCTTTGCATTCTTCTCTCTCGTTTGGTTTACATACATCCTTAAAAAATCTTTATAGGCAGGTATTGATGTATATCTTTCCGGTTTATCTATTGCAGCATCATTATGCCCGAATTGAATTAAAACCAAATCATTTTTACTTAGCTTTTCTAAAACTTCCTTCCACCTTCCTTCCTCAAAAAAACTTCTGGTGCTTCTGCCGCCCTTTGCTTTATCTACTACCACAGCGCTGTCACCTTTAATTATATGATCTAATTTCTTCAGGCTATCTCGCTGCAGAAACTGCTGAAAAACTTGCCCCCAGCCGGTAATGGGATATTTTGCTCTTAGGTAATCACTTTCAAGACTATAATCAGCTACTGTAGAATCGCCGATTAAAAAAACCCTGATCGGTTTAGGTTTTGAGAGAAATGACATCGATAAACACCCCAAGCATAAAATAACTAATTTGAATCGCTTTCTCATTTTGATCATTTTAAAGGCTCAAACCTGAACCAATCATAATCTGCAACGCCCGAATCATTAATCTGAGTTTCTCTGGAAGCAAATAAACCTATTTTTGCACCAATCCACTGGCCTGCTACGGCTTGAAACTGATCTCCGGCATTAAGAAAATTAATACCGTCTTCACTGTAACTGAATTGGCATTTCGCGTTTGCAGATACTTTAGCTTTAAGATAAATTGTCCCTGTCTGCAACTTCAAAATTTCTTTTTCAATCTCAGCATTTCCTTTATCGGCAGCAGCGCAAATATTGTAAGCCAGATAGATTCCGTTCTTTTTGCTTTTTAAAGTAATTGCAGCATAGCTTCTACCCATAATAACTAAGCCTGTTTCTTCATTTTCAAGTTTAGGATTAGGTTTAAAAGTTACTTTTGTTACTACCGCAAATTCCTCAGCCGGAAATTTTTGTAACAACAGGTTCGGCACATCCCAAAGATTTTTAGCTTCATCAGGGATTTTAGCGGTGTATAATTTCAGCACACCGTGAGCAACATCAGTAAATGCCCAAGTTGCCTGCGGATTTGCCTGCCATTGCCATTGCAAACTCATTTTATGGGTTGTAAATTCGTCGCTTTCCATTGGATTTTTTTTAGGATAAACTTTGCCGACACCTGGCTTCTTGTACACCGCCACAGGTTCGCCCACACCGTTGCCGTCTTTATCTGCGCCGATAACTGGCCAATCGTTAATCCATTTCATGGGTTGTAAATGCACCACTCTTCCATAAGCACCCTTATCTTGAAAATGAAGGAACCAATCTTCGCCTTTTTGGGTGTTTACCCAAGCGCCCTGATGCGGACCATTTACTGCGGACTTCCCTTCATCCATAACAACTTTTCTTTCATAGGGCCCGTAGATGTTTTTACTTCTCAAAACCAATTGCCAGCCCGTAGATACACCACCTGCGGGTGCAAAAATGTAGTAAAAGCCATTACGTTTATAAAACTTTGGCCCTTCTATAGTTGGATCAATCTCATGCCCATCATAAACAATGGTTCCTATTGCTGTTGCTTTATTGCCTGAAGTATTTAGCGGCATTACCGCCAAAACGCTTTTTATGCCTGCACGACTACCTGCATAGGCATAAGCCAAATAAGCTTTGCCATTTTCATCCCAGAAAGGACATGGATCTATAAGTCCTTTGCCTGATACAACCAATTGTGGCGCAGACCAATCACCGCTTATATTTTTGGCTTTTGTTAGGTAGATTCCAAAATCAGGATCGGGGTAGTAAATGTAAAATTCGCCATTGCGGTAACGGATTGATGGTGCCCAAACGCCGTTTCCGTGTTGTGTTTTTTCAAAATGTTCAAAGGGCGGTTGGCGCAGCAAAGCGTGGCCGATGATCGTCCAATTCACTAAATCTTTCGAATGCAAAATTGGCAATCCTGGAACAGCATCAAAACTCGAAGCAATCATATAGAAATCATTTCCAACGCGAATGGCATCAGGATCCGAATAATCAGCATTTATTATCGGGTTTTTGTAAGTTCCGTTTCCCAAATCAGAGACCCAAACTTTGGATACATAATTTTCCTTTATTCCCTGAGCGAAAGATATTGAAGATAAAAGACAGATAAAAAATATGTTTAGCAGAGATTTCATATCGTAGTTTTAGAAAACTTCTTTAATATATTTGGTTTAACAAGGTTAAGCGATTTTAAAATTTAATCCAATCTTAATTGTGCAATCGTTCCCGTTATCGTTTGCGATGTTTATTTTAAGGAAATCTTCTTCGACTTTCAGTTTAATGATTAAAATTGTTCATCATATATTAATTAATTACGGCTGCGTTTGAGGTATCACCAACAACGTGGCCGATTTAATTTTATCTAACCATAATATGAAAAATATCTTCCTCCTATTTCTGATAAGCCTTTGTCTGTTCGCGAAGGCTGCAGAAATCAAACCTGACTTTGTTGTAGCAGCAGATGGATCCGGAAATTTTAAAACCGTTCAGGAAGCGATAAATGCTGTTCCCGATTTCAGAAATAAAATAACCGTAATATTTATTAAGAAAGGGCTGTATAAAGAAAAATTGGTTTTAGCAGCATCGAAGAAAAATGTAAAATTTATTGGGGAAAGCCTGAAAGAAACCATCTTAACTTATGATGACTATAACCAAAAGAAAAATATCTTTGGTGAAGAGAAGGGAACATCTGGTTCATCGAGTTTTTATATTTATGGCGAGGGATTTTCTGCGGAGAACATCACCTTCGAGAATTCTTCGGGTCCGGTGGGCCAAGCGGTAGCAGTTTGGGCCGGTGCAGATAAATTAATTTTCAATAATTGCAGATTTTTAGGTTTTCAGGATACACTATACACTTATGGTGCCGGCAATCGCCAATATTACTACAACTGTTACATAGAAGGTACTGTCGATTTTATTTTCGGCGCCTCAACAGCTTGGTTTGAAAATTGTACAATTTTTTGCAAAAAAGGGGGTTACATTACCGCCGCTTCAACAGCAGATACCACCAAATTCGGATACGTTTTTAACAATTGCAAAATAACGGGCAATGCAACAGAAGGCAGTTTCTATCTGGGCAGGCCGTGGAGACCATTTGCAAAAGTTGCCTATCTAAATTGCGAAATGCAAGCATTAATTAACCCTTTGGGTTGGAACAACTGGAGCAAGCAAACTAATGAACAAACTGCCCGCTACGCTGAATACAAAAGCGCCGGAAAGGGAGCAAATCCCGGTAAAAGAGTACCTTGGTCTAAGCAATTAACCGAAATTGAGTCCAAAGCTTACACTTTGGAAAACGTTTTCCAAGGATGGCTTCCCGAAGTAAAATAATTTACTAACAACCTCACTTAAAGGATGTTAGCTCTATAAATTCGGGGTGTGATGCTGTTTTCTTTGGCAACGATTGCATAGATTTCTCTTCTGTTTTTACGTTAAAGACCGTACACTTGTTATAATAATAACCAAGTATAATTTAACAGGGCAAAAGATGAATTTTTTCAAAGGTAAAACCTATTCGGTATTTTCAGTACTTATTTGCTTTTGTTCAGTTACAACAACCACTGTATTTGCTCAAAAACAAGTTCTTCCTGTTATTAAACAGGTTAAATTTAAAAACGATACCACCAGCATTGTTTCGTTTGGTGCAAAGGGCGATGGCATAACACTAAATACATCAACAATTAATAAAACAATAGCAAGTGTTAGCCAAAAAGGTGGCGGTGTTGTATTAATTCCTTCAGGGCTATGGTTAACCGGCCCCATTGAGTTAAAAAGCAATGTTAATCTTCATTTAAAACGTGATGCAATTCTTCAATTCACTAATGATTTCAATCAATACAAATTAGTAGAAGGCAATTGGGAGGGACAGCCAGCCTGGCGCAATCAAAGCCCAATTTCAGGAACGAACCTTGAAAATATTGCCATTACCGGCTCGGGAATAATTGACGGAAACGGTGGCGCCTGGCGAATGGTTAAAAAAGACAAATTAACCGAAACGCAATGGCAAAAATTAGTCGCTTCAGGAGGTTCGGTTAGTGAAGACGGAAAGTTGTGGTATCCGTCGGAAAAAACGCTTAAAGGCTCGAAAACAAAAAATGCAGGTGTAATTGTTACGGGTAAAACTGCCGCAGATTACGAGGAGATAAAAGATTTCCTTCGTCCGAACCTTGTGGTGCTTACCAGCTGCAAAAAGATTTTATTGGAGGGTGTTACTTTTCAAAACTCTCCTGCATGGAATTTACACCCATTGATGTGCGAAGATTTAACCCTTAGAAATCTTCAGGTTAAAAACCCTTGGTTTGCCCAAAACGGCGATGGCGTTGATGTTGAATCCTGTAAAAATGTATTGATAGAAGGCAGCACCTTTGATGTTGGCGATGATGGCATCTGCATCAAATCAGGCAGAGACGAATCGGGCAGAAAGCGGGGAATGCCCACAGAAAATGTTATCATCAGAAACAATATTGTTTACCATGCTCACGGCGGTTTTGTAATCGGGAGCGAAATGAGTGGTGGGGCAAAAAACATCTGGGTTTACGATTGTTCTTTCATCGGCACGGATATCGGCTTGCGCTTTAAAACCACTCGTGGCCGCGGGGGAGTTGTGGAAAATATCTATGTAAATAATATTAATATGATTGACATCCCCGGCGAAGCAATTTTATTCGATATGTACTATGCAGCACAAGACCCGGTTCCGTTAGCAGGCGAAAAACGTGAGGCAATTAAAACGGTAACTGTGCCAGTTACCGAGGCAACACCCCAGTTTAAAAATTTCTATATAAAAGATGTAGTTGCGAACGGCGCTGAAAAGGCCATCTTTTTCAGGGGGCTTCCTGAGATGAACATCAAAGATATCCATTTGGAAAACGTAACCATCAAGGCTAAAAAGGGAATTGAAATCATAGAAGCATCAGGCATTTTCCTTAAAAATGTAAATGTAATTACCGATGATACCAACCCGATTGTGCATGTGCAAAACGGAACGAATATAAACATCAACGGTTTGCAGTATAAAAATGGCAGTGAGCTATTATTTAACATAACCGGAGAAAAAACAAAAGGTATAAAAGTTACCGGAACTGATGTTTCGAAGGCAAAAAAAACAGCAGCATTTGCCGAAGAAGCCAATAAAAACGCATTAGAGATTTCTAAATAATATGAAAAAATTTAGCTTAAAAAGACTATTTATCGTTGTAGTTCTAACGTTGATATCAAGCGGCATTTTTGCACAGAAAAAATTATCAGAACAGCTTACTTTAACGGCAATGGAAACATTGTTTCAGGATACTACTGTTTTGAAAGATGCGAAGGGCCCTAAGTGGAGTTATGATATGGGCGTAGTTTTGGAAGGTGCCGCACAAGTTTGGCGCAATACCGGAAACGGCGATTATTTCAAATACATCCAAGCTTCTATGGATGCTTATGTTGATAAAACGGGCACCATCAGAACGTATAAAGCTGAAGATTTTAATATCGATAATGTTAAAAACGGAAGGTCGCTTTTGCTTCTCTATAAAGTTACCGGACAAGCAAAATATTTAACTGCGGCTACACATTTGTATGAGCAACTTCAAAATCAGCCTCGCACTAAAGAAGGTGGTTTTTGGCATAAGAAAATTTATCCGAACCAAATGTGGTTAGATGGTTTATACATGGGCGAGCCTTTCTATGCAGAATATGCCACACTGATGAAAAAGGAAGCCGCTTTTGATGATATCGCCAACCAATTCATCTTGATGGAAAAGAATTCGAGAGATGCAAAAACTGGTTTACTTTATCATGGATATGATGAAAGCAGACTCGAAAAATGGGCAGACAAGGGAACAGGCAAATCGCCGAATTTTTGGGGCCGGGCAATGGGTTGGTACATCATGGCTTTAGTTGATGTACTTGACAATTTTCCGAAAACACACCCGAAATATAAAGAACTCGTAGCCATTTTAAACCGCACAGCAAACGCCGCATTAAAATATCAGGATGCAAAAACCGGGGTTTGGTACGATATTTTAGATATGCCGACCAGAAAAGGCAATTATCTTGAATCGTCTGCATCGAGTATGTTCGTTTACGGTTTTGCAAAAGGCGTGCGTAAAGGATATTTGCCTCAATCTTTCGCCGCAGCCGCCAATAAAGGCTATGCCGGCTTGAAAAAAGAATTTATAGAATCGGCAGGCAACGAAAGGGTTAACCTAACTAAAACGGTTTCTGTTTCCGGCCTTGGCGGCAAACCTAAATATCGCGATGGCAGCTTTGAGTATTACATCAGTGAAAAAGTTATAACCAACGACCCAAAAGGCGTTGGAGCATTTATTTGCGCTGCTGCCGAAATGGAAATTGCCGCCCTGCCTAAGCCGGGTAGAGGCTATACGGTAACGGTCGATAATTTTTTTAATAACGAATACATGACCGGACCAACCGGAGAAAAAATTCCCTTCCACTATTTGTGGAATGAAGATGATAACAATGGCTTCTCATTATTCGGAAAAGTATTTAATGACGCGGGTGTTAAAACATCGACGCTTTCAGTGGCGCCAACTACCGCAAATTTGAAAGGAACAAACATCTACATCATTGTTGATCCTGATACTGAAAAGGAAACGGCCAAACCGAATTACATGGATGCTGCTCATGCAAAACAAATAAGCGAATGGGTTAAGGCAGGTGGCGTTTTGGTGCTACTGCTAAACGATGTTGGTAATTGTGAAATCACAAAATTTAATGTATTGCCTGAAACTTTTGGCATCCGTTTTAATGAAGATAGCCGAAACAAAGTTCAGGGTTTAAACTTTGAGCAAGGCGCAATTAAAATTCCTTCAGGCAATGGAATTTTTAAAACAGCCAAAAAAGTTTATATCAAAGAAATTTCTACAATTGTAGCTAAAACACCTGCAGTTTCAGCCTTAACCGATAAAGGCGACGTAATCATTGCAACGGCAAAATTCGGTAAAGGAACTGTTTTCGCAGTGGGCGACCCATGGTTTTACAACGAATATATCGATGGCAGAAAGCTGCCGAAAGACCTCGAAAATTATCAGGCAACCAACGATTTGGTAAACTGGTTGATTAAACAAGTACCGGCAACAAAGAAATAGAATGAAAAACATAAAGCTTTTATTAAGTATTACCTGTAGCATGTTGCTGGTAGCTTGTTATGCGCAAATGCCCACCGATTCTGTTGCCGACAAAATGTTAGTTTACCAATTAAACAATGGCGGATGGCCCAAACAACTGGAAGACAAAAGCGTAGTGAATTACGATTTGCCTTTAACGCCTGAGCTTAAAGACAAGATAAAAGCGACGACAGTTTTACATGCCACTTTTGATAATAAAGCAACAAGCAGGGAAGTTATTTACCTGGTAAAAGCATACAAAAAAACTCAAAACAAAGGCTATATACAGGCTGCAGAAAAAGGTTTAGACTATATTTTGCAAGCACAATACCCAAACGGTGGCTGGCCGCAGTATTACCCTGACAAAGCACTTTACCGTTCGGAGATTACCTATAACGATGATGCGATGATTAATGTTTTAAATATTTTGCAAGACATTGCAACAAAATCGAATGATTTTGACGTGGTTGATCCTGGTTACATTGAAAAGGCAAAAGTTGCGGTTAACAAGGGGATAAATTGCATTTTAAAAACACAGGTAAAACAAAAAGGAAGCTTAACCATTTGGGCAGCGCAGTACGATAAAGATTCGATGTTGCCGGCAAAAGCAAGGGCTTTCGAACCTGCTTCTTTAAGCACGGGCGAATCATCAAACATTGTGCGTTTTTTAATGCGGGTTAAGAACCCTTCAGCTGAAATAAGAAACTCAATTACCGGAGCTGTTAATTGGTTTACAGAACACAAAATTAAAGGGTATCGATTCGACAGAGAGAAAACAGGTTCAGGTTTGGTAGCAGATGATGCTGCAATGTCTTGGGCTCGGTTTTACGATTTGGAAAAGAACATCCCAATATTCGGCGACCGTGATAATACGGTGAAATTGAAGTTAGAAGAATTAAGTCCCGAGCGCAGAAACGGCTATGCCTGGTATGGCAACTGGGGACAAAAATTAATCGAAAAAGATTATCCGAAATGGTTAGCATCCAACGGAATAAAATAAGGTTTAACGCGTCATTGACGAAAATCGAAAGAACATGATTTTAAGTAAAGAGAATTTAAAAAACATCAGCGGGGAAAATGTTAATGTTCCTGCTGCAGAACTTTTAGAATTGCCCGAAAAAGTAATTCAGTTTGGTACGGGCGTTTTACTCCGTGGTTTACCGGATTACTTTATTGATAAGGCGAATAGAAACGGCATTTTTAATGGCCGTGTTTTAGTTGTAAAATCGACTTCGAAAGGCGGTGCCGATGCTTTTTTTAAACAAGACAATCTATACACACTTTGCGTAAAAGGTATTGAAGATGGCGTAAATGTGGAGGAAAACACAATCAACTCCTCAATTAGTCGTGTTTTATCGGCTTCACAAGATTGGGCAGAAATCCTTAAAGCTGCACACAATCCCGAAATGCAAGTTGTAATCTCAAATACAACAGAGGTTGGAATTGTGTTGAGCGAAGATAAAATAACAGATAACCCGCCTCAATCTTATCCCGGCAAATTGCTTGCCTTTTTACATGAAAGATATAAAACATTCAATGGTTCAGCAGAAAGTGGAATGGTTATCGTGCCGACCGAATTAATCAGCGATAATGCAGATAAGTTGAAAGATATTTTATTAAAACTATCCGTTCAAAATAAATTAAGTTGGGATTTTGAACAATGGCTTAAAACTGCGAACCATTTCTGCAAAACCCTAGTAGACAGAATTGTGCCCGGAAAACTTCCCGCCAATGAGCAGAAAGCCATCGAAAGTGAGTTAGGCTACACCGATGAGTTGATGATTATGGCAGAACCTTTCAGGTTGTGGGCCATTGAATCATCCAACCCGAGCGTTAAAGAAATTCTATCCTTCGAAAAAGCTGATAAGGGGATTTTTATTGTTCCGTCGATAAATAAATTTAAAGAATTAAAGCTTCGTTTACTTAACGGAACACATACACTAAGCTGCGGCCTGGCAATTTTATCAGGCTTCAGCACAGTAAAAGAAGCAATGGCAGATGAAGTTTTCGCAAATTATGTTTTTAACTTAATGAGGCAGGAAATTGCCCACTCTTTAGAGAATGACGACATCACCTATCAGGATGCGGTTGATTTTGCATCAAGTGTTATAGACCGTTTCAGCAATCCGTTTTTAGAACACCAATGGCAGGCTATTACGCTAAATTTCACGTCAAAAATGCAAATGCGTAACATGCCGTTAATCAGAAAATATTACAGTCAGAAAAATGAAGTTCCGCCGCTTATTGCTTTAGGCTTGGCAGCATACATCATCTTTATGAATACAACGAAAGACGGTGCGGATTACGTGGCTAATGTAAACGGCAAAAGCTACCCTGTGCAGGATGAATTTGCCGAAATTTTATACAATTATTGGCAAAATCCTGAAACCGCAATTGATAATATTTTAGGCGACAGGCGCTTATGGGATAAAAATCTAAACAACTATCCGGGGTTCAACGCGTCAATAAAGAATTACGTGGAACTTTTACAAAATACAGGTGCAAAAGAAACATTAAGTAACTTGCATACAGAAAGAACAGTTTAAAAATGGTTACAAGAATTTTAAAAATCCATCCGAATGATAACGTTTTGGTTGCCTTGCAAGATTTGGCAAAAGGCGAAACCATAATTCATGATGGTAACGAATATACATTGCAGGATGACATTCATGCAAAGCATAAGTTTTTTATGCAAGACATGAATCCCGGCGACCCGATTATGATGTATGGTGTTTTGGTTGGAAAAGCACAACACTTCATATTAAAGGGTGGTTTAATGGATACTGAAAACACTAAACATGCTTCGGATCCTTTCGAATTTCGTCCGTACAATTATGAATGGCATGCCCCTGATGTTTCAAAATTTGAGGGCAGAACTTTTAACGGTTACCACCGCAGCGATGGCCGCGTTGGAACGGCAAATTATTGGCTGTTTATTCCAACCGTTTTTTGCGAAAACCGCAACCTCGATGTAATTCGTGAGGCTTTACATAATGAATTAGGTTATGCCGTAACCGATAAATACAAATCGTACACGCACCAATTAGTTGATGCTTACAAAAATGGCGAAAGCCTGGAAGAAGCAGACCCAAGTTCAATCGGGTTGCCAAACCCTGCTGCAAACCGCATTTTCAAAAATGTTGATGGCATTAAATTTTTAAACCATCAAGGTGGCTGCGGTGGTACGAGGCAAGATGCTGCAGTTTTGAGTAAACTTTTAGCGGCATATGCAGACCATCCGAATGTTGCCGGAGTAACGGTTTTGAGCTTAGGCTGCCAAAATTTACAGGTTCATGATTTCATGAATGATTTAAAACAACGAAGTCCGAAGTTCGATAAACCATTATTCATTTTCGAACAGCAGCAATCGCAAAGCGAAGAACAATTGGTTAAGGAAGCGATAAGGAAGACTTTTATCGGTTTAACTGAAATTAATGAGATAGAACGCCAACCGGCGCCAATAAGTAAACTTGTTTTAGGTGTTAAATGTGGTGGCAGCGATGGCTTTAGCGGCATTAGTGCAAATCCTGCAGTTGGTTACACGTCTGATTTATTAGTTGCTTTGGGCGGAACAGTTCTACTTGCCGAATTTCCTGAACTTTGCGGGGCAGAACAACAGCTGATAGACAGAACTAAAGATGAGACAGCTGCTCGCAAATTTATCCAGTTAATGACAGCGTACAACCAGTCGGCGGAAAATGTCGGCTCCGGATTTTTCATGAATCCATCGCCAGGAAACATTAAAGACGGTTTAATTACCGATGCCATCAAAAGTACAGGAGCAGCGAAAAAAGGCGGCACTTCGCCGGTTGAAGACGTTTTAGATTATACTGAACCTGCAACAAAACCCGGATTGAACCTGGTTTGCACGCCCGGCAATGATGTTGAAGCAACAACCGGAAAAGCGGCCTCAGGGGCAACTTTAATTCTATTCACAACCGGTTTAGGTACGCCAACGGGCAATCCGGTGTGCCCTACCATAAAAGTATCTACCAACAATACGCTTACCAAAAGGATGGGCGACATTATCGATATTAACTGCGGACCGGTTATCGAAGGCTTAAAAACTATCGAACAAATGGGCGAAGACATTCTTGAATATTGTATTAAGGCTGCAAGTGGAGAAGTAATTCCGAAAGCAGTATTACTAAATCAGGATGACTTTATCCCGTGGAAACGTGGTGTAAGTTTATAATAGGCAGCATAAATAAAATAAATATTTTAACAGAGCGAAGACGATTAAGCATAAAATAATACGCAATTGTCTTAAATAATATTCCTTTAAATGAAACCTTTTTTAGACGAAAATTTCCTTCTGGAAACTAAAACAGCGCAAAAGCTTTACCATAATTTTGCAAAGTCGATGCCTATTATTGATTACCATAATCACTTGATTCCGGAACAGATTGCAAATAACATGCAATTCTCGAACATCAGTCAGGTTTGGCTTT
>Ga0308164_10003425_pt1 | contig 14308 bp, 10 predicted proteins | sample PhyTR2_FD_201031 | JGI IMG/M metagenome (GOLD analysis project Ga0308164, IMG submission 201031) | Phyllosphere microbial communities from UC Gill Tract Community Farm, Albany, California, United States - DLSLT.R2 | ecosystem: Host-associated > Plants > Phyllosphere > Unclassified | place: USA... | reverse complement strand
CGCGGTGGTGACCGATGCGGTTGCGGCCGCCCAAACTCCCGAACCGGAGCCGGTGCCGATAGTGGAGGCTGCGTCCGCACCTGTGCCGCGGCGTTCGATCTTGGGCATTAAGCGCCCTCTCGCTGCTACCCCCACATCGTCGCCCATACCGACCCGTGTCGCCCCAGCGTGGCCGAAGCGGGTCGTCTACGAGCCGAACGCGGCGCGCGACTTGACGATCTTTAAAGCCCCGATCGCGGCCGATCCGGTCCGCGAACTGATCATCGTCGATCCGTATGCCTGTGCCGGCTCACGGGCGCGCCAAGCGGTTACTGATTTCGCTGCGATGATGACGGGCGACGCACGTTCGCTGGATCGCGTACAGTTGGTGACCTACGACGCCGATGATGTCGACCTGCGTGATCCAGAAAGCAGTACGGCTCAATATGACGACATGCAGCGACGATGGCGGGCCCGTTTCGGTGACCGGCCCGTGCTTCATCATCAGCAACGTTCCAAACGCCAAGCTCGTGACCTGCATGATCGTGAGGTCCGGTCGATTACAACGGGCGGTCGCACGCTAATTTGGGACTTGGGCCGCGGCATCGAAGGCGTCATGAGTAACCGGTTCGGTTGCCGAGTGACGCTGACGGAAGAATAATCTTAAGCTACGCCGAGTAAGATTCGGACTCAGTTTTTCGAAACGCAAGGAAATCATCTCGTGACCGTGCTGTTCAAGTTGCCGCCGCAGGCCAGTAACGGTGACACCCTTATAGTGTCGGCAAAGCCATACAGAAATGTCTCCCTCGCCCCTGGCGACCGTGTCTTTCTATGGTGGTCGGAAGCGCAAGGGGGAGCTGGGTTGGTTGGTTACGGAACCTGTCTATCAACAACGTCAACGTGGGATAGCGTGGAGGCCGTTGTCGAGCCGGTGCGAGTGCGCGATGCTGGCTTTGGGTTTGGACGCGAGCGGCTTCGACCCTTTCGCGATGTTGCTGAAGATACGCCGGAAGCGACACTGGCAAAAATGCTCTACAAGCACTCCTTGAACAAGGTCGTCCAGATTAGCCCCTCCGAGGAAGCCTTCCTAGGAGAGCTTTTTTAACCCCGATCCGTCACAGCATCTGGCAGGTCGGCAGCGCGGACTCACCGAGCGGCGCGGGCGCGCTGCCGAGCGAGGCGCTGCTCGAACAGATGATCGTCGCCGCGCCGCAGATCCTCTCCGACCTGATCAAGAAGTGCCTTGGCGCGCTTCGTCGTTCGCTTGCGGAGTTCCTGTTCGACCAGCGCCGATTCCGCATCGTTACGTACGTTGCGCCCGATCTGCGCCTCCAGGGCGGCAAGCGACGCGAGGAACAGCGGACGCGTCACGCAAGATCATCCAGAAACTCTGATCCCGGCGTGATCCCCGATACCATCAACCGGTCACGCGCGCGCGTGCAGGCGACGTAGAGCAGATGCCGCTCCGTATCATATGCCGCTTCGAGATCGGCAGTGTCGCCGATCCCCGCGAGCCGCAGCGGATCGGGCAGCACGTCCTCGTCGCATGCCATTACCGTGACGGCGCAGAACTCCAGCCCCTTGGCGTCGTGCATGGCCGCGATGGTCACGCCGTCCTCGGCCCGCGCATCGAACCCCGCCGCAGTGACCGCGGCACGAGCACGCGCGAGTTGGCCTTGCCCACGCACCAGCACGCCGATCTCACCGGCAGCGATACCGACGTCGCGACACCGGGTCAGGAACGCAGCGACCTGCGTCCGCTCGTCTGCCGCGTCGGTGGCGAGCACCAGCTCGGGCGCCGGCCCGTCGAACACGGAGACAGTCCCGCGCCGTCCTTCCTCCACGCCGTCGAGATCGGTGATCGAGACTGGCAGCAGTCGATCCGCCGCCGCCCTGATCTGGTGCGAGGTGCGGTAATTGACCTTCAGCGCATGGCTGCGCCCGCGAATGTCGAGCCCGAGCTTTGCCCAACTGAACGGCAGGTGGAAGATGCGTTGTCCAATATCGCCCGCCAGGAACAACGCGTCGACGCGTCCGCCTGCCACGGCGGCGAGGAAGCGGATCTGCGCCACCGACAAGTCCTGCGCCTCGTCGACCACGACGTGCGTGAACGGCAGGTGCCCGCCGTCCGCCAGCCAGTCGGTCAGCCGCGCATAGATCATCGCCCATGTGACGAGCTTCTTGTCAGCCAGTCGCTGCCGCACGAACGCGAACACACTCCATGCCGCCTCGCGCTGTTGAGCGCCCAAGCGCGTCCGCCGGCCGATCCGCGGCAATGTGGCATAGGTCTCGGCATCGATGACGTTCCAAGCATCGACCAGCTCTTCCCATTCCTCGAACAGGAACGGCGCGGCATGCCCGCCGCCGAGCCCGGCCTTGCCGGCATCGACGATCGCCGCGCGGACCTGCGCCGGGGTCGCGCGACTGGGTTGTCCGAACGCAGTCGTATAAAGATCAAGCGCGGCCTGATCGAGCGCGCGCACCGCGATACGCTCGCGCAAGGCGGGTTCGGCCTCAGTCAGCACGTCACGCTTGCGCGATAAGGCCGCCGCAAGTGGCTTGGAGAACGTCGTCAGCAGCACCCTAGCGTTGGGCTGGGTCCGCGCGAGATACGCCGCGCGGTGCAGTGCGACGATCGTCTTGCCCGTCCCAGCGGAGCCCGACACGCGTACCGGCCCGGCCCATTCCCGTTCGACCAGCGCGCGCTGCGCCGGATGCAGGAAGACGGCCCAGCGCTCGAAGGGTTGGTCAAGCGCGGCGCGCAGCTCGTCGAGATTATCGACCACGCGGAAGCGTCGCTGCGCGTCGGGATGGGTAAAGGGGTCGGCACCGGGGGCCATCCGAACGGCAATATGGTCGTCGAGCCGGCCGCCGGTAAGGAAGTCCAACAGAGCCTCCGCCGCCTCGGCAGGTAGACTGTCGAACAATCCGTCCACGCTTGCCTCGTCCGCCTGGCGCACGGGATCGAGCCAGGCGCGCGGGACGCCGACATCGAGCAATTGATCGTCGGTCAGCGCGGTGAATGGCCGCTTCACCGGCACCGGTGCGGCCTCGACCTTCTCGGTGTAGACAAGACGCTCTTCGGTCCGCTCGATCACCTCGACGAACTGCATAGCGCCGGTACGCTCATGCGGCACGAGCGTACGCCGCTCGGCCCAGCGATAGGCGGCATCGTGGTGATCGACATAACAGAGCAGCGTCTTGTCGCCACTCTTGTGCAGCACGAGCCGGACGTCCTGCGACACACGCGCTGTCCAGAACCCGTCGGTCTTGTCCACGCGGTGCAACGACAGGCCATTGCCGGTCGGATCCTGCGCCAGATCGAAGGCGGTGATCTTTACCTGCTTCTGCTCTTGCGTAGTCAGGCGGGTAAGTGACTGGGTGAAGGTCGGCGCGTAGAGGAGGGTCATGCGAGCCGTCGCATCTCGCTGACGAGAGCCGCCAGGCGATCGGTCGCCGGCCCGGGAATACGGGCGTGAAAGGCCTGCGCCAAGGCCTCATAATACCATAGCGACCCATCCCTGCCGCCGGTGAAGCGCTGCCACAGCGCGTCGCCATGAACCGCGAGATCGGTGACGATCGCGCCTGCATTATGCGTCTTGTCCGCGAGGCTGACCTGTAGCGACGCAACGGGCTTGTGCGTCAGGCTTTCGAGATATGCTTCCTTGCGCGCACGCCATGGCGGCTTCGGTTCGGTATCGGCGTCGGTACAATGATCGACGATCTCGGCGACGCGGTCACCGAACCTTGCCCGGATCACCGCCAGCTGCGGCGCGCCACCCTGATCCTCGACCGCGTCATGCAGCAGTGCGGCAATCGCCTGCTCTTCGTCCGCACCATTCTCCAGTGCGATCGAGGCAACGCCGAGCAGGTGCGCGACGTAGGGGATAGCCGTTCCCTTGCGCCGCTGATCACGGTGCAGCTTGCTGGCATAGGCTAGCGCCTCATCGAAGCGATCGGTCAGCATGGTTCATCCTTCTCCGGCGATACGCGCTCGGGCGGCCGCTATAGCTTCGCCAGACCGTAACCAAGGGGCGCAGGGTATCACACCCCCACGACCTTCATCACTTCATCGCCAAGGTGGTTGATCACCTTCACGGCAACCTTCCCGCCCTCCGGCCGCGGGAACGGCCGCGAGCGCGTGCGCTTCAGGCTCTCCCACGCGTCGACGTCGATTTCTGCCTTCAGCGTCGTCTTCAGCGCCTTGTACGGGTCGTTCGCGCCGGGGAAATAGGCGTGGCGGACGAAGAAGCTCTCATAGTCATAGTCCGTATCGACGAACCACACGGCGATGTCGTCGGCCGAGGATGCTTCGATCTGGCCGCCCTTGTACATGTCGATCCCGGCGACCTCGATCGAGATGCAGCCATCCCCCTCGTCATGCACCTGGATGTCGGGCTCGCCGAACACGGTGAAGAGGTTGCCGGCACCACCGGTCGCGAGATCGGGCATGTGCAGATCGGGGTTGATCCGCGCCTGCAACACCGTCAGCGCGCCCATCCGGTCGAACTCGCTGGCATGCGCGTCGAAGTTGAACGCGGCGGCGATCAGCAGGTCGAAGCCCGCCTCCATCGCCTCGCGCGCCGCCGCGGTCAGGTCGGCGCGCGCGACGGTGCCATATTCGGGGCCGACGAGAATTGCCGCGCGGCGCTCGGGGCTATCCGCCAGCGTGTCGCTTTCGCCTTCCGATGCCTGGCGGACGCGGCCTTGCGCGCAGAGGAACTTGCCCGGCCAGGGTTTGAGCATCGTGAACACCAGCCGGTCGGCCTTGTGCGCCTGCTGCACGCCCGACTTGCGCAGGTTCTCGAGCACCATCTCGGCGAAGTCGGCGCTTTCGCTGGTCTCGCCCGGCTGGCGCCGTCCCTCGCTAGCCTCGAGCTCGTCGAACAGGCTGTCGTCGACGTCGACCGCGGCGACGCGGTGGGGCGACAGGCTCTCGACCGTGAACGGCCCGGCGACGCGGACGCGGCCCTTGTCGTCATAGGGCTGGTCGTAGAGATATTCGGTATCGGCCTTGGCAGCGATCGACGCGTCGATCTCGCGCTGGCGGGCGATGCGCAAGCGCCACCAGTCGGCGTGTTCCTCCACCAACATTTGCTGATCCCAAAGGTCGGCGGCCTCGGACGGCAGAGATTCCAGTGCAAAGTTGCGGTCCAGCAGGCGATTGAGCGTGGCCAGCGCTGCGGCGCGCGACGGCGCGGCGGCCGTGCCGTTGGCAGCGATCTCCCAGGCGTTGCGGGCAAGGAGAGGCCAGACGTCTCCCGCAACACGGGGCATTGTCCATTCTTCGAATGCAGGACGAGGAGCCTCCATCCAATTCGGCAGATCGGTGCGAGTGAGAGCGTCATTGATGCTGTCGCGCAGCGGCTCGAGCTTCGCCTGATACCCCTCCCATATCGCGTCGATCTCGGCATTGTTGGCGATCGACTTCAAGGTGATGTGCGGCACGCGCTTGTAGACGAAGCCCTGCCGCAGCCGGCCATAGACCGGCGTATCGGCGGGGACCGAGCGCGTCACCTCGCTTTCCTTGATCTGCCCCTCGCGGCTGTCGGCGAGCAGATACCAGGGATAGCGCGTGCCCATGATGCGCGCGCGCGCGAGCGCCAGCGCCACCCGCGACGTGTCGATCGTGATCCAGCGCCGGCCCCATTGCTCGGCGACATAGGCGGTGGTGCCCGAGCCGCAGGTGGGATCGAGCACGAGATCGCCGGGATCAGTGGTCATCAGGATGCAGCGTTCGATGACTTTCGTCGATGTTTCGACTACGTATCGCTTGTCTGATGCGAAGCCGGCGATGCCTGTATCGGGCCAAACATCCGATCCGGGGAAAGCAGCAAAGTCGTCAAAATATCGAACGTAGTAAAGTCCGCTAGCAGACGCACTTAAACGAGACGCCATTTTGAGACGGTTCATGCCTTGCTCGTTTGTTTTCCAACGAACCTTCTCGGACGGCCTTATTGTTTTTCCATCGATGTTGACTGGAAACCACGAGGCTGCGCCTTCGCCCTTGTCACGCCCCACACTCTGACTTGTGAGATTATCGATACGGAAAACCCGACTATCGGTAGGCAAAGCATCGACACCAGTAATTTCCGCTTTCGTCAAACTACGAGAGTCCAAATCCTGGAGTCGTAGTCGCGTATAAGCGCTTCCTCCCGCACCACCGACCTGCTTCACACTGTACGGCTGTCGAAATTTTAGACGTTCCTTACTTTTGGCGTAGAAAAGTAGAATATCGTACGTTCCGGGCAAGAACTCTGATGTTGCTCCAGCGGTTTTCGAAAATATTATCTGCGAAACAAAATTCTCGTCGCCGAAAATCTCATCCAACAATGCCCGCACGCGATGAACGTTTTCATCAGAAATCTGGACGAACACCGATCCGCTCTCGGTCAGCAGGTCGCGAGCGACGGTCAGCCGGTCGCGCAGATAGGTGAGGTAGGAGTGGATGCCGTCGGCCCAGGTGTCGCGGAACGCCTTCACCTGTTCGGGCTCGCGGCTGAAATGGTCGGCCTTGCCGTCCTTCACATCGCGGCTGGTCGTGCTCCACTGGAAATTGGAGTTGAACTTGATGCCGTAGGGCGGGTCGATATAGATGCACTGCACCTGCCCCTTGAGCCCCTCGCGCTCGGCCAGGCTCGCCATCACCTTGAGGCCATCGCCCAGGATCATGCGGTTCGACCAATGCTGGTCGTGCGCGTAGAATTCGGTCTTCTGCTCGGGGTCGATGCCGTTGAAATCGGCAAACAGATCGGGCGCCGCCTCGGGCTCGGCCTTGCGCTGCGTCGCGCGCCTGAGATCCTCGATCAGCGCCTTGGGGTGGATCTTCTCCTGGATGTAGAGCGGCGGTGCCTCGACGACGAGCTCGGACCAGTCCGCCACGTCCTTGCCGCGCCACACCAGCTGCGGGTCGAGATCGGGGTTGCGCCGCTCGTACGCGGCGAGGATAGGGCGCTTCACGTCGGCGGGGACGAACGCCTCGAGCTCGGCGGTCGGCGCGTTCTTGCGCGACGCCTCGTCATGGTTGAGGCTATCGACGCGCAGCGGCTTCGAAGGGGTGCGGGCCATCAGGCGACTTCCTCGATCATATCTTCTTCGTCGAGGGTCAGGCCGTCATCATCGGCATAGCCCTCGTCGGGTTCATAGTCGTCTACGGGCACCGGCTTGCCCTGCGCGCCGGCAGCAAGATCGGCGAGGGCAAGCTTGCGGGCCTTCCAGAACGCTTCGAAATCGTCCGCACGCAAGGTTGCCGGATCGATCAGATGCGATCGCAGTATGTCGTCTAGCGCGGCCGGGGTCAGGCCGTGCTTGTCCTCGATGCGGGTGAGATAGAGACTGGGCGCATTGCCGCCGACCGTGATGTTGGTCGTCTTCGACAATGCGGTCTTGTTGATGATGCTGTTGTACCGCTGGGGCGGAATACCCTGCTTTTCGCACCATGCGCGCGGGAAGATATGGTGGATGTCGAGCGCGTCGGAGAAGACCGTCATGGTCTCGACACCCTTGCCGGTGATGAAATCCCGACATCCGCTGCGCATAAGCAGGGCGTGGAAGCCCTTATAGGCGGCCGACAGACGCGAGCGCAGCGTGTCGAGACGCATTGCCTGGAACGACGTGTCGCCGACCGTGCGGGGTACCGGGCCGCCTTCCAGCCAAGCCAGCAATTCGGGAACGTCTCGCGCCACTTTCGTGTCAGTCGCGGAGCCGTAGAATTCGCCAAGGACGCCCGCCCAATACCATTGGGCGAGCTTGTCGGTGGCAACCGCGTTGCGACGATGCGGCGGGAGCAACGCGAAGGTCGCAGCGAGCGACACCATTTGCGGCGGATAGGGGACATCCCGGCCCCACAGGATCTTCTGCTCGTTCAAGAACTTCGCGACTTCCAGGAAGCCAGCCTCAACCGCATCGGCAAACTTCTGATACGCTTCGAGCGGCAGACCTAGCAGCGCCTCGCGTGTGCAGGTGATCGCGGGCACGTCCTTGCCGGTGGCTCCATCCGCGATCGCTTGCAGCCGCACATCGCGAGTGTGCAAGACGGTGCACGCCTGCAGGAAATCAGTCGATGCCAGATCGGCGAACACGCCCTTGGGCGGCACTTTCTCGCGCAGCCGTCCGAGCCGTCCGTGCTTCCGCTGGTTTCCCGCCCAGTCTTCGCGCAGATCGAAGCCCGAGGCGGCGTAGATCGCCGTGACCAGCTCGAATGCATCCAGCTTCTTGCCGCCGACGTTCACTTTTTCGAACACGGTACACACGGCTTCGCGACTATTGTCCTTCGACAGCTTGATGACCGGCATCGCGTAGGATTGGATGCGATTCAGCACGTCGTTCTGGAAGCGCTGGATCTCCTCCATGCGCTGCTCGCCCTTTGCCGTCCAATGGCTGATGCAGCCGAGTATCCACGACAGCGGGTCCAGCGTCTGGTTGAGCGGAAACAGCATCTGCTCGTATTCGGCCGCCGGCGAAGACAGGTCTAGCTCGACGTCCTTGCCGAAATTGGTTTTGCGGATCCGGTCGGGTGGGACCAATTCGATCGCGGCCTCCAGATCGGCCATCGGCGCCAGGGCACCTTCGATGCTCAGATAGAAATACCGCTCGACCACCTGCCCCTTGGCGGTTCGAACGCGCGCGGGTTCCTTCGAATAGATGGTCTTGTAGAGTGACGTCATGCGCTGTTGGCCGTCGAGCAGCAGATGCTCCGGCTCGACCGTCTCGACCGATGTTCCTTCGACGCCGCGCGGCTTGAACTCGATCGATCCGCCGCGCTCTAGCGTCAGCAGCGCACCAACAGGGAACCCCTTGGCGATGCTTTCGAGCAGCGAGCGGACGTCTCCTTCATTCCAGACATAGTCGCGCTGGAATTCGGGCAGTTGCAGCTTTCCGTCATGCACGCTCCCGAGCAAATCCTTCAAACTGGTCTTTGTCGTATCGAAGCTCACAATCCGGTACCCCCATGCATCGTCACGCCATCCAGCCACGCTTCGATCTTTGCCGCGAACTCGGTCCTGATCGTCCACACATCGGTGAACTCCGCGAACGCCCAGCGCCCCAGCGTGCCTATGTTGTTCACGCCCGGCACCCACAGAGTCCGCATCGTCTCCGCCTTGTCCTTGTCATCCTCGTCGCGTGCACCCTTGATCTCGATGACAAGGTTGAGCGGGTCGTCGGCGCCCCGCCCGTCATCGACACGGACGATGAAATCGGGACGGTAGCGGCGCGCCTCGCCGCCGGCATTGTAGGGGACCTCGAACCCGAGATTGTGGTTCTTAACCCACGCCAGCACGCGTGGGTGCGCGTCCGCCACGCGGCAGAATTCCGCCTCCCAGTCGCTGTCGATCACCGCGTAGTTGATGTGGCAGCGCGGACTCGTGTCGTAACGGTCCTTGCTGGTCATAAAGCTCACGTTCCGCGTACTGCCCTCTCGGTTGTACGGGTCCAGCAGCGCCAGCACGCGCCCGCCGCCTTCCTGTCCGCGCGAGATCGCTGCCATGATCCGGTCGGCAACGCGATCCGCGATGTTGTAGTACAGCAATTGCGCGGGCTGCGTGCCGCCCGAGCAGGTCAGATGCTCGGCCATCCAGCGCCGGACGATCGGTCGCAGCTGCAGGATCAGCGCGACCTTGGGCACGCCGCCGGCATCCGTCAGCCGCCGGCGCACAATCCAGTCGGCCAGCCGGAGTACGATCGTCGCGGTGCGTGCATCGGCCAGGTGATCCAGGGTTAGGTCGGCGGACTCACCGACGATGCCGGAATTGATCGTTTCGGTCGCGCCGACCAGGTCCGGCGTCAACTCCAGCGTGGAATCGTCGGTGAACGTGGCCGTCAGCGTTTCGGTTGGCAGCTCGGTGCGATAGCCTTCGACGCGCGGGAAGCGAAGCTCACTTGTATCGCGTTCGGGGCTAATCGCGTGAACGCGCTCCATATTGTCGGGTGGGCTGGGCTTGGAAATCACCGGCTGCGCGGTGAAATCGAACGGGATGCCGAGCACGTCGGCATATTCGACCTTGAACAGTCCGTCCGGTTGAAGCTGATAGGACTGGCGGCGCAGCGCGCGGCCGATCACTTGCTCGCACAGCAATTGAGTGCCGAACGCACGCACGCCCAGCACGTGCGTTACGGTATTGGCGTCCCAGCCCTCGGTCAGCATCGATACCGAGACGACACAGCGTATGCCTTCGCCCAGCGACCCCTTGCGACCGACGGTGTTCATCACCTCGCGCAGGATCGTCGCGTCGTCGATCTTCTCTGCCGCCTGGCGATCGCCGGTGCGCTGGATCAGCTCGTCCTTGAAGCGTGCGATCTCCGGCCCCGCCGCGGCGCGAAAGTCCGCCGAGATCGCCTCGCCGGAGTCGATCTGCTGGCTGTCGATCTGCAGCGTCCGCATCCGCGGCATGGCCGCGCCATCGGGATCAAAATTGCGGAACAGCGGGCATTTTCCCGCGACGAGGTTGGTATTGCCGTGCTCGTCGGTCACCTCATAGCCGGCGATATATTTGGTGATCAGCGTCGATGTGGCGATGTTGTTGCACACGACGATGAACACCGGATCGACGCCGACGCCGGCCTCCTGCCACAGCGTCTGCGTCTTTTCGTAATGCCCGTACAGCGCGTCGATCGCGGAGAGCAGTGCATTGGGCAGCTTCTGCGGATCGAGCCCTTTTGCGCCGCCGCTTTTCTTCGGCAGCGCCTTGCCGACATGCTCCCACAGGTTGCGGAACATCGGCGTGTCGCCGCCCGGAACATTGTCCATGATGGGTACGCGCGGCAGCTTAACGATGCCGCATTCGATCGCGTCCATCAGGCTGAAATCGCTCATCACCCAGCCGAACAGCGACCCCTCGCGATAGCCCGAGCCTTTCAGGAAGAACGGCGTCGCTGACAGATCGTAGACCATCGATACGCCGAGCTCGCGTTTAATCGCTTCCAGCCCGGAGATCCACAGCCGCGCCGCTTCGTTATTCTCCTTCGCCTCGGCCAGGTCGTCGCCCTTCAGCGCGGCCTTTTCCTCCGGCGTCAGTTGCCGCTCGCGATAGCAGTGATGCGCCTCGTCGTTCATCACAACGATGTTCTTGAGGCCCATCAGCTCGCCCGCGACACGGCGGATCATCGCGCCGTCGCTTTCTGGCTTCGGCGTCGTGCGCAGCGCCGCCTGCTGCACCTTGTTGAGCGGCACCTCGTCCTTCTTCTTGAAGGCATGGTAATTGGTGATGACGATCTTCGCGCGCCCGAGATCGCCGAGCATGTCTTCGGGCACGATCTCGCGCGATCCGTAATAGCTTTCCGGGTCATTGGGCTGCAACACGCGCAGCCGGTCCTTGATCGTGATACCGGGTGCAACGATCAGGAAGCCCCGCGAAAACCTCTTGGCGTTCGGATGGCGCACCGCGTTGACGGTCTGCCACGCGATTAGCATCGCCATCACTGTGGTCTTCCCAGCTCCAGTCGCGAGCTTCAGCGCCATGCGCAGCAATTCCGGGTTGGACGCGGCATTGGCTGCCTCCAGGTGCGTCCAGAACCGCCGACCCTGCGACGAGGATTTCGGCGCGACTTCGGTTAGCCAGATGACCGTCTCGACGGCCTCAACTTGGCAGAAGAACGGCTTCTGGTTGGCGAAGTCGTGCGTGCGCCAGTGACGCAGCAGCCGCGCGGTCGAGGGCGTCACCTGCCACTGGCTCTCGGGCAATCGCCGCCAGCTATCGACCGCCGACCGAACACCGTTGATCACTTCGGTGGGGTTGTATTCCTGTCCGTCGCCTTCGGTCAGCAGATCGGCCTGGATCGCCTTGCCACGGATCTTGCGCGCTTTCGGGATCGGCGACACCAGCGCGCTGGTCCGCCGCCGCGGCACGACCATGCTGGTCGGTTGCCCATTCTCGTCTAGTTCCCAGTGCTGCTGCGGCTCTTGATAGGGCGAATTGAGGATCGGAGATGCGAAGAACGCGTCGCTCATATACGTGTCATCCGCCCATCCATAAAATCCGAACGATCGCCGTCCCACACGAGGCTCGGCGAAGCAGCTTTTCGTAAGACTGCCGTACTAGCGGTTATCTAACACCTAGTTACGTTGCCCGACGCCGTTCTCGCCGCGGAGTAGTGCCTCATAGAACGGATTGGGGAAAGCCGGATATTTCAGCGATTGACGGATTGGTTGGGTGGCAGGGCGCAGCACCGTCAGACAAAAAGCTGTGTCTGTTGGAGCATACGAATAATCGATCTGGTTCGTAGTCGCTTGAGGCGGTTATTCACTTTCACGAACGTGCAACGCAAACTGATCCCGTTTAGGTGGGTTATGGATGACCGATCATCGGCCTTCCAGCCGCTGTCTCGCTCTGATGACGTAATACCAAAAATGTCATGAGTTCGAACCGCCGTGATGCTCATGCCGTCGTCGTTTGTGAAAACAAAGATGTATCTCGATGGAGGCCCTACGTTTTCCTTCAATAGGGTGAAAGGTGGAGACCGCCGTTGGGACAAAGCCGTCATCGGAAAGACTTTGGCTAACGGCAGTCTCAGCAGAGAGCGGTCATTCCGAATTAACGTAGGCTGCGCCGATTTGCCCGCTGATTGTTAGACAGGCGAGTTGGCTGGCACCCTAAGTCTGAACAGTCGGCCTAGCTGACATCCTGCTTCACAATACGGAGATGCGCGCCGAACTTGCCGCATTTCGTTGCGGCTAAAGTGTTGCACAGACTGATCGCTGTGCGACGGCCCTGCTAAGATTAACCGGAACGAAACTCGGATTTGCGATTCCCAGCGAGTGGGCTTCGAGAAGCGGAATGCGACTGGCGGTTTTTAACAGCGAGGCAATATTGCGACCCTGGCCACGATCGCGCCGCCATAACGGAAGCGGTCGCAATGGAAACTGGGGGAATGATGGAAAAGGCCGAAAACAGTGTGGCAACGATCGCCGCTGAAATTCAAAATCTTGCACCGGCGATCGCGAAGCTGACGCAGCGGGTCAGGGCGGTAATGGCCGATCCACAGATCGCGAGCCTTGAAGGACGTGAGCGGGCAGAGACGCTACTACCCTGCGAAATTGGAGTGGAAGCCCTCGGTCGCTGTCAGATCCTAGCGGCGAATAACGTCGTTGTCTTAGAAACGCTCGGTGTCATTGCTCTGACTAGGTACATTTTCGAGTTGCTCGTATGGCTTAGGACTATCCAGGCCACACCCCTTAAATCTCTTCGGTTTCTAATTATTTCGCTGAAAGATGGAGAGGATCACACCTCGCAGCATATCGCCCACCTAGAAGCCGAAGCTCGGTTCCTCGACGTCATCGCGGAGCGCGACGATCCGGTACCGGGAATGATGGCGCTCCAGGAAGAGCATGGCGAAAACTTGACGGCTGAAATCGTCCGCAATGCTGAGAAGGCTCGGATGGACGCCATCGATTTCGAGGCTCGGCGGCATTTTATCGCTTATGCGGCCGACGCCAAGGTCAACGGCTACCGCTTCCAAGCTCATTTGATCAGGAAGAAGGCGGTGGCATTGGCTTATGCGGACCTTGAGGTAAAGCGACAGGTACGCTCGGACTTTGTCGATCGGTTTAGTCAGTCGCTCATTGACGAGGCTGGCGGCATATCGAGGTGGAATTGGTTCGAATCCGCCAAGGATGTCGGGATGGAGCCAGAGTATCAATACATATACCGGTATACTTCCCGCCTGCTTCATGCCACTCCGACGAGCTTTTATACGAGTTCCAAGAATCTCGAACTTGCCGAAATGCGGCTGCTCTTAGAATATGTTTATGTGCGTCTTCTGGACGTAATTGACGTCGTCACCGATTTTGCAGCCCGTGGCGAAGCAAAGTCTGGCTGAACGTCAATCTGACGGGGCGACGCGGCGCAGAGCCTCAGAGCAGCGTTTCAATTTGCGAATGGCAGTTCCTGGCGTGAGCCGTCATTCGCGAAGCTGCATCAGAGCGGCGAATGTTGGTCGATAGTCGCCGGCCGGCCGGAGCCGCTTTGGAGGGAGTTAGTTAGGTCGCCTTCATAGGCGCCTCGGCGCTGTGAGGGGCCAGTGTGGCCGGAAGGGGCACATCGGTGATTACATCAGCGAATCGCAAGTAGCCAACGTTCTAGTAGTCGATGCCCTTATCGATCGCTGCGGTTCGCCTGTAACCGCCACGTGATGAGGGGGTATATGAGGGAACATATCTACGATTCGATAAAATATTTTAGCGTTTTCAATATGATACGGGAATTAGGTGGTGCCGGTTGCAGGAATCGAACCCGCGACATCCAGTTTACAAAACTGGCGCTCTACCAACTGAGCTAAACCGGCAGCGGGCGCCTCATGCGTCAGGTGACGCCGAACGTCCAGCCTTCGGTTG
>Ga0308164_10003424_pt1 | contig 14308 bp, 7 predicted proteins | sample PhyTR2_FD_201031 | JGI IMG/M metagenome (GOLD analysis project Ga0308164, IMG submission 201031) | Phyllosphere microbial communities from UC Gill Tract Community Farm, Albany, California, United States - DLSLT.R2 | ecosystem: Host-associated > Plants > Phyllosphere > Unclassified | place: USA... | reverse complement strand
CGCGGCGGAGAAACCCTCCGCCGCAATGACGCTTTCTCGCAGGTTTCAGCGGGGCATGTACCCCACTTTTGGGTAGGCGATACCCCGGCGCAGACGCCGCAATAGCTACTCGAAAGCACGAAGATCAGCGCGCCTTGCCAGCGCGACGATGACGCGGATCCGCGTCACGACGTTGCGACCTTGCACCGGCCGCGATCAACGTTGCCGATCCGGTGCGCGATCCAGCCCTTATAGAAGACCTTCAGCTTCGGATTCACGCGGACCAGGCGCGCATATTCCGCGGCCTGCGCGCGATCGAGATTGACCAGCGTTGCGACGCACAGGTTGCTGGCGCCGAGCTTGCCCTGGCACGCGCGGTACGCCGCGATCGTCCCGGGCCCGACGCGGCCGTCAGTCACCAGCTTGGTACCGCACAGTGCGTTGGTCGATTGCTGGAACCACGTCGACGGGCGCGCCGGCCCCATGTTCACGGTCGTGTCGAACAGCTCGGCCGTCACCGCGGCGTCGATCGGCACCAGGGCGGCATAGCCGGGCTGCACCAGGTACCGCGTGTAATAGATGCTTTCCGCCACCTCGCGCGGCAGCGTCCGCATCGGCCCGGTGTAGCCGTTCTGCACGGCGACGGCCTTCGTGATGCCCATGTGCGTCTCACCGCCCGGGTCGGCCGGGTGATTCACGTAGCCGCCCTCGACGGCGATCACGCTGGCGATCATCGCCAGCGCGAGCGTGGCGATGCCGCCGGCCGCCTTCGGCGCGACCTTGCCGGTGATCGACTTCCACAGGCTCTTGCGCTCGCCGGCCGGCGCCTGCGGGATCAGGCGCACGACGATCGTCGCGACGAACAGCAGCGTCGGGATGACGTCCGCGACCGACTTCGGAAAGATGGCACGAATGTCATCGGGCAGTCCGTTCCAGATCTGGAGCAGCGTGTCGGGGGCGGCCGCGGCAAAGGCGGTGAGCAGGGCGCCGAGCGCGGACATGCGCACGGACCACAGCGGCCAGGCGCGCAACCATAGGTCACGCACCCGACGCATGGCGTCGAGTTTCATCAGGATCTCCTTGGGGATGGCGGCAGCCGGCCGCCGGCGGGATCAGATGCGGGCGGGTGCGCCCAGCGCCGGCGCGGCGCGCGGCCGACGTCGGATGTGAACGATCAGCCGGCAGGCTGGTGGGACCGCCGGGATCGCCTGGATCGCGGCGCCCGCCAGGATCATGAGCATCGGACCGTCGATCATCGCGCGGCGATCTTCGGCGCCGGCGCCATCATCTCGAGCTTGGTCTCGATCCGGATGGTGCGGCCGTCGATCTTGGTCAGCAGATCGGTTTTCGCCTGGTTGGCAGCCTCGAGCACCTCGATCCGGCGGGTGTTGGTATCGATCTGCGCGGAGCGGTTGCCATCAGCGCGGAACATGCCGCCGACCATTGCGAGCGGGGCAACCACTGCGCAGCAAATCATGATGATGTCCTTCAGCGCCAGGCGCTGTTGCGGTGCGTCGCTCACGCGAGCCGCCGTCCCGCGATGCCAAGGCCCGCGAGGGTGTAATTTTTCATGATGCGAGCCTCTGCTTAGACGGGGGGCGGCAGGCGGTGGCCTACTCGGTGGGGGCCTGTTCGGGCTCCGGAGCTGCGGCGCGGGCCGCTTCGCTCGGCGTGATCGGCGCCGGCTCGGCCGTCGAGAGCTGCTCGAGCAGGCTGACGATCGCCTGGCCGGTGTAGCCCATCACCGTCGCGATATTCGACAGCATCGCCGACACTTCCGGATCGCTCGAGGCGAGCGCCTCGGACTGGCTGGACGATACCGTCGCAAACGGCGTGACGGTCGCCGCGGTGAAGATCGAGGTCAGCGCGGCCAGGCCGGCGAGCCGCGCCACGCGTGCCGCTTCGCGCTCCTGCCAGGCCACGAAACTCTTGCGGTAGTTCAGTTCGTTTAGGAGCGCCTGGTCCTCGGGCGTGAATGTAGCCACGTTACTCTCCTCTGTTGAATTGTCCGGCCGCTGCAGCGGCCATGGGGTCAGCCCTCGACGGCGATGATCGACAGGCGCTGGGACACATTGCCCGAGCTGTTGGTGTATCCACGATTCAGACCCAGGCGGACCGTCCGATCGGTCGCGACCAGCTGGGGATCGTTGACCGTGAAACCGCCGCCCATCGTGAACGTGATCGTTGCGCTACCAGGTGCGTCGCCGATGACCGGGGGATTGCCGACGAACGTCGCCGTTTCGGTCGTGTAGCGATGCTCGTCGAGCTGCTCCAAAGCCGAGCCGCTGAAGGACCGCGCAAGCGTGACCGTCGTCGCAGCGCGCTCGAACGTCGCCACGCCGAACTCGTCGGCATTGGCGTTGTAGGTGTTCGCGGCCTGGCGGTATTGCTGCAGACCAGCTTGCGACGCGGCGTAGGTTGCCTTGACTTCGGTACGATACGCCCAGCTGGCGAGATATTTGACGGTCCCGCCGTTCGATCCGAACGGACCAACCGCCGCGAGTTCCTGCGTGCCGGTGCCGCTCGACGCCGAGCTGTTCTTCAGCTGGCCGGCCGATAGCGAACCGCCGAAATATGCGGAGCCATCGGTCTTGATGTACTGAAGCGCGTTCGCCTCGGTGCACAGCGCGGTGCTGCTCAGGCTCGGCCCAACCCATTCGATGAATTGCTTGTTCGAACCAAAGCCGACACCCGAGACCTTCATGACCGAGCCGTTGTTGAAGCTGATCCCGTTGTCGCTATCGATCGTGATCGTCTTGCCGCCCGCCGTCTTCTGAGCCTTGATCGTGCCGACGATGTTGAGATCGGCGCCGAAGTCGATCGCCGCGCCGTTCGTGGTGTCCGATCGGATCGTCATCGATGCCCGACCGCCTGGTGAAAGGGCCGAGATCTCGACGCGGGCCGCGGCGAGCTTGCTGGTGGCGCTGGCGACGGCCGTCTCGACGATCCCGGTGCGCGCCTCGACGTTGCCCGCCCTCGCCTCGACGTTCGATGTTCGCTGCGCCAGGGCGCCGTAGATGTTGGTGAGCGTGGAATTGACCTGCTCGATGCGGGCGGCATTCGTCGTCGCATCGATGCGCGCCTTGCGGCCGTCGATCTCGCCCTGGTCGGCCGGCCGGATAAGCGCCTTGTGCCAGATCGTGCGGACGAAGCCGGTGCCGTTGCCGTACGAGACGCCGAAGCCTTCCCAGCCCGCCATCAGGTGGAATTTTGCATCGGCGCCGGACGGCGCGCCGTTGTAGAACAGGATCCCGAACTGCCGGCGCGTACCGTTCGGCGCGGCCCCCGCAAAGAACGAGCCCGACCGCACATCCGAGGTATCGAGCTGCTCGGAGAAGAGGAAGTTGAAGGCGTAGCCGTTGGCTAGGTTGATATGCGCGCCGGTACCATTCCAGTCGCCATCCTCCATGTAGATGTCGAACTCGGCGACGTGCCACCCCTTCGCCAGCGTGATCGGCTGGACGATGCCGGAATTCGGACCGCCTCGATCCATCTGCAGAGCGGGAAGGCCGGTGTAGAACGACGCGGTCGTGCTCTTGCCGGTGTAGCCGTTAGGCGCGCGGAACCAGATCGCCCATTCGGGCGGGGCGTTGTCGTTGGTGTTCGTATCGCCGTTCCACCCCGGCGTCCCAAAGTACGCATTGCGGCTGAGCGCACCTTGCGAGAAGCGCGAGGCGAGCATGGCCGTGGTGTTCGCCGACGATGCGCTGGCCGACGCCGCAGCGGCGCTGGTTGCGGCTGCGCCGGCGTTGGCGCTCGCGTTGCCATTGGCCGCCTGGGCATCGATCCGCGACTGGTTGGCGGCGACCGCACTGGCGCCGGCCGCGTCCGCCTTGGTCGACGCCGTCGATGCGCTGTTGTTCGCCGCGGTCGCGGCGCCAGTTGCGGTCGAGCTGGCATTCTGCGCGTCGGTCTTCGACTGCGCCGCCAGGCCCGCCTGCGTGCTCGCCGTCGACGCCGATCCGGCCGCGCTGTCCTTGCTCGTCGACGCCTGGTTGGCGAACGTCTCGGCCTGGCTGCGCGCGGTCTGCGCGGCCGACTTCGACGCCTCCGATGCGCTGGCCTGCTGACCGGCCGCAGTCGAGCTGGCTGCCGCGTTCTGCTCCGACGTCGCAGCGGCACTCGCCTTCTGGCTGGCAGTGGTCGCGCTGCCGGCAGCGAGCGTGGCGCTGCTCGACGCGCTCGAGGCGGATCCGGCCGCGTCGGTCTTGCTCTGCGCTGCCTGATCGCGCGCGGCCTCGGCCGAGCCCTGCGCCGTCTTCGCGGCATTGAGGGCGGCGGTTGCCGACGTCGCCGACTGGCTCGCCGCGTCCGCCTTCGTCGTTGCGATCGATGCGGATCCAGCGGACGCCGTGGCGGCAGTTTGTGCGGCCGTTACGTCCGTCACGTCGGTCAACGAGATACGCGCGATCTGCCCGGATTGCGAAGAGCCATCCCGGCTGATGATGCGCGCCAGGAGCCGGTGATACGGCCCGGACGTCGACGTGAAGTCCACGGTATAATCCGCAAACGACGAGGTGAGGTTTGCGCTCAGGATGAAGGGAGTGGAGATCGCAGCCGACGCATTCTGTGACGCCATGACGATCTGGAACACGTCCAGGCCCGCCCCGGCGGTGAGGCCCTTCGCCCGGATTACAGCCCGGTACCTGCGGCCCGAAACCGATGGGGCGATGCTGCGGTGGCTAATGTCGCTGCTGCCCGTACTAGCGGGGGACTGCGCGACAACGCCCTCACTCGCCACTGTAGGGAAGGTCCACCCTGCAGCGGCCGGTCGGTTATCCGAGTTGCCCTGAAACCCGGCCATCCAAAACAGGTCGCCCTGTGAAAAGCTCGACGGCATGTCCGCTGCCGCGGTCTGCGTGGCCTGCGTGGCGCTCGACGCCGCGAGCAGCTGCGAGGACGACGCACTCGAAGCGGATCCGGCTGCGTCCGTCTTGCTCTGCGCCGCCTGGTCGCGCGCCACCTCGGCTGAACCCTGCGCCGTCTTGGCCGCATTGAGGGCGGCGGTAGCCGACGTCGCCGACTGGCCGGCCGCGTCCGCCTTGGTCGTTGCGATCGATGCGGATCCAGCAGACGCGGTGGCCGCAGTTTGCGCAGCCGTGACGTCGGTCACGTCGGTCAACGAGATACGCGCGATCTGCCCGGATTGCGACGAGCCATCCCGGCTGATGATCCGCGCCAGGAGCCGGTGATACGGGCCCGAACCGGCTGTGAAATCCACGGTATAATCGGCAAACGACGTCGTAAGGTTGGCGCTCAGGACGAAGGGCGTGGAGATCGCAGCCGATGCGTTCTGCGACCCCATGACGATCTGGAAAATATCCAGCCCCGCGCCGGCGGTGAGGCCCTTCGCCCGGATGACAGCCCGGTACCGACGGCCTGGAACCGATGGGGTGATGCTGCGGTGGCTTATATCAACGCCGCCGGTGCTCGCCGGGGACTGCGCGACAACGCCCTCGGCCGCCACGGTAGGGAAAGTCCACCCGGCTGCCGCCGGTCGATTATCCGAGTTGCCCTGAAACCCTGCCATCCAAAACAGGTCGCCTTGGGAGAAGCTGGAAGGCATGTCAGCCGCTGCGGTCTGCGTCGCCTGCGTCGCGCTCGACGCTGCAACGAGCTGCGAGGACGACGCGCTATTGGCCGACCCGGCCGCGTTTGCTGCGCTGGTGGACGCTTCGCTGGCCTTGGTCGTTGCCGTGCCCGCCGACGTCCCCGCGTTGGTCTCACTGGTCTTAGCCGCGGACGCGCTCGATCCGGCAGCCGTCTTGCTGGCCGCGGCGTTGCTCTCGCTCGCTGCTGCGGCCGTCGCGCTGGTGCTGGCGTTGTTCTTCGCCGTCACGGCATCATCGCGCGCGGTCGCCGCTACCGACGCCGAGGACGCCGCGGCATTCATGGATCCACGCGCGTTCGTCTCGCTGGTCGACGCCTGCGAGGCGGAAGTACCGGCCTCGCCTGCCTTGGTCGACGCGGTCGTCGCGCTCGCCTGCGCGGCGCTGGCCGACTGCCCCGCTGCGGTTTGGCTGGTGCCTGCAGTGGACGCCGAACCCGCCGCTGCGGCTGCCGACGTGGCTGCTGCGGTCGAGGCGGTTACGTCCTCAACGCGCAGATACCGAAGCTGCACAATGCGGCTGGGAACCTGGTTCGCGACATATGCGAGGACGACCGGGAACGCGAAACCTGCAGGCGGCGTGGCAGGCACGACGTATTCGACGATCGTCTCGCGCCAAACGTCATCCGCCGGATAGACGGGGTTGGCAATGACCGTGACACCGGACGCGGCAGCAGGACGCGCGGTGACCCGGCTCTGATCACTTACTCCCACGTTGAGGCCGAGCGTGCCCGAGCCGGTGCCGGTGCTGGTCGACCGAACACGCGCGCCGAGGGTGAAGCGGATCCGCTTGCCGGGGCTGAGCGCAATGCCGTTGAGCCCCCAGACATAGGCATAGTTGGTGCCGCTCAATTCCACGACGGTCCCGACGCCGGCGACCGTTGGCGTCGTTGCCGCGGCCGACGCGAACGCCGTGGCAAAATGGGTCAACGCGCTGTCGAAGAATTGAGGAAGCGTCTGCCCCGCCGAGGTTACGGCTACGCCGGCCTGCATAGTTGCGCTGGTCGCCGACCCGGCCGCGTTGCTCTCGCTGGCGGCCGAGCGGCTCGAGGACGCACTGGCCTCCCCCGCCTTGGTGGTGGCGATATCGGCCTTGGCGCTGGCGGTGCTTGCCGACTGTACGGCCGCATCGGCCTTCTGCGTGGCGATCGTCGCCTGCCCGCTCGCGGTCGTGGCGCTACCGCCGGCGCTGGTCGCGCTGGTCGCCGCGTCGCTGGCCTTCTGGGTGGCCGCATCACGCGCGGACGCGGCCGACGTCGCTGCCGAGGTGGCATTGCTCGCGCCGGCCTGCGCGGCATCCCGGTAGCCTGCGGCTAGATCGCGCGCCGCATTGGCAGCGTCACGCGCCGAGGCGGATGCCGTCGACGCGGTCTGCGCATCGGTTTTCGACTGCGCTGCCGAGCTGCTGGCCGCGGTCGCGGTGCTGGCGCTGCCGCCAGCGAGCGCACGCGCCTCCTGGGCGGCATCGCGCGCGCCCTGGGCGGCGTCGCGCGCGGTCTTCGCGTTCGTCTCGGCATCGCGCGCCGCATCGGCGCTGGCGGCCGCGCTGGCGGTCGTCCCGAAGGTAGCGACCAGGCCGTCGATGTCGGCCTTCGCCTTGTCGACCGCCGTCAGCACCTGGCTCGCCGGCCGGCCGCTGACCGCGTTCGTATCCTTGGAGGTATGTTCGCCGGTGACGTCGGCATTGTCGGCCGGCTTGGTGCCGGTCGGATCGGCAATGTCCGGCCAGTTGACCTGCGCGCCGAGCGGCTCGTTCTTCCCCGCCGCGCTCAAGCCCTCGATCGAGAGCGACAGCTTGCTGGTCGTCTCGCCGACCTCGATCGAGAATTCCTTGAAGAAGCCATAGACCGTGAGGCTGTCGAGCCCGTCCAGGCCGATCCATAGCGACGGCAACGCGCGCACCGCCGCGATCCGGTTGGCGACGACGTCGATCGACGCGGTGGTGATGAGCGACTTCGCCGCCATGCGCTTCGACCAGGCGCGCTCGACGATCGTCACCGCGCCAAAGTCGTCGACGTCCTTGCGGCTATAGTCGGTGATCCCCGACGTCGGCGATCCCTCGGTCACGCCCAGCCCGACCAGCTTGCCGACGAGCAGCGTGCCGACCGCCACGGATCCGCCGGCGATCGTCACGGTGACGCGCGTGGTACCGGCCGGAAGATCCAGGAAGGTCGTGGCGCCAGCGCTGGCCGCAACCGTGCGGTCATAGCCCGTCGCCTGAAGGCGCACGGTCGCCGCGGTGACGTCGAGCAATGCCACCGCCTGAATCGCCGGCGCGGTCAGCGTCACGGTGATCGCGTTGGCGGCCGACGTCAGCGAGCCGAGCGCCTGGTCGAACATCGCCCAGCGGTTGGTCGGCCCGATGTCGATCCACTTGCCCGACGCGGCAATCGGATCGTCGCCGACATTGCCGGCGATCGCCGATTCATAGACGCGGTGCGACGCCGCGCGGATCACGCGCGCGCCGAGCGGGTACGTCGTCGACCCGGACCATTCGGCCGCGTCGGTTTCGGGAACGCTGCTGCTGACCAGCTGGTCGTTCGTGATCGCGACCGGCTGCAGCAGCTGCAACGTCGATGTGCCCGTGACCGCGGGATCCCCGCCGGCGTCGGCGATCGGCGCGGTCTCGGCCAGGCCCTCGACCGTCAGCGTGCAATAGCTGAGCGGCGGTACCGCGTGGTCGACCTCAAAGTCCTTGTAGAAGCCGCGCACCGACAGGCTGGCGAACCGGTCGTCCGCGGTCCACGTCGCCGGCGTCGCGCGCAACGCGGCAAGCCGGCGCTGAAGCGCGCCGGTGCCGTCGAACGGCACCGCCAGGCGCACGGACATGCGACGCGAGAACGCGCGCTCGACGACCGTCGTGACGCCGTAATCGTCGGTGACGCGACGGCTATAGTCGACGATGCCGATCGTCGGCGCCGTCTCGATCGGGCCGAGCTCGATCACGTCGCCGGCGGAGGTGGTGACCTTCATGCCGCGCTCGCCACGCTGATCGCGTCGCCACCGCTCGCCGACGTCACCGCCTCGAGGCGGCGGTCCATGCGCTGCGTGTTGCCGGCGATCGCCGCCTGGCCGGAATTATTCTCGTTCCGCATGGCGGTCACCTCTTCGCGGAGCGATTTAAGCTCACTCACCAGGTCATCGTTGGCGGCCGTCGGCGACGTCGACGTCTGCGCGTCGCTGATCGCCGTAGCCAAGTCGTCGGTGGTGACGGCCGTGCTCGTCGACGTGCTGCCCTTCGCCAGGGCAGTGACGACGCCATAGGTTGCCTCGAGGCTGGCGGCGGTCTGCGCCTGGACGCGCGCCAGCTCCTGCCGGCTGGTCGCCTGCTCGGCCGCCGCGGTGAGCAGCGCCTGGCTCAGCGCCGGCAGGTTCTTCGCCGCATCCTGGTCGCCACCGCGCGCGGTCGTGGTCGCGGCGTTGAACTGGCCCTGCAGGCTGGCGAAGCTGTTGCCGCCGGCGACGTCGGTCAGGCCGCGGATCCGCTTCACCTCGTCCATGATGCTGTCGCCGACCGACATCCACGCATCCGCCAGCGTCTTGGCGGCCGTTGCAGCCGCCTGCGCGTCCTGGATCGCGTAGATCTGCTGCTGCAGCGCGCGGTTGCTCGCATCGAGCTTGGCCAGGTCGAGCGCGCGGATCGCCGCGGTATCGCCCTGCAGCTCGAGCAGCTGGCGCTGCAGGTCCTGCCGCTCGCTCGCAATGTCGGCCGCGCTCTTCGCACCCTCCATCGATGCCTGCAGATCCGCGAACGCCGGCGCGAGTTTCAGGAGCGTCGCATAGGTCGACTGTCCGGCCGACGTCGTCAGATCCTGCGCCTCGACGAGCTGGCGGAACGCCGACAGCGTTGCCGGCATCGCGGTGCCGAGGCTGGCGAACACGCCGTTCAGCTGCGCGGTCTTGGCGGCCGCCTGCTCTTCCTTCGAGTAGAAGGTCTCGAAATAGGCGCTGGCGGCATCGGTCAGCGCGGATACGCTGTCGAACTGATCCGCCAGCGCGAGCTTCACGCCGATCGCCATCGACTGCGAGCTGGTGCCGAGCATGTCGAGCGATGCACCAACCGCCTCGACGGTCGACGCGACCCGCACCAGCGTCTCGAACACGCCTTCGCCGACCTTCTGGAATTGCTCGAGCCCCGGGAAGGCTGCCGCTGCCATGCCGTCGGCCGCCGCGCCGAACACGGCAGACAGTTTCTCCTCAATCTGCTCGCCGGTGAGGCCCTTCAGATCGATCTTGCCGATGTTGACGATGAAGCCGTTGAGGCGCGCCTGCACGTCGCCGGTGGCAACGCCGAGCGGGCCGGCTGCCGACGCGATCGCGTCGTTGAACGACTTCAAGATCAGCGTGAACTGATTCTCGAGCCCGGCATCGGCGCCAGTGTATTGCGTCGAGTATTTCGTGCTGGTCGTCAGGCCGAACAGCTTCTTCTTCTTCTCGATGTCCGAATAGTAGGACGCGTCGAAGCCACCGTTCATGATGTCGCCGACCGACTGCGCGCCGCCATACAGGCCGCTGCCGATCACGCTGGTCTTGGAGCCGAACAGGCCGCCGAGGATCCCGCCTATGACCGGGATCTTGCTGAGCACCGATCCAATGGCGTTCGCCTTGAAGCCCTCGGTCACGCCGCTCGAGGCGTCGATGTTGCCCGAGCGCACGACCAGGCTGGCGACGCCACCGATCTGGCTGTCGATCGACTTCAGCGATGCCGACATTTCGCGCGCGAAGGTGTTGGTCAAGGTGTCGACCTCCTTCAGCGCATCGATCGCGTTCTTGATGCTGTCGCTCTTGGCCGACGTATCGCCGAGAACCGTGCCGGTGCCGGAGTTGGTCGGTGCCAGCGTGTTCTTGCCGCCGCCACCGAACGAGCCGGCGATCGACACGCCGATCGACGCCAGCGCGGCGACGGTCGCGGCGCCGGCCGCGATGTTAAGCGGGAACGGCAGACTCTTTATGGCATTGACGACCGCCTCGGTCGCACCGACCGCGATACGCGCAGCGCTGTTGGCGATCTTGGTACCGGTCTCGATCGCATCCTGCGCGATCGCGCGGACCGACAGCGCAAACTGCACCAGGCGGAATGCCTTCTCGGCGGTCTCGAGCGTTTTATAGCCCTGCGATCCTTCCTTGAAGAAGCCCTTCGCGGCCGCGGCCATATCGCCGAACGCGCCGATCTGCTGCGACGACGAACGGAGCGAATACAGCCGGTTCTCGCGATCGATCCGCTGCTGGTCCTTACCGGCCGCGCGGATTGCGGCCTCGTGCGCCTCCTGCAGCTTCGCCTGGTCGGCATAATAGCCGGTCATCACGGTCAGCGCGTCGCCGATCGCCGAGCCGACGCTACCAAAGGCGTCCGCCATGCCCTGGGCGGCGCTCTGCGCGGTCTGGTCGATCGTATCGAACAGGTCGGCCGTCGCGGTCAGCGATGCGTTCCACGCGTCCTGCGCCACCCGGTTGGTCTCGCCGAGATCCGCGATTTCGACCTGGCGGGCGATGTAGGCGGCCGCCTGGGTCGGGTCGAGGTTCTTCGCCGTCGCTTCCTGCGTCGCCTTCAGCGTCGCCAGCGCGCGGACGCGCACGGCGTCCGTCGCGCCGATCAGCCGCTGCTCCTCGCGCAGCTCGGCCAGGCGATCGCCGCCTGTCGCCATATCGGCGTTGTACTGCGAATCGCGTTCCGCCTTGGTCAGCGCCGCGCGCGCGGTGCGCTGGTCGGCCAGCGCCTTGGTCGCGCGGTCCGCCTCGGTGGTCAGCCCGCGCGTCCGCGCCGCCTCGATCGCGGCGAGCAGCGGCAGGTCGGCGATCTGATCCTTTACCAGCTCGGCCGCGCGCGCGGCGGGCACCAGGCCGGCCGCGACCTGCGCATTGATGGCGGTCTGTGCTGCGGCTTGCTCACGCGCAACGGCGGTCGACTTGGCGCCGTCCGATACGCGTTGCGCGATCGCGAGGCGCACCTGGCGGTTTACGGACGCCTCGATATCCGCCTGCTGCTTGATGGCCTTGCTTTCGGCCTTTACGCGCGCCTCGGCGATCAGCGCTGCGGCGCCGGACACGCCATAGGCGTCCGCCAGCTTATACAGGTTGCGGATCTGCGCCTCGACCGCTTCGGCATCACGCACGAGCGATTCAGCATGCTTATCGACCGGCGTCTTCTTTGGTGTCCGGTCGGCCTTGATGGCGTTGGCCTTCTTGGTGAAGGCGTCCTGGGCGTGGGCGATGGCATTCGTCGCGGAGTCGGCGACGAACTTGTTCGTCCCGTCGACGACCGTGGCGACGCCTTGCTTGTAGCCCTTGCCGAACGCCTTGCCGAGGCTGCTGCCGGCGCCGGTGACCGCGACCGCCGCGTCGCTCTGCCCCATCGCCTTCAGGATCGGGCCGGCAAAGTCGCTGATCGCGCTGCCGATAGACTTCAGCCAGCCAGCAACCCGGTTGTAAATGGCGTTGAAGATCTGCGCGATGCCGTTGCCCGCCCACTCGGCCGCAGCGACGACCGGAGCGAAGAACTGCGCGACTGCGGCCGCCGCGGCCGACACATAGGCCGACACCGACGTCGATATGCTGCTCCACAGCTCGACGATCGCGGCATAGGTGCCGGTGAAGGTGCCGTAGATCGACGCGAGGAAGCCCTGGACCTGCTGCGCATCGTCTGGCGAGAACAGGTAGTCCATGATCGACTTGCCCGAGCCGCTTGCGTTCAAGCCGTCCGAGATCGTCTTCCATACGCCAGCGACGATATCGCCCGTACCCACGGACACGTCGCCGAGCTTCTTCATTTCCTTGTGCGTCAGCCCGAGGCCCTCGGCGAACTTCTTCATGCCAGCGTCGTCGTTGATCTGCTCTTTCCAGCGATACAGTGCGACGCCGGCGACGGACGCGACGGCGATCGCCGGCAGGAACGCAACCGCAAGCCCGCCCACTTCCGCGGCAAAGCCCTTCAGACCTCCCTCGGCCATCTGCGCGACCTGAAAGATCTGCGCGCCCTGCTGTATGAGCACCTGCATAGGCTTTTGGCCGGTCAGCAGGCCCTGCGTAATGTCGGGAAGCTGGACGGCGATGTTCTTCAGTGCACCGCCGCTCTTTCGCACTGATCCAGCCATGCTTTCATGCTCGATCGCGCTCCGGCGGAGGCGGTCGTTCAGCACGTCCTGCTGGCGGGCATATTCGGCGGGCGCCGTCGCGCCGGCATGATAGAGCCGCGTCGACTCCGCGATCTCGGCATTGAGCCGCTTGGTCGCGGCGTACAGCGGATCCGTCGCCATCCGTAGCTTCTCGGCTGCGGCTGCATCAGCGACCTGCGCATCGTGCGAACCGCGCACTACTGCGGCGAGCTGAGCATGCTCGCGCGCCAGTTGGTCGGCCGCCAGTCCTTCGAGGCGCATGGCAGCTGCATTGGCCTCGCGCTGGGCGATCTCGTTGGCAGCCTGCTGCTCGTTATACTCGCGAGACTTGATCTTGGCGTGCGCCTGAAACTTCGCGTAGGCGAACTCGGCTTCCCGGACCGCTTGCGCCTCCATCTCAACGGCCTGCGCCGCCATTTGCGCCGCGATCACCTTCTGCTCGGCTGCGTCCCTGGCTTCCTGAGCGGCACGCCGTGCGGCCGTGAATTCCTTGTCGTATAGCGCCGACTCTTCCGCGCGGATCCGCTGCGCAAGTTCGGTGAGGCCCTGCTGCTCTGCTGCAGTCGCCCTAAACTCGGCATTCATCCCGCGGATCTCTTCGCGGGTTTTGCCGAACGTGCTGTTTTGCCGCTCGAGCTGTGCGACCATGCGCTCGCCGGCCTTCTCGACGCCCGCCATGGCGATGCGTGCGGTCTGCATTTCACGCGAGGCCGCATTGCCGAAGGTCTGCACCTGGGCGGTCGCGCCGCCCAGGCGAATCCCACCGGCGGCCTGCTCGATCTGCGCCGCCTGGCGGACGAAATCGGCCGTCTTGTCGTCGAACATCTGCGAAAAGCGCAGCATCTCGGCGAATGCACCCTCAGTGTTGAGGATGAAGCCGACTTCGAGTGCCGGGGAGGAATCGTCCATGGGCATATTCCTCCCCGATCAGCCAAGCACGTTGCGCAGCTCGGCTTCGGCGACTTCCAGCTCGCGCTGGGTCACTGGCGCCCGCCATGGCGGCGGGCAGGTTTCCGCTTCGGCCCGCCGCCCTTCGGCGAGGTACGCAGCCGACAGCTTGCGCAGCAGCCGCGCGACCCATGGCTCGAGCCGAATGCAGGTGTTGTCCTGCCAGGCCGCGATCTCGCGCGAGCTGAGCGGCGCGGCGCCCATTCCCGCCGCCTCACTCAGGCCGATCTCGATCAGCCAGGTGGTGATGTGCGGCGCCGGGTTGAGCGGCATCTGCGGATCGATCTTTTTGCGTTTGAGCGTATCGATCCGGCTATGCCGGGGGGCATCCGATTCAGCCTTGCCCCGCCGGCTCCGTTCGTCCGGCTTAGGCGTGGCATGCAGCCACGCCATTTGCCGGACGTAGAGGGTCAGGCCGCCTTCGAGGCGGCGCTGAAGTTTCCCCAGTCACCGTAGAACTTCATCACCTGCTTGGTGATGAAGCCGAGCGACTGGTCAGCGTACAGGGCGCGGAACAGCGCTTCGCCGGTGGCGTCGGCGGGATACTCGAAATTCTCGAACGACGCGGTCAGCGCGGCGAGATCCTCGGACGTCTCGGCAATACGCTCCTCGCGCGATGCCGCGGTGATCTTGCCGTCATTGTCCTGCATGCGCTTGAGCG
>Ga0308164_10003419_pt1 | contig 14333 bp, 7 predicted proteins | sample PhyTR2_FD_201031 | JGI IMG/M metagenome (GOLD analysis project Ga0308164, IMG submission 201031) | Phyllosphere microbial communities from UC Gill Tract Community Farm, Albany, California, United States - DLSLT.R2 | ecosystem: Host-associated > Plants > Phyllosphere > Unclassified | place: USA... | reverse complement strand
TCGGACGAGCGCCAGTGGACCTGGATGGACGAGGGCCTGAACAGCTTCGTGCAGTACCTGGCCGAGCAGGCGTGGGAAGAGCATTACCCGCAGTCGCGCGGCGAGCCGCGCGTGATCGCCGACTACATGAAGAGCCGTAACCAGGTGCCGATCATGACCAACTCGGAATCGGTCCTCCAGTTCGGCAACAACGCGTACGCGAAGCCGACCGCCGCGCTGATCGTGCTGCGCGAAACGGTGCTGGGCCGCGAACTGTTCGACTTCGCGTTCAAGGAATACGCGCAGCGCTGGAAGTTCAAGCGTCCGACCCCGTCCGACTTCTTCCGCACCATGGAAGACGCGTCGGGCACGGACCTCGACTGGTTCTGGCGCGGCTGGTTCTACACCACCGACGCGGTGGACGTCAGCGTCGACGGCATCAGCGAGTACACCATCGGCACGAAGGATCCGGAAGTCGAAAAGGCCTGGAAGCGCGCCCAGCGCGATCTTGAACCGGTCTCGATCACCGACCAGCGCAACAAGGGCACGCTGGCGCGCCGCGTCGATGCGCATCCGGAGCTGAAGGACTTCTACAACGAGCACGACGACTTCACCGTCACCAACAAGGACCGCAACGCCTACAACACGACGGTGGAAGGCCTGGAGGATTGGGAAAAGGCGCTGCTCAAGGAAGGCAAGCACCTCTACCTGGTCGACTTTTCCAACCTCGGCGGCCTGGTCTCGCCGCTGGTGCTGGAAATCACGCTCGCAAGCGGCAAGAAGTACATCGAGCGCGTGCCGGCCGAAGTGTGGCGCTACTCGCCGAAGAAGATCACGAAGCTGATCGTCACCGACGAGCCGATGACCGGCCTGACCCAGGACCCGTACCTGGAAACCGCCGACACCGACATCAGCAACAACGCCTGGCCGCGCAAGGCGACGCCGTCGCGCCTGGAGCTGTTCAAAACCACGCGTGAACAGAGCGATCTGATGAAGGATTTCGCCGAGAAGCTCAAGACGGCGAAGGACAAGGACGCCAAGACCGACGCGCAGAAGACGGAATAAGGACGTAGGGTGGGCACGCCGTGCCCACCCTAGGCCACCGGCACATCACATTTTTCGGCGACCGCGCTCACGAGGCGTGGCCGCCGTTTTCACGATCACACACCCGCCATGAAACGCCTCGCCGCACTGACTCTCCTCGCTTCGCTCGCCTCTTCCGCCTTCGCCCAGACCTTCGACGACAAATTCCGCCAGCTCGACGAACTGCTGCCCACCCCCACCGACACCCGCACCGCCTCCGGCGCGCCCGGCCACGCCTACTGGCAGCAGCGTGCCGACTACCGCATCCGCGTCACGCTCGACGAAGCCAAGCGCGCGGTCTCGGGTTCGGAAACCGTCACCTACCACAACAAGTCGCCGGACACCCTCACCTACCTGTGGGTGCAGCTGGACCAGAACATGTTCCGCGCCGATTCGGCCAACCGCAACATCGCCAGCTATCCGTCGCGCGAGGCCTGGAAAACGGCCGCCACGCCCGGCGGCCAGGCCGGCCTGCAGTACGAGGCGGCGCGCTTCCTGGTGGAGAGCCGGAAATTCGACGGCGGCTTCAAGATCGCCAGCGTCACGGGGTCGAACGGCCGGCCGCTGAAGGTGGTCATCAACAAGACCATGATGCGGATCGACCTGCCGCAGCCCTTGAAACCGGGCGCCAGCTTTGCCTTCGACATGGCGTGGACCTTCAACGTGCCGGAAACGAACGTGCTGGGCCGCCGCATGGGCTTCGAACGATTCGATAAGGAGGACAAGAACGACCTGTTCGAGATCGCCCAGTTCTTCCCGCGCATGGCCGCCTACTACGACGCCCACGGCTGGCAGAACAAGCAGTACCTGGGCGACGGCGAGTTCACGCTGGAATTCGGCGACTACGAGGTCGAGATCACGGTGCCGGCCGACCACATCGTGGCCGCCACCGGCGAATTGCAGAATGCCGACGTGGTGTTGACGAGCGCCCAGCGCGAGCGCCTGCAGCGCGCGCGCAAGGCCGACAAGCCGGTCGTCATCGTCACCCAGGCGGAAGCGGAAGCCAACGAAAAGCAGCGCGCCACGACCACGAAAACCTGGCGCTTCAAGGCGAAGAACGTGCGCGATTTCGCGTTCGCCTCGAGCCGCAAGTTCATCTGGGACGCGCAGGGTTTCAAGAAGGGCGATACCGACGTGCTGGCCATGTCCTACTACCCGAAGGAAGGCAACCCGCTGTGGGAAAAGTACTCGACCCAGGCCATCATCCACACCATCGACAGCTATAACAAGTACGCCTTCGACTACCCGTATCCGGTGGCGATTTCCGTCAACGGCCCGGTCGGCGGCATGGAATACCCGATGATCTCGTTCAACGGCGGCCGTCCCGCCAAGGACAAGAAGACCGGTGCGCTCACCTACTCGAAGAACGTCAAGTATGGCCTGATCAGCGTGATCATCCACGAGGTCGGCCACAACTACTTCCCGATGATCGTGAACACGGACGAGCGCCAGTGGACCTGGATGGACGAAGGCGTCAACAGCTTCATGCAGTTCCTGGCCGAGCAGGCGTGGGAAGACCATTATCCGGCGCGCCGCGGCGAGCCGCGCAACATCGTCGACTACATGAAGAGCCGCAACCAGCAGCCGATCATGACCAATTCCGAATCGGTCACCAACCGCGGCGCCAACGCCTACGCCAAGCCGGCCACGGCGCTGAACGTGCTGCGCGAAACGGTGCTGGGGCGCGAACTGTTCGACTTCGCGTTCAAGGAATACGCGCAGCGCTGGAAGTTCAAGCGCCCCACCCCGGCCGACCTGTTCCGCACCCTGGAAGACGCGTCCGGCACGGACCTCGACTGGTTCTGGCGCGGCTGGTTCTACGGCACCGACGCGGTGGACGTCAGCGTCGACGGCATCACCGAGTACACGATCGGGACCAAGGACCCGGAGGTCGAACAGGCGTGGAAGCGCGCCCAGCGCGATGCGCAGCCGGTGTCCGTCACCGACCAGCGCAACGCCGGCACGCTGGCGCGCCGCGTCGACGCGCATCCGGAACTGAAGGATTTCTATAACGCGCACGACGATTTCACCGTCACCAACGCTGACCGCAACAAGTACAATGCGACGAACGAGGGCCTGGAAGACTGGGAAAAGGCGCTGCTCAAGGAAGGCAAGCATTTGTACCTGGTCGACTTTACCAACGTCGGCGGGCTGGTGACGCCGCTGGTCCTGCAGATCGAACTGCAGGACGGCAAAAAATACATCGAGCGCGTGCCGGCCGAGGTATGGCGCTACGCGCCGAAGAAGATCACGAAACTGATCGTCACCGACGCGCCGATGGTCGGCCTGACCCAGGACCCGTTCCTGGAAACCGCGGACACGGACGTCGGCAACAACGCCTGGCCGCGCAAGGCCACGCCGTCGCGCCTGGAGCTGTTCAAGAGCCGCCCACCGCAGGATGACATGATGAAAGACTACGCGGAGAAGCTGAAGGTGAAGGATCCGAAAGAGGCCAACAAGGCCGCCGACCAGGCGGTCGAAGCCGGCAAGGCGGTCGAATGACGCTGCGCCGCACCCTGGTGAACACCGTCTGTGCGGCGCTGCTGGCCTGCGCCTGTGCGCAGGCGCCGGCGCACCGCTTCCACGCCGGCATCACCGACATCAGCTTCAACGCGCGCACCGGCAATACCGAGATCGTGCACACCTTCATGGCGCACGACGTCGAGGCGCTGCTGGCCAACCTGTACGGGCGCCAGTTCGATTTGTCCGACCCGGACGACCAGGCCGTGCTGCGCAAGTACATCGACAAGCAGTTCTGGCTGGCCGACAAGGATGGCCGTCGCATTGCGCTGAACTGGGTCGGCCTGACGGTCGACACCGACAGCGTGACGGTCTACCAGGAAGCGCCGGCCACGCCGGTGGACAAGGTCGAGACCATCCACGCCGCCATGCTCGCCGATTTCCTGCCGGACCAGGTAAATACGGTGAACCTGACGAGTAATGGTAATCTGCGCACCTTTGGCTTCAATGCCGGCCGATCCCAACTGACCGTTCACTGAGATGACCCTGAAACCGCTGTGCTGCGCGCTGGCCGCGCTGTTCGTCCACACCTGTGCCTTTGCCGACGACCCGATCATTCAACGCGTGCTGGTCGAAGGCGCGCGCGCCAGCCAGCTCGGCATCGCCGATTCGGCCAACATGGGGAGCGTCAGCCAGAAAGAGCTGGAGATGCGCACCATCTACCGCCCCGGCGAACTGCTGGAAGCGACGCCCGGCCTGATCGCCAGCCAGCACAGCGGCGAAGGCAAGGCCAACCAGTTCTACCTGCGCGGCTTCAACCTCGACCACGGCACCGACCTCGCCACCTTCGTCGACGACATGCCGGTCAACCAGCGCAGCCACGCGCACGGCCAGGGCTGGACCGATCTGAACTTCCTGATCCCGGAACTGACCGCGCGCCTCGATTACCGCAAGGGCCCGTATTCGGCGCGCGACGGCGATTTCGCCTCCGCCGGCAGCGCCTACGTCACCTATGCCAACCGGCTGGCGCGCGACGTCGCCACCGTGAGCCTGGGCCAGAACGGCTACGCGCGCACGGCGGTGGCGGCATCGACCGATGCCGCCGGCGGCGCCCTCACCTATGCGCTGGAAGCCCTGCACAACGACGGCCCCTTCACCCGCGGCGACGATTACCGCAAGCTGAACGGCGTGCTGCGCTACAGCCGCGGCTACGCCAACAACGGCTGGAGCGTGACGGCCATGGCCTACCACGGCAGCTGGGATTCGACCGACCAGATTCCGCAGCGCGCCGTGAACGACGGCCGCATCGGCCGCTTCGATGCGATCGACGGCACCGACGGCGGCGAAGCGCGCCGCTACAGCCTGTCCGGCGTGTGGCGCCAGACCAGCGCCGATTCGGCATCCAAGGTGAACGCATACCTGATCCGCAACCAGCTCGGCTTGTGGTCCAACTTCACCTACTACATGGACGACCCGGTGCACGGCGACCAGTTCGCCCAGCCGGACCGGCGCGTCACCAGCGGCATCAATGCCGTCCACACCTGGCACGCGCACCGCAGCGACCATGTGACGGCCGACATCACCGTCGGCGCGCAGGCGCAGAACGATAACATCTTCAATGCGCTGGAAAACACCGAGGCGCGCCGCACGCTGTCGGTCACGCGCCAGGACCACATCATCGAGACCAGCAAGGCGGCCTGGATCGAGAACGCCACGCGCTGGGGCGACTATTTCCGCAGCGTGGTGGGCGTGCGCGCCGACGACTACCGCTTCAAGGTGCGCGGCGACCGCCCGGAAAATTCGGGCACCCGTTCGGACACCCAGCTCAGCCCCTCGCTCAGCCTGGCCTTCGGCCCCTGGCGCGACAGCGAGCTGTATCTGAACTACGGCCACGGCTTCCACAGCAACGACGCGCGCGGCACCACGACGACCATCGACCCGAAAACGCTGGAAGCGGTGGGCGAGACGCCCGGCCTGGTCCGTTCGCGCGGCATGGAGATCGGTCTGCGCACCGAGATCGTGCCGAAGAACCAGACCGCGATTTCGCTGTACCGGCTCGACTTCGCATCCGAGCTGACCTATATCGGCGACGCCGGCAACACCGAGGCCGGACCGCCGAGCCGGCGCGTGGGCATCGAGTTCTCGAATTACTATAAACCGTATAAATGGTTGTCGGTGGACGTCGACGCCGCCTTCGCGCGCGCCCGTTCGCGCGGCGTGGAAGACGGCCAGGACCGCATCGCCGGCGCGGTGGAAGGCGTGGGCCAGCTGGCGCTCACCGTCAGCCAGCTCGGCGCCTGGGAAGGCGCGCTGCGGCTGCGCTACTTCGGCCCGCGCCCGCTGATCGAGGACAACAGCGTGCGCTCGCATGCCAGCACCACGCTCAACGGGCGTATCGGCTACCGCTGGTCGAAGGACCTGCGGCTGGAGCTGGAAGCCTTCAACCTGGCCAACAAGCGGACGTCGGCGATCGACTATTACTATGCGTCGCAATTGCGCGGCGAGGCGGAGGCGCGGGATGACGTGCATTTCCACCCGATCGAGTCGCGTTCGTTCCGGCTGACGCTGATCAAGAATTTCTAGATCGCCAACCGGCACGACGTGCCATCAACATACCGTCGTCCCCGCGAAGGCGGGGACCCATGCTGAATAGAGCGAGGCTGCATTGCACGCGTCTCGAATTCGGTTGCTCAGTATGGGTCCCCGCCTCCGCAAGGACGACGCGGGGGCATACGATGGCCAGTGAATGGTGCTACGCTATCGAAATGACTACACCGCACGCACCCTTTACCGATCCCTCGCACCTCGTCGATGCCCTGCGCAACGACGGCTACGCCCTGCTCTCCCCCGGCGACGTCGCCACCCTGGCCGGCTGTCCGCTGGACGAGCTGGCGGCCCTGGCGCCGAGCTGGGACCGGCTCGACATCGACAACTACCTGAAGGACGGCGGCCGCTACCGGCGTCGCCGCCATTCCTGCTTCGTCGACGACGGCGCGGCGCTGGCGCAAAGCCCGCACCGCGCACACTGGCAGCCGGTCGAGTACAACGCCCTGCACGGCGGCATGCACCGCCTGTTCGTGCCGATCGAGCCGGGCACCGTGGCCCAGCCGGCCTGGGGCAAGCTGCTGCGCGCCCTGGGCGGCGTGTGCAGCCAGGTGCGCGGCGCACGCACCTGGTTCGTCGAAGCCCACCAGTTCCGCATCGACACCGCCGACGGCATCGGCCGCCCGACCCCGGAAGGCGCGCACCGCGACGGCGTCGATTTCGTGGCGGTGATCCTGATCGGGCGCCACGGCATCAAGGGCGGCGAGACGCGCGTGTTCGAGGCGGATGGACCGCGCGGGCAGCGCTTCACGATGACGGAACCGTGGACCTTGCTGCTGCTGGACGATGCGGCGGTGATTCATGAGTCGACGCCGATTCAGCCGCTGGGGGAGCATGGGTATCGGGATACCTTGGTGCTGACGTGGCGGGAGGGGGCGTTTCAGGGGGATGGTGTTGAGGTAACGGGTACCTGAAGCGTTCCGGGCCCGCACCTTGGGCCCCTGCCTTCGCAGGGGCGACGTTTCAACGTTGTTGGCCGTAAAACCGTCGCCCCTGCGCAGGCAGGGGCCCAAGTTCGCTCCGCCGCCAACAACGCAAAAAAAAGCCCGCATCCTGAAAGGAGCGGGCCGGAATCCAGGTTTTCGGAGAAAAACTGGAGGAGACAGTTCCAATATATTCCTCATTTTTGTGCACCGCAATACAGTAAAACTACGGTATCCAATCGTGCGCACCATAGGGAAGTCAGGCGCGCACCACCTGGAACGAAGGCATTCTTTGCGGCATTGCGGGAAACACTTGCGCCAGTTGTTTATCGCCCAAAAGTAAATGTCGTTCAGCAACCTGCGCGAGCACCGTACGGAAATCGGTATTGACAGGCAAATCCCGTCCTTCGTTCAGCGCAGCATCGCCGACACCTTCCCATTCGCCATATACTTTCCCGCCGTTCACGTTCCCGCCGAGCAGCCACATGACGTTGCCATGGCCGTGGTCGGTGCCGCCGTTGCCGTTTTCGCGCGCAGTGCGGCCGAATTCGGACATCACCAGCACCATGGTGTCGTCGAACAGCGGGCCGAGGCGCTCGGCCAGCACGGCCAGGCCCTGGCCCAGCGGCGCCAGGCGGTTGGCGAGCTGGCCGCTGCCGGCGCCCTGGCCCGCGTGGGTATCCCAGCCGCCCAGCGCCACGAAGGCGAGCTGGATCTTCGGGTCGTTGCGCATCAGCGCGGCCAGGCGCGCGGCGTCGTCGGGGAAACCGTTGGGGAGCGGCGCGCCACGGTCGGCGGCCATCATCTGCGGCGTTTCGGTCGAGGCATCCATCACCTCCTTGTGCGCGGCGCGCCCGTCGGCGTACGCACGCGCGAAGCGCGGGTGGGCCGCGTACAGCGCGTCGAAGGCGGATGCCATCTCCGGCTTGTCGAGGACGTCGGCCTTGGCGGCGCCGGCCACGTTGGGCAGGTTGACCGCGGCGGCGCTGCCGGCCAGGATGCGCGGCATCACCGGGCCGATGCCCAGCAGGCGGCTCGGCGTGGGCGTGCCCGGCAGCGCCGCCACCAGCCGGTTCATCCAGCCGTCCGGGGTGTTCTTGCGGCCCGGCGTGGCCGATTCCATGTAGTCCTGGGCGTCGAAGTGGGAGCGCGTGACGTCGGGCGAGCCGCTGGCGTGCACGAAGGCCAGCTTCTTCTGCTGCCACAGCGGCTGCAGGCTGGCGAGGGCCGGATGCAGGCCGAAGTAGCCGTCCAGGTCGAGCGCGCCGCCCTCCATGCCGGGCGCCGCCAGGCCGATGGTCGGACGCAGGCGCAGGTAGTTCTCGTCGCCGACCGGCGCCACCACGTTCAGTCCATCCACGGCGCCGCGCAGCATCACCACCACCAGCTTCTTGCGCGTGGCCTCGCCTTTGGCGCTTGCCGTCGCGGCCCAGGCGTGCGGCCCCAGCGGCAGCACGATGCCGGCGCCGAGCGCCAGCGCATTCAGGAAATCCCTGCGTTGCATACTGTGTTCTCCCTGGTGGTCAGTGCTGCATGAAGTCCGGGCTGCCGAGCAGCATGGCGGCGCGCAGGTTTTCCGGCTGGCGGCCGACGATGTCGAGCGTGCGGCGCGACAGCCCGCCCGCCAGCGCGGCCTGCAGCGCCGCCGCGTCGAGCGCCACCGGTTTCGCTGCCGGCGCCAGCGCCGGTGCCGGTGCCATTGCCGGTGCGGGCGCCGCCAGCGGCAGCCGGCCGCCCGCCAGCGCGGTGGCGAAGCCGATGCGGCGCGTCAGCGCATCCGGATTCAGCCAGGCGTCCTGGGTGTTCTTGTAGCCGTCCGGCGTCTGGCAGCCGTACAGCGGCATGCCGAGCTGGCTCATGGTGTTGACCAGCGGGTTCACGTTGACCAGCGGCGCGCCGCCCGCGCGCACCGCCGACACCACGAACTGGTAAGGGGTCTTGAACTTGGCGCCGGCCGCTTCCGCCGACATGAATTCGGCGCTGGCGAACAGCGTGCGCAAGACCGCGCGGATGTCGCCGCCGCTGGCGCGCCAGGTCGCCGTCATGCGCTCGACCAGCATCGGCGGCGGATCGTCGCTGACGAAGTACTGGGCCAGCTGGCGGCTGACGTGGCGCGCGGTGGTCGGATGCACGGCCAGCACGTCGAGCGCATGCTCGCCTTCGCGCTGGCCGTCGGGCGCGATCTCCTGCCCCAGCCAGGTCTTGGCGCCCTTGTCGTGGCGCTTCGCATCGAAGCGGAAGCCTTCGCCGCCGTTCGCAAGGCGGCGCTGGTCGAAGGTCCAGCCGGTCAGCATGCGCGCCAGCTCGGTCACGTCGCGCTGGCTGTAGCCGCCGTCCACGCCCAGCGTGTGCAGTTCCATCAGCTCGCGCGCGTAGTTTTCGTTCAGGCCGCCGGCCTTCGGCTTGCCCCTCGGCGCCTCGCCCGGCGCCGACGACACCACATTGTCCAGGTAGTACAGCATGGCCGGGTGCTTCGCGGTGGCGCCCAGCAAATCGCGGAAGCTGCCCAGCGCGTGCGGACGGATCGCCTCGTTTTCGTAGCTGGTGACGAGCGCGCGGTCGATGCCCTTGCCGGAAAAGACGTTGAAATGGTTGTACCAGAAATCGACCATCACTTCTTCCAGCTGGCGCGGACTGTCGACGGCGCGCAGCAGGCGCGCTTCGGCCGCTTCGCGCGCCACCCGCGCATCGAGCTGGCGGCGGCGCTGCCGGGCGCCCTCGTCTTCGTCGCGCACCTGCTTGCGCAGTTCCAGGTATTCGGCGAGCGAGGCGCCGGGGCTGCGGGTGACGGTTTCCAGGCTGTTCAGACGCGCCGTGAGCGGCGCCGGCAGCGGCAGCGCTTCCGGCTGCAATTGTTCGTCGATCCAGCGCTGCACCCCCATCTGCGTCACGCGCTCGACGTCGCCCGGGCGCGGGCCGAAGGCCAGGCGGTTCAGCACGTGCACCGCCTGCTGGTCGGGCGCCAGCGGGGCCGCGGCCGCCAGGGAAGCCGCGAAGGAGGCTGACAGTGTGCTGCAAGACAGCATGGCGATGAGCGATAGACGGCGCAGCATGGTGGCTCCCGGCAGTGTGCGGAGGTGGATCCTGAACCGCCAAGTCTGCACGCGCCGCCGCCGATACGGAAGCGCGGATTTGTAACATTCTCGTATCCGGCATGCATGCCACACGTCCGTACATTGTTAGGGCATAAACGATGTCTCTTTGTTACACTATGGAAGTTAAAGTGCATGCCTTGCACCCCATGCCTTGCTTATTGAGCATCATACCGATTTCCGCCGGACTTCACCTCCAGACACCATGATCCCATTCCGCCCCCGCACCCGGCTCGCCCTGTCCGGTCTCGCCCTGCTCCTCGTCGCCGGCACCGTCGGCGTGCTCGCCACCGGCCGCGCCGCCGACGAGAAGAAGGCGCAGGCGCCGCGCCCGGCGCTGACCGTCACCACCGCCCGTCCGGAAAGCGCGCGCATGCCGCTGCGCCTGGCCGCCAACGGCAACGTCGCCGCCTGGCAGGAAGCCGTGATCGGCAACGAAACCAACGGCCTGCGCCTGCTGGAAGTGCGCGTCAACGTCGGCGATATCGTCAAGAAGGGCGACGTGCTGGCCGTGTTCGACGCCGCCACCGTCAAGGCCGACGTGGCGCAAGCCCAGGCCGCGGTGCAGGAAGCCGAGGCGAACGCCACGGCGGCCAGCGCCGACGCCAAGCGCGCCCGCACCCTCAACAACTCGGGCGCGCTGAGCGAGCAGCAGATCACCCAGTACATGACCACCGAACGCACCGCGCGCGCGCGTGTGGCGTCCGCCAAAGCCACCGCCACCCAGCAAGGGCTGCGCCTGAAGTACGCCGAAGTGCTGGCGCCGGACAGCGGCATCATCTCGGCGCGCAACGCCACGGTGGGCGCGGTCGGCGGCGTCGGCATGGAGATGTTCCGCATGATCCGCCAGGGCCGCCTCGAATGGCGCGCCGAGGTCACCGCCGCCGAGCTGCCGCGCGTGAAACCGGGCGCCAGGGCCGAGATCAAGACCGCCGGCGGCGCCACCATCCGCGGCACCGTGCGCATGGTGGCGCCGACGGTGGATGCCCAGAGCCGCGTGGCCCTGGTCTACGTCGACCTGCCGCCGATGCTGAAGGCCGATGCGCCGCTCAAGGCGGGGATGTTCGCCAGCGGCCAGTTCGAGCTGGGCCAGTCGAACGGCTTGAGCGTGCCGCAGCAGGCGGTGGCGGTGCGCGACGGCTTCCCCTACGTGTTCCGCCTGAACCAGGACAACCGCGTGAGCCAGGTGAAGGTGAGCACCGGCCGCCGCGTCGGCGACCGCGTCGAGATCCTGAGCGGGCTGGCGCCGGATGCGCTGGTGGTGGTCACCGGCGCCGGTTTCCTGAACGACGGCGATCTGGTGCGCAATGTACCGGCCACGGCAGCGGCGACGGCGCCGGCTGCGGCCCCGCCGGCGCCGGCCGCAAAAGGCCGCCCGGTCGCGGCGCGCTGAGGATATCGCGATGAATTTCTCCGCACTCTCGATCCGCAATCCGATCCCGGCGATCATGCTGTTCGCCCTGCTCACGCTGGCCGGCCTGATGGCCTTCAAGGCGAGCAAGGTGCAGGACTTCCCGGACATCGAACTGCCGATCGTCACCGTCACCGCCACCCTCGACGGCGCCGCCCCGGCCCAGCTGGAAACCGAGGTCGCGCGCAAGATCGAGGATTCGATCGCGACCCTGCAGGGCGTCAAGAACGTCTACACCAAGGTGCTGGACGGCGTGGCCAACATCACCGTCGAATTCGTCCTCGAAAAAGACTTGTCGGACGCGGTCAACGACGTGCGCGACGCGGTCTCGCGCGTGCGCGCCGACCTGCCGGCCGAGATGCGCGACCCGAGCGTCACCAAGACCACCACCGCCGGCCGCGTGGTGCTGACCTTCACGGCGGCGCCGGCCGCGCTGGCGGACGGCAAGGCGGCGCTCGATGCGCCGGACCTGAGCTGGTTCGTCGACAACACGGTCTCCAAGCGCCTGCTCAGCGTGCCCGGCGTGGGCGCGGTCAAGCGCGTCGGCGGCGTCTACCGCGAAGTGCGGGTCGAGCTGAACGACGAGCGCATGGCCGCGCTGCGCGTCTCGGCGCTGGACGTCTCGCGTCAGCTGCGCAACGTGCAGCGCGAGGAACCGGGCGGACGCGGCGACGTCAGCGGCGCCGAGCAATCGGTGCGCACGCTGGCCACGGTGCAGACCGCCCAGGAACTGTCGCAGATGGAGATTCCGCTGAGCGACGGCCGCCACGTGAAGCTGTACGAAATCGCCAACGTGCGCGACACCGTGGCCGAACCGCGCGCCATCGCCGAGCAGAACGGCAAGCCGGTGGTCGGCTTCGAGATCTTCCGCACCCGCGGCGCCGGCGAGATGGACGTCGCCGCCGGCGTGCGCGCGGCGGTGGGCGAGCTGCAGGCCAAGCACGGCAACGTGGTGCTGCACGAAGTGATCGACAACGCCGCGCCGGTCGAGGAAAACTTCGACGCCTCGATGGAAATGCTGTACGAAGGCGCGATCCTGGCGGTGCTGGTGGTGTGGTGGTTCCTGCGCGACTGGCGCGCCACCCTGGTCGCCGCCGCCGCCCTGCCCTTGTCCGTGATCCCGGCCTTCCTCGGCCAGTACCTGTTCGGCTACACCCTCAACATGGTGACGCTGCTGTCGCTGGCACTGGTGGTGGGCGTGCTGGTGGACGATGCGATCGTCGAGATCGAGAACATCTCGCGCCATCTGCGCATGGGCAAGACGCCGATGCAGGCCGCATTGGAAGCGGCCGACGAAATCGGCATGGCGGTGATCGCCACCACCTTCTCGCTGGTGGCGGTGTTCCTGCCGACCGCCTTCATGAGCGGCATCCCCGGCAAATTCTTCAAGCAGTTCGGCTGGACCGCGGTGCTGGCGATCCTGGCTTCGCTGCTGGTGGCGCGTCTGCTGACGCCGATGATGGCGGCCTACTTCCTGAAACCGGCCAAGCATGGCGAGGAAAAGGACGGCGCGCTGATGCGGCGCTACATGCGCACCATGCAGTGGTGCCTGCGCCACCGCGGCCTGACCATGATCGCCGCCGCGCTGTTCTTCATCGGCTCGATCTCGCTGGTGCCGCTGCTGCCGACCGGCTTCGTGCCGGCCTCGGACCGCTCGCAGACCCAGATCAACGTCGAGCTGCCGCCCGGCTCCACGCTGGCCGAAACGCGCGCCGTGGCCGAACGCGTGCGCGTGGCGGCGATGTCCCTGCCGGCCGTGAAAGGCGTGTTCAGCTCGATCGGCGGCGGCTCCAGCGGCGACGCCTTCGCCCCCGGCGCCGCGGCCGAGGCGCGCCGCGCCGTGCTGACGCTCACCACCACCCACCGCACCGACCGCAAGGAATCGCTGGCATCGATCGAATCCGCGGTGCGCGCCAAGCTGGCCGACGTGCCGGGCGCCCGCTTCACGGTCGGCCCGCCGGACACCGGCGTCAAGATGCAGATGGTCTTGCGCAGCGAAGACCCGGTGGCGCTGACCGCCGCCGCGCGCCAGGCCGAGCGCGAGATGCGCACGCTGCACGGCGTCGGCAACGTCAGCTCGAGCGCCTCGCTGGTGCGTCCCGAGATCATCGTGCGGCCCGATTTTGCGCGCGCGGCCGACCTGGGCGTGACCGCGGCCGCCATCGGCGAGACCGTGCGCGTGGCCACCGCCGGCGACTACGACCAGGTGCTGGCGAAAATGAACGTGTCCGAGCGCCAGGTGCCGATCCGCGTGAAACTGCCGGATGCGGTGCGCGCCGACCTCGACGCCATCGGGCGCCTGACGGTGCCGGGCAAGAACGGCCCGGTGCTGCTGGCCAGCGTGGCCGACATCACGATGGAAAGCGGCCCGGCCCAGATCGACCGCCTGAACCGCAGCCGCAACGTGACGCTGGAAGTGGAACTCAACGGCCGCTCGCTCGGCGAAGTCAACACCGAGGCGCGCGCGCTGCCGGCACTGCGCAACCTGCCGGCCTCGGTGCAGATCGCGGAACTGGGCGACGCCCAGGAGATGCAGCAGCTGTTCGCCAGCTTCGGTCTGGCCATGCTGATCGGCGTGCTGTGCATCTACGGCGTGCTGGTGCTGCTGTTCACCGACTTCCTGCAGCCGGTAACGATCCTGGCCGCGCTGCCGCTGTCGATCGGCGGCGCCTTCGTGGCGCTGCTGGTGACGCACAGCGCGCTGTCGATGCCGACCATGATCGGCCTGATCATGCTGATGGGGATCGTGACCAAGAACTCGATCCTGCTGGTCGACTACGC
>Ga0308164_10003417_pt1 | contig 14336 bp, 18 predicted proteins | sample PhyTR2_FD_201031 | JGI IMG/M metagenome (GOLD analysis project Ga0308164, IMG submission 201031) | Phyllosphere microbial communities from UC Gill Tract Community Farm, Albany, California, United States - DLSLT.R2 | ecosystem: Host-associated > Plants > Phyllosphere > Unclassified | place: USA... | reverse complement strand
GTGATAGACTAAGAGCCTTCGGCGACTTCTTCCTTGGTGGAGGCTGAAGAGCCTCCACCAAGGAAGAAGTGATGTTGACACAGTTCACTTTACACTCCCTGTTAAACATATATCTTCCTCTGAATATGAGTTTGATATTTAGGTTTCGCTCATGCAAAAGAAATACTTAATATTCCCAGTACCATTACTTCTTTACCTTTTATTGAAATATTGTTTTCCAGATATCATCCCCGATATATTTGGATTATATGACATCAAAGCCGACGATTATTTCGGACTAATATTAAACTTAACTGCTTCAATTCTGGGGGTACTGATAGCAGTTGTTTTGTTGATGTTCCAGATGAACCGAGATACTTTCCTACGCAGGAAAGGAGAGAATTTTATGGATAAAGCCATGATCTTTACCGTCGTACTGGTTTCATTATCAATACTATTACTTGGATTTATTTCCTTTGTAACCATACCGGAATTTACAAACGGAGCTGAACTAACTCTAGGGTATTTTATCGGTTATTTATTTGTTGGATTTATTGTATTGATTTTTCCTGCAATCAGCGACATCCTGGATGAATTAAATACTCTTAAAATTTCCAGAGAACGAATCCAGGCGCTTACTTTAGCAGATTTTTTCGAGGAAAACCATCGACCTATTGATTATACCGCTCTTGACCCAGACCACAGGTTGCACCGGATTAGACATTCATTAATCCTGGCAGTAAGGGAGTCTGATTATGAGTCATATACAGAGATCTTAGCTGACCTAAGCCAAAAGACAACCGAAATGTTTGGAAATGCTGCCAATCGTCAGCTGACCGATGGTATACTGAAGGGTTTGACCTTTATTTGGCAAGAAAGTATTTTTGAAGCATCCCGCAATAACGTCCACCAGTTTTATAAATCACTTTGGGATACCATTGGTGGTTTGTACAGTTATGCTGCATCAAAGGAATGTCCATTACTGCACTTTCAAGAATTAGAACATTTCATTTACGAACATATTCAATTCTTAGGTCGCAACAATATGGGAGACGCATTAACTTCAGGGGTATGGATGTTGGCGGATGCCTTTAATAAAAATTTACAATCTAATATCCCAGCACAAGAAAAAATTTCTGATTTATATGATCTGTTTGAACATCCAAACGAAAATCCTCATGATATAGATGCTTCTATACAATGGGATTATGTAGAACGGTTTATTGGTTTTATTCAGCAGATACAAAATATTGCGATAGACAATCAAGATAAAGAACTTTACTGCACCTGTAATTTTCACACCAATAGTATATTAGGTGATATCTCCCATGGATTGGCTGGAAAATTGGGGAACTACCAAGAAGGAGCTATTGCTCTAAAAATAATAGGCTTCGGGCAATATTATCTTGAAGAATCGCTTCAAGCAGGCTTGTTCAAGACAACTATGGGAAGTTATGACATAAATACCAGTTTTATACAATATGCCATAGAGAAAAGGGTGTTCTATGTAAAAAATATCATATGTTCAATTAGCGACTTTATTATCAAAACCCAAAGAAAAGGACGTTTGGACGCTTACACCATCCAGGTGTTTGCAGCCATAGGTAGGCATGCTAGTAAATTATATTTGGAAAACGATGTCGCAAATACAACTATTAAATTTATAGTCCGAACATTAAAGTTGATGAAGGATGAAATCGAAAAAGGTCAATTGCCAAATCAACTTAGTAACTATTTGGCAATCAAAAAACAATTAGAATCCCAGCGAGATTTCCTGCTACGCGATAATCCAGGTTTAAAAGACCCCATTTTAAATGATATTCAAAATATTGTTGTTGATTTTAAAAGTACTGAAGCAGAAACCGAAAGAAATATTATAGTATGGAAACTATAATCCTTGGCGAAAACGACTTATTCGCACTTGTGCATAGCAAGGCCAATAGGAATTTGGGCGACCTGTGAGCATGCCATTGAATGTAATTAGGGTATCCTACCGGAGAACATTTAATCAATTGTCATCAGAAAATTTTTTTAAAAATTCAATATATCCTAATAGTTCTTTATCATTTGGATTTAAATGCAGAGCGTAGTGAATTCTTCCTCTTATATGTTTTATATAATTTGCTCTGATATTATTTGTTTTTAAAAGGTGGGAAGAAAGCCCATATTTCTTCAAATAATACATTTCAAGCCTAATTTTTCTACGTTGTTCTTTAGTTAACTGCAGCTTTTCATTAACAATTACACCAGTTACGATTTGCCTAACATTCTGTTTCATAATATTGGTTTTATCAGTATTTAGTTTCAAACCAAGATCATCTTGTATAGCCGCTTTAACGAATTCAACTACTTTTAAATGGTCAAAATTTCCGGAAAATGTCATATCGTCTGCATAACGTGTAAAACGGATTTGTTCTGATTTACAAAAATCAGCAATCACAGAATCTATTTTATTCATCAAAAGATTAGATAAATAAGGACTAGTAGGTGCACCCTGTGGCAGTGAATCTTCTAAGCAACATAGTTTGCTTAAAAGATTCGAAATATTAGAGGAGTACCCCATCTGCCGAAAAAGTGCTTCAACTTTTGTCCTTTTAATTGAAGGAAAGAAATTGATTATATCTAGATTTAATACTTTTTCTTTTCCAACGTGGTACTTCACATTATCTATTATATTTCTTTTCCTTACGTATGCCTTTGCATACCTGCTTACTGGGAGCTTGTAAAGAATATTCTCAAGAATCCATAATTGGATCTCTTTTAAACTTGGTAGAGGTTCTGTGATTTTTCTCAGTGATTTTCCATCCTTCTTTTTAATTTCAAAAGATCTATAGAAATATGATGTGTATAATGCAGCTTTTTTTAGATATGTTTTGTTATATCCGACTAGAGCAGAAAGATTTGTTGTATTATAAATGATCGGTAATCTTTTATTATAAAGAGGTTCAGCATAGTCCAAACACTTTTGAATATTGTCTGCTGAGTATCCTGCATTAATAGCTTTGTGTCTAAAAGACGCACTATATTGAGAGAAAGACATAATAAGGTTTCATTTGGGTCTAAGTTAGCAACTTAGACCCATTGAACAAAGCGTTGAACAGGGAGCGAAATGCCGGAGGGCCGACTTTAGGAGGCGTGGAGGCTTTCGGTTCCTGTTTAACGCTAAAGCTTGATAAAATATTCACTACCGGGGGAGGCGAACTCACCATCCCGTCCAGAGAAACACCCTGGAAATATATTAAAATGAGATCATTTAAAATGAAAGCTCATCTTGGTCTGGTAAAAATACATCATTTACATCAATTTGTGAAACTTTACTTCCAATATCTGGTTCGATCCAAATGGCGGATTCTGTTCTCTCTAATTTCTTATTCAAAATCTCTATTTCAGATATACCAAGTCCTGTAACTATTATTTTATTACCAGTTTTTAAAAGGAGATTATCTTTTATAAGAAGATTTATAAAATGAATTATCTGACTGTATTCATAACCAAGTTTTATAAGCGGAGATAAATTACCGTTGTACCTAACAAGCTTTAATAGAAGCAATTTAACTTCACTTTGCATATATCATCGTTTAAATGGTGCCAGTTTCTTTTTACCTTTTTCTAACCAAAATATGGGGAATGTGTTATTAGTCGCTCTTTTTGAGAGAGCTACAAGGCTCTCAGATTTCCCATATCCAAATGAGAATTCAGAATCTACCTTCAATTTTCCTTCCATTTCTTGCATCATCTTAATTTTTTCAGACAAGATATCACCTGTATAATTATCAGACAATCCTTTTTTTAATCCTAATCCATAAATAACTATACTACCATAGTTTTTTTCAATTGCCGCCACTCCCTCTTCCTGCGCTAAAAAAGTTAGCACCCTAATCTTATGAGTATTGTGCAAAAAATTCATTTCATAAAGTTCGGCTAAAGTATCATTAACCGTTTCTCCGGTTCCTATAAAGTCATCAATTAATATCAAAATTACTTTAGGTCTGTCAATTCCTTTTGAGATAATATCCCAATCGCTAGTAAAATAAAGTTTTGAGCCAAAAGTTTCATAACTAAAATCTGAGTAATTCTTTATATGATACCATATAGAATCTGAACTTTTTGTTATTCTTAGGGACGGCTTTTTTAAAGGAGCGACAATAATCGAGGTATAACTGTTTATATCATCTATTTTTTTTATAGCTTCAATAAAATAAGGCTGAAAGTCGTTAATACCTAAATCTAGAAAGTTGTAACCTAATTCGATCATCAATTGCTGTTCTGTGCTATTGTATAAGTCCATTCTAGAACAAAATCGATTAAAGGTACTTGAGAATAGTGATTCGTCCCTTAATATTTCCCATTCTTTCTTAACAAAGAGTTCCTCTAGAGCTGTCAAATTTTCTACTGAAATGCTCATTTAAGCTATATTATGTAATCTTGACTTCCCATACTTACAAATTAAAGATATTTTTATGATATCGCAATCTGCAATAATATTTAATACCTATAATCAGATTCGAAATGTAAAGAGACTCTAAAAAGTTTTCTTTGACTTTTTAAAAATAAATGGGTAAGTTTACTGTAAAGCAAGTGCAGCTAAAACGTATTAAAAAAACAGTGAGTAATTCGATGAGTAGAATTACAAAACAGCCCTAAATACTATTTAAACGTTGATTTTCACACTAGGTGTGAATCCCAGCGGGATCACAAAAGATAGGATAAATACTATGTAAGAGCTTGCAATCAATGATTGCAAGCTTTTTTTGTTTAACCGGAAAAATCCAAAATATGCAGCAAATCGCATAGAAAATTGAGTGATTTGGTGGGTAGTTTTACAGATTGGCATACTCACTGGAAATGAGCTCTCCATACACCATTCGCAAAATCATAGCGACCTCCTATATGGTGATTTAGCAGATAATCTTACAGCTGTACTAGTGATCAACTCTTGAAATTGCTATATTTCTAATTGTAGCTGTTAAATTTGCCTACCACCTAAAGTCCTTGCGTATATTTAAGCATTGAATGCTACTTGAGAACGAATACAATGAACAGACACTATTATAAAGACTTAAGAATTGAAGTCCTTGATGAACCAACCTATAAGGTTTGTTCTGCCGACAATAAATTTAATTACTCAGAAAGCTATTTCGGTAACGGCGCTAAAGAATATCCAACATCAAGTCACGGAGTGAAAATATTTCAACACGACATTCAAATAAACAATTGTATTCTCATTGCCTCCGGAGGTGCAACTGGCATTCATCAAAATTCATCACTTGTTGATAATGATGACTTATTAATCTGTTGTTGTGACACCATATTCTGTTTAACACTTCCAAGCCTCAAACTAAGATGGAAGACACAATGCGACCCAGCGACCTGTTTCCAAATTTACAAACAGCAAGATGACTATATTATACACGGAGAGTTACAAATAACGAAATTGAACAAAGATGGTCAGATCAAATGGGAATTTGGTGGTGCAGACATTTTTGTTTCTACAGAAAATGAAGAGGAATTCAAGCTTGAAGATGACGGAATATTGCTGACAGATTTTGCGAAGGTAAAGTACAAAATTGACTTTGACGGTAAATTGATCTGGAACACTTTTAAACGGTAATTATATTTAAATAAAATATAATTTCAGTTCATACTGGCACCAACAAAGCGTGGTTATTGAAGGCAATTTATGGTTTTGGATATTACGGTTTGAATTGTGCCAGCGATTACGGTTCAAATGATGCCACTTTAGTGGTTTAGTTTACGTCGATTTATCCGTTTTTACGTTTCAAATTGTGCCACTTTAAAAGATCAAGAAAGAATTACCTTATCGTTTTAAATACAGCGATATGGCCAACAAACTTGATCCGATGGACCTAAAACAAATACTCACATTACATCTGGAGGGGTACAGTAACCGTAAAATAGGTTCTGTTCTGGGTATTTCCCGTAATACTGTAAATACCTATATGCAACTATTTGCTGGTGGCGGCTATTCATTTCAGGAGCTTCTAAATATGGATACCCCTACGCTATCAGAATTGTTCTCATCTCATACTACACTCGATCCCATACGCCACAATGAGCTCATGCTTTATATTGATGGGGTCAACAAGGCCCAGAATCATCCGGGCTTCACTTTTCTATATCATTATCAGCAGTATGTCGAACTAGCAGCAGAACCTTACAGTTATACGCAGTTCCTGGAACATTATCGTCGAAAATATCCTAAGGAAAAAGGCTCGATGAAGCTTCAGCATATTGCTGGTGAGGAAATGTTCATAGACTTTGCCGGTAAAAAGCTTGGTATATTTAATAAGCATACCGGAGAAATTACTCCTGTGGAGGTATTTGTAGCCATACTTCCCTGCAGCCAATACACCTATGTTCAGGCATGTTTGAGCCAGAAACGCGAAGAAATGATATCCTGCTGTATTAGTGCTTTACGCTTTTATGGTGGATCACCCAAAGCTATCGTGTCTGACAACCTAAAGTCCGCAGTGAATAGATCTAGTAAATATGAAGCCGATATCAACCGTAGCTTTAAAGACTTTGCCCGCCATTACAACTGTGTCATTAATCCAACCCGTAGTTATTCTCCTCAAGACAAGGCGCTGGTTGAGAATGCAGTGCATTTGGTCTATCAGCGTATTTATTATCCGTTACGGGAGATGACTTTCTTTTCCTTGGATGACCTTAACAAGCAAATTGCTTTATCATTGGACCGGTATAACAATCTTTTGTTCAAACGAAAAGAATCCAGCCGTATTGAACTCTCTCAAAGTATTGAACGTCAGTATCTCAAAAAGCTACCGGTTGATACATATGAAATGAAAGATTATAAAAGGGCCAAAGTGCAGAAGATGGGTTACGCATACTTTTCTCCCGACAAGTGTTACTACAGTGTTCCCTACCGGTATATTGGAAAGGAGACAATGATCCATTACACCAAGAGTCGCATTGAGATCTATTATAATCATGAAAGGATTGCCCTGCATCAGCGCAACCTGAATAAAGGTAGCTACATCACTAACACAGATCACTTAAGCAGCACACATAAGTTCTACTCTGATTGGAGTCCTGAGTTCTTTAGGAAGAAAGCGCTGCCGCACGGTGAATATGTTCTAGCCTGTATCGAAAAGATACTCGCCTCCCAGGATTACCCTGAAATAAGCTACAAGCGTTCTTTGGGCATTATCCAGTTAAATCGGCCCTATGGATCTGAGCGACTCAACAATGCCTGCAAGAGAGCTTTAGATACAGATAGCTGTTCTTACTTACGCATAAAGAACATACTACAGAATATTATGGACAAACTTCCTAAAGATGATGATGAAGTTGAATCTAAAAAACCACATATACCTCACCACAGCAATATACGCGGTGCTTCCGCATATAAATAAACAAAAATCAGAAAAATGAACAATCAGACAGTTGAAAAACTACGTAGCATGCGCCTTGGGGCCATGGCTCAATTACACCAGCAATATGTAAAAGAAAACAGGTTCGAAAGTATTACCTGCGACGAATACCTGGCGTTACTTACCGATCATCAGTGGGAAGATCGTGAGAACAACAAAATTGATAGGTTGCTGAAACTGGCAAACTTTAGGCAGAATGCCAGTCTTTCTGATATAAACTATGCCAGTGAGAGAAATCTGGACAGGAATATGTTCGCACGTCTGGGCACACTGGACTTTGTACTGCGAAAAGAGAACATCATAATATGTGGTGCTTCTGGTACGGGGAAAAGCTATCTATCGCAGGCTATTGGCCATCAAGGCTGTCTTACAGGGGTGAAAACCCTCTACACTATTACTGCCAGACTAATCAAAAGGTTAAAGTTGAGTAAAGTTGATGGAACCTATCTCAAGGAGCTTGAAAAACTAACTAAGGCAGAAATATTGATACTTGATGACTTTGGTCTGCAAGCTTTCGACAATCAGGACCGGGAAACACTAATGGATATAATAGACGATCGGCATGGTAAAAAATCCACCATAATATCCTCACAAGTCCCAGTATCGGAATGGTACCAAATTATTGGTGGTGAAGGAACAATTGCAGATGCGATCTTGGATCGGATCGTCAACTCTTCACACCGAATTGACCTAAAAGGTGAGTCCCTAAGAAAAGGAATTTTGAGAAAGGAATAGACGCAGCTTTTTCATATAATTGTATGATCTTTTGAGTGGCACGGTTTGACCGAAACACCTGGCACCATCACTCCGAAATACCCAAAAGTATCTATTCCAATTGAACTTATTAAATCCAATCAGCCTGGATTTAAGCGGCAGTGGTAGATTATCGAATAAGCTATTTCGCACAATGTTATGAAAAAGAAATGCTAATAAAATTCCCAAAGGTAGATCGAACCAAAAAACTCCGAGGATGGTATGGCTAAAATTGCTTTGAACTTTCATACGTATGAAGTATTCAAAATCTGGAGTCAAACTTCCAATTACCGATGCCGTTAAAGAAAACCACTTTTTAGGAATTAATTTTAGAGGTAACACGATAGCTGGATGAGAAAACGTAAATGGCATTTGTTAAAAGTTATTCGTTAATTTTTTTTTTTCAACTGACATACTTATCCAGTAAATCCCCATCTGCCCTCTATTCTCCATTGTGCCTTTTGGCAACTGATTTTTAGGATAGCTTCTGATGGAGGTATCTACCCTATTTACAAATGCAGTTAAGGCTTCAAGTTTATTTTCTGAAAATGGTAGTATAGTGTGGTCCCAACTGGAATAAAAAGACAACATCCACTTAAATTCAGTGTCGATTTTTCCATGGATTAAGTATTGATTTAGAATGAAATATGATTCAAATACACTTACTTCATCAAGGTCTTCAATCCCTGTATAACAACTCGGTTCCACCAGAGCATACCAATTTAAAAACATCATACGCTTTAGGATCTCAAGCTTAGCAGTTTCATCATCAATGCGAAAATACAGTGCAAGATAAGATTTATGGATATTTCGATACTGCTCAAAAATTCCTTCTGCGAAAAGTTTTTCAGTTACAAAGTCCATTGTTCCATTTTGTGATTTAGCATAGTCCCAAATTTCTAATTCTCTATCGGATAAAATCTCGATTTCGGTTTTCATGGTTTAATCGCTCTTTTTAGGTACTGGCCTCAATTATTGATACCTTTATTAAAATCAAAATAGGTTATATGTTAAGTAACTTATTAACCTGCTTCCACTTCGGATCAAAATCTATTTGGTAGATGAAAGATACTAATCTGTCTTTTGCCAGACTAACCTTTCTTAAAAATTGCTCGATAGGTTCATTCTCTTCCGAATAACATTCTAGTTCCATTCCTCTATCTGATACCAGCCTGGAAACCAAGTGGCAAATGCATATCCTCTTCAATTCATCTAAAAAGAAATCCTCAATCGTACCCATATCCAAGTCAGGGTTATTCTCGGCAACTTTATCAGTGAGATCAATACTTATCCCGATATGAAAAGGGCAAAATTCTTTAAACTCGTACGTTCTATATGATTTATCAACCCAGCCAGTGCCTAGCATGCCATTTAGCATGGTTAGCTTTAAGAGGGTAAAAGAATGTTTCGGATATATCTGATTCGAAGATTTCACCACCTCCCAGTCAACCACAGGAGGTTTTATTTTAAAAAACTTGTTTAGAAAGCTCAATTTTTTTTAGTTTTATTGTTAGTTAGTTAGTTACGGGGTCTTTAGCTGTTCTTCGTTGATCCTCCTGTAAAGCAGTTTAACCAGAGGCAATACTTTGCTATGCCTTTGTCATTTAGTATCGGAACTTCTAAGTCACAGTTATAAAGCCTGAAGGCCAGCCATCTTTATCAACTAAATTACAAGAAATTTCAGACCCATTAAAATGATCTTTAAAGTCCTTTTGTTCAGCGCGAGATTGCGCCATCTCTGCATTTTCTATTGAAGTTTTAACACCAACTAGTTTAATATCTTCACCAACCAGAAGAGCTTCATCTGAATGGGTAAGCCACAATAAATAAACATATTTCATATCTTATTATTTTAAAATGAGATTATTGGAATCCTAGCCTGCTGGGATCGTTACTAAAACCCGCTCAATCACGGTTAAGTCGATGTCTTCGTTTAAGCCCTCCTTCATCCTAACCCTGTAAGTCGCAACACCTTTGTGGGGATAATTAGTCATGGCTTACATGGCCAGTAATCTCTTTTTATGGAACTCTTTACGAAATACTTAAATATTTGGCCATGTTCAATTAATCTTAAGATTTCCGATTTGCAAACTAAAAAGATAAAGAATAAAAACGATAATAATGGTAATCAAATATGATTTAGCATAGTGAAAGTTTTTCTGATTAAAATTCACAGCCAAGGGTATTGCGCAACAAAACAAGGTAATAATCAAAGCTCCCCAGTTTCCGATAAAGATATTGATTGGCAAACTTTCAATACTTACAGATTTTCCCCCTTCACCAAAGGCTAACCAATATGTGATAGGAATACCCAATACGTATAAGAAAGTGCATAAAGATACTGCCGCTATTAGCACCAAGGAAAAATGCCAAAAGGAAATCTTGGATTTCAATATTTGTTTCATGTCTTATATTTGTGTCCAAATTTACTTTCTGTATCCATAAAAAAAACGGGTTTCAGTTGAAAAGTCTAATATTCATCAAATATATCCCTTATCTCCAGTTCCTCCATATCACACATCAGGTGTTCGGATTCAAAAATGCTTACTGCTGTGGCGTATTGATCAAATTGATCCTGAAGGTCCTTGTTATCCTCAAAGTCAATCTCATTACCTATTTGCCGCATGGTATCAATTGCATTATAATAGTCTTTTTCTGTTGTTATTTTCAGGGTTTCCATGTTATTCAGATTTTATTGAACAAGATTTACAATTTGAAATAATAGGTATGACCCACCTCTTTATTCCGGGGAGAGGCTTCAAATAACCAAAGGTGGTACTCACCTCTCCTATCGTAGGATTTTATTTGATAGGTAATTGTAAGCTCGGAGAGATTTATGCTTTCTTCCCAACAGTATCCCGTATCGGTGTTTGCATTATATAAACACAAGATCATTTTTTCACCGCCCTGAGGGCTAATCACTACATCACTTACTTCAAATGTTATACTTAATTGTCCAGTTGCAGCTATTGATGTAGCAAAATCTACGAAGTGCCGAGAGTATCCTTTGCTTATTCTAACCTGAGGATAATCAATTCTAAAAGCCGGATAGCTGCCTACAATCGCAACGTCCATCAGGTGCTTAACCAAATCAGACTGACACCATTTTTTCTTCCTTTTATCATATTTTCTTGCAATGGTAAATGCAGGTGAAAACTTCGCTGCAAACTGGGTGGCCAATTTCCATTTTGTCCTATTAGACAATTGTTTTTCTGTAATTGGCTTGGCTGGCATTTTACGTATAGGCTCACCGCGCAAAAGTTTATAAATATGTGTATTTGTGTTTAACAAATGGTCGCAGCCAAGCGGTGCCAGTGTGCGGCATATCTGAGTTGTAATTTTATTTTTCATGATTTAAGCTCTATTTTTTTGATGTATATTTCCAGAGGTGAAAGAACACGAACACCAGTGCCTAATTCATAGCTGGTTGCTAATTTGATATAATACGTTTCTCCCATCACTTTGCTTACTCGAGACGCTTCAAAAAGCCACAGGTGATACTGAGATCCACGCTGATAGGATGGTAATTGTATGGAAAATTCGCTATCATAGCGATCAATTTCCTGTTTAAAACACTGAGCTGTATTAGTATCCGAATCATACACACAAAGGATTATTGTGTCAGAGATAACACCATTCCAGTCTCCCGGACGGGGAATCATGATAATTTTTAAACATCCTGTTTCTGATAGGCAGCCTTCAAAATTCCAAAACATACCAATAAATCCATTACTCATCGCTACTTTTGAGTAATCGATGGTAATATCCGGATAGGTGCCTACAATGGCACTATTCATCAGGTGCCTCATCAGGTCACTTCTCTCCCATCGTTTCTTTTTGTTATACTGTTTTGCAAATACCAGCGCATCTGCAAATTTGGCCGCAAACTGAGAGGCTGTTTTCCATTTCATCTGGTGAGGTAACTGTTTTTCAGTCGGTGGCTTTGTAGTTGTGCGGTTGAGCATATTTTTATTTTTCATAACTTTACATTTTAAGTGGTAATAAATAATTGCAGACTCTTGTCACTGCTTGCATCGAAGCGTTATAAGTTCATAAATAGCTGATTTACAATTTGAAGTAATGCGTATTACCTACCATGGTGCATTTTGCGGATGCTTCGAACAGCCATAGGTGATACTGAGATCCGCTTTGATATGATGGAATATGAATAGAGAATTTTGCATCAGATTTGCCAATCTCCCATTCAAAACTCTGGGCCTTATCTGTATAAGGATTATACAAACACAAGATTATTCTATCGGTAACTCCAATTGGCCATGCCGACTCAGAGTTGATCAGCCTGATGGTTAACTGTCCGCTGGCAGAAATAAAAGGCTGTAAATCTGGATATACTTTTAAAGTTCCCTGGCTAAGTACTACTTGTGAATAGTCAATTTCAAAATTCGGATACGCACCTGTAATAGCATTGTTGATGATGTGCCTAATCAAATCACTGCGTTGCCACCCTTTATATTGATCATACTTTTTTGCAGCTGCCAGGACCACTGCCAATCTGCCGGCAAACTGAGACGCCAACTCCCATTTTTTTTGCTGAACCAGCTGTCTATCTGTAGTCACCCTTGTTTTATTGTTCAATGGGGGAATATCCCATGCAGATCTTACCCGCTCTGATTTAAAATGTACTTGAAGGTTGTGAGTAGTTTCATTCTTCTCCTCACGGCCACTGCGAAACTTCTTTATCATGATTTTAGGTTTTAGATTTGATCCTTATTTATTTTTCAGCCATCTGATCATAAGCCAGCCCATTAAAGCCAACACCATTACCGCAGCCACTATAATTTTCCAGGATACAGTGCGGTGAATTTCTTTTTTATTGCTCTCAGTCTTATGCTGAGCACTTTCTGATGCAGTAACCTTTTGATCTGATTTGGTATCTGCAGAATAATTCTCTTGCTTAGAGGTTGCCGTTCCCCGTTTGATTTTACCTGAGATGAGTACCTTCTCTGCCTCCCCTTTAAATCCCTGCGCCGCTGAGTAGGTAAATACACCTTTAGGCCAAAGTTGCATGGAAAAGGAATTGTCTGCAGAGTCACTAATCAGCAATACAGATCCTGCATGTACCTGTGCTTCAGTTTTATTTTCTGCTGCCACGTTGCTTTGCCTTTCTGCTGAAGCCTTTTCGCGCTCAACCTCATGTGATGAGTTTTTTAGTAAACTGCAGGCCGCGCAAACAGCAAGCAGTATGATCCAATAGAGATTTTTCATTTGCTTCTCCCTTCTGACAGCCAGTCGGCCATCCTGTAAATTGTTCTGAAATGTCTTCTCTTTCTGTACACCCCGTCACCTTCCCTGCTTCCGGCGATATTGGTATTCCCCTCTATCGAAATGCACCATTCCCCATCTACCCTCTCCATCAGGCCAACATGGGCAATTCGTTTTTTATCGATAAAATAGATGCCTATCACGTTTCCTGGAAGAGTTGATTTTGTCAGCCTGCTGGCTGGAAATAAATCAGGGCACCATCCAGATTTCGGCGCTTTGTATCCCTCCATCAAAAAGAGATAACTGATAAAGGCGGCACAGTAAGGATCACCATTATGCAAGCCAACGCTCTTCAGGTAAGCCTCTACCCGTGTACCGTCGTTATGGCCTGTTTTCTCCCTAACCCCCAGTTCATTTTGTGCCCGTTTAATCAGCGCCAGCCTTTTTTCTGTTAATGGATCTAATTGCCAGCGAAGTGGTTCAGGGTATACATTTATAACACTGCGTTCAAGCTTCCAAGTGCTGCCAGCAATACCAGCGCAAACGAGCCCAATAAGAAACTTAGTTGTTGCCATGGGGATAATAGATCATAGAGTGAAACGATAGAATGAATGGAGGGGAAACCTACCTGCTGCCAGCTGTATTTAAATAGCCACCAGCTTAAATTGATGATGATTAGAAAGCTGATCAATCCCAGCACTATAAGCAGCCAAATACTTTGGTCTACACTTCCTGATGTAGCATCAAACCCTTGCAGTAACCTGGGGCCTACACTCCATACCAGTAACAAGATCATTAGTAGCAAAATATACATCAAGGGCGATTTGCGATTGTTTCTGCTCTTTTTTGATGGATCTGACAGGGGCATACCTACTCCTGCATCCAATAATAATTGTTGAATTTTCATAACCTATTGCTTAAATAAATATTGATTGTAAAAAGGATCCGGCAGCTGATGCTGCTGCCGGA
>Ga0308164_10003415_pt1 | contig 14342 bp, 7 predicted proteins | sample PhyTR2_FD_201031 | JGI IMG/M metagenome (GOLD analysis project Ga0308164, IMG submission 201031) | Phyllosphere microbial communities from UC Gill Tract Community Farm, Albany, California, United States - DLSLT.R2 | ecosystem: Host-associated > Plants > Phyllosphere > Unclassified | place: USA... | reverse complement strand
ACAATGTCGTGACCGACCTCACATTGAACAGCAGCGACCCCGAGCTGCGCCTGAATCCCGAAGTGCTGAACCGGACCGAATACCGGGTCGTCGATACCGCGATGTACGGTACGCGGGCCGAATGGCGGATTTCTCCAACGCTCAACGTGGCCGGCGACGTCTATCTGTCCACCTCGAAGCGCGATTCGGGCGGCAAGGACAGCTACGTCGTGCTGCGCATGAACCAGCCCAATACCACGCGCATCCGGCTCACCGGCGCCGCCGTGCCCGATGTGACGACCACGCTGGCCGATGGCCGCGACCTGCAGAGCGGCCTGGCCCAGGGCCTGTTCAGCGGCAACGACTTCAACACCCACTTCTACAGCCGGGCGGGCGACAATATCGACGACCGCATCGGCGGCGCGACCGTCAATGCCGACTGGAAGGTGGACCGCTACAGCATCGACTACCTCAAGTTCGGTCTGAGCCAGACCAACCGCAAGAAGTCACGCGACATGATCAACAATGCGTTCAACTCGGGCCAGGATCACTACTCTGGCGAAAACGCGATCAACGTCGGCACCCTGGGCGGCAACGTGATCAACCAGACCCTGAGTCCGAAAGGCTTCCTGTCGGGCGTGAGCGGCAACTTCCCGCGCAGCTTCCTGGGCTTTGACGTCGACCGCTATGCACAGGCGCTGGCAGGCCTGGACGGCAAGCCACGGCCGGGCGGCGGTGTCTACAGCTCGACCTTGTCGGCGCCCGCCTTCAACCCACTGGAAAGCTACCGCGTCGAAGAAAAAACCTCGACCGCGTTCGTGCAGGCCGACCTGGCCGGCGAGCGCTGGTTCGCCGACGTCGGCGTGCGCTTCGTGCGCACCAAGACAGGTGCGCAGGCGTGGGACGCCAAGATCGAAGACATCGTGCAGAACGGCGCCTTCAACTTCACGCCGATCTATGCCGATCCGTCGATCGTGCGCCAGGATGCCACCTACAGCTTCGCCCTGCCATCGGGGAACTTCACGTATTCGCTGACCGACAAGCTGCAGCTGCGGGTTGGCGCCGCCAAGACGATGGCGCGCCCGTCGGTCGACAAGCTCGCACCGTCCAGCACCACCGCCAGCATCTCGTGGGGCGACTTCACGCAGATCTATGGCGGCAATGCCGACCTCAAGCCGTACACGGCACACCAGGCCGACATCTCGCTGGAGTGGTATTACGCCAAGAGCTCAGCGCTGACCTTCGCTGTCTACCAGAAGAACATCAAGAACCAGATCACCAACCTCTACCTGGCCGGTCAGGACATCGGTGCACCCGGCGGACGCCTGTTCAACGTGCAACGCCCGATCAACGGCGACAGCGCCAAGGCGCGCGGCATGGAGATCGGCCTGCAGCACCTGTTCGACAACGGCTTCGGCGTGCGCGCCCAATACACGCGCAATCTGTCGAGCAGCTGGGTCGGCGGCGTCGAACGCCCACTGGAAGGCATCGCGCCGGCCACCGCCTCGCTGGGCATCCTGTACGAACGTGGTCCGTGGAGCATGAGCACCACAGCCGACTTCACCGATTCGTTCGTCACTGCCACCAACGTGATCGGTTCCGGCTTCAACGAGGTGACCAACTCGGTGACCTGGCTCACGGCCCAGCTGGCCTATGATGTGAACAAGTCGCTGCGCATCAGCATCGAAGGCAACAACCTCACCGATGCCGAGCAGGCGCCCCGCCTGACCAATGGCACCGTCAGCCTGCCCAACGGCTATTACCGTTACGGTCGCTCCGTGACCCTGGGCGCCAGCCTGAGGTTCTAATGCAGCACGCGGCGCCGTGGTATGCGGCGCCGCACAGCCCATCGCCAGCGCGGGCCGGCCTGGCAGTTCACCGGCCCGCAACACCGAGAACTGGAATCTTGATGCACACTTCTGTCTTTTCCCTTGCCGTCCTGCTTGCCGGGACCATCCCTTTTTCCGCGGACGCCGCGGACGGGTCCAGCTACACGATGGCAGACTACGCCAGCGTTGCCAAGATCGACGCGCACCTGCACCTGCATAATGCGGCGCCGGCGTTCATGGAAGCTGCCCGGCGCCAGAACTTCAAGATCCTGTCGATCAATGTCGACTACCCTGACTTTCCACCGCTCGATGACCAGCAGCGCGTCGCCATCGCACTGAAAAAACAATTCCCGCAGGACGTGGCATGGGCCGCGAGCTTCTCCGTCGATGGTTCCGCCCAACCTGCGTGGCTCGCCGCCACCCGCCACCGCATTGCCGCGTCGATGGAAGCCGGCGCCGTGGGCGTCAAGGTGTGGAAGAACATCGGTATGAGCCTGCGCGGCGCCGATCAACAACTGGTCATGATCGACGATGCGCGCTTTGCGCCGTTGTTCGACGACCTGGCCCGCCAGGGCATCCCGTTGCTGGGCCACCAGGGCGAGCCGCACAATTGCTGGCTGCCGTTAAAACGCATGACGGTCAACAACGACCGCACCTACTTCAAGAACCACCCGCAATACCATATGTACCTGCACCCCGAGATGCCAAGCTGGGAAGCGCAGATGGCCGCGCGCGACCGCATGGTGGCGGCGCACCCGACACTGCACTTCGTCGGCGTGCACCTGGCGTCGCTCGAGCGCAATGTGGATGAACTGGCGGCGTTCCTCGACCGGTTTCCGAACGCCGTCGTGGATGCGTCGGCGCGCATCGGCCAGTTGCAGTACCAGAGCCAGCGCGATCGCGAGAAAGTGCGCAACTTCTTCATCAAGTACCAGGACCGCATCCTCTACGGCAGCGACATGGCGCAAGAGCCTGGCCAGGACGGCGCCGCGCTGGGTCGCGAAGCCGAAGGCGTGTGGCGCATGCACTGGCGTTACTTCAATACGGCAGAGTCGTTCAAGGTCGCCGATCTCGACAAGCCCATCCAGGGTCTGGCACTGCCACGCGACGTCGTGGACAAAATTTACCGCACGAATGCCGAGCGCGCCTTCCCCGGCGCCTGGAAAGGCCAGCCATGACGGCGCGCCGAGCATTTCTCGGGTGGCTTGGCGCGGCGCCGCTGGCCACGCAGATCCCGCTGGCCCAGGCGGCGCCCGCCTCCGCCTCCGTGGCCGGCAAGGGCCATGTGCGCGTGCAGGACGCCGCAGTGTCACTGCAGTTCGACGAGCAGTTGCGGTGCCGTGTCGTCAGCCTGCTGGGCAAGCAGCCCGTCGCGCTGACCGGTTTTGACACCAGCGAGCACCTGGTCGTCGGCGGCAAGCCGCTCGGCCGCTTCACGTTGCAGAAGGCCGAGCCGGCGCCGGCCACGACGCCGTTTGGCGCAGGACAGGCGCTGCACCTCGTCGGCCGCTCTGCCGAGGGCATCGAGAAGCGCGTCACCGTGACGCTGCTCGACGAGCATCCGGGCGTGGCCTTGCTGGACGTGCTCTACGTGAATACCGGCGCCAGGCCGTTGACGATCGACGCCTGGGTAAATGGCGCGCACCGCCTGGCCGCCGCGCCGCACCATGCGGGTGGCTACTGGACCTATTCCGGCGCGAGCCACGCCGACCGGCGCGACTGGGTGCAACCCGTCAAGCGTGGTTTCGAGCAAGGCAACTTTTTGGGCATGAACGCGTCGGACTACGGCGGCGGCACGCCGGTTGCCGATGTCTGGCGCCGCGACGTCGGTTTCGCCGTCGGTCACCTGGCCCTGCAACCGCTGCTGGTGTCACTCCCCGTCAAGGCGGTCGGCAATGCGGTCGACATCGCGCTGCGCGGCGACGTCCCGCAGACGCTGGCCCCGGGCGCCACGTTGGCCACCCCGCCCACGTTCATCGCCGTGCACCGTGGCGACTTCTACGTGCCGCTGGACCGCTACCGCCGTCTGATGTCCGCCCAGGGCCTCGCCGCCCCCGAGCCGCCACAAAGCGCCTACGATGCGCAGTGGTGCGCGTGGGGCTACGAACGCGATTTTTCGCTCGACTATGTGCGCGCGACGCTGCCCAAGGTGCAGGAACTGGGCTTCAAGTGGGCCGTGCTGGACGATGGCTGGCAGGTCAAGACCGGCGACTGGACGCCCGACCTTGCCAAATTCCCGCGCGGCGGCGACGACATGAAGGCGCTGGTGGCCGACATCCACGCACGCGGCATGAAAGCGCGCCTGTGGATCGCGCCACTTGCCGTGGCCCCCGGCAGCGACGAGCTGCACGAGCATACCGACCTGCTGCTGCTCGACGAGACCGGCGCGGCCCAGGACGTCACCTGGTGGAACTGCTTCTACCTGTGCCCCGCCTACGAAAAGACGCAGACACGCCTGGCCGCGACGCTGCGCATGATCATTGCAGACTGGGGCTTCGACGGCCTGAAGGTCGATGGCCAGCACCTGAACGGCGTGGCGCCATGCTTCAATCCCAAACACCAGCACAAGCGCCCCGAGGAATCGGTCGAGGCGGTCGCGGACTTTTACAAGGTCATGCACGACGTGGTGCATGCGGCCAATCCGGAAGCGGTGCTCGAGGTGTGCCCGTGCGGCACCAGCTACGCCTTCCACAATATGCCGTACATGGACCAGGCGCCATCGTCCGACCCGCTGTCGAGCTGGCAGGTGCGCCACAAGGGCAAGACGCTCAAAGCGCTGATGGGCCCGTGGTCCGCCTACGCGGGCGACCATGTGGAACTGAGCACGGGCGGGCAGGATTTCGCGTCCAGCGTCGGGATCGGCGCGGTCGTTGCTACCAAGTTCACATGGCCCGTGGACCCGAAACCCAAGGACTCGTTCCTGCTGACACCCGAGCGCGAAGCGCACTGGCGAAAGTGGGTGGACCTGTACAACAAGGGGCGCCTGGCCGAAGGCCGTTACCGGGGCGAGCTGTACGACCTGGGTATCGACAAACCGGAAACCCACGTCGTCGAGCAGGCCGGCGCGTTGCATTACGCGTTCTACGCCGACCGCTGGGATGGCATGGTCGCCTTGCGTGGCGTCGGCCCTGGCGCCTGGACGGTGCGCGACTCGCTCAGTGGGAGCGTGTTGGGCAAGGTGTCGGCCGACAAGCCAATGCTGCCTCTGCGCTTCACGCACAGCCTGCTGATCGAAGCGCGGCCCGACGTTGCCGACCAGCTGCCCGTTGCGTTTGCCAGCAATGTCCCGGCCGTGAGCGCGGACGGCTTCCCCCACGCCTCGCAATGGGCCGATGCACCCACGACCTTCTTCCGCCACGACTGGCAGGGCAAGCCGCTAGCCGGCCCCCAATCGACCCGTGTCCAACTGCTGCGGGGCGCCGGCCACCTGTACCTGCGCTTCATCTGCAAGTACGAGACGCTCACCACTTTTGATCAGGCCGGCCCTTCGGGCGCCATCTGGCCGCTGTGGGAGCGCGACGTCGTCGAGGTGTTCCTGCAGGCGCCCGATCGCGCCGGACTGAAAAGCTATCGCGAGGTGCAGGTCGCGCCCAACGGACTGCTGCAGGAAATCGCGATCGAGGTGTCGGGCAAGCGGCGCATCGATGGCGGAAGCCGCGCCAGGGCGCATGTCGATGCGGGCAACAAGGTCTGGACTGCGGAGCTGGCCATACCGATGCAGGGTGGAGATGGCTGGCGCCTGAACCTGTTCCGCGTCGAAGGCCCCGAAGCTGCCGGTGACAACCGCGTGCATTCGGCCTGGAGTCCGACCCGCACCGCGTCGCCCGATTTCCACGTGCCAGGCGCGTTCGGCCGGTTGCTGATCGGCGCATGATGCTGCAGCGCCTGCGTCCACTCGCCCTGCTGGTGATCTTGTCGGCGTATGCCCATGCCGGGCAGTCGACAGACCATGCGTCAGGCAGTCCCGCCGAGACGACGTTCCAGGCGTCGGCCGACGAGATCGCCAACCCCGAGCGCGGCATGTACGTCTGGGCGGCCGACAACCTGGCGGCGTGGACGCAGGCGCAAGCCGATGCGCAGTTTGCGGCCGGCTACCGGATCGTCTACGCGCCGGTGCGGCTGGACGCGCATGCCGGCCACGCGCTGCCTGCGGCGCTGCTTGGCGACTTGACGAAAGGGTTTGCGGTTGCGCGGCGTGCGGGCCTGAAAGTCATTCCGCGTTTCATGTACAACTTCCCGGCAGGCGAAACGGCTTACCGGGCGGCGCAGGATGCACCGCTCGAGCGCGTGCTCGAACATATCGCGCAGCTCAAGCCGGTGCTGGCGGCGAACGCGGATGTCATCGCGTATCTGCAGGCTGGCTTTATCGGCGCCTGGGGCGAGTGGCATACCTCGTCCAACGACCTGACCCTGCCGGCGCGGCGCACGCAGATCCGCGCTGCGCTGCTGGCCGCGCTGCCTGCTAACCGCTTCCTGCAAGTGCGCTATCCACCCTATCTGATGGCGTGGGCGCCGCAAGCGCCGCGCTGGCGCGACGGTTCGGCCGCATCACGCATCGGCGTGCACAACGACTGCTTTCTGGCTTCAAACACGGATGTCGGCACCTACAGTGAGAATGCGACGATCCGGCAGCGCGAGCGCGCCTACGTGGCCGCGCTGTCGACGGCAGCGCCATTCGGCGCCGAAACCTGCAATCCGGCCGATGCGGTCAATCCAACGCCACGCACGAGCTGCGACGACATCCTGCGCGAGGGCCGACGTTTCGGTCTGACCTACCTGAACGACAGCTATTACCGCGACCTGTTTCACCAGCGCTGGCGGGCCGAGGGTTGCCTGGCGCAGGTCAGGCGCAGCATGGGCTACCGGTTCGAGCTCTCGACCTTACGGCATAGTTCGCACATCGTGGCTGGCCAGTCGGGCGAGCTGACGCTGAGGGTGCGCAATGCCGGCTGGGCGCGCGCCTTCAACCCGCGGGGTGTACAACTGGTGCTGCGGCACCGCACTACCGGCAAGATCGTGCGCCTGGCCCTGACATCGATCGATCCACGCGCCTGGCTGCCGGGGCAGACCAGCACCGCAACCGCACGGGTTGCGATCCCGGGCGGCACGCTCACCGGCGCCTGGGACATGCTGCTGGCCTTGCCGGATGGCGCGGCGTCGCTGGCCGGCGATGTGCGCTACAGCGTGCGGCCTGCCAACGCCGACGTTGCGGCCAAAGTGCAGGGATGGGATGCGTCGCTGGGCGCGTTTCGTACCGGGACAACGCTGAACATTCTCTGACGTGCTGCCACGCCGTGCGCGTGCGAGCGGCTTACTCGGCGATCAGGAGTTCGATGCCGGCCTCGCGCAGGCCGTCCCGGTATTGCGGACTGATATCGCCATCGGTGATGACGGTGTGAACGCGGTCGAGCTGCACGATACGGTGCAGGCTGATGAAACCGAACTTCGACGAATCGGCGAGCACGATGACTTTCCGGGCGCGCTCGACCATCTTGTGGTTCAGGCTTGCTTCCGCCTCGTGGTGGGTCGTCACGCCAAACTGCAGGTCGAGGCCATCGACACCCAGAAACAGCTTGTCGAAACTGTAGGCCTGCAAACAGGCCTCGGCCTGCAAGCCCTGGATCGACAGCGCCTGCTTGCGCAGCAGACCGCCCGTCAGAATGAGGTCGACGCCGGCGGCGTTGACGAGCTCCCAGGCGATATTCAGGCCATTGGTCAGCACGGTCACGTTCTGCACGTCGCGCAGGTGGCGTGCCAGCGACAGCGTCGTGGTGCCCGAATCGATGATGATGTTCTCGCCCGGCTTGACCAGGCGCGCGGCCAAGGCGCCGATGCGCTCTTTCTGCTCGTGATTGAGCGCGTCTTTTTGCGACACCGTGTGTTCGGTCGGCGGCATGCGTGCCAGCGTGGCGCCCCCGTGGCTGCGGATGGCCAGGCCCTGCGCCTCGAGGGCACTCAGATCGCTGCGGATCGTGACGGCCGAGACGTTGAGTTGCTTGACGAGTTCGCTGACCTGGACCGAGGCTTGTTCGGTAAGAGCTTTAAGAATGGTGTCGCGGCGCTGACCGGTTTGACCCATGATTGGATACGCAGATTTAATAAAAAAACAGCTTACCAGATTGGCGCACCGCCGGCACGCCATCTGCTCGACAGCGCGTCATTGCGGGCCTGCCAGGCGTTCGAGCGCCGCAGGGTTCAGCGGTATGCCCACCTGATGCGCGGCATACACGGCGGCGCCGAGCACTGGCGGCAGGCGCGGTGCGATCAGGCGATAAGCACCGGCGCCACTGGTAGCGAGCGCGCGGGCAAACGGCGCGCGCAGCGGGCCTTCCACGCCAAACAGGCCGCCCGAATACGAGACGGTGACCTCGGTGTCAGGCTCGACCCCGAGCTGGCCCCGCACCGCATCGACCAGCGCAGCCACCTCCAGCGCAGCCGACTCGAGGATGGCTGCTGCCTGCGCATCGCCCAGCGCCGCCGCTTCGGACACGAGGCGCGACAGCGCGGCCACCTTGCTGCGCTCGCCTTTGAGTTCGCCATAGACGACTTGGCACAGGTCCAGGTCATCCTGCAGCGACAGGCGCGTGCGCAGCAACCCATGCAGCGGCCCGCGCGGCGCGCGGCCATCGCTCATGCGCGAGAACAGCGCAAGACCGGCCCGCGCGATCCAGTAGGCCGAGCCCTCGTCGCTGAACAATTCGCCCCACCCGCCGGCACGCGCGCCCTGCCCGCCGATGCGCCCGTAGGCCATCGAGCCGGTGCCCGCGATGACGCTGATGCCGTCGGCGCAAGCCAGCGAGCCGGCCCAGCTGCACACCATGTCGTTGTCGCACAGGTAGCGTCCATGGCCCAGCACGGCGCGCGGCAGCGCATCGAGTTGCGCCTGCACGGTGCGGTCTTCGCCGTACGCGGGCAAGCCGAAGAAAGCGAAGAAGACGTCGCTTGGAGTGATGCCGGCCGCCGCGAACAACCCGGCGCAGCCGCGCGCCAGCACGTCAGCCGCGCCCTCCATGCCGACTTCGAGGTAATACGCGCTGCTCTGTTCATTGCGCGCCAGGACTTGCCCCTGCCGGTCGATCAGCGCGAACGCCGTCTTGGTGCCGCCGCCGTCAACCCCGAGAAACATCGCTGTCCTCCGCCAGTGGGTAGATGGTGACGCCCTGCACCACGCGATTGACGGTACCCGACACGCTCGGGGTATCCGGACGCAAGCCCAGCGCCAGCGACTGCAGCAGCGCGAAGGCCTGGCAGAACACGATGTACGGCAGTGCCAGCGCCAGATCCGAGGCCTGCCCGACCCCGTCCAGCGTGATGCAGGCGTCACCCAACGCCGGCTCGTCGCGGCCGCTCAGCGCCAGTACGCGGCCGGCCCGGCCATCACGCCTCAGCTCGCGCAGCAGGTCGAGGTCATAGCGGCGGGCACGAGGATCGTTCGACAACAGCACGACGACCAGCGTGTCGGCATTGACGACAGTCTTCGGGCCATGGCGAAAGCCCAGCGGCGAGTCGAACAGCGCGACGACCTGGCCATCGGTCAGTTCGAGCAGCTTGAGCGACGCTTCACGGGCCAGCCCGCGCAGCGCATTGCTGCCAAGGTAGACCACGCGGCTAAAATTCCGGGCCACGAGTGCATCCAGCAGCGGCAGCATCGACGCCAGCACCTGCGCGGCCGCAGCCGATGGGCCGGCGGTAGCGCCCGGCGCCAGCACGCCGAACGCACCCGCCGCAGCCAGCAGCATCGAGGTGAAGCTGGTGGTCATGGCGAACCCGCGGTCGTGCGTGGCGTCCGGCAGCAGGATCGCATGCGCATTGACGCGGCCCTGCGCCATCCGGCACAGAGCGCCGTCGGCATTGCAGGTGATGACGAGGTGGTAGATCTCGTCCACGACCCCGTCGGCCAGATCGACGGCCGCCACGCTTTCCGGGCTGTTGCCCGAGCGGCCGAACGACACCAGCAGCGTCGGCACCATCGGCTGCAGGAATTGGCGCGGGCCCGACACCAGATCGGTGGTGGGCACGGCTTCCGCGCGCCAGCCGCCACCCAGTAACGCCGGCGCCAGGCATTCGCCGATGAAGGCCGACGTGCCGGCGCCCGTCAGCACGATGCGCAGGTCGGGGCGCGCAAGCAAGGGCCCGAGGAACGCGTCGAGCGCGCTGCGCTGGCCAGCGACCAATGCCTCGATCTCGGGCCAGACGGCCGGTTGCTGCGCGATTTCGCGCGCGGTAGCGCCGGCGCCGGCGGCATCGAGCCGCTCCGTACCAATGCCCAGAATATTCCTGTCAGCGACTAACATGCTTCCAACTCCTTCGTTGCGGCGCCTGCCATGCAGGCCGCCATGTATTGGCGCAGCACCCTGGCCACGCCTTCTTTGAGCAGATCGACCGGCCGGTTGTTCAGCCGCCCTTCGCGCACGGCGTCATACTGAAACGGCAGGTACTGACTCAGCAGCGTGAGCGGCGGCGGCGTGCGCTCCAGGTTGGCCAGCAGGCGCGCCTGCGCGGCCTGGATGGCCGGATGTGGCCAGTAGTAGCGGATCCGGTCGCTCAGGCTGAATTGCTGATCGAAGCGGGCGCGGCGCGGCTCGTTGTCGTAGTACTTCTGCCACTGCGCCGGCTCGGCACGCATCACGTCCAGCACCGTGTCCTTGAACCCGGAACCCTTGCCATCGCCAGCCATCGCGGCCTCGATATCGGCCAGCGCCCATAGTGTTTCGCGCAGCGCAAACGTCGCGCCCGGACCCACCTTGAGAATGGCGAAATGGCCGGCAACAAGCGCCGCCAGGTTGGCCGCCGTCTGGTAGTCGGTCGAATGGGCCTCGTAGACCAGTGTGGGCACGTCTTCGATCATGCGGCCAAGGTCCACGGCGCGCTCGGGCCGGAAGTCGATCACCTTGTGGTGGTCGAATTCGACGCCCGGCTGCACCACCAGGCCAACCACGCGCGGCCACGCCCCATCCAGTCCGGCAGCAGCGAATGCGGCGCGGTGCGCCGCGATCGTCTGCGTCGCCGCGGCGGGCGTCGTGACGCTCAGTTCGGCCAGGTCTTCGTGCGCGCCGCCGGGCACCGGCACTTCGGTGCCCACGACGTACACGGGCGCTTCGCCGCCAGCGGCCTGCCAGGCCCGCTCGGCGACGGCGCACAGGCGCGCAGCCCGCGCGGCCACCACGTCATCCTGCAGCGGCACCGGATCGCCAACGCACGACATCGAGCAATCCAGATGGATCTTGCGAAAGCCCGCCGTCACATACTGTTCGATCAGCACCTCGGCCTTCGCCATGGCCGCATCCGCGTGCTCGCCCTGCCAGGCATTGGGGCCCAGATGGTCACCACCCAGCAGCACGCGCTCGCGCGCCAGGCCGACGCGGTCGGCGATGGCGTAGACGAAATCACGGAACGCGCTCGGGGTCATGCCCGTGTAGCCGCCATCCTGGTTCACCTGATTCGACGTGGCTTCGATCAGCACCGGCTGCGCCGGCCCTGCCGCCAGTGTGACTTCCATCGCCGCCTCGAGCACGATCGGATGCGCCGAGCACACCGCGTGGATCCCGACGGCTTCGCCGGCCTTGTGCCGGCGCACCAGATTCAACATGTAGTCCATTTGTCAGGCTCCTTCGGTTGATTCGGCAGGCGCGACGCTATCGTCCGCCTGCAGCGCAAGAAACAGCGCAGCCGCCAGCGCCAGGCCGATGCCGGCCAGCCGGTAGCCGCCCGGCACGGCGCCGGCCAGCGCCATCGCGATCACGGTGGTCAACAGCGGCGCGCCGGCATTGACCAGCGGCGACACCGTCAGTGCCTTGCCATGCCGGAAGGCGTACACCAGCGTCAGCGCACCGATGGCGTTGAGCACCTGGGTAGCGGCGGCCAGCAGCGGCCCGGATGGCCCGTAATTGATCGGCTGCGAGAAGTCGGTCATCGCCAGCGCCACCGGAATGCACAGCAGCGCACTGGCGGTCATGTAGAAGAAGATGCTTTCGGCATCCATACGCGTATTGGCCAGCTTGATGAAGTACGCCTGCAGACCCCATGCGACCAGCACGCCGATCGCCAGCACGAACCACAGCCCGTACTGCTGCGGCGCGCCGCCCGGGTTGAAGTCAAACAGCGGCAGCGCGCACACGGCCAGCACGATGCCAAGCACGCCCATGCGGCCCGTACGCTCATGCAGGAACAGCAGCGAGAGCACGATCGTGATGACGGGAGAGAGCGAAATTAGCGGAAAAATCAGGTAGGCCGGGCCGGCCTTGACTGCGTAGAACAGCACCATCTGACCACCCGCGCCCAAGAGGCCAATAGCCAGCCCGTAGCCGACCGCAGTGCGGTCGCGGCGTATCCGCCAGCCGGAGCGTGCCAGCACGAACAGCGCCGGCGGCACCATCGTCAGCGCCCACACCACATACACGAGGGTTTCAGGAAAACCGTTCTGGGTTGGCAAGCCTGCGAAAGCGCCCCACACGCCCCACAGCAGCGCTGTTGCCAGCGCGTAGCCAAGCCAGCGCGGCCTGGCAGCACCGGTGGCGGCTTGTTCAGGCAAACTCGTCTTTTCCAGGGTGTCTGCGGGATTCACAGGGCCACCCATGCTGCCAGCCCGGTCATGCAGTACGCAACGCCATCGCTCGATGTGCTTTTCATCCGTATCTTCCTCCGCCAGGTGCGTTTGTTTCAAACGTTTTCGTTGCCATCGATGTGATAGTAAAGAAGTGACAAACGAAAAGCAAAGTCTTTCCAAATATTTTCGATATAGCGTGTTTTTGATGACAAAATCGCGCCTTTTATTTTCGAATACTTTCGATTACCATCTGGACAACGGATGTACGTGCTGTCCGACCTTTTCCGCCCGCAGAAAAATTCATCGTCAGGAGATTTGCATGAACCACCGCTGGACTAAGGCAAGTGAAACCAAACCCTGGACCGTCGTGTGCGGCAGTCTGGCTGCTGCCCTGGCGCTGTCGCTGTCGCTGCCGGTAATGCAGGTGCATGCAAAATCTCCCGATGATCCTCTTGCTCCGGCCGGCCGCTGGGAAGGCAACACGAGTGGCAGCGCCAGCACGCCGCCAATGGGCTGGAACAGCTGGAATGCATTTCGCACGGAAGTCGACGAAGGCAAGGTCATGGGCGCGGCGAAGGTGCTTGCCGACAGCGGTCTGGCAAAGCTCGGCTACAACCATGTCATCCTCGACGATGGCTGGTGGATGAAGCGCCGCGCCAGCGATGGCCGCCTGCAGATCCGCACCGGCATCTTCCCGTCGGCCGCCACCGGTGGACCGGACGGCACCAGCTTCAAGCCGTTCACCGACAAGCTGCACGCGATGGGCTTCAAGGCCGGCATCTACACGGACGTCGGCCGCAATGCGTGCTCGCAAGCCTACGACCTGCATTCGCCCAACCTGCCACAAGGCACGACCGCCGAACGCGAAGTTGGCCTGGACGGCCACGTCACGCAGGACATCAATCTGTATTTCAAGGAATGGGGCTTCGACTACCTGAAGATCGACGCCTGCGGACTGGCCGACTTCATCCCGGACTCTGACCTGGTCAAGAAGCAGAGCTACCGCGGCATGGCGCCCCTGATCGAACGCGGGTCGATCAACCGCACGGATATCGGTGCCGTGCGCGCCCGCTACGAAACCGTTGCTGCGGCCATCAAGGCGGCGCGCCCGCTGGGTGATTATGTGATGTCGATCTGCGCCTGGGGCATGGCCAACGTGCGCAGCTGGGGCAAGGATGTCGGCAACCTGTGGCGCACCAGCGCCGACATCACGCCGAGCTGGACCAGCATGCTGCACAACTTCGACAGCGCGGCCAAACGTGCGCTGTACGCCGGCCCCGGCCACTGGAACGATCCCGATATCCTGCACATCGGCCATGGCGAATTCGATGCCAACAACCCGGTCGAAGTGCGCTCGCATTTTTCGCTGTGGGCGATGATCAATGCGCCGCTGCTGATCAGCTACGATTTGCAGCATGGTCCAGCGTCGCTGCTCGCCGTCCTGGGCAATGCGGACGTGATTCGCCTGAACCAGGACAAGGCCGGTCACCAGGGCATCGTCGCCTACGATTCGGACGATGCGCAGATCATCGTCAAGACGCTGGGTGACGGGCAGCGCAAGGCAGTGGCACTGTTCAACCGTGGCGCATCGCCCGCACCGGTGACGCTGCTGGCGATGCACCTGAAACTGGCGGATGGCGCGCCGGTCACGCTGCGCAACCTGTGGACGAAGGAAACCTTGACCTTCACCGGCGAGAAAGCCTTCACACTGGCGCCGCACGAGACACTCGTGTTCGAAGTACGCGGCAAGCGCCAGCTGGAACACGGTGTGTATCTGTCGGAGATTCCGGGGTCGATCAATGTTGCCGTCGACGGAACGCGCCAGCCGCAACTCGATCCGACCGTCCACCGTATGATCGATCCGTGGTCGAGCACCCGCTCCGGCGGCTCGCGGCCCCAGTACGCGGGCTGGGGCGGCGCGCAGCCGGATGCAACGCCGTTTGGCCAGAGCCTGCAGGTGGCCGGCCAGGTGTTTACGTCGGGACTTG
>Ga0308164_10003414_pt1 | contig 14347 bp, 13 predicted proteins | sample PhyTR2_FD_201031 | JGI IMG/M metagenome (GOLD analysis project Ga0308164, IMG submission 201031) | Phyllosphere microbial communities from UC Gill Tract Community Farm, Albany, California, United States - DLSLT.R2 | ecosystem: Host-associated > Plants > Phyllosphere > Unclassified | place: USA... | reverse complement strand
TCGCTGCGGTCGACACCGCGTGCGCGCGGATGCTGGCGCTGAAGTTCCGCGCGGGGCTGTTCGAGGAGTCGGCGGTCGATCCGCGCGTCGCGGCTCGATTGACCGGCAATGCCGAGGCGCGGGGCGTTGCGCTGGAGGGCGCGCGGAAGGCGCTGTGCCTGCTGACCAATGACGGCACGTTGCCGCTGTCGCCCAAGGGCAGGATCGCGGTGATCGGCCCCAACGCGGCGATCGCGCGGCTCGGCGGCTATTCCGCGCCGCCGCGGCAGAGCGTCACGCTGCTCGACGGCGTGCGCGCGCTGGTCGGCAATGCGGCCACCATCGTCCATGCGCAGGGCGTGTTCATCACGCAGAGCGACGACCGGTCGCAGGACGCCGTCCTGCTCGCCGATCCGGCCAAGAACCGCGCGCTGATCGCCGAGGCGGTCGAGGTCGCGCGTGGTGCCGACACGATCATCCTGGCGATCGGCGATACCGAGCAGACCAGTCGCGAGGGGTTCTCGGCGAACCATCTCGGCGATCGCACCACGCTCGATCTGATCGGCGAGCAGAATGCGTTGTTCGAGGCGCTGCATGCGCTTGGCAAGCCGATCGTGGTGACCGCGATCAACGGGCGGCCGCCGAGCTGGCCGACCGTGATGGCGAAGGCGAATGCGGTGCTGGAATGCTGGTATCCGGGGCAGGAGGGCGGCACGGCGATGGCCGAGGCGCTGTTCGGGCGGATCAATCCGGGCGCCAAGCTGCCCGTGACCGTGGTGCGCGAAGTCGGGCAGGTGCCGTTCTATTACAACCGCAAGCCGTCGACTCAGCGCGGCTATCTGTTCGCGGAGACGGCGCCGCTGTTCCCGTTCGGCCACGGGCTCAGCTACACGCGCTTCGAGATCAGCGCGCCGCGGCTGTCGGCGGCGAAGATCGGTGTCGCGGGCAGCGTCGGCGTCGAGGTCGACGTCGCCAATGTCGGGCAGCGCGCCGGCGACGAGGTCGTGCAGGTCTATGTCCGCGATCAGGTCTCGTCGGTGGCGCGGCCGCTGCTGGAATTGAAGGGGTTCGAACGCGTGACGCTGGCGCCGGGCGAGCGGCGGACGCTGCGCTTCACGCTGGGCCCCGACGCGTTCGCGCTGTGGGACGTGGACATGCGCGAGGTCGTCGAGCCCGGGCTGTTCACGATCATGGCCGGCCCCGATTCGGCGCATCTGAAAACTGCCACCCTCGAAATCGCCTGAAGGACCCGCGATGCCCAAGATCGTTTCCGCCCGCGTCATCGTCACCTGCCCGGGGCGTAATTTCGTCACGCTGAAGATCACCTGCGACGACGGTACCACCGGCGTCGGCGACGCGACGCTGAACGGTCGCGAGCTGAGCGTCGCGAGCTATCTGACCGATCACGTCGTGCCGTGCCTGATCGGCCGCGACGCGCACCGGATCGAGGATGTCTGGCAGTATCTCTACAAGGGCGCCTATTGGCGGCGCGGGCCCGTGACGATGGCGGCGATCGCCGCGGTCGACACCGCGCTGTGGGACATCAAGGGCAAGCTTGCGGGGATGCCGGTCTATCAGTTGCTGGGCGGCGCGGCGCGCGATGCCTGCATGGTCTATGCGCACGCCAACGGCACGACGATCGAGGACACGATCGCGGTCGCCAAGGCCGAGCAGGCCAAGGGCTACAAGGCGATCCGCCTGCAATGCGGCGTGCCCGGCCTCGCCTCGACCTATGGCGTCGCCAAGCACGGTGCGCGCTACGAGCCCGCCGATGCCGACCTGCCGAGCGAAAGCGTGTGGTCGACCGAGAAATATCTGCGCGTCGTCCCTGAGTTGTTCAAGGCGGCGCGCGAGGCGATGGGGTGGGACGTCCACCTGCTCCACGACATCCACCACCGGTTGACCCCGATCGAGGCGGGGCGGCTCGGCAAGGCGCTCGAGCCGTATAACCTGTTCTGGATCGAGGATCCGACGCCGGCCGAGAATCAGGAGGCGTTCAAGCTGATCCGCCACCACACGACGACGCCGATCGCGGTGGGCGAGGTGTTCAATTCGATCTGGGACGCCAAGGACCTGATCCAGAACCAGCTGATCGACTATATCCGCGCGACCGTGGTGCATGCGGGCGGAATCACGCATCTGCGCCGGATCGCCTCGCTCGCCGACCTGTACCAAGTGCGGACCGGCTGCCATGGCGCGACCGACCTGTCGCCGGTGGCGATGGCGGCGGCGCTGCATTTCGGGCTGTCGGTGCCCAATTTCGGCGTGCAGGAGCATATGCCGCATACCGACGAGACCGATGCGGTCTTCCCGCATGCGTACAGCTTCGACGACGGCATGATGCATCCGGGCGACTCGCCGGGGCTGGGCGTCGACATCGACGAGGATCTCGCCGCGACCTACGACTATAAGCGCGCCTATCTCCCGGTCGCGCGTCTCGAGGACGGCACGCTGTGCAACTGGTGACCGGAGCCGCCGCCGCGCCCGAAAAGCCGCGCGGGAAAGTCCGCTGGATCGTCTGTGCGCTGCTCTTCGCGGCGGTGGCGCTCAGCTATATCGACCGCCTCGTGCTGCCCGTGCTGAAACCCGAACTCCAGGCGCGCTACGCTTGGAGCGAGCAGGGCTATGCCGATCTCGCCATCGCATTCCAGGCCGCCTACGGCATCGCCTATGTGCTGTTCGGCCGGTTCGTCGACCGGGTCGGCGCCAAGATCGGCTATGCGGTCGCGGTGACCCTGTGGACGATCGGCCATGTCGCGCACGCGCTGTTCACCAGCGCCGGCATGATGATCTTCGCGCGCATCCCGCTCGCGATCGGCGAGGCCGGCGCGTTTCCCGCCGCGCTCGCTGCGGCCAATGAATGGTTTCCGCAACGCGAACGCGCTCTGGCGATCGGCATCTTCAACGCGGGCTCGAACGTCGGGGCGATCCTCACGCCGCTGATCGTGCCGGTGATCGCGGTGACGTTCGGCTGGCGTATGGCGTTCATCGCGACCGGCGCGCTGACGGTGATCTGGCTGGTCGCGTGGCTCGCTTTCTACCGCACGCCGCGTAAGCACCGCCGCGTCACGCCCGAGGAACTGGCCTGGATCGAGGCCGACCCGGTACCCGCCGCCAAGCCCGTCCGCTGGCGCACGCTGCTGCGGTTGCGGCAGACATGGGCGTATATGCTCGGGCGGTTCCTGATCGATCCGGTCTGGTGGACGTTCCTGTTCTGGCTGCCCGATTTCTTCAACCGGCAGTACGGCGTGAAGATGCTCGATTTCGGGCCGCCGCTGGTCGCGGTCTATGTGCTGGCCGATGTCGGATCGATCGCGGGCGGCTGGTTCTCGTCGCGGTTGCTTAGCAAGGGCGTGACGCCGAACCGCGCGCGCAAGACCGCGTTGTTCGTGTGCGCGTTGTTCGCGCTGCCGATCATCTTCGCCGCGCAGGCCCCTGGGCTATGGTGGGCGGTCGCGGCGATCGGGCTGGCGTGCGCGTGTCACCAGGGCTTCTCCGCCAACGTCTATGCGATCCCCGGCGATCTGTTTCCGCGCGGCATGGGCGGGTCGGTGATCGGTCTGGGCGGGCTGGCCGGCGCATGCGGTGGCATGCTGATGGCCAAGTTCGCAGGGACTATTCTGGCCGGGGTCGGCAGCTATGGACCGATTTTCGCGGTTGCCGGTTGCGCCTATCTCGTCGCATTGCTGGTGATCCACCTGCTCGTCCCGCACTACACCCCCGTCGATCCGGAACGCCTTGCATGACCCAGCCGCTACGCCTGCACCCCGACCGCCTTTTCCCCGCCGATGGCCGGACGCGCGACATTGCGCGCGCGCTGCATGCGGGCGTGAAGGACCTGCCGATCGTCAGTCCGCACGGCCATACCGACCCGGCCTGGTTCGCGCGCGACGAGGCGTTCAGCGATCCGGCCTCGCTGCTGATCGTGCCCGATCACTACGTGTTTCGCATGCTCTACAGCCAGGGCGTGCCGCTCGACGCGCTGGGCGTGCCGACGGTCGATGGCAGCCCCACGGAAAGCGATCCGCGGAAAATCTGGCGGATCTTCGCCGACAACTATCACCTGTTTCGCGGCACGCCATCGCGGATGTGGCTCGACTGGGTGTTCGCCGAGGCGTTCGGGATCGACGTGCGCCTCGAACCCGCGACCGCGGACCTGTATTTCGACACGATCGATGCTGCGCTCAAGACCCCCGCATTCCGCCCCCGCGCGCTGTTCGACCGGTTCGGGATCGAGCTGATCGCGACCACGGAGAGCCCGCTCGACCCGCTCGAGCACCATGCCGCGATCCGCGCGAGTGGGTGGCAGGGGCGGGTCGTCACCGCCTATCGCCCCGACCCGGTGGTCGATCCCGACACGCCGGGCTTCGCCGCCAACGTCCGCCGCTTCGGCGAGACCGCGAACGAAGACGTCGGCAGCTATGCGGGCTATCTGGCCGCGCACCGCTTCCACCGCGCGCGGTTCCGCGCGGCGGGCGCGACCTCAACCGATCACGGGCATCCGTCGGCAGCGACCGCGGACCTGACGCGTGCCGAGGCCGAGGCGCTCTATGCGCGCGTGATGGCGGACCCGAAGCCTGCGGAGGCGGAACTCTTCCGCGCGCAGACGCTGACCGAGATGGCGGCGATGTCGGTCGAGGACGGGATGGTGATGCAGCTTCACCCCGCCGTATCGCGCAGCCACAATGCGCAGGTGCTCGCACGCTTCGGCCGCGACAAGGGCGGCGACATCCCGCTGCCCGGCGAGTTCGTCCGCGCGCTGAAGCCTTTGCTCGACCGGTTCGGTAACGATCCCCGGCTGACGCTGATCCTGTTCACGCTCGACGAGGATACCTATTCCCGCGAACTGGCGCCGCTTGCCGGGCATTATCCGGCGTTGCGGCTGGGGCCGCCGTGGTGGTTCCATGACAGCCCCGAAGGGATGCGGCGGTTCCGCGAGCGCGCGACGGAGACCGCGGGCTTCTACAACACGGTCGGGTTCAACGACGATACGCGGGCGTTCCTCTCAATCCCGGCGCGGCACGATGTCGCGCGGCGGATGGACTGCGGGTTTCTCGCGCAGCTGGTGGTCGAGCACCGGCTGGAGGAGGACGAGGCGCATGAGGTCGCGCGCGCGCTCGCCTATGATCTCGTCAAGCAGGCGTATCGGCTGTGAGATTGTCGCAGGAAACGCTCGACCGGCTGCCCGCGGGCGTCGTCCGGCCCGGCTATGACCGGTCGCGCGTGACCCGCGGCGTGGTGCATCTGGGCATTGGCGCGTTCCACCGCGCGCATCAGGCGGCGGTGTTCGAACAGGCGCTGGCGGCGGGGGACCTGCGCTGGGGAATCACCGGCGTGTCGCTGCGATCTGCCGGCGTGCGCGATCAGCTCGCGCCGCAGAACGGGCTTTACACGCTCGTGGTGCGCGACGGTGACGGCGAGCGGTTGCAGGTGATCGGCGCGGTCATGGACGTGCTGGTCGCGCCCGAGGATCCGGCGGCCGTCGTTGCGGCCCTCGCGTCGGCGGACATGCATATCGTCACGCTGACGATCACCGAGAAGGGGTATAAGCTCGATTCCGCGACGGGGCTGTTGCAAGTCGGCGACGCTGACGTCGCGCACGACCTGGCCTCGCTCGATGCCCCGCGAACTGCGCCCGGGTTTCTGGTGGCTGGGCTGGCGGCACGGCACGCGGCGGGTCTCGGTCCGCTGACGATCCTGTCGTGCGACAATCTGCCGCATAACGGTACGCTCCTGCGCGATGCAGTGCTGGCGATGGCGGGGGCGCACGACCCGGCCTTGCGCGACTGGATCGCCGCGGCGGTGACGTTTCCGCAGACGATGGTCGACCGGATCGTGCCGGCCACGACGGCGGACGACATCGCTGCGACGCGCGCGACGCTGGGTGTCGAGGATCAGGCGATGGTGAAGGCGGAGCCGTTCACCCAGTGGGTGATCGAGGATCGCTTTGCGGGCGAACGGCCCGATCTGGCGGCGTTCGGTGTCCAGCTGACCGATGCGGTGGCGCCGTGGGAGGATGCGAAGCTGCGGCTGCTCAACGGCGCGCATTCGGGGATCGCGTATCTGGGCGGACTGGCCGGGCTCGACTTCGTGCACGAGATGGTCGCGCGGCCCGAGGGACGGGCGTTTGTGGAGGCGTTGTGGGACGAGAGTGCAGCGACGCTCGATCCGCCTGCCGGGCTCGATATCGCGCAGTATCGTGGGGCGTTGATGGCGCGGTTCGCCAACCCGGCGCTCCAGCATCGCACGCGGCAGATCGCGATGGACGGGTCGCAGAAATTGCCGCAGCGGCTGTTGGCGCCGATGGCGGAGCGTTGCGCGGCGGGGCTGCCGGTCGATGCGCTCGCGCTGGCGGTGGCGGCATGGATGCGGTGGCAGTCGGGCGTTACCGATGCGGGGGAGGTCTTCGCGATCGACGACCCGATGAGCGACCGGCTGGGAAAAGCGGTCCGCGATGCGGGGACGACGCAGGAGCGTGTCGACGGGCTGTTCGGGCTGTTGTCGTTTAGGCCCGACTCGGAGCTGCGCGTGTTGGTAGCTGCCAAGCTGGCGGCGCTGGAAAGTTCGGGGGCCATGACGGCGATCGACGGGCTGCGCAGGGCGTAGCGCCGTCGATCGGCGACACGAAAATGGGCCGGGGTTACCGGCCCATTCGCTTAGTTGCTGTCGGAGTTGTCGTCTTCGTGATCGATGATCAGATAGGCGACGCCCGCGAGAATGCCTGCGCCGATGACGATCGGAACGATGCTCGACTCCTGGAGGCCGGCAAGCTTGCTCGACTTCGAAGTAGCCGTGCCGGTGCGGACCGACGATGCGACCGACAGCGACTGCGCGGGGTTCACAGCAGGCGCTGCGTTGGCTGCGACCGGCAGTGCGGTCATCGCAACGGCGGAAACGCCGAGAATCCAAGATTTAATCATAAGTCACTCTCTCATGTATCAGCCGAAGCGGCTGCCCCTACTGCAACGGTTCGGAGTCGCGGCCGTTCCCACCGTCGAGTCCGCCATGCCGGGCAATCCGTAGGGGAAAGCGGGTAAGTGGCTGTATTGCCTGCGAGGATTTGCTGCATTGCGGAATGAAATATTTTCCGCCGCCGGAAATAGGTTGCGGGTCAAGTGCCGGCTTCGTGGGTGGCAAGTCCCGGTTTGGCGGGATCGATCGCGTCATGCGCTCGATCATCATGGTAGCGGACGGTCCATTGGGGATGTCCGGTCGGGCCCAGGACGATATCCGGCAGGCCGACCGGATCGCTGCCGGTCTCGACCCAGCCCGCGCCGTGGCACGCATCGCAGGTCGTGCGACGGCAGCGGAAGCTGACGAGATCGATCTCGGTGTTCCATTGCCCGCGGCCGCGACAGACGGGACATAGCGCGTCGAGCGTGCCGGTCCGCGACTGGAGCGGGATCGTGTCGAACGCGTTGGGGCTGTCCGGACCGTCGCAAAAGACGATATTGCTGGCGTGGGGCATGCAACCTACTTGATCGAGAGGGTCCATCGGCGAGGCACCGCCGGACGGCAATCCATCGCATCCATAGCAGCATTGCCCGGCAAAGCGCGTGGGATCGACCCGCCGCAATGCCGGACCAAGGTCATTCCTGTTATGCGGCGGACGCGATCGGCGCAGGCGTCTGCTGGTGCTGGACCACGCGCCATTCCTCATGTTCGAGCCGGCGCATCGTCGTCGTGCAATAGGCGACATAGCCATCGGCGCCCTCGCGCTGCGCCTCGGCCTTGTAGGCGATCGCGATCAGCCCCTCTTGCGGGCGCATGATCTGCTGCTCGCTGAACGTGACGCTCGACCAGCGCGGCGTCTTCGAGACCGTCTCGATCGCCTGTGCGCCAGTTAGGACGAAGGGCTGCTCCGGCAGCACCATGACGCACTCGTCATCGATGAGTGCGTGATACTGGTCGGCGTCGCCCGTCCAGAGGCTCTCTTCGAAATTCCAAACCCGATTGTCGTCCATCAAACGTCTCCTGTGTCGTCTAAGGAGCGTCAGGGACTAGAATTCGTTCCTCGAACAGGACGAAAACACGCGTCAATGTAACGTAGGATAGCTGCGCGGTGTCGCCGAGACGTATCGGGGCGGCACACGGTGTCCGCAACGGCATAGCGCGGGGCTTATGCACGCAAAATGCCGCCGGCACGCGAAGGGCGTCGGACGACAAGCGGGGGCGGATCGATCGATCCTGCCCCCGTCATCATATTCCCAGCGAGCGGCGAACCGCTCAGCTGCGGGACTTAATTGTCGCGTTCGGCCCGCTTGCGGTCTGCCTTGCGAGCGCGGCTCACGGCAGCGGCATGCTCACGTGCGCGCTTCTCCGAGGGCTTCTCGTAGTGACGGCGCAACTTCATTTCACGATAGACGCCTTCGCGCTGCAGCTTCTTCTTGAGAGCGCGGAGGGCTTGATCGACATTGTTGTCGCGAACGATGATCTGCATGGTAGAAAGGCTTTCGACGCGCAGCGGCGCAATGGTGAGTTGCCGTCGCTTTATGGCGCAGTGGCAAGGAAGCCAACCCCGGAAATGCATCGGAAGGCGCAGATTGCGCTTCCGGGCACGATCCGGCGCCTTCAATCCGGTAATTTCAGTGTGACCGGTCCCGCAATGGGCGGTCGCAGCCGATACTCGCCGGATCCCGAGTCGCCGATGCGAATCGGCTCGGGCGATGGTTCCTCCCGGCTCTGCGTAGTTCCCGAGGGGCACGGGGCCGATCGCGATCGGGTAGACCGACCACAACTTTCCGAACTCCGATCCGCCGGTCGCCGCAGCGCGGGCGGAGCTTTCCTGCGAGGACGTTGCGATGATCGTCGACGAGCGAACTTCACCGGGCGCGGGCCATGCGGTGATCCTGTGCCACCCCGATCCGGCGAGCTTCAATCACGCGATCGCACGGACCTACCGCGACACGGTCGTCGCGGCCGGGCAGCGCGTCGTCCTGCGCGACCTGTATGCGATCGGGTTCGACCCCGTGCTGACCGCGGCGGAGCGCCCGACTCTGCCGAGCCCGGCCTGTCGCCAGGACGTGTTGGACGAGATCGCCGCGATCGACGGGTGCGACGTGTTCGTGCTGATCTACCCGATCTGGTTCGGGAGCGCGCCGGCGATGCTCAAGGGCTATGTCGAGCGGGTGTTCGGCGCGGGGGTGAAACCTGAGCCGATGCAGGGCCGGGTACGGACCGACCTGCTCGGGGGACGGCGCCTGCTAAGCTTCTCGACGTCGGCGGCCAGCAAGACTTGGCTCGACGAACAGGGGCAGGGTCAGGGGCTGAACGCTGTCTTCGACCAATATGTCGTCCACGCCTTCGGGATGCGATCGCAGGAGCATCGGCGATTTACCCAGATCGTGCCGGGCCTGACCCCGTCTGCCGCCAGCCTCCACCTCCAGGATGTCGCCGCGCAGGCGCGCCGGACCTGCGCGCAGATCGCGTTCGGCGACGAGGCGCTGTTGGCCGATCCGGGACTCGTCGCGCGCATCGCATGCTGAACCGCATGCCCATCGAAGGAAACCATATGCCCTACACACCGCGCTCCGCCGCCGATTGCGCGTCACGGCTGCGAAACCGGACATGAGCGATGCTGCAACGCTTGCGCCGACCAGGACGCGGCCGCTGTCGCCCGACATGGTGCGCCGGATGGACGCCTATTGGCGCGCCGCAAACTATCTGTCGGTCGGGCAGATCTATCTGCGCGACAACGCGCTGCTCGAACGGCCGCTGACGATTGCCGACGTGAAGCCGCGGCTGCTCGGCCATTGGGGGACGACGCCGGGGCTCAACTTCCTCTACGTCCATCTCAACCGGCTGATCGTCGAGCATGACCTCGACATGATCAACATCATCGGGCCGGGGCATGGCGGGCCGGGGCTGGTGGCCAACACCTATCTGGAGGGCTCGTACACCGAACGCTATCCGGCGATCGAGCGGAGCCGCAGCGGCATGCACCGGCTGTTCCGGCAATTCTCGTGGCCGGGCGGGATCCCGAGCCATGTCGCGCCCGAGACGCCGGGATCGATCCATGAGGGCGGCGAGCTCGGCTATTCGCTGGCGCATGCTTACGGCGCGGCGTTCGACAATCCGGACCTGCTGGTCGCGTGCGTGATCGGCGACGGCGAGGCGGAGACGGGCGCGCTGGCGGCGAGCTGGCATTCGAACAAGTTCCTCAACCCCGAGCGCGACGGCGCGGTGCTGCCGATCCTGCATCTCAACGGCTTCAAGATCGCCAACCCGACGATCCTCGCGCGGATCGACGGGCATGAGCTCGATGCGTTGCTGCGCGGCTATGGGCATGAGCCCTATTATGTCGGGGGCAGCGACCCCGCCGCCGTCCACCAGCAGCTCGCCACCGCGCTCGACAAGGCGCTGGCGAAGATCCACGCGATCCAGGCCGCGGCGCGCATGCCGGGCGCGACGCCGGCGCGGCCGCGCTGGCCGATGATCGTGTTCCGCACGCCAAAGGGGTGGACCGGGCCGAAGATCGTCGACGGCAAGCCGGTCGAGGGCACGTGGCGCGCACATCAGGTGCCGATCGCGGACTTCAAGGATCCCGAGCATCTGCGCCAGCTCGAGGACTGGATGCGCAGCTATCGCCCCGAGGAGCTGTTCGACGCGTCGGGCAAGTTCCTCGCGGACTATGCGTCGCTCGCGCCGACCGGGCACCGGCGGATGGGATCGAATCCGCATGCCAATGGCGGCGAGCTGATGGTGCCGCTGTCGCTGCCCGATTTCCGGGCGTATGCGGTGCCGGTCGAAGCGCCGGGCCAAATGAAGGCGGAGGCGACGCGCGTGCTGGGGCGTTATCTGCGCGACGTGATGAAGCTCAACCTCGCGAGCGTGAATTTCCGCCTGTTCGGGCCCGACGAGACCGCGTCGAACCGGCTTGCCGACGTGTACGACGTGTCGGGCAAGGTCTGGATGGCGGAGATCGAGCCGGTCGACGAGCATCTCGGCCCCGACGGCCGGGTGATGGAGGTGCTGAGCGAGCATCTGTGCCAGGGCTGGCTCGAGGGGTATCTGCTGACCGGGCGGCACGGGCTGTTCTCGTGCTACGAGGCGTTCGTCCACATCGTTGATTCGATGGTCAACCAGCATGCGAAATGGCTGAAGGTCACGCGCGGCATCCCGTGGCGGCGGCCGATCGCGTCGCTCAACTATCTGCTGACCTCGCATGTCTGGCGGCAGGATCATAACGGGCTGTCGCACCAGGATCCGGGGTTCATCGATCACGTCGCGAACAAAACCGCCGACGTCGCGCGGATCTATCTGCCGCCCGACGCGAACTGTTTGGTGTCGGTGGGCGATCACTGCCTGCGCAGCCGCGGCTATGTGAACGTGATCGTCGCGGGCAAGCAGCCCGAATGGCAGTGGCTCGGGATCGACGCGGCGGTGCGGCACTGCACCGCGGGCGCAGGGATCTGGGACTGGGCGGGCGACGATGCCGACCCCGACGTGGTGATGGCGTGTGCGGGCGACGTGCCGACGCTCGAGACGCTGGCGGCGGTGACGATGCTGCGTGCCTATGTGCCCGACATCCGTATCCGGGTGGTCAACGTAGTCGACCTGATGAGCTTGCAGCCGCGATCCGAACATCTCCACGGGCTCGACGAGCGCGAGTTCGATGCGCTGTTCACGACCGACACGCCCGTGATCTTCGCGTTCCACGGCTATCCGGCGATGATCCACAAGCTGACCTATCGACGCGCCAACCATGCGAACATCCATGTCCGCGGCTATAAGGAGATGGGCACGACGACGACGCCGTTCGACATGGTAGTGCTGAACGATCTCGATCGCTATCGGCTGGCGCTCGATGCGATCGAACGGATTCCGCGGCTGCGCGATCATGTTCCGCGCGAGACCGCGCGCTATTGGACGACCATGGAGCGGCACAAGCTGCATATCGCCGAAGAGGGTGACGATCTGCCGGAGGTGCGTGACTGGCAATGGTCGCGCTAGTGGCGGGCGCGGTCGTTCTGGCGCTCAACAGCGGGTCGTCGTCGCTGAAATACGGGCTGTACGCGGTCGAGGATGCGGTGGTCCTGCTGGTTGGCGGGACGATCGAGACGACCGACGACCATGGCCATGTCTTCGACGCGATCGAGAAGACGGTGCAGGGTTGGCCGGCACCGACGGTGATCGGCCACCGGATCGTCCATGGCGGGCCGCATCGCGACGCGCATTGCCGGATCGACGATGCGGTGATGGCGGATCTGGCGACGGCGTGCGCGTTCGCGCCGTTGCACGGGCCGGCGTCGCTGGCGCTGATCCGCGTGGCGGGCGCGCGCTATCCGGGGGTGCCGCAGGTCGCGTGTTTCGATACCGCGTTCCATGCGGGGATGCCCGATCTCGCCACGACGCTGCCGATCCCGCGCGCCTACCGCGCGAGCGGGATCCGCCGCTATGGCTTCCACGGGTTGTCGTGCGAGTCGATCGTGCGCCAGCTCGGCAGCGAGTTGCCCGCGCGGCTGGTGATCGCGCATCTCGGCAATGGCGCGAGCGTGACGGCGGTGCGCGATGGCCGGTCGATCGACACCAGCATGGGACTGACCCCGACCGGCGGCGTGATGATGGCGACGCGGACGGGCGATCTCGATCCGGGCGTGCTGCTGCACCTGTTGCGCGAAACCGGGCTCGACGCGCCCGCGCTGGCGACGCTGGTCGATCATGCATCGGGCATGGCCGGGGTGTCCGGCGTGTCCGGGGACATGCGGATCCTGCGCGCCGCCGCGACCGATGAGTCGGACCTGGCGATCCGCATGTTCGAGCGGTCGGTGTGCAAGCAGATCGCCGCGATGATCGCGGCGCTCGGGGGGGCGGACATGCTCGTGCTGACCGGCGGGATCGGGGAGCATGATGCGCCGACCGCGCGCGCGATCCGGGCGGGGCTGGCATGGGTGCCGGGGTTGGAAATCCGGATACTGCCCTCGCAGGAAGATGTGCAGATCGCGCGTCACGCCGCCACGCTCGCCTGACGAAACCCGGGGATTACGTGTTTCCCGATGCCCGACTCTATGGCCCACTCGCGATAGTGTCTTGATGTGGATCAGCTCTCCAGACCCCGCATGGTGCGGCAGCGGGCGCGGACCAGCGGGGAATTTGTGATGAACGCCATCCAGACCGAGATGCTCTACATCCAGCGCCGCCTCGCTGCCACGCGCGCGATGGCCGATGCCGCGGCGGGGCCGTGCGCGCGTGCTGCACATGAGACGCTCGCGCGGCTGTACGCCGCTCGGCTCAGCGCACTCGCTGCTGCGGTGCCGTGCCTGATCACCGAGCCGCCGGTCGCGACCCCGCGGCGTGCGGTCTTGCCGGTCTTGGCACTGGCGTTGGGACGCGGGGCGCCGCGGCCTCGTTTGACGCTTAAGCTCGCCAGCTGATTCAGCCTTCGGACCTGCGACCCGCGATCGATCCGGCGATCGCGGTGAGGAGGGGGGCGTCGCCCGCGGCACGGTCGAGCAGGCGGTCGCCATTGCGTTCGGCCGCGTGGACCAGCGCGGGCGCGGGGGCGGTGCCGAGCAGGATCGCGCCGCCGCGCCACCCCGATCGCCGCATCGCGTGGAGCGTGTCCATGCCGCTGCCGCCGATATCGACGACGATGCAGGCGACCGCGCGCGAGCGGGGATCCGCGAGCAGCGCCGCGCCGGTCGCATAGGAGCGCACGTCATAGGCTTCGGAGAGCAGCATGATCTGGCGCGCGCGACGGAGCGCGGGATCGCCGTCGACCAGCGAGACGGCGATGCCGTCATGCGGCGGGATGGGGTGGCTTGTCATCGGGCGTCCTTGTCGGACCCCTGGATGCCATGCGCGTCCGCATGCGTCTGTACGTAGTAGGCGAGGGGGTCAGCCCGGCTCGGCAGGATCGCCAAGCCCCGCCGCAAATGCGATGCGCAGCACGTCCGACAGGCTGCGCGCGGCCAGCTTGTCCATCAGGTTGGCGCGGTGGACCTCGACGGTGCGCGTGGCGATGTCGAGGTCGAACGCGATCAGCTTGTTCGGGCGGCCGAGCACCATGCCGTCGAGCACGTCGCGTTCGCGCGGGGTGAGCGCGGCGAGCCTGATGCGCGCATCGACCGCGGCGAGCTGTTCCCGGTTCGTCCGTGCGGCGTGTGCGAGCGCGGTCTCGATCGCGGCGAGCAGGGCGGTGCGTTCGAACGGCTTTTCGAGAAACTCGATCGCGCCCGCCTTGATCGCGCGGACCGCCAGCGTCACGTCGCCGTGCCCGGTCAGCATGATCACCGGCAGCGTGATGCCCGACTGGGCGAGCCGCGCCTGCACCTCCAGTCCGTCGAGATCGGGCATCCGGACGTCGAGCAGCACGCAGCCGCGAGTCTCGCGCGTGGCTGACTTCAGGAACTGCGTGCCGCTGGGATAG
>Ga0308164_10003412_pt1 | contig 14367 bp, 15 predicted proteins | sample PhyTR2_FD_201031 | JGI IMG/M metagenome (GOLD analysis project Ga0308164, IMG submission 201031) | Phyllosphere microbial communities from UC Gill Tract Community Farm, Albany, California, United States - DLSLT.R2 | ecosystem: Host-associated > Plants > Phyllosphere > Unclassified | place: USA... | reverse complement strand
CTGCAGAATTCTTTGGTGCCCTTTACGTGGATTGAACACGTGGCCTCTCCCTTACCAAGGGAGTGCTCTACCACTGAGCTAAAAGGGCATTTCGATCATTCGCATCGAACGATGCGCACAACCTTAAACTTGGAGCGGGTGAAGGGAATCGAACCCTCGTCATAAGCTTGGAAGGCTTCAGCTCTACCATTGAGCTACACCCGCGAGGATCACCACATCAATCACTACTACCATTTTCCCTGCTCTGGAATTACCCAAAACTGGTGGAGGGGGCTGGATTCGAACCAGCGTACTCGTAAGAGGGCAGATTTACAGTCTGCTGCCATTAACCACTCGGCCACCCCTCCGCGGGGAACCCCAAACTATAGGGGAGTCGACTACTCTTGTCAACAACTAGAAACGTTTCCTGTATTAATTTTTTGCGATTCAGGAAAATATGATGAGGACAGAAGAAAAACGCGCATCAGAAGCGCGTTTCGCGGGCCGCACGCAAGAAATTATCGAGAATCGGCGTGCAATCGAGCAGCTCGGCGCCGCCAGCACGGTGAAACTCCGGATGCCATTGCAAACCCATCACAAAGCGCGACTTGGTGTGTCGTACCGCTTCGACAATGTTGTCGCCTTCCGACACTGCCTCAATCATCAGATCACGCCCCAGATCGCGCACAGCCTGGTGATGGATCGAATTGACCAGTGGCGCCTTGTGCGACGAGAACAAAGCTCCCAGGGAAGATCCGTTCGGAAACTGGATGCGGTGACGATGGCTATCGTAGGTTTCATGCACATGCGGGTTCGCTTCCGGCACGTCGGTCGCGATGTCCTGATACAAGGTGCCACCGAACGCGACGTTGATAAGCTGACAACCACGGCAAATTCCCAGCACCGGTTTGCCTGCCTCGATGAATTCATGCAACAACTCGAGTTCGTACATGTCGCGCGCGCTGTCGCCGATCCACTCGGGGCGCGTCGCGCTTTGCGAATATGTCTGCGGCGCAACATCCGCCCCGCCCTGCAACACCAGTCCATCCAGATGTTTGGCGTAGTCGCGCAAACGGATTTTGCTCGGATGCAGCATGCCGTTTGTATTCACCGTTGGAATCATCAGCACCAGCACATCGCGTGACATGACCCACTGCGCGATGGACTCTTCCAGATATTGCAGGGTCTTGGCCTGCAAACCTTTGGCGCCGCTTTCCGGATGAAATATGCGCGCAGAAACGCCAATCTTCAAAGTACGCTGGGTAAGACGGCGCCCTGCCTGCTCGGACAAACTGCGAATCCGCGCCGACAGCACGCGCCAGGTTTGTCGCCACGCAGAATCATCCGGCATCTGATACGCGGGAACACTGCGCTTGCCAAACTCGGTATGGGCCGCAGGAACATAGGCCGCAGGCGGAATGGCTGCAGGCTTTTCAATCAAAGGCTCAGCCTGATCCGGCAACGCCTGTGGCGGCAAGGGATCCGCGGGTGGCGTGGTGCCATCGGCAGCTTTGGGAACGGGGGGCAAATTGATATCGGACTGGTCGGACATAAAGCTCGCTCTGGAATCGAAAAATGATAGACAACAGACAACTGCAAATTATCCGCTTACATGGTGTTTTATGCTCGGCACGCTGTGCACAACAAGCAAACAACCCGCCATGATGCACTGCGTTCTGCTCGATCAATCGCGACAACCGGCATAATTCGGACTTTACGCCGAATAGTTGCAACTCAAGTTACAACGGAACCATATGCTGACGATCTATCACAACACACGCTGCTCAAAATCACGCGAAGCGCTTGCACTGACACAGCAGTTCGCATCACAACATGCCATTGAACTAGACGTCATCGATTATCAAAAAACGCCACTGACGCGGGAACAGCTTGTCGCGCTACACGCAGCCCTTCAGAGAATGCAACCCATCAGCGTGCGCGAGGTCATGCGTACCAACGAAGATATCTATGCTGCGTTGAAACTGGACAATGCTGATGACGAGGCGCTTTTAAACGCACTTGCCGCGCATCCCATCCTGCTGCAACGACCGATTATTCAATTTGGTCCGCAAGCCATCATTGCACGGCCGCCCGAGCGCACGCATCTCTTGCTGAAAGTCTGAAGCGTCAAAAACCCGTCGCGCTGCCGTAACGATCGCTGCGACTGATCGCATATTTTTGAAGCAGCTCGCGATACATGCTGCCCAATAAAGACAGTCGTGGATTGCGCGGATCGAGGCGGCGCGCATTGGCCACATATTCGCGCGCACGGTCACCCAACTCGTCATCCCAACCCACATTGTCCAGACACTTGAGGACAGCAACCGCAGCGTTGAACACGACCTGCGGATTATTTGGTAAACGCGTTGCCGCCTCGGACATCAAATCAACCGCGCCGCGATAATCGCCAAGGCGGGCCTTTTCGGCACCGGCAGAAACCAGATCGCTGACGTGGCTCTTGCTGTCGCGTGCCACGCGTGTTGCCAGATCCTCGCGCCCTGCTTCATGGAACAGCCGCATGGTTCGCGCAGTAGCGGCACCGCCCGGCGTATTGCCTGCCACGGTTGTCATGACTTCCACTGCGCCCTGTTCAAGTCCGCTCTGCAAACAATTTTTCGCCAGCATGACGCGCGCATCGACGGACAGCGCAATTGGCTCACGGCTTGCCACGACAGCGGCCTGCAACTGCTCCACGGTTTCCTGCTCTTCGCCGTTATGACGATGCAGCATGGCCATGGATAAGGCGCGGCATACGGGCGTTTTGGATGCATGCGCGAGCCCTTTGGAGAGATCGCGAATCACCGAATTCACCAACTGGATTTCGCCCTGGACGATCGCGGTTTCCACCAGTCGCACATGATCTTCCGGTTCGCGAAACTCCGAGAAACGCGCACGATTGACGACCTGCTGAAACGCATGATGCGCGACTGGCACATCACCGGCCTCCAGTGCAATCCTCCCCAGCCGACGCAACCGCTGCACCGCGTGGGGTGAACGTGCAACCGCCGCTTCCAGCGTCTGCTGCGCCTGCTCGACATGTTCGAGCTCTTCCTGCGCTTTTGCCAGCCAGTCATAGGCTTCCAGAAACTGCGGTTTCTCTTCGACTAGCGCTTGCAGCATGACTTCTGCTTCGGCAAATCGACCTTGTTGATGCAGGCTGGTCGCCTGCCCCAGCCGAGCCCATGCCAAAGCGCGTCGCGCATAGAGCTCGCCGTAGACGTTTTCAGCTTCTGCCAGCTCACCAAGCGTCATGTGAAGCTCGGCCCGCAAACGCATAAAGTCCGGCGCATAGCGCGGCGCATGCTCCATGCCGAGCGCACAGGCTTCAATCGCGCCGGGAAGATTGCCGTCATCCACCAACTGCCGAATCGGCTGCAGCGCGTTGCGTCTTTCGATCGCGCGTGTGATGCGATCGATCAGCGTATCGGCCGTAAATGGCTTGAGAATATAGTCATTAAGCGCCAGTTCGGCCGCGCTGACGACTTTGTCCTGATTGCGCTCCGCCGTCACCATGATGAAAATCGTCGAATGCGGCAGCAGCTTGTGATGGCGCAAATCTTCCAGCAATTGCTGGCCATCCTGCCCTTCCCCGAGATCGTATTCGCAGATCACCAGATCGAAGGTTTTGTGTCGCAGCGGACGGATCGCCGTCCCGGCGCTGACCGCATATTCAATCTTTGTCAGCCCACCCTGGCTTAACATGCCGTGAATACTCGCCCGCATGCCGGCATGCGGTTCGATGATGAGAGCAGTCAGGCCTGAGAGTACGTGCATGGTGGCGGGTGTCACGCGGGAGAATGAATAGGAATTTCTTTGAGCCAATATTACCGCAGCCGCCCAGACTGTTAAATCTGATCTGCGATTTGTTGCATAACATCTGCATAAAACTTGCCAACTTGCTGAAAGTGCATGCTCAAAACGCAAGGGACTTAGGGCTCCGAGGGCTCATCCTTGACCACGCGGTTGCGGCCGCTCTGCTTTGCCATGTACATGGCGGAATCAGTACGCGAGAACAGATCCAGTACGGACTCGCCCTGAATGTGCTGCGTCAGTCCGATCGATACTGTCACACCATTCTGCAACGATGGGCTCCAGTCATAATGTTCGACCTGCAACCGGATCCGCTCTGCAATGTATGACGCGGCCTGCAATGATGTCTGCGGCAGGATCAGCAGAAACTCTTCGCCGCCGTAACGGCCAAATACATCTTCCTGCCGGACATTGCGCTGCGCGATACGCGAAAACGCCTGCAGCACCGCATCGCCGATCAAATGCCCCGCCTCATCATTGATGCGCTTGAAATGATCCAGATCGATGACGGCCAGACAAAGCGGCTCACCGGTTTCGTCCGCCAGCCGCTTCTGTTGCTCAAGCGCGGCTACGATGTAGCGTCGGTTGTAGCATCCGAGCAGTACATCCCTCTGCGCATCTTCTTCAATGTCGCGAATCTTGCGATTGGCCTTGTACAAGGCGCTATGCAGCCGCTGCACGCGATCCGCCAGCATGACAAAACCGGGCAATGCGAACATCAGGGCGACAAACTGCATTGCCTCCAGCAGCAATAAATCCGTATCCGCGCGCTGCCGATAATGCGCGTAAATCACCAAGCCGTAAGCCAGCAAGGTTGCAAGACTCAGATTGAGCATCGTTTTCGACGACATGCGATGCATGACGAATGCCATGGTCAGCAACAGGAATGGAATAAACACCATCTGCGTCACCGGCGCCAGATACACGACGAACAGCATGATGCCGACCGCTGCCACCGTCATCGGCGTGCGCAGGTTGCGGGCACTGCTTTTCAGGTTCAGGCCGGAGATAAAGAGCAGATAGAAAATGAGATACGAGGTGCAGATCAATACGCCCGCAAACTGTATGACGCGTAGTTCGATCTGATGCTGAAGATAAAAAATACCCAGCACGGCCAGATAAAGCGCCGCAAACATGCCCGTCAGCGACAACCGCGCAATGCGGGCGGCCTGCTGCTTTTTTTGGACAGCGCCACTGTCGTCGGCGCGCCGACGTTCATGCGGAACATGCACATCCGCACCGGACTGGCGCACCGGGTCCAGCTCAGCAGAATGCACTGATTGCATGATGTCGGGCATGACCGACGCAGCAACGGCCTGTTGTTCGCCTCTGTCCATGTAGGGAAGTGATGCAGAAGGATAGTGTCAATTATTTAATATCGGCATCGAACACCAACTCTAAAGTGTCCGTATGGCAAAAATCATATCTTTCATCCCCTTGGTCGCGGATTGCTAGTGGCAAGCTTTCGGCAAATTCCCGGTGTTTTGCAGGCAAATGCAACGATCTGGAGCGATTTCACCCTCATTCGAGCAAAAACAGCATGCAAAAAATACACGGCCTACGCAATTTTTCAAATTTGCAACTTTTTTGTGAGTGCTGACTCCATAACCGTTAAGAAAACGTAAAACAAAGCGAGGGAGCTTGTCCGGGCCCTTAACCACCCCACGACTCAGGAGAACCACATGAACAAAAACATCACCTTGCTCGCCGGCGCCGCAGCCGCACTGGTATTGACCGCATGCTCGACGTCCGACATGGGCAAGAAAAAAGAAATGAAAGTGCCATCCGCACCGGCCGCAGTGACTGTCCCAGAAGGCAACAAGGTCGTCATGACCACGGTAGGTATCGGCGATCTGACCTATGAATGCCGCGCCAAGGCAGATGCACCGAAAGAATTCGCATGGACGCTGGCAGCGCCGGACGCCGTCCTGTACGACAGCAAAAAAGTCGCAGTGGGCAAATACTATGCTGGCCCAACCTGGGAATCGAACGATGGCAGCAAGGTAACCGGCAAGCAAGTTGCCGTGTCGCCTAACCCTGGTTCGATCCCGCTGCAACTGGTCAAAGCCAATCCAGCAACCGGCAACGGCGCAATGACCGGCATCACCTACATCCAGCGTCTGGACACCAAGGAAGGCCAAGCGCCAACCACGGCATGCGGCGCTGGCAATGCGGGCGCCAAGCAAAAGGTCAAGTACCAAGCCGACTACGTGTTCTACAAGGCAGCGATGTAATTTTCTGCCTGACCAACAAAAAAGCCGGATCGATGATCCGGCTTTTTTTATGTGCGAAACAACAGCTTACTCCATGCCGTCGCCGTATTCCTGGTCGAGTGCCGGCAACTTGCTGACCAGCAGACGATCAATGCGATTGCGATCCATATCGACCACTTCGATGCGATAGCCTTCCCATTCGAAGTTGTCCGACATTTGCGGAATATGACCAAGGAAGGCCATCACGAAACCCGCCAGCGTGTGATACGAGCCGGAAGCCTCATCCGGAAAGCGCACTTCGGTTTCCAGCAGATCACGGAAGCGGTCGAACGACATGCCGGCATCCAACAGCCAGGAACCATCTTCACGGCGCACGCCGTCGACTTCATTGTGCTCATCGATCACAGATACATCGCCAACCAGCGCTTCCAGCACGTCGCTGAGCGTCACGATACCTTCGATTTCACCGTATTCATCGATGATCAGCGCCAGTTCCGCGCGGTTCTTTTTCAGCGTTTCGAGCAATTGCATGGCGCTGATGGTTTCGGGCACGAACAGCGGCGCGCGCGTTGCGGAAGCGATGTCCACCACACTGATGGTCGCACCGCGAATCGCCTGATCGAACAGGCTGCCTGCATGCACGATGCCGATCACATTCGACAGATCGCCCTTGCAGACCGGGAAGCGGGTGTAGGAGCTATCGGCGATTTTGGCCAGATTGATTTCGAGCGGATCTTCGATATTGATGAAGTGCACGTCCATGCGCGGCGTCATCAAACCCGTCACCCGCATGTCGTCGAGCCGCAAGGCACGCGAAACAATGTCGTGCTCGGTTTTTTCGAACAGGCCGGCGTTGGTGCCTTCGCGGAACAGGCCGGCGATTTCTTCCTCGGTGACCGCATCGTCCTTCTTGTGATGCATGCCGAGCACACGCAGGATGAACTCGGTCGAGATGGTCAGAATCTTGACGAATGGGCCCATCAGGCGCGACAACCACAACATTGGCGCAGCGACCAGTGAGGCGACCACTTCCGGATATTGCATGGCGATGCGCTTCGGCACCAGTTCGCCCAGAATCAGCGAACCGAAGGTAATCCCGACGACCACGACGCCCAGCGCAATTTCACGCGCATAGTTGGCGAGGAAAGGAATTAGCGCGACTTCAGGTGTTAGTTGTTCGACCAGCGATGCTTCACCGAACGCACCATTGAAAATGCCGATCAAGGTGATACCGACCTGAATCGTGGAAAGGAAACGGCTGGGACTGTCGGACAGGTCGAGCGCGGCTTTGGCACCACGACTGCCGTTTTCAGCCAGTTTTTGAAGACGAATGCGTTTGGAAGTAACGATGGCGATTTCGGACATGGCAAAGATGCCATTGACCAGAATCAAACCGAGAATAATCAGTATGTCCACTGAAAAGGGACCACGCGGTTACACCCGCAAGCCCTGCTGTTGAGAAGCTCTGCATCATATCACCCAGAGCCGGGCACCCCGTTGCCGTGTTGTTATTTATCCGTCAAATCGCCACATTCTCAGCGAAAACACCGCATCAATAACAACATCACGAACAAGCTCAAAGCACGCGCTTGACGATCTCAGCGATCAAGAATGCGACTGCAGACCACAACACGGTCGAGCCAAACGGCACGATCAGCTCACGCTTGTCGAGACGCAGCTTGATGTCGCCGAAGATGCGACCTACACCGATCTTGACGAAAATCCAGGGTAGCAATGCATTGAAGACGGTCAGAAACACAAAAATCACCAAGACCCATCGAATCATTGCCTGCCTCCCAAGGTAATAAGGCTGTTACGGATGAAAGTCGGCACGATCAGAAGAAGCGCACCACCAGAAACACAATAACGGACAGCAGCACCGTCGAGGCAAACGGCAGAAAGAAGGTTCTGCCAAACAGGCGAAAGCGCACATCACCCGGCAATTTGCCGATGCCGAGCTTTTCCAGCCAGGGCAAGGCGGCGGACAGCACGATCACGGCCAGAAAAATGACGAGAAACCAGCGAAACATGGCGTGACCTTCAGCAGAAAGCGGCGTAGTCGGCACAAAGGATCATGTCGTGACGGCCAGACACCTGATCGAGCAAGTTGCCTGGCGCCCTAGAGCTAGAGCCGACGACTTTGGTCCGCACGATCAAAGCGATCCGGCAAAGTCACCTCTTTACCGACCACCAGAACCTTGAACAGTTCGCCCATTTCTGCCGGCGAGGTCAGTTTTTGCACAGCGTTCGCCTTTGGCAGGTAACGCTGCACGTCTTCCGGCGAGGTCTGCAGCAGCCGATCGGCAATACCCGCCGACATGAGGAAACCGGCTTGACTCATGTAGCCCAGCATTTCCAATCCGTTACGCACAGCCGCATAAGCCATGGCGGTGAAGTCGACGTGTGCAGTGATGTCCTGCAAACCCGGCAGATAGAACGGATCGGGATGCGAATGATGACGGTAATGACACATCAACGTGCCCTGATGGCGCTGGTCCAGATAAAACTCGGCATTGGGAAAACCGTAATCGAACAGAATCGCGGCACCGCCCTTGCCATTTTGCTCATATCCCGCTGCCAGCATGGAAGCAAGCGTACCCATGAAGCCGATCGCGACCGGATGTACTTCGGTGAGATATCCTTCCTGCAAGGTCTCGGCTTCGGGAATCTGTTCGACCAACTCCTGATCGCAGGGACGATCCTCGTAATCAAAGTGACCGTCTTTCCAGACAACACCGCGCTCCAGCCATTGTCCGTCATGCTTGACGACCAGGGACACCGGCATGGCGTCCAGCACTTCGTTGCCGACAACCACGCCGGAAAATGCCTGCGGGAACGCATCCAGCCAAGTCACCTGCGGAAACTCCGCCAGTGTCTGTTGCTGACGCGCCCGCAATTCGCCTGAAAGTTCGACGATCGAATAACGCTCGACGGTGATGCCTGCAGCCGCACATTCAGTCAGGATATCCGCTGCCAGCTTGCCGGTACCGGCGCCAAATTCCAGGATATGGGCGTCGCTCTGACGCATCAGGTCATCGGCTGCGTGTGCAATCGTTTCACCAAAAAGCGACGTCATCTCGGGAGCGGTTGTAAAATCACCGTCTTTACCGAGTTTGACTGCACCGCCGCTGTAATAGCCGAGGTCCGGCGCATAGAGCGCCAATTCCATATAACGGGCGAAGGAAATCCAGCCGTCTTGTCGGCGAATTTCTTCAACGATCAGATTCTGGAGCTTGTTCGACGCCGCTAAGGCGTCCGGGGAAGGTTCGGGAAGATGCGCTTGCATGGCAGGTATTGTAGAGAAATCAGCGAAACACACAACCGTCGATGTCAATCAACCCACATTCCAACCAAACTCGCGTTGCGCTCGTCACCGGTGCCGCACGCCGTATCGGTCGCACTATCGCGCTGGCACTCGCGCAGCGCGGCTGGGATGTGGTCGTGCATTACGCGCACTCTGAAGAGGACGCGCACAAGACCGTGGCAGACATTCATGTATTAGGACGGCGCGCCGTGGCGCTGCACTGCGATCTGGCCGATGAAGCGGCAGTCAAAACATTGTTGGCACAGGCAGCCCACGCATTGGGACCGGTTTCCTGCGTGGTGAATAACGCCTCGCTGTTTGATTTTGACGACGCAAGCAATTTTTCAACAGCCACGCTTGATACCCACATGCATGTGAATGTGGCAGCCCCGGTTCTGCTGGCACAAGCGCTCCACGCTGCGACGCCGGACGGTGCGCAATCGGTGGTCGTCAATCTGCTCGATCAAAAGCTGTTCAACATGAATCCCGATTTTCTGTCTTACACGCTGTCGAAAGCGGCGCTGCAGAGCGCGACCACCATGCTCGCACAGGCGCTGGCGCCTAAAGTGCGCGTGGTCGGCGTGGCGCCGGGCATCACGCTGGTCTCTGGCGATCAGACCGAAGACCAGTTTGCCCAGGCACACAAAAATACCCCACTCGGTCGTTCCAGCACGCCAGAGGATATTGCCTCTGCCGTCTGCTTTCTGGCCGATTCGCCAGCCATCACCGGTACCACCTTGCTGGTCGATGGCGGTCAGCACCTGATTCCACTGCAGCGCGACGTGATGTTCGTCGCAAACTGAAGCCTTACCTTTCACTTATTGTTGTTTTTTATTGCTGTTTTTATTGTTGTTATAACCGATTGATCTTATGAATTCGTTCCTGTTCCATCCCAGCCTGACCAATTGCCGCCGCCTCTTTTTGCGTGACTACGAGGTGCAGATCAATATCGGCGTGCACGAATTCGAAAAGAAAGGCGAGCAGCGCGTGCTGATCAACGTCGATCTGTTTATCCCGCTCGGTGAATCGACGCCGTCGCACGATTCTCTCGATGAAGTGGTCGATTACGATTTCATGCGCAGCACCATCGCCAAGCGCATGGCGCAAGGTCACGTGCATCTGCAGGAAACCCTGTGCGACGACGTCATCACCGCCATGCTCGCGCATCCGAAAGTACGTGCTGCGCGTGTTTCCACCGAAAAGCCGGATGTCTATCCCGACTGCCAGTCGGTCGGCGTGGAAGTGTTCCGCATCAAGGAAAACCAGTCATGAGTTCTGTCCTCAACGATGCCGGCCTGACCGCAAAGCAGACCGAGAAAATCGCCTACGAAAACAACAAGCTGCACAAACGTCTGTGCCGTCAGGTCGGTCAGGCGATCGGCGACTTCAACATGATCGAAGAAGGCGACAAGATCATGGTCTGCCTGTCCGGCGGCAAGGACAGTTATGCGCTGCTCGACATTCTGATGACCTTGCGCGAACGTGCGCCGATCAATTTCGAGATCGTGGCCATCAACCTCGACCAGAAACAGCCGAACTTCCCCGACCACATCCTGCCCGCGTATCTGGAGAAACTCGGGATTCCGTTCCATATCGAGAATCAGGATACCTACAGCATCGTCAAGCGCTTGATCCCGGAGGGCAAGACCACCTGCTCACTGTGCTCGCGCCTGCGCCGCGGCATCCTGTATCGCGTCGCCGACGAACTGGGTGCGACCAAGATCGCGCTCGGCCACCATCGCGATGACATCATGGAAACGTTTTTCCTCAACATGTTCTTCGGCGCCAAGATCAAGGGCATGCCGCCCAAGCTGCAGTCGGACGACGGCAAGCACATCGTGATCCGTCCGCTGGCCTATGTGAAGGAAGCCGACACCGAACGCTACGCGAAAGTGAAAAACTTCCCGATCATTCCGTGCGATCTGTGCGGTAGCCAGGAGAACCTGCAGCGCAAGCAGATCAAGAACATGCTGCGCGAGTGGGAAAAGCAGCACACGGGGCGTGTTGAGAATATCTTTTCTTCACTATCAACCATCGTGCCGTCACACCTGATGGATCGCAATCAGTTCGGCTTTGTTGACTTGAAGGCAACCGGCCAGGCGATTGCAGGCGGCGATATCGCATTCGATGAAGAGCCCTGTTCGACCGGCACCGGCATCTCCAGCGTGATCCCGTTACGCAATACGGATTCGGACGACTAGTCGCCGGAAAACCGCGTGGAATATGGATTTTTGGATAAAAGCGCTTAAAAACAAGCCTGAATGCGGCTGTTTTGCCACAAAGCAACAGAAGAGGCGGTGGTTTCTTTTTTTTGCAGTATGATTTGCTGAAAAGCAAAATCGCTTGCAACCAGCCAGACACATTGCCATGACTACTTATTCTCACGCACGACGCTCCGTCAGCGACTTCAGGCAAAAGGCTGGTTTCACGCTCATCGAGTTGATGGTTGTGATTGCCATCGTTGCCATCCTAGCCGCCATCGCCCTGCCCGCTTACCAGCAATACATTCACAAGAGTCGTGCGCGCGTAGCATCTGCCGATCTTGTAGCTTTGAGCATGGTCATGGAACAGCGTTTCCAAAAAACTTTATCCTATCCACCTTACGATCAAAATGTTACGGGCGCGGACATAAGTGGATGGAGTCCAGCAAGTAAATCAGATCACTATGTTTTTCATATCAAATCACCATCTACAAGCCCGGCAAGTCCCTACGTCTTGAAAGCCACATCTCAAACCGGCCCCTCATGCATTCTTGAACTGACGGCTAGTAATGATCGTAGTAGCAGCAACTGCGCAATCTTGGGAGCATGGTGATATGGCTGCAGCACCCGCGCTTCCACCGTGCCGGGTGCAGGGCCTGACACTGATCGAAATTCTGGTAACGCTGACGATTCTTGTCGCGTTATTGATGACAGCCGTTCCCTTCACGATCGACTGGGGCCACAGCGCAAAAACGCTGGAAGCCAAAGGGACGCTGGTGCAAGCCTACTCGCATGCTAAGGCACTGGCCTTGCGGAATCCGTGCAATATTGCTGTCAGTGCCTCGACCAATACGGCCGCCAATTTACAAATCAGCACAGATGGCATGACGATTGCGCTAGCTGTTCAGGCACCAATCGGGTGCACTTATACACATGGATGGTCCGCCAGTCTGCCCAGTGGAGTCACATTGGCAATAGGCACTGCTTCACCAATTTCACCAACTAGTGGCACCCCGATCAATATTGCTATCGATAACCGCGGCATGCCAACAGTCGCAACTGATTTTGTGCTAAGCCGAGGAGGTACGCAGAATGAAGAAAAAGGCACCTTGCATTGATGCCCGCGCCTCGGCAACCATGCGCCCCCCAAGTCGCAAGCAGCAGGGCGATGCCTTGCTGGAGGCGCTAATTGGCATGCTTTTGATCGCCGTTCTCGGACTAGGCCTCGCCTATGCTGCAGGGCGTGTCATGAATGCACAACGTTTTGCTGCAACGCATGGAATTGTCCTATCCGAAATGCGTCACCGAATGGAAACAACTGGTATCAAAACTTTGTGTACTGGCGGCAGCTTTACCATTAGGCCTACTCTTATCGATAGCACTACTCCGGTAGACGTAAGTGTTTCAGCACCTGCATGCACATCACCACCCATTTCGGTGGCGATAGCAGATGGGACCTTATCAAAAACCCTCCCCAATACCACCGCTGCCACCAGCATTGTCACTCAGATGCAAATATCAACCGAGGACAATGACGCTAATAAAGCATCACTGGGCGCCGGCGCCATCACTCTGAAGCAATAGAATGCCTACCTATTCCTTTCACAGCCAACGGGGCATTTCGCTCATCAGTTTGATGATTGGCTTGGTCATTTCGATGATTCTGGTCGTCGGCGCATTAGTACTTTTCCAAAACACGGCTAAACGTACCGCAGAAGCCCGCCTAGACGTTTCAGGTGATGCACAACGCACCTCGTCTTTCCTTTCTGCTGGGCTCACACTGCAAGATGCAGGCTTCGGGATCGATACGCCAGCACTCAATGAGCACCTGTTCTTATTACAAGGAGCAACGATCAGTGCTATTAGTAATACAGATCCACCATTAATCACATTAAACGGCACCGCCACTTCTGGCACAGGCAATGCCATCGTTTGGGCCGAACAAATCATTACAGGAACGACTCGTTGTTCTGCTCTTGTAACCATCTTGAATAACACGACTAGGCGCAACGAAGTCTATAAGCTTGGCCCCGTCAACTGTCCTACTCCTAGTTTGTGGTCCAACTTACAGTGGCCTCCGCATCTTATTTCAGAGATCGAAATTCCTGAAAACCATCCCGCAACGTCGATAGCAATTCAATTAAGTACGGTCAATTGCCAACCGTTTGGCATTACTACCGATCCAGGCAAGTACAGAGTTACCCTCAGTGCTCGCAACAGCAATGGCATCGAATTGAGTACCAGCCAATGCTTGCTCAATTTCCCGGTCTGAGGAGTTTTAATGCATCCCCCTCTAACAAAATTTCGTCGCGCATCTGCTGCGCGTCGCATGCGCGGCATCGCGACCGTTTTAATCATGCTCTTGGTTGGTCTAGGGTTGACAGCAGCCGTTCTTGGAACGGCTGCCTATATTCGTGGCAACCAATCTCAAGATGTCAGTTCGCATGCTCAAACACAAGCACAAGTCAAGGCTTGGACCGGCGCAGAAATAGTGCTGCAGTATCTACAAAGCCTTTCGGCGACAGAAAAAACTACATTGGAAGGAAAAGCAGACGGAACGATGCTGCAGCTACAGACGGGCAGCACTACTATTGATGGCATAGAAGTACGAAAAGCTCCAGCCGTAGCAGGAAATCTGACTTTTGATATCACGGGCAGCACTGCCACAAATTCGCGTGCTGAAGCGCACTCCACCTTGCGAGTAGTCTATGGCGTCGGGTCTGGTGGCACTCCTAGCCCCGGATCGAGTGGAGGCGCAGCCGGAACCTGCGGCGCACAACCCAAGGCATCCACTGTTTTTAAAGGCAGCGTCAATATTTCCGGTGGACAGAGTGCTTTCGTCAGTGGAGAAAATTATGCC
>Ga0308164_10003409_pt1 | contig 14378 bp, 11 predicted proteins | sample PhyTR2_FD_201031 | JGI IMG/M metagenome (GOLD analysis project Ga0308164, IMG submission 201031) | Phyllosphere microbial communities from UC Gill Tract Community Farm, Albany, California, United States - DLSLT.R2 | ecosystem: Host-associated > Plants > Phyllosphere > Unclassified | place: USA... | reverse complement strand
ATTTAGAAATGTCGCATTCTGGTGACGATGGACGCACCTTTAACATTGTATGCGCGCCAAGCACCTTATAATTGAGAATCGTTCTCAATTTTGGCGCATTGCCGCCTGTGCATGTTATGCCCGCCGCATCCGAATCCCGCCTTGAATCAGTCGAATCGCTTTACAGCGACCATCACGGATGGTTGCGCGGTTGGTTACGTCGAAAGCTGGGCTGTCACGAACTGGCGGCGGATGTCGCGCACGATACGTTCCTGAAAATCCTTACGTTGCAGCCGAGTATCTCAGGCTTGCGCGAACCAAGAGCCTTTCTCACAACGCTGGCAAGCAGGTTGATGATTGATAACGCGCGTCATCAAAAAATTGAGCAAGCCTATCTGGCCGAGCTCGCCATCGTCAATGAAAGCACTCAGTTCGCGCCTGCGCCGGAATCGGTGTTGATGGCCATCCAGGCGTTGCACCAGTTTTCAGATGCCCTCGAAGCCATGCCCTCCAAGGCAAGAGACGCCTTTCTGCTTCATTACATCGAGGAGTATTCCCAGCCTGAAGTGGCACAACGCCTGGGCGTATCGATACGTATGGTCCAGAAGTATCTGGCGCAAGCCCTTATCCAGTGTCATACGACATTGAACTGATGGGAGCGATGTCATGACTACTGCCCCAATCCCTGCACGCATACAGGAAGAAGCGGCGACCTGGATTGTTCGCCTGACCTATGGAACGCTCGCGGAACGTCAGCGGGCGCAAGCCGAATTCACCGAGTGGAAGAAGAAGGACCCGCTACATGCGGTTGCTGCAGAAAGCCTGCAGCAAGTTATCACCCGCATCACGACAGTGAAGGCGATCAGCCAGGGAGAGACCTCCCCTATTCAAGCAGCGATGCAAGCGGGACAAACGTCCGTTCAGGGCAAGCAGCGCAAACAACTGTCGGCAGCACTTGTTCTCGCCTTTGCCATCACGGTTCCAGCGTGGATGATGCTGCAAACTTATCCGGTCCGCTATCTCGTTGCCGACGTGCGCAGCGTGACGGGCGAATGGCGTACACAAACACTCGACGATGGCTCCCGGATAACCTTGAAGAACGCAACTGCCGTTGATATCAAATTTGATGTCGACCGCAGAATTGTGAAGCTCGTAAAAGGTGAGATTCTCGTCGATGTCGCGCCGGATGCAAGAAGGCCATTCCTAGTTGAAACCAGCGATGGCGATGTGCGTGCATTGGGCACACGCTTTGTGGTTAACCGCAGGACAGAGGAGACGGTGGTCTCCATGCTGGAGTCGTCCGTTTCAGTAAGAACGGCAGAACAGCGACAGCACCATGCGCAGAGCACGGCGGTGATTCATGCCGGCCAGCGTATTCGCATTCAACCCGACGCGCTCGGCAACATCGAAGAGATGGACGCCGCCAGCCTCGACAATGCATGGAAGAGTCATCAGTTAGTGGCCTACAACCGGCCTCTGACAGAAATCCTCGACGAGATTAATCGCCACCGTCCCGGTAAGATCTTCTATGACAGGAAGTCTCTCGCCGGGATAGAAATGGGTGCGGTATTACCACTGGACGACACAGACCAGGCACTTCAACTGTTGGCCAACAGCTTGCAAAATCTAAGGATACGCAAGCTGACGCCCTATCTGGTACAAGTGGACCTGCATCCCGCCAAAAACAAATAGCCAGATTATTTTCTGATTTTGGTTCGTGTTTTGCGTTCTCGTACGTCATTGCCTTCAAGAGTGACGAAAAACGGACCGCCAAGCAGCGTGCAGCCTGCATTAGCCAGTTGCCGTTCTCGCCTTGTTTGCCTCCATGGCCTGTAACGCAACAAAAGGATAATGATGCAACCATCACGCACTATTGCTGGCCTTCATCTGCGCCAGTTAACGTTGGCCGTACATTTAGCGGTCGCCGGCCTGGCCTTCGCCTCGCTGCCTCAAACGGCTTCCGCGCAAGCTGCCAAAGCCCCGTACAACATTCCCGCAGGACCATTGAGCGACGCGCTCAGCCGCTTTGCCCAGCAGGCAGGTGTCGCCATTTCTTTCGATTCCGGGAGTCTAAGGGGTGTCCAAACTGGTGGCCTGCAAGGCAGTTACGATGTAGAGGAAGGCTTTGGTCATCTGCTACGCTCGACCGGATACACCATCGGTCGTACCTCGGCAGGCTATGTCATCACTCCCGCACCGGCAGCCTCCTCCGGTACGCCACCCTCAGGTACTGCCGGCGCCGAAGTTTTGCCGACAATCAAAGTCACGTCCGCTCAGGAAACGGCAAATGGCCCCGTGCGTGGTTTGTTTGCCCAGCGAAGTGCCAGCGCGACAAAAACGGATACACCTATTTTAGAAACCCCGCAGTCAATCTCCGTCGTAACACGTGAAGAGATGGATAGCCGCAAAACGGACACGCTGGCGGATGCGCTTGAGTACACCGCTGGTTTTGGTGCCCAGCCCAACGGCTTCAGCCGCGTGGCGGACGACTTCACGTTGCGCGGCTTCAATGTCGGTGCCGGAACCGGTGGAATTCTTCGCGATGGCATGAAACTGCAATCCAGCATTTACGACGGCACGATTGAGCCGTATGGTTTGGAGCGAGTGGAGGTCGTAAAAGGCGCCGCTTCGGTGCTCTACGGTCAACTATCGCCTGGCGGCCTGGTCAACACAGTGAGCAAACTCCCGACCGACTCCAACTTGCGTGAAGTCGGTGTGTCGGTTGGTAGCCATGACCGCAAGCAGCTAACGGCAGACATTGGCGGTCCGCTCGATGACAAAGGCGTCTGGTCTTGGCGACTAACTGCATTGGCACGCGATAGCGGTACAGACATTGATTACGTCAACGACAACAAGCGTTATGTGGCACCGGCTGTCACTTGGCGCCCAACAAGCTCGACCACGGTGACCGCGCTGGCGAGCTGGCAGCAGATTCGTTCCGGCTTTGCCGCGCCTCTTGCGTACAACATCACCACATTTGGCAATAACAACCTGCCGAAAGTGCAGCGCGGCCAGTTTATCGGTGAACCGGGATTCGACCGCTTCGATAGCGACATGTACTCCGTAGGGTACATCCTCACGCATGAATTTTCTCCGAACGTGAAAGTGCGCCACGCCTTGCGCCGTTTCTCGGCAGACGTCGAATGGAATTACCTGACGGCCGGCACGTCAATCAACCCGACCGGAAATCTGACGCGAGGCGTTAGTGTTCGTCGCGAGCAGTCAACCGGAACGACGAGCGATACCAACGTCGAATGGAAGCTGACAACCGGGAAGTGGCAACATACCTTGCTGGCGGGCGTTGATACCTACAACAAGACTTACACCACAAATAGATACGGCGGTACGGCGTCATCCATTAACGTAAACTCTCCTATATACGGTTCGACCGTTGTACCAAATTTCGCAGTCAACAACGGCTCTGACCTGGATAGTCGCCAAGCAGGGTTCTACTTCCAGGAACAGGCAAAGTTCAATGACCAGTGGGTCGTGGTAGCAGGCCTGCGTCATGACCGTGCGGAAAGCACCACACGCTCTTTGCGTACAGGCGCGACTGCCGAAAAGGACGATAGCAAGACAACCGGTCGAGCCGGTTTGGTTTATCTCGCTCCAAATGGACTGGCCCCTTACATCAGCTACAGTCAGTCTTTCTACCCGCAAGATGGCGTCGCGCGCGATGGAAGCAGTTTTGTCCCGACGGAAGGTGAGCAGGTAGAGGTCGGCGTACGTTGGCAGCCTGTCGGTAGCGAGACCTTGATCAGCATTGCGGCTTACCGTCTGAAGCAAGACAACGCATTGACGGTTGACCCTGTGAACTCCCTGTTTAGCGTCCAAACCGGCCAGGTTCGCTCCAATGGCCTGGAAATTGAAGCAAAGCACGCTGTCACAAAGAATCTGTCTGTTCGCGCAGCGTACACCTACACCGATGCCTATACCTCGCGCGATAACAATGCGGCCCTGGTTGGTCGGCGTACCCAGGGTGTGCCGCGTCATACCGCTTCGTTATGGACGGATTACAAACTGGCCGGCCTCGGTTTAACCGGCTGGAAAATCGGAGGTGGCGTCCGTGCGCAAGATGCGACGATGACCATGTCGCCAGGTGTGCCCACGATGGTATCCGGCTTCTATATGTTCGATATGCTCATCGGCTATGCCCCCAATGCAAACTGGGACTTCACTGTGCGCGTGCAAAACCTGACAGACCGTGAGTATCTGTACTGCAATACTGCCTGCCGTTACGGCAACGAGCGTACTGCTGTCGCAACACTGAACTACCGCTGGTAAAACTACCACTGGTAAATCTATTCATCACAAGAGCAGCATAGAAAAAGCCCGGCTAATGCCGGGCTTTTTATTGAGGCGAGGGTCCGCTCCTAGCCAATAGCGGACATCTTCGATGCAAAATGATGGCAGCGTTGAACTGCAATGAATGCAATCTTGATGCCAACAATCACTCGATAACACTCAAAAACCAAAGCGACCACTCAATGTCGCTTTTTTTATTACTTTCGCACCTTTTGGTGCGTTCCCCCACGCTCCGAATTAATCATTCAACGTATCTTCTGCTGGCGGCCTTTTAGCACTGACTGCGCTTCCCACATCATTGTTAAACCCTTTCAAATCAATGATTTAACAAAAATGCTTTTTCTCAAAAGTCGCGCGTTCACCTGAAATTTAAATTATTATTCAAACAACATTTCATTCAAAATTGGATAGCTTGTATGGTTTGCCTAGATTCAATTTACATCAAGCGTTTTGACGTGAGCTCGAAGGTCCTGTGACTCCTCACAGCACATTTTGCCAGGATCGTTGAATGCCTTCAAAGCGTACGTTTCGTCGAGCTCATCCTTCCAAAGAATTCGTTCTTCGCAATTTAGGTTTGCTCATCCTTGGTCCAGTGATTGCGCTGATTGTGGCTGCCATCCTGTGGAGCATGGTTTTTTCCATCCTTGAGGAAGACCGCAACCTGCGGGAAAGGCAAGCATCGTCACAGGCAGTCGCCCTGGCCAAATCGTATTCGCTCTATCTTGCAAGAACCATCCAGCAATTTGACCAACTATCCAAGCAGGTCAAATATGGTTGGGAACGCGAAGGCACGTCACACTTCTTCCGCATGCTGCAAGATGGCCTCTTCCGCATTGAATACCTGAACTCGATTGTCGTCTTCGACAGGAACGGCAAGCCCGTCATTGGCAACCTGTCCATCGAGGGCGCTGCATCGGTTCAAGACCGCGATTACTTTCAATTCCATCAGACCAATACCTCTGCAGAACTGCACATCGGTGCGCGCAGGATCGGGCGTTACACCGGCCAGGAAATCGTCACCGCGACACGCCGGTTGAATGATGCGGACGGCAACTTCGACGGCGTTCTGCTGATTGGACTCAAGCCGGAGCTCTTTACGCTATTTCGCCATGAAGCTGTTCTAGGTGAAGGCGGCATCATGGCCTTCGTTGGCGACGATGGAACAGAGCGTGTATGGAAAGGTCATTTCGCCTCCGATGTGCTGCAACATCTGAAGGCCAACGCGTCATCGGAATCGCGCGCCATATCGCCCTTCACTAAAAACGAACATCATTATTTTGCAGTGGAGCGTGTCGAGGGATATCCCTTTGTGGCACTGGTTGGTTTAGACCGGACAAAAGTCATGCTTGCACATGCAAGCAATGCACGGTCGTATCACCGTGTTGCGTTCCTCGCGAGCATGATTCTGGTTTTCGTCGCTGGATTGTCGGCATGGGCGGCAATCAGTCTTCACTGGCGAAAACAACAGGCCGATGCGCTGAATGAAAGCTACCGTGTTGCGACAGAAGGTGGCAATGAAGGATTTTTCATCCTGACGCCAATCCGTAATCGAGACCGACAAATCGTCGATTTTGAGATTGTCGACTGTAATGAGCGCGGTGCCGCTTTCTTTGGCATGACGTCGGATCATCTTGTTGGTAACAATATCCGCGATATGTACAGCGACCGTCATTTGCAGGCACTGATTGATACCTGCATGATGGCGCTGGAAACGGGTTACTACGAAGACGTGTTTCACGTCCCGCAAGAAAGCCGTGCCAAGGTTGAATGGCTGAGCAGAAAATTCGTCCGTTCAGGCAACGGCTTGTCCGTCACCATACGCGACATCAGCGATGCAAAACGCCACGAGACGGAAATGTCGAAGCGCGCAACACTGGATGGCCTGACCGCTTTGCACAATCGACACTGGATGATGAACCATCTTCCCATCGCCTTGCAGCGCGCAGCGCAGGAAGAAACAATTTTGGCGCTGCTGTTCATCGACCTGGACAACTTCAAGCATATCAACGACACGTACGGACATGCCGCTGGCGACGATCTACTGTGTGATGTGGCCATGCGGATGAAATCCGTCATTCGTTCCACCGACAAGGTGATTCGACTCGGTGGTGATGAATTTACTGTCGTACTTGAATCCATTCATAACGAGAACGAAGTGGCCTCGATTGCGCAGGCATTGACTGACGCGATCGGTCGGCCTTTCGATATCCGGCTGGATGCGAACACCACCAAACAGGATCGCGTCGGTGCGTCAATCGGCATCAGTCTTTATCCCAAGGATGGCATTGAACTGTCAGATCTAATGCAGAAAGCCGACATCGCCATGTATGCGGCGAAGAATGCAGGAAAAGGATTGCACCGCTTTTATGACGACGATCTGAATGAAAGTCTCAACGGCCGACGCCATACAGAAAAACTGCTGCAACAAGCCGTGCTGGAAGACCATTTCGTCATCCACTATCAACCGCGCATTCATACAAGTGACGGCACACTGGCCGGGATGGAAGCGCTGGTACGTTGGCAGCATCCAGAAAGAGGGCTCGTACTGCCGGCAAGTTTCATCAGGCTGATTGAAGACCTAGGCCTTGCTCAGAAAATGGGCAACCTGGTGCTGGAAAAAGTATGTGCACAGATTGCAGACTGGCGCCGTGCAGGTTATGAGCCACTGCCGGTATCGATCAATATAGGCACGCAACAATTTGCCGATGGCGATTTGCAACGCACGATCCGGTCCTTGCTCCAGCATCACGAGCTACCTGCTTCGCTGCTCGAAATCGAAGTGACGGAAGCGGTCTTTCAGGATAACCAGATCGATATCGCACGCGAACTGAATGAGCTCCATGCCATCGGCATCACGATTCATATCGATGACTTCGGCACCGGTTATTCTTCGCTGCCGCAGCTACACCGGCTGCATGCAAGACTGCTGAAGATCGATGAAGGATTTACAGCACAACTTGGTCGATCCAAAGACGGCGAAGTCTTTTTCCGCGCCATCATTTCAATGTCACGTGCTCTCGGAATGATTGTCGTCGCAGAAGGGGTTGAAACTGGCGAACAGCTCAAGATCCTGCAACTGCTGGGGTGCGACCAGGTGCAGGGAACGTATATCGCACGGGCACTTCCTGCCGACATCGTGCGCGAACTGTTCTCACAGTCATCGCTCTTCTGAGTTAAAGCGCCACTACTTTTTAAATAAGAAGAGTCGATGAACGCGTTATCGATATAGATGTCGGCGCAATATCGACCTGCCGATTCGCACTTACACAAATGGTCACAAAAACAAAAAAGCCCGCAACCAAAAGGTAGCAGGCTTCATATGATGGTTTCACCAGTCCTATAGTGGAAAGTGCAAAACCCGGGCAAGTTTCCTCGCTGTGTGTGCATTATGCCCTAATTCGGCAAAGCGCAACCAATTATTCTTCATCCAGTCGTTGTCGACAGTTGATGCTGCTTAAATTACATCGGCAATGACGGAATGCGCAGGGAGCGTGTCCGACAATACGTAACACATGATCAAGTCCTGCTATACACGTGCTACCTCGGCGTTAAAAAATCTCAGCCTTGATTGAGCTCATAACTGTTCTTCAAATACCTTTGCGCATCATCCTTGGGGCAAAGCGAAGTATCCACTGCATCAACGGTTTTCAAATGCACGCGAAATGCACGCAATGCAGTTTCGGCTGTAACACCGTATTTCGTCAGCTCCGTAATCCAATGATAGTGCCAGTCTTCTTTCGTCATGAGCACATCCTTTTGCTTGTCTATTTATTATCGAATTAAGTCATAGGCAAATGGATTAGCCAGAGGTTCAAGAAATAGTTGTGACTTATTTTTGAATAGCATTTCACGTTAAGAGAAACATTTCCCACCTGATATTTACACGCACTGATCTTTACCTAGCAATAAAAAAAGCCCGGAAATCCGGGCTTTTAAGAAGCAACGATCCAACAACGCACAAGACTATGAAAGTGTCTCCGGCATCAGCGTCAATTCAATCACCGATAACAAATCATCGAAATTAAACGGCTTGGTCATCACCAAGCTCGGCGCTTTATCGATGTCGGGTGAGTATCCGGACATGAAGATCACAGGGATATTCTTGAAAGCGTCACTTTCCTTGATCATCCGTTTCAATGCAAAACCGTTGACCTCCGGCATACGAATATCGGTTAACACCAAATCAACATTGTTCGACGAAAGCATTGCAAAAGCAGATTTCGCCGAAGTCGCTGAAACTGTTTCATATCCAGCTTCACTCAACAATCCCGCCAGCGAGTCCCTGATATCGGATTCATCATCAACAATAAGAATTCTTTTCTTCATCCACATTTCTCTCAGGTTCAACAGATACAAAAATTTGAAAAATCATTACGCGTTCGCCAGACACATCTGAATGAACAATCGCCTGAAAGTTCCATAAAGAAATAGAAGAAAAATGCATCCTGTGAGATTTCTCCGACTGCTAGTCGCGCACAACGCTGACTGTCGTTGTCACGGGAATTCTTCGTACGATGATTACCTATTCTTTACTGGAGGGAATGCATGGCCACCAAGGTCGTTTCTCCCGATTTCGCCGATTCAGCTGCGGCTGCAGCCAGACAGGATGCGAAGCAGGCAGGTCTACGCTACGTCAAGGATGGATCCTCCGGTTATCGTCGTGTGCAGGCGAGCAAAGGATTTCGTTACGTCGATGCAGATGGCAAGCCGTTCAAAGATGAATCGCATCTTGCACGCATACGTTCGCTGGCAATTCCACCCGCGTGGCAGGACGTGTGGATCTGTCGTTGGGGTAACGGACATTTGCAGGCAACCGGACGTGATGCACGCGGTCGCAAGCAATATCGATATCACCCGCAATGGCGCACCGTCAGAGACGAAGCCAAATATGAACGCATGCTGCAATTCGGCCTGGCGTTGCCACAACTGCGCGCCAGTCTGGATCGTGCCCTCGCCTTACCGGGCTTGCCGCGTGAGAAGGTGCTGGCAGCCATCGTGTTTTTATTACACGCAACATTAATGCGTGTAGGTAACCGGGAATATGCACGCGACAACGAGTCCTTCGGCATGTCCACGCTGCGCAAAAAACACGTGCGCCTGGATGGCAGTGAAATTCGCTTTGCGTTTCGCGGCAAAAGCGGCATCCATCATTCGATTCGTTTGCAGGATCGCCGACTGGCAAACTTGGTCAAGCGCATGCGCGAGTTGCCCGGTCAGGATCTGTTTCAGTATCAGGATGAACAAGGTGAGCCTCATGCAATCGGCTCGGCCGATATCAATGATTACCTGCGCGAACTCAGTGGCGAGGATTACACCGCAAAAGATTTTCGGACCTGGTCAGGCACCGTGCTGGCAGCATCGGCGCTGATCGCCTGCGAACCATGCCAGTCCGACACGCACGGCAAACGCATGATTACACAAGCGATCGTCGAAGTCGCAGGCAAGCTAGGCAATACGCCGGCGATTTGTCGCAAGTGTTATGTTCATCCACAAGTGCTGCTGTGTTACACGGACGGCAGCCTGCACACGCTGGCGAAGAGACGGATCGTGATGCAAAAGTCCACAGATATTCCGAAAGAACATGCTTTGACACGAGAAGAGATGCTGGTGATCCGCATGCTCAAGACGATGGAGAAGACGCTATCGAAAAAGGCGCGACCTTCTGCAAAACCGCGAGTTGCAGTCCTGCCGCTCGCCGCCTAGCACAAGGAAAGATTTCGAACATAAAAGACATCAAACATCCAAGGTCGGGAGCGTATGGTTATTAACTTGACCATCAAGTGATATACGGTTTTGTGATGACCCGTATGTGATATTGAAATTGGATTTATGTCTGCTGAGACTCCATCATGTAGTTACTCCAAAAGAGCTCACTACGAAAGGAAGTCAAATGTCACAAGCATTGTCAAAAGCTGTAGAAGCAAAAGCCTCCCAAGAAGCACGCGTAGCACTGATCGAAAAATTGTGTGCAACACGTGGCACGAAGTACCAATTCTTGAAGAGCTATCGCAGCCTGTGATTCGCTGCCAGGTCGGTATCGACCATACTAAAGATCCTCGCAAACAGCGGGGATTTTATTTTTGGGCGAACAGAATATACGATCAGCAATGAAGTACTGAATCTTTCGACGCGGGTTTTTGTCTCGCGTTAAGGCCACGAAGAAAGCGGCAAAAAAACAAATAAAACCAACGCAATAATTTATGTGCTCTCAGCCGGTGGAATCATGAAGCCCATAGCGTCCAGGATCATCATCGCACCAAAAAAAACGGCAAAAAAGGTGATCCAGCCCAACCAATTTCTTTGTGATTTTTTGGAGACGATGACACCCAGCCAGATGGCCAGCAAAGCAATAACCGTTTTGATTAAAGTATTAGAAAAATCATCCATTACTTGTAACGTCCAATTTATGTAGATGCAGACTATCGAAGACAGTGCTTGACCGCTGCGGTGCCAAACTCGACAAACACTTCAAGATTTTCACCATGGGCTCGCAAGCATTATCCATGGCAATGAGAACCGCTAGTCCCGTCGATATTTTTGCCAATATGTGACTGCTTCAGGAGTGGTCATAATTTTAGTCCCCCCACCCAAATTCATCCAAGACTCATCATGGCACACCCGGGCCCTATCCATCCATGGACGTTAAGGCTGCTTTGGGCAGATGACACTTCTGTTTACACCCCAAGCAATATCCAATTCTCGCCTTCCGCTTCTAGCGTTTTTGTGATTACCAGGTCGACATAGGGCATTTTCGATATCACACCCGAATGAGGATGACGCCCAGGATTAAAAATCCTGCGCCGAGCATTTTTATCGCGCTCACAGGTTGTATTGGCAATCCGAGAAGGCCAAAGTGGTCCATAACAAGGGAAAGCGTCAACTGTCCAACGATGATGAGCGAAATGGTCGTTGCAGCCCCAAGTTTTGGCACCATTAAAATAGTAATGGCGAGAAAAATTGCGCCGAATATTCCACCAAACCACGGTAGCCAATCACCACCTCTAGGAATGATGTCTGTAATTTTTGGGCCAGGCGCTATTAAAGCGATGGCCAAGGTAAACAGCAGCCCAACCAAATAACTAGCGACGGCCGCCCACCATGCAGAACCCACCTGCATTCGGAGATTCGCAATCAGGACTTGCTGAAATGCGACGCTAGCACCAGCAGCGATCACCAGAAGATAGAGCATGTATGCGTTCATTCAACGTCCCTCAATTTGGTCAGTCTGCTCGGCTTTTTAGAGAATCGTGTAGTTGTCCTGTGTTCACGTTCAAGCACTGACAAGGTAATCCTTAGTTCACGGTACGTCCATGTCCACCTCCAGACGCTATCTGACGTCGCCCCCCGCCCGTTTTTACGAAGTACCAAAACTCCAGATCCACGCGATTGAAAGTGAAAGCAGGTTCCCATAGGCGTGCTCTATATATCCTCAGCCCAAAGACCTCATCTGAAGAGCGGCAAGTGTTCTCAACCTATCCAATCTAGTAATTAAATGATATCTTTAGATTCATCTAACATGTCAGTGATGCGTCAGAATAAAAATATAGGTTTAACACTTCAAAGGAAAACAGAAATGAGCAAAATCGCTTTGCAATGCGCTTTGGTGACGGGTGCGTTGGTTTCAGCCACCTCCTTCAGCGCTCTCGCTTTCGATATACAAGGCAAGTATTGCGATACCCCTTCTCGTTGCATTAACCCGGCCACGACGCAGGGCATGGTGACAACCTCGAATTACCTGGCAACGCAATCGGGACTCAAGGTTTTACGGGAGGGCGGAAATGCCATCGATGCGGCGATTGCCGCGGCAGCGACGCTGGCTGTGGTCTATCCGCATATGACAGGCATCGGGGGCGACAGCTTTTGGCTGATTTTCAATGCGAAGACGGGTGAAATGCGCGCGTTGAACGCCAGCGGTCGTGCCGCGGCCAACGCCACGTCTGACTACTACAAGGCGCAAGGATTGAAAAAAATCCCGCCGCGCGGCTATCTCTCGAGTAACACCGTGCCGGGTGCCGTCGCAGGATGGGAAGAAGCCTATCGTTATGGCCAACAATCGATGGGCAGTAAAGTCAGCTGGCCGCAGCTATTCGAAGAATCCATCGGGTATGCAAACGAAGGTTTCGCGGTTAATCCATCCTTTGCAAAGTGGTCCAAGATCAACGTCAATCCAGCGGACCAGGAATTTCGTAACCTTCAGCGCTATTCCGGCTTCAAGAAAACATATCTCAAGCCGAATGGCGAGACATATCAGGTGGGCGATGTCCTGAAACAAAGTGATTTGGGAAAATCGTTATCCTTGATCGCCAGAGAAGGCGCAGAGGCATTCTATAAAGGAGACATTGCCAACAGGATCGTGGATGAGTTTCAACAGAACGGCGGCGTGCTGACACTGCGTGATTTTGCCGCGCACAAATCAGAGTGGCAAACACCCTTGAAGGTGACGTACCGCGACACGGTTGCTTATAATCTGCCGCCAAATACGCAAGGCATGGCATCACTGGAGATTCTCAACGTACTCAATCACTTCAACGTGAAAAATACGCGTGAAGGATCAGCCGATTATTACCATCTGCTGATAGAAGCAACCAAAGAAGCGTTCGCCGATCGTGACCAGTATTTGGGAGATCCTGATTTTCTCAACATTCCTCTGGAATTTTTGCTCTCGCCGCAACACGGCAAGGATCAGGCAAAGCGGATCAATATGCACAAGGCAGCCCAGGCTCTCAAACCACTTGATCCCATGGGCGATACGATCTGGCTCGGTGTCGTAGACAAGGACGGTAACGCCGCCTCATTGATACAAAGCGTCTACTACGACTTCGGTTCAGGGATCATTCCGGAGGGAACGGGGATCGTTATGCAAAACCGAGGAAGCTTTTTCTCCCTGGATGAGCAGCACAACAATCGCCTCATGCCTGGCAAGCGAACCTTTCACACGCTTAATCCCGCCATGCTGACCAAAAATGGGAAACCATTATTGGTGTACGGCACAATGGGTGGCGAAGGACAGCCACAGACGCAAGCCGCGATTGTGACCCGCATTGTCGATTTTGGCATGTCACCTCAGGATGCCATCAATGCACCGCGCTGGCTGCATGGACGCACGTGGGGCGCAGCCACAAACGATCTGAAAATCGAGGGGCGCGTTCCTAAACAGGTTACAAACGAACTGAAGAAACGCGGCCATCCGGTCAATGTGGTGGAAGACTATACCGACACCATGGGTCACGCCGGCGCGATTTGGATCGATCCGGTATCCGGTGTACGTTTTGGCGCGACCGACCCTCGCGGAGATGGATTGGCCGCAGGTCACTGATGTCAACAGACTGCACAACGGACAGCGCAATTGATGGTTAACCAGTCGATCTGAGCGCTCAGTTGGTACAACGCGCGCAAACAGGCCCGGAATACGTTCGGGCTCTGTCTGCGCGCTCTCAAAGCACGGCGTGAAGACATGAGGAGCGCTGATCCATGAACGCCCTCATCCCTTCAAACCAGCGGCATCTCTATATTCTTCGCCAGTTCGGCAAGACGCATGTTTTTCGCCAGCATGATCATCCTGGTGTGCAGGTCTTCGCAAACGCCGGCACTGACCTCCTCCCCCAGATAGCGTATCGATTTAGAGCGCACGTCCACATAAATCAACTGGTAATGCTTGCTCAGTGATTTCCACAAGTCATGGGCGGCAGAAGACTGGCGTGCCCCCGTAATCAAACAGTTGCCCCCATCCAGCCACCATCGATAGATCGCCGTTGCGATGCCTTTACGCTGGTAGGCTGGCGCATATTTGGAATGGGTTGCACGCAGATGTCTGTCTTGCCGTCGATTCAATTCGATCAAACGATTGAAGACGGTGTAACCCGCAAGGCAGCCATGCCGCAGATCCTCTACGTAGACGTAATGCTCGCCATCCGCTTCACGATACCGAAAAACCAGATCGGGAAAATCGATCGGCAGACAAGGAAGATCGTAAAGAATATCGCCCGGCTGATTCAAACGTCGGTAGAGCGCCTCCAGCTCTCTTTTCAGCTCCGACAAGGGAAGCTGTACATCGATGCGTAATGCCATCACGCGCGCCAGCCAAAGCAGGTGAA
>Ga0308164_10003405_pt1 | contig 14394 bp, 10 predicted proteins | sample PhyTR2_FD_201031 | JGI IMG/M metagenome (GOLD analysis project Ga0308164, IMG submission 201031) | Phyllosphere microbial communities from UC Gill Tract Community Farm, Albany, California, United States - DLSLT.R2 | ecosystem: Host-associated > Plants > Phyllosphere > Unclassified | place: USA... | reverse complement strand
TCACAATGCCGAGCCCTGCCACCGTCGCACCAGCCTGTTTGATGATCGAGATCAGCGCCTGAGAGGCCTTACCGTTGGCCAGGAAGTCATCGATGATCAGCACGTTGTCGCTGCTGTTCAAATGGCGAGGCGAAATGGCGACGGTGCTTTCTGTCTGCTTGGTGAACGAGTAAACCGTCGCCAGCAGCAGGTTTTCGGTCAGCGTCAGCGACTGATGCTTGCGGGCAAAGATCACCGGCACACCCAGCAGCAGCCCTGTCATGACCGCCGGGGCAATCCCCGAAGCCTCGATGGTGACGATTTTGGTCACGCCGGAATCAGCAAACAGGGCGGCGAATTCCTGGCCGATCTGCTGCATCAACACCGGGTCGATCTGATGGTTGAGAAACGCATCGACTTTCAATACCTGGTCGGAAAGGACGATGCCTTCATCGCGAATTTTCTGATGCAGTGCTTCCACGGTGATTCCTCGGGTGCGCGAAAAGGCGCAAAAAATGGTCAGACTTATCGTTTGAGCATGGCGCGAATGTCCGCCAATGCTGTATTGCCGCGCACGGCCTTCACTTCGGTCGGTGTGTCATCGTTGCCTTCCCAGGCCAGATCATCCGGTGGCAGCTCATCGAGGAATCGGCTCGGTGAGCAGTCAATGATTTCTCCGTACTGCTTGCGCTTGGCGGCGAAAGTGAACGCCAGGGTTTGCCGGGCGCGGGTAATGCCCACGTAGGCCAGACGACGCTCTTCCTCGATGGTATCGGCCTCGATGCTGGAGCGATGCGGGAGGATTTCTTCTTCCATGCCCATGATGAACACGTAGGGAAATTCCAGCCCTTTGGATGCATGCAGGGTCATCATCTGCACCCCCTCCGCGCCGTCCTCTTCTTCCTGCTGACGCTCCAGCATGTCCCGCAGAACCAGCTTGCCAATGGCCTCTTCGATGGTCATCTCGCCTTCTTCGTCTTTTTCGAGGGTGTTTTTCAACGCCTCGATCAGGAACCAGACGTTGCCCATGCGGTAATCGGCAGCCTTGTCGCTGGAGCTGTTCTGGCGCAGCCAGTTTTCGTAATCGATATCCATGACCATGCTGCGCAGGGCGGCGATCGGGTCATTCTGGGCGCATTGCTGACGAACGCCATCCATCCAGCGCTTGAAGCGCTGCAAACGGTCGGTGTAGCGGCTGTCCAGATGCGTGCCCAGGCCAATTTCATCGGTGGCGGCGTACATCGAGATTTTTCGCTCGGTGGCGTAGTTGCCCAGCTTTTCCAGGGTCGTGGAGCCGATTTCCCGGCGCGGCACGTTGATCACCCGCAGGAAGGCGTTGTCGTCATCCGGGTTTACCAGCAAGCGGAAGTAGGCCATCAGGTCTTTCACTTCCTGACGGCCGAAGAAGCTGTTGCCGCCGGACAAGCGATACGGGACCTGATGGTGCTGCAACTTCAGCTCGATCAGTTTCGCCTGATAGTTGCCGCGATACAGAATCGCAAAATCACTGTACGGGCGGTCGGTACGCAAATGCAGGCTGAGAATTTCAACCGCGACGCGCTCGGCTTCGGCGTCTTCGTTGCGGCAACGAATAACCCGAATTTCATCGCCGTGGCCCATCTCGCTCCACAATTGCTTTTCGAATTCGTGGGGGTTGTTAGAGATGAGTACGTTGGCGCAACGCAGAATCCGGCTGGTGGAGCGGTAGTTCTGCTCCAGCATGACCACCTTCAGGGACGGATAGTCATCCTTGAGCAGCATGAGGTTTTCAGGCCGCGCGCCGCGCCAGGCGTAGATCGACTGATCGTCGTCGCCTACCACGGTGAACTGGTTGCGCATGCCGATCAGCAGCTTCACCAGCAAGTACTGGCTGGCGTTGGTGTCCTGATATTCGTCCACCAGCAGGTAACGGACCTTGTTCTGCCACTTTTCCAGGATGTCGGCGTGCTCCTGGAACAGCTTGACCGGCAACAGGATCAGGTCGTCGAAGTCCACCGCGTTATACGCCTTGAGCGTGCGCTGGTAATGGGTGTAGACGATGGCGGCAGTCTGCTCCTTGGGGTTGCGAGCATTTTCCAGCGCCTCTGCTGGCAGGATCAGGTCGTTTTTCCAGGAGCCGATCATGTTCTTGATTTCGTCGACGCCGTCATCGCCTGAATATTCTTTCTGCATGATGTCGGTCATCAGCGCTTTGACATCGGTTTCGTCAAAGATCGAGAAGCCCGGCTTGTAGCCCAGCCGCACATGTTCCTTGCGGATGACGTTCAGGCCCAGGTTGTGGAAGGTCGACACGGTCAGTCCGCGACCTTCGCCTGCACGCAGCAGCGTGCCGACCCGTTCCTTCATCTCGCGGGCCGCCTTGTTGGTAAAGGTCATGGCGACGATGTACTGGGCGCGAATGCCGCAGTTCTGGATCAGGTGGGCGATCTTGCGCGTGATCACACTGGTTTTGCCGGAGCCTGCGCCGGCGAGCACCAAAAGAGGGCCGCCGACGTAGTTCACGGCTTCTTGCTGCCGGGGATTGAGTCGGGACATCGGGAAGAGAGTCGCTTACGAAATGGGCGGGCATTTTAACAGGCTGTGGCGATTGTGCAGCGACCGTCCGCCATTACGTGCCGACTTATATAGTGCACGGCTATCTAATTTTTTTGGTTTTGTTACATTTGCGCACCTAAACGCTGTGTGAGCGTCGGCTGGTCCCTACGTCAGGGCCGTCTGTTCTGTCTCTTTTTCGAGTCTTTGGAGCTAACTTGCCAACGCCTGTCCAACCCTTGCGGTTGTTGTTACTGGCCCAAGAGCCAGAATGGCCGGCATTGCTGCGCGAGTGCCTCGGCCCGCCAGGAACTGAAACGGTATTGCATTGCGCCACCCACTGGGATGCTGGCTGCGAAGTTTTCGTTGATGACGACACAGTGCTGCTGACCACGCCTGCGCTGCAATTGGCGCCGGGGCGCTGCAAGCTGTCGGTCATCATGCTGCTTGAAGAGGAGCCAGCATCTGCGCCCATTGGCGCGGTTGACTGGCTGATTCGCAACGAACTCACCCCCGCTATCCTGCGTCGCTGCCTGCGCCATCTGCGCGAGCGGGCTTTGCTGGAAAACACCTTGCAGAGCCTCGCCGAGCAGGACCCTTTGACCGGCATCGCCAATCGGCAGGGCTTTCAGACCTTGCTGGCAGCACGCTTGCTGGAAAATAAAGGTCGCGGCCTGGCCCTCGGCCACCTGGATCTGGATAACTTCCGCCGCGCCAACGACGCCCTCGGCCATCAAGCAGGGGACAGACTGATCTTGCAGGTGGTGGCCAGGCTCAAGAGCCAGCTGGAGGCGGGCGATCAGATTGCTCGCCTGGGCAGTGATGAATTCGCGCTTCTCATCGACACCCGCCGCGCTCCTCACAGAGCCGAATGGATGGCAGAGCGCATCACCCAGACGTTGTCCGAACCCTATTGGATCGATGGTGAAAGCCTGCTGATCGGTTGCAGTCTGGGTATCGCCCATTCCCGCGCGGAATCCGGTGCCGACCCACTGATGTGGCACGCCCACATCGCCATGCAACAGGCCAAAGGCATACAGGGCTGCACCTTTCATGTGTTCAATGAACGCATCAACCGCAATGCTCGCAGCCTTGCCGATCTCGAAACGGAGCTGCGTCGCGCACTGCGCCGTGACGAGCTGGAGCTGCATTATCAGCCACGGCTGTGCCTGACCAGCGGCCAGATTGTCGGCCTCGAAGCCCTGGTGCGTTGGCGGCACCAGGAGCGAGGGCTGTTACCGCCCAACGAATTCGTGCCATTGGCAGAACAGAGCGGGCTGATTGTGCCGCTGGGTTACTGGGTAATTTCTCGCGCCCTGCGCGATATGCAGGCCTTGCGCGAACGCGGTCTGCCGCCGCTGCACATGGCGATCAACCTGTCCTTTCGGCAATTTCAGGACAACCAGCTGCTGGCAACACTGGGCAGGCTGATTGATGAGCGCGATATCGATGCGCAGTGGCTGGAGTTCGAACTGACCGAAACCGCCGTCATGCGCCGCAGCGATCTGGTCAAACAGACCATGGACGCACTCGGCCGCCTGGGCGTGCGTTTTTCGCTGGACGACTTCGGCACCGGATTCTCGTCTTTTGTCCACCTCAACAGCCTGCCCATCGCACTGCTCAAGATCGACAAAAGCTTCGTGGGTGAGATGGAACAGCGCGAGGAAAACCGCAAGCTGGTACACGCCATGATCAACCTGGCGCACAACCTGAGCCTTGAAGTGGTCGCCGAAGGCGTTGAAACCGCCGAGCAACTGGCCCTGCTGCGCGAGTTTGGCTGCGATCAGGTGCAGGGGTACCTCATCAGCCGAGCGTTGCCGATGCCGGAGCTGGTGAACTACCTGACGCCGGGCCAGCAAATGCCAGCGGTACAAAACCTGTAGGAGTGAGCTTGCTCGCGATAGCGTCAGATCAGACGATAATTTATCGTCAGACAAACCGAATCGCGAGCAAGCTCACTCCTACAGTTTCGTGTTCGCCTCCGACAGGCCTGATCTCCTACAATTCGATCAGCCCATCACCGGCACTGCCGCCTCCTGCCGCAACAACCGCGAAGTCTTGCGCTCGAAGGCCCAAGTCAGTGCCACGGCCGAGCACAGCAAACCCAAAGCCAACCCCCACCACACGCCGACCGCACCGTGGCCGGTATAGAAGCCGAAGATCCATGCTGCGGGCGCTGCGACCAGCCAGTAACTCGCCAGGCCGATCAGGAAGGTGGTGCGGGCATCTTTGAAGCCGCGAATCGCGCCCATGGCGATGGTCTGCGTGCCATCGAGGATTTCGAACCAGGCGGCGATCGCCAGTAGCTTCACGGTCAGCTCCACGATTTCAGCGAACTTCGGATCGCGGATGTCGAGGAACAAGCCAATGATCGTATGCGGCGCAAGCCAGAACAGCATGCCAAACGCCAGCATCACAGTGCCGCCAAAGGCGATGCCTGCACGGCCGGCAGTACGGGCCAGAAGCAGGTTGCCTGCGCCGTAGTGCTGGCCGATACGCATGGTCACCGCGTAGGAAATCCCCACTGGAATCATGAACGCCATGGACACCGTCTGCAGCGCGATCTGGTGGGCAGCCATCTGAGTGCTGCCCATTGCCCCCATGCAAAAGGCTGCAAAGGTGAACAGGCCGACTTCAACTGCGTAGGTCCCGCCAATCGGCAAGCCCAGGCGCCACAGCTCCTTGAGGTGACCGCGAGACAGCTGCCAGAAACCCTCGCGAATCGGATAGGGCGCATAAGCCGGATGGCGACGAATATGCAGAGCAAGAATCAGCGCCATGGCATTGGTCACTACTGCCGTAACCAGACCGATGCCCATCAGGCCCAGATTGGGCAGGCCGAACATTTCATGAATCAGTGCGTAGTTGAGCAGGAAGTTGGCCGCCGCCCCACCGAGGCTGATCGCCATGACTGGACCCGCACGTCCCAATGCACTGGTAAAACCGCGCAGCGCCATGAAGGTCAGCAAGCCGGGCAGGGCCAGGGGCAAGGTGATCAGAAACTGACCTGCCATGTGCACGTTGGCTTCGGTCTGGCCGAACTGGAGCAGGATCGGTTCGAGGTTCCACAGCAACAACATGGCAATCAAGGCCATGCCCCACGCCAGCCAGATACCCGCCTGCACCAGTTGCGCAGCGCCTTTGTTATCGCCTGCGCCGTGGCGAATCGCGACCAGCGTGCCTACGGCCGCCATCACGCCGACGCAGAAAAACGAAATGAGGTTGTAACTGGCGGCGCCCAATCCTCCGCCCGCCAACGCTTCGGGGCCGATTTTGCCCATCATCACGGTGTCGGTGAAGACCATCAGCATGTGCGCCATCTGGGACGCTATCAGCGGTCCGGCCAGACGCAGGATGATCCAGAGTTCTTTAAGGGCAGGTTGTTGCATGGGAACGGCGCTCGATGCTTAGGCATTTATGAGCGGCACATTCTCGGCATTTTTCTGGCTCGGCACAAAGGGATAAATCAGATCAGTAGCATGAGTAAAAATCATGGGTTAGATTTGCTGGCAAAAGTCTGCTATCCCGCAGTAGGAGCGTTCTGAATGCCTCGTAGTCTTCCTCCTCTTTATGCGTTACGCGCATTTGAAGCTGCTGCGCGACACAGTTCGTTCACCCGCGCCGCCCAGGAGCTGTCGATTACCCAAAGTGCGATCAGTCGACACATCAAAACCCTCGAAGAACACTTCGGCTGCCGGCTGTTCCAGCGCATCGGCCGCACCATCCAGCTCACCGAAGCCGCGCGCACCTTGCTGCCGGGGGTACGCGACGGGTTTTCTTCACTGGAGCGGGCATGCAATACGCTGTCCATCGAGGAAGGCGTGCTGCGCATGAAAGCCCCGCCGACATTGACCATGCGCTGGCTGTTGGCACGACTCAGTCGTTTCCGTCACCTGCAGACGGGCAACGAGGTGCAGCTGACCAGCGCCTGGATGGAAATCGACGTGGTGGATTTCAGCCACGAACCGTTCGATTGCGCCGTGCTGCTCAGCCGCGGCCACTTCCCGGCGGACTGGGAAGCGATCTATCTGTTTCCGGAACTGCTGATACCCGTGGGCGCACCGACCCTGATGGATGAGCCGTGGGATATCGAACGGCTGGCGGCTGCCGAGCTGCTGCATCCAACCCCCGATCGCCGGGATTGGCGCAACTGGCTGGAGCGCACCGGGTTATCAGACAAGGTTTCGCTAAAGGGTGGTCAGGTGTTCGACACACTGGAGCTAGGCATGATCGCCGCCGCCCGGGGTTACGGAGTTTCCATGGGCGATTTACTGATGGTTGCCGAAGATGTCGCGCAAGGCCGTTTGAGCCTGCCATGGCGCACGGCCGTGTACAGCGGCGAGGACTATTATCTGGTTGGCCCACGCACTCGGCCAGGGACAGAGCGGCTGCGCAGACTCGGGGACTTCCTGCAGAGCGAGGTCAAGGCGATGGAACTGCCGACGGTCGAAATCCTCAGGTAACGCAACACTTTGAAACATCTCGCAATCGTTTGCTTTTTATCCACCGGGTATTCAAGTTCTGCCCCCTATAGCCGATGTGTAAGATCGAGGCCCTTTTCTGACAGCCCTGTCAGAAACCGCCCACCCATCTAATCAAAATGCAGCTGAGCGGCTACTAGAGGTCATTGAAGACCCTCCGTTCGGCCAGGAGTCGTCATGTCCAAGCCTCGTGCCCGAATTGCTTCGCAACTCGGTATTGCCCTGGCCGTCATTCTGGCAGTCGTAATATCCGGCAGTACCCTATTTGCCCTGCGTTCCCTGGACTCGTCCAACCTTGTCATCCGCGAAGAACACATGGCGAGTGAGGCGCGGTTATTGGCAGACCAGCTCAACACCTTCCACAGCACCCTGCGCGACAGCACCCAACGCTTGAGCGGGCTGTTTGAAAAGCGCTTTTCCAGCGGTTTGAGCGTGCTAGCGGACCAACCCGTGGCAGTGGCCGGTGTGCAAACGCCCAGCCTGATCCTGGCGGGCGCGGCACTGAACAACAACTTCAAGGAAGTTGACGAATTTCGCCAGCTCACCGCCGGTGTTGCCACGGTATTTGTGCGCAGTGGTGATGAATTCGTCCGCATCAGTACCTCCCTGACCAAGCAGGATGGCTCCCGCGCCATCGGCACAATGCTGGATCGTAAGCACCCAGCGTACGACCGCCTGATCGCAGGCCAGAGTTATGTTGGTAAAGCGGTGCTGTTTGATCGCTACTACATGACTCAATACAGCCCGGTGCGCGACAGCGCGGGCAAGGTCATCGCCGTGCTGTTCGTGGGTTTCGACTACACCGACGCGCAAAATGCCCAGTTCGAGAATCTGAAGAATTTCCGCATCGGGAAAACCGGCTCGCTGTCCTTGCTTGATGACCAGAATCGCTGGCTGGTACCGCCCGCAGGCGTTCAGGCGCTGGAACAGGCAGGCCAATCGGTTTCCGGATTCGTCCAGCAACCGGGTAAAGGCCAGACCTGGAGCGACGGCACTCAGGATTTCTACAGCGTTGCACAGCCTTTCAAAGACGGCCCATGGACCGTACTGGCCAGCATGCCCGAAACTGAAATCAGCGCCGTGACCTGGACCGTGGGTACGCAATTGGCGATTGGCAGCTTGCTGGCGATGCTCATCGCAGTGGCCTCGGCGATCTGGCTGTTGCGCAGCAAATTGCGTCCGCTGTCCGATTTGGTGCAGCAGGCAGAAGCATTGGGTGCAGGTGACCTGAGCGTGCGCCTGAATATCACCAGCAATGACGAAATCGGCCAACTGGCGACCAGCTTCAACAAGATGGGCGAAGCCCTGTCGACCATGGTTTCGCATATTCGCACGGCGGCTCAACAGGTCAGCAGTCGCGCGAATGAACTGTCCGGGCTTTCCGGTGGCGCCTATCGCGGCATGGAGCAGCAATCGGGCGAGATCGTCAGCATGGCGGGCGCAGTCGAGGAATTCAGCGCCACGTCGCTGAATATCGCCGACAACATGGGTAACACAGAGCGCCTGGCTCAGGAAAACGCCCAGCAAACCCGTATCGGCCGCGCATCCATGCAAGAGGCTTCTTCGTCGCTGGAACAGATCGCCACGTCCATCAACAGCACCGCGACAGTGATCAACACCCTTGGTCAGCGCTCGCAGGAAATCGGCAGCATCGTCGGCGTCATCACCTCGATCGCCGATCAGACCAACCTGCTGGCTCTCAACGCCGCCATCGAAGCCGCCCGCGCAGGCGAGCAGGGTCGGGGCTTTGCGGTGGTGGCCGACGAGGTTCGCAGCCTGGCAACCCGCACGCGGGACGCCACCAACGAAATTTCGGTGATGATCGCCAGCATCCAGCAGGAAACGGGCAACGCCATTACCACCATGCAACAAGGTAATGCGCAGATGCAGGAAGGCCTGGCCCGCAACGCCAAGGTCGCTGCCGCACTGGCGCAGATAGATGAGCAGAGTCGCTCGGCCGGTCAGCAATTCGCCGCGATCACGACTGCAACCCAGGAGCAGAGCAGTACCGCTACCTTGCTCAGCAGCAACCTGCAGAGTATCGCGATGGCGAACAGTGAACAGCGTGAAGTGGTTTCGCACCTGGCAGTGACTGCCGAAGAGCTGAACTCACTGGCCGCTGAACTGCGCAATGAGGTTGATCGGTTTCGTTGAGTGAACCTGCCAACCTAACTCTCTGTAGGAGTGAGCTTGCTCGCGATAGCGCCAGTTCAGGCAATAAATTCGTCGCCTCCAAGACCGAATCGCGAGCAAGCTCACTCCTACAGGTCCTGTGCATAGACCCCGGCGCAGTTCCTACAGCCTCGTTACTGCCCGACAGCCACCAACTCGATTTCAAATACCAGCGGCGTGAACGGGTCGATCAAATCCCCGGCACCTTCAGCGCCGTACGCTTCCGATGAAGGAATCACCAACCGCCATTTTGCCCCGACCGGCATATTTTGCAGGGCGGTGGTCCAGCCGCTGATCACGCTGTCCAGACGGAACCACTGTGGCTGGGCGCTTTGGTCGAAGATCGTGCCATCTGGCAAGCGCCCGACATAACGAACCTGCACTCGACCATCAATATTGGGCTTGGCACCCGTGCCGGGCTTCAACTCGGTCATCAGGATGCCGTCGGCCAGTTCGGTGACACCAGGCTTGGCTTTCTCGCTGGCCATGAACTTATGTTCCACTTCCAGAGCCGCCTCGCTTTGCGGGGCGCTCACGCCTGAGGCTTCAGCCTGGGCCAGCTCTGCATCGTGCTCGCTGAGAATCTGTTCGATGCGCTCCTTCTTGATCGCCAGTGGCTCGCCTTTGTAGGCCTGCTGAAGACCTTCCATCAAAGCCTTCAGATCAAGATCCGGCACTTCCTGATGCAAGCGCTCACCCAGACTCGCGCCCAGACTGTACGCCAGATCATGCGACTCACTCGAGGGTGCGGCTTGTACGGCCTGAACCACCGGCAACAAGAGGAACAACGACGTTAACAAGTAGCGCGACATGAATGCTCTCCGGCCTGGGAAGGCAGCGATTATGCCAGTGCAATCGGCCTGTGTGTGGGGGGTATTTTCAGGGTGATCCTGACACGGGTTTTTGCTGCCGCCTCAAGGCATTTTCCCGGTCATGCAACAGGGGCCATATTGCAGTGTCAAGATGCCCTAGCGGCGGTGCGGGCAGAGGTCTAGTATGAGCCGCAATTCAGTCAGTCAGGAGGTAAGTCATGTCGGCCAAAAAGAAGCCAGTAAGTACCCCGTTGCATTTGCTCCAACAACTGTCGAGCAGCCTGCTTGAACACCTTGAAACCGCCTGCTCGCAAGCTTTGGCTGATGCCGAAAAATTGCTCGCCAAGCTCGAAAAGCAGCGCGGCAAGGCTCAGGAAAAACTGCACAAATCGCGTACCAAATTGCAGGACGCCGCGACCGCTGGCAAAGCCAAGGCTCAGACCAAGGCCAAGACTGCTGTAGCTGAACTTGAAGAATTGCTCGATGCGCTGAAAGCGCGCCAGACAGAAACCCGTGGCTACATCCTGCAACTCAAGCGCGACGCACAGGAAAGTCTGAAGCTCGCTCAAGGTGTAGGCCGGGTCAAGGAAGCGGTAGGCAAGGCACTGAGCACTCGTACTGCCAAACCGGCAACTGCCAAGGTAGCGCCAACCAAACCAGCTTCGACCAAGGCCACTCCCGCCAAGGCCGTGGCAGCCAAAGCCCCAGCGCCAGCCGCCAAAAGCACTGCTGCAAAAGCTCCGGCTAAAACAGCGGTAAAAGCACCAGCCAAAGCACCTGCCAAAGTTGCCGCAGCCAAGCCTGCAGCAAAGCCAGCAGCTAAACCTGCCACCGCTAAAGCACCAGCCAAGCCTGCAGCGACAAAAGCACCAGCTGCGGCAGCCGCCAAGCCAGCAGCCAAGGCTCCGGTGAAAGCGGTAGCGGCAAAAGCTCCGGCAAAAACCACTGCTGCCAAACCGGCTGCCGCGAAGGCGCCAGTTAAACCAGCCGCTGCCAAACCTGCAGCCAAGTCTCCTGCTGCGAGCGCTGCCGCCAAGCCAGCTGCTAAAGCCGTTGCGAAACCAGCAGCAAAGGCCCCGGCTAAAGCTGCCGCCAAACCAGTCGCCAAAGCGCCGGTCAAGGCACCCGCCAAACCCGCTGCGGCCAAACCTGCTACCAAGCCGGCTGCAAAACCGGCTGCCGCCAAGCCAGCGGTAAAACCAGCGACTGCAACCCCTGCAACCCCTGCTGCGCCAGCGGCCACTGCCACTCCGGCAGCGACCACACCTGCGACACCAGCAGCACCAGCAACACCGACTGGCGGCAACACGCCAACCAGCGCTTCCTAAGCTCGGCTCATCGCGACGCGCAGCACTTGCAGCGCGTCGCGATTCCGGTTGGCGGCTTCACCCGCAAGGCCTGTCAACCAATCTGACGGATCTGCCTGATCTTCCGTTGATACCCCTGGCCAGTCCTGGCTCAGCTTCTCCAGTCGCACAATCAGCTCCCGTTCCGCAGCCAGCTCCAGCGCTTTGACTTGCTCACGCAGCAACGCCAAAGGCGGGTCCAGTTGTGCAGCGTCGCGCCACTGCGTGCGCAATTGCCGGAGCGGACCCACCACCGCATCCTCCCAGGGTCCGGCCAACTGTCCGATTTCCAGCATGCGCCGTGAATCGCAGGGCACCCCGCGTTGCATCAACCAGGCACCGCACAACAGCACGCAGACATTGGCCCCGCTGGCTTGCAGCCTCAGACAGGCCTGCTCGACGCCCGGTCTGGCGTACAAATCGAGGGTGAAACTCCAAAGGTCAGAAGGCATAGTTGAGCTACCTGTTTGAGACGAAGCTGGTAGACTCCGCCGCCATTATGATTCGACTTCAAAGCCTTACCTTACAGCGTGGCCCGCAACGTCTGCTAGAAGACGCCGAGCTGACCCTGCACGCCGGTCAAAAAGCCGGCCTGATCGGTGCCAACGGCGCCGGCAAATCCAGCCTGTTCGCCTTGCTTCTGGGTGAGTTGACCCCGGATTCGGGCGACTGTCTGCTACCCGCGGACTGGCGCATCGCTCACATGCGCCAGGAGATCGATACCCTCGATCGAATCGCGGTGGACTATGTGCTCGACGGCGATCAGCGCCTGCGCGAGGTGCAGCGTCTGCTTGCCAAAGCCGAAGCGGATCAGGATGGCGCCGCGCAAGCGCGGATGCACTCCGAGCTGGACAGCGCTGACGGCTATACCGCCGACGCACGCGCTCGCAAGCTGCTGGCCGGGCTGGGGTTTACCAACGAGCAAATGGACAAGCCGGTTGCCGACTTCTCCGGTGGCTGGCGGATGCGTCTGAACCTGGCGCAGGCCTTGATGTGCCCATCGGATCTGCTGCTGCTCGACGAGCCCACCAACCACTTGGACCTCGACGCGATCCTCTGGCTTGAGGACTGGCTGAAAAGCTATCCGGGTACATTGCTGCTGATTTCCCACGACCGGGATTTCCTCGATGCCGTGGTCGATCATGTGGCCCACGTCGAACAGCGCAAGATCACCCTCTATCGCGGCGGCTACAGCGCTTTCGAACGCGCCCGTGCCGAGCGTCTGGCCCAGCAGCAACAGGCCTACGAGAAACAGCAGGCCCAACGCGCGCACATGGAGAAATTCATTACGCGCTTCAAGGCTCAGGCCACCAAGGCCAAGCAGGCCCAAAGCCGGATCAAGGCGCTGGAGCGGATGGAAGAGTTGTCGGCGGCCCATGTGGATTCGCCGTTCGACTTCACCTTCCGCGAATCGACCAAGATTTCCAGCCCGTTGCTGGACCTGTCCGATGCGCGCCTGGGTTACGGCGACCGGGCCGTGCTGGAGAAGGTCAAACTGCAACTGACGCCGGGTGCGCGTATCGGTTTGCTGGGGCCTAACGGCGCGGGCAAATCCACTCTGATCAAAAACCTTTCTGGTGAGCTTGAGCCACTGAGCGGCCGTCTGGTTCGCGGCGAGAACACCGTAGTCGGCTATTTTGCCCAGCATCAACTGGACTCGCTGGACTCCAAAGCCAGTCCGTTACTGCATTTGCAACGCATTGCACCGACCGAGCGTGAGCAAACGCTGCGTGACTTCCTCGGCGGTTTTGACTTCCGTGGCGCTCGTCTTGACGAGCCAGTGCTGAATTTCTCCGGCGGCGAAAAAGCGCGCCTTGCTCTGGCTTTGATCGCCTGGGACCGGCCAAACCTGCTGCTGCTCGACGAACCAACCAACCACCTGGATCTGGAGATGCGTCTGGCCTTGACCATGGCCCTTCAGGAATTCAGTGGCGCGGTTCTGGTGGTGTCTCACGATAGACACTTGCTCAAAAGCACCACCGATGACTTCCTGCTCGTGGCCGATGGCCGAGTGCAGGAGTTTGATGGCGACCTCGAGGATTACGCGCGCTGGCTGGTGGATTACCGTTTGCGCAATGCGCCGGTCAGCAACACACCACTCAATGTCGACAAGACCGACAAGAAAGCTCAGCGCCAACAGGCTGCGGCCCTGCGTCAACAGCTGGCTCCGCACAAAAAACAGGCTGACAAGCTTGAGCGTGATCTAGGCCTGTTGCATGAGAAGCTTGCCAAGGTGGAGGCTGCGTTGGCCGATAGCGCCAACTACGAGGCTGCCAACAAGGATAAGTTGCGCGATCTGCTGGCCGAGCAGGCCAAGCTGAAGGTGAGCGAATCCGAGCTGGAAGAAGCCTGGATGGAAGCGCTGGAGTTGCTGGAATCGATGCAGGCCGAGCTGGAAGCCTTGTCGTAATGAAGTCGAGGGTTTGATGGAAGCGCTAGGTTTGCCGGTCCCGCCCACGTGGGTCGAGCCGATCTTTCTCGGGGTGCAGATCCTGCTGATTCTGTTGGCCGGTTACATTGCCCAACGAGTAGTGGGCCGCTTCCTGACCGGGCTTGGCGAACGCTATCCATTACCGCCCGAACTGCTGATGCCCCTGCGGGGTGGTCTGCGCTGGTTCATCATGGGCAGCGCGTTCGTGGTGGTGCTGGGCCAGCTCGGGGTTTCCGCTACGGTCCTCTGGACCGCGCTCTCGGGCTTCGTCGCCGTCGCTGCCGTGGCGTTCTTCGCCATGTGGAGCGTGCTTTCCAATCTGCTTTGCGCGGTCTTGATCTACACCATCGGGCCGTTCCGCATCGGTGACGTGGTCGAGCTGGTCGATACCCTCGACAAACCGGGCGTCAAAGGCCGCGTGGTGGAAATCAATCTGATGTTCACCACCCTGATCGAATTGCCCGAAGCGGGCGGCGCACTGGTTCAGGTGCCCAACAGCCAGTTCTTCCAGAAATCGGTTCGTCGTTGGCGCGGTGCGGACGTCTTGCCTGTTGTTTCAGTCGAGAAACACTTGGGCGAGTGATGGGCCTGTAGGAGCGCGCTTGCCCGCGATAGCGTCAGGTCAGGCAGTGGTTTTTCGC
>Ga0308164_10003404_pt1 | contig 14396 bp, 11 predicted proteins | sample PhyTR2_FD_201031 | JGI IMG/M metagenome (GOLD analysis project Ga0308164, IMG submission 201031) | Phyllosphere microbial communities from UC Gill Tract Community Farm, Albany, California, United States - DLSLT.R2 | ecosystem: Host-associated > Plants > Phyllosphere > Unclassified | place: USA... | reverse complement strand
AGCTGAAGTCCGTCGCGCAGCCACCCGAGGTGCGCGGCCGCCGCAACGCCGAGCACTGGACGGCATCGCTCTACCTGCGCAACCTGTCGCCCTACGTCACGTGGATGCTGCTGCGCACGAGCATCTCGGCCAACGGCGTCACGGGCCTCATGATCATCACCGGATGGTGCGTCGCGGCGTCGCTGCTCGTGCCCGGTTTCGCGGGCCCTCTGCTCGCGCTGCTGTTCGGCCAGCTGCAGATGCTCATCGACTGCTGCGACGGCGAGGTCGCCCGCTGGCGCAAGACGTCGTCGCCCGCCGGAGCCTTCCTCGACGCCGTGGGGCACTACTCGACCGAGGCGCTCATTCCTCTGGCCCTCGCCATCCGAGCCGCCGGTTACCCGTTCGACGCTCCCGAGGACTACCTCTGGACCACGCTCGGCGCCCTGCTCGCGCTCGTCATCATCTTGAACAAAGCGCTCAACGACATGGTGCGCGTGGCCCGAGCCAACTACGGCGCGGCCAAGCTCACCTACACGAGCGCCGAGTCCGCACCCCGCACGGGGCTGCTCGCCACGGCCCGCAAGGTCGCGCGGTTCGTGCCGTTCCACCGCCTGTTCCACTCCGTCGAGCTGAGCTTCGTGATCTTCGCCGCCGCCGTCGTCGGCCTGTTCATCGGCGATCTGCAGGCCATGCGCGGCGTGCTCGTGCTGCTGCTGGGTCTCGGCATCCTCACGCTTTTCGGGCACTTCCTCGCCATCATCACGTCGAACCGCGTGCGGGCCTAGCCGTGCCGCGCAACCAGGCCTCCCGCGGGGCTGTCGGGCAGCTTCCGCGCATCGGCGTGGTCGTGCTCACACAGGGCACCCGTGCGGATGACCTGCACCGCGGCATCCTGTCGGTGCAACGCCAGCGCGACGTCGAGATCGACATCGTCGTGGTGGGCAACGGTTGGACCCCCACCGATCTGCCGAGCGGCGCCCGCCCCCTGGCCCTGCCCGAGAACGTCGGCATTCCCGCCGGGCGCAACGCGGGAGCCCGAGCCGTTTCGGGCGATTACATCTTCTTCCTCGACGACGACGCGTCGCTGCCCGACGACGACTTCCTGCTCGCGTGCGTGCGGCTCGTGACCGAGCGGCCCGAGATCGGCCTCATCCAGCCCCGCCTCGACGACCCCACCGGCATCCCGGCCCCGCTGCGCTGGATTCCCCGCTCGCGCAAGGGTGACGCGCATGACCCGAGCGTCATGTTCTCGTGTCTCGAAGCCGCCGTGTTCCTGCCGCGGCCGGTTTTCGACCGCACCGGGGGATGGGCCGCGCCGTTCTTCTACGCCCACGAGGGCATCGAGCTGGCCTGGCGCGTGTGGGATCAGGGCCTCATCGCCTGGTACGCGGGCGACCTCGAGGCCAACCACCCCGTCGTGCAGCCGACCCGGCACACCGAGTACTTCCGCCTCAACGCGCGCAACCGCGTGTGGCTCGCCAAGCGCAACCTGCCCGTGCCGCTCGCCCTCGTCTATGTGGGCGTGTGGACGGGCATCCAGATCCTCCGCTGGTGGCGCAAGCCCGGTGACCTGCTGGCCTGGTTCCGCGGCTGGGCCGAGGGCTGGCGGCAGAACCCGGGTGGCCGCCGCGCGCTGTCCTGGCGCACGGTGCTGCGGATGACCCGGGCGGGCCGTCCACCCGTTATCTAGGTGTGACCTCGCTGCCCCCTGTTTCGGGGCGGGCCGCGCACAAGTTCGGTAGCCTGGAGAGATGCCATTGCTGAACGACGCTCGACGTGCGGTGGCCCTCGCGAGAGACGTGTTGGCCAACCGGCGTGCGCGCGCAGAACTCTCCCAACGCCTCTCCAAACTCACGCCGCTCGAGCCCGGTCGCTACAAGATCGCCGTCTACTTCGCCGATAGCGCCGTCAATCTCTATCAGATTCGCCAGTGGTACAAGCCGCTCGCCGAGCTGGCGAAGACGTGGCCCGTCGTCGTGCTCAGCCGCGCTCCAACCGCAGCCACGGCGCTCTACGAGGAGTCGCCGCTGCCGGTCGCCTACGTGCGCCGCGTGACCGATCTCGAGCAGACGCTGGCGGAACAAGACATCCGCATCGTTCTGTACGTCAATCAGAATGCCAAGAACTTCCAGATGTTCCGTTATGGGCAGCGCTGGCACGTTTTCATCAACCACGGTGAGAGCGACAAGATGTACATGACGACGAACCAATTCAAGGCCTACGACTACAGCCTCGTCGCGGGGGACGCCGCTATCGCGCGCCTCAAGAAGGTGCTGTGGGACTACGACTTCGACAAGCGCGCCATCCCGATCGGGCGCCCGCAGGCCGACCACTATTCGGGTTCGCTGCCCTACACGCCCGACGAGCGCACGGTCGTCCTCTATGCGCCGACGTGGGAGGGTGACCGCGCGGCCGCCGCCTATGGTTCGATCGCCTCGCACGGTGTCACGCTCGTGCGCCGCCTGGTCGAGACCGGCACACACCGCGTGATCTATCGGCCGCACCCGCGCAGCGGCGTGGTCGACCGCGCCTACGGCCAGGCCAACCGTGAGATCCAGGAGCTTCTGGCCGCGGCCAACCAGCGCGACCCCGGTGCCCAGCACATCTTCGACCAGGGCGCCGAGCTCGGCTGGCAGTTGTCGGCCGCCGACGTGGCCATCGTCGACATCTCGGCCATGGTCTATGACCGGTTGGCGAGCGGCAAGCCGTTGCTCATCACGCGGCCGGTGGCGCGCGACGCCGAGATCGACGAGGGCGGCTATCTGTCGGCCTGCGAATGGCTCAACGCGGCGGATGCTCCGCAGATCGTCTCGCGCATCGAAACCGTGCGCGCCGACCCGGCTTCAGCCGAGCGGCTCGCGTTCTGGGTCGAGCGCTACTTCGGTGACACGACGCCCGGCGCCACGACGGCACGCTTCCATGCGGCCATCCAGCAGCTCATGGACCGCTGGGACGAGCACGCGGCCGTGCACTCCGGCGACGGGCAGCTCGGGGCGTCGACGGGTGCCCGCACAGCGCCGAGCGGGCGCTCGGGCGAGGGCGACGACTCCGACGACTAGTCGGGCTCGAGTCTAGACACCGGGCGCGCGAACGGGGCTGTGGGTTCGCAACGAGACAGTCGGTTCGCAACGAGAACGAGACAGCGGGCTCGCGACGAGACGGTCAGCTCGCGACGAGTCAGCGGGCCTGCGACGAGTCAGCGGCCCTGCGATTAGTCGTCGTGCTTGCCGGAAGAACGCTTGCGCGTGAGGCGAGCGAGCGCCCCCTGCTTGCGCTCACCGTCGGCCTGGGGGATGGGCTCGAGTTCGAGCGGCACGACGACGGGCGGCGGGCCGAAGTTGGTGCGCGCGGCCTGCACGACCTGTCGGCCCATCATGTGGTTGCCGACGCCGCCGATCGCGGCGCCGATGCCGAACGGCAGGGCCTTGCCGACGAACGACGTGCCCTGGTTGACGGCGAAACGCTTGAGGAACGTGCGCTTGAGGCGGTCGGTGACGGGCCCCATGACCATCTGCGGCATGCTCGACGTGATCATCTCGCCCCAGTAGACCTTGCGGGCGGGGCCGTTGTGGAACGCCTGCCCGGTGAACTGCTGCAGCAGGTCGGTGCCTGCCTTGCCCAACATGAGGGTCATGACGAGGGCGCGGGCTCGCTCGGGGTCGCTCACGGCGATGCCGTGCACCTCGGCAACCGACTGCGCGAAGATGGCGGTCGACTCGAGGAAACCCGCTGTTTCGACGCCCGACAGCGCCAGGGTCACGCTCGTGCCGATGCCCGGGACGACGGCTGTCGCGCCCACGGCCGCGCCGCCCGATGTGACGGCTGTGAGGTAGCGGCGCTCGAGCACGCGGATGAGCTGCTCGGGGGTGGCGCTCGGGTAACGGCGGCGCAGCGACCGGATGTAGGCCACGATGAGGGGGCGCTGCACGGCGAGGACGCGATCGATGCTGCGCACCCAGGCGGGGTCGCGCGAGGGCTGGACCTGGTCGTTCGGGCCGCCAACGATCAGGGGCTGATCGGAAAAACGTTCGTTGCTCATGTGAACCTCCACGTCGGCTTTCAGCTTACGCTCCGACGCTGGGCGGGCCCCGGGTGTCGGTGCCGGTTGACGCCGGTCAGTGACTGTTGTAGTCGGCGTTGTAGCGGTCGAGAACCTCGGTGATGGGAGCATCCAAAACGAGTTTGCCCCGGTCGAGGTAGAGGCCGCGCGTGCAGAAGCGGCGCAGGTCTTTCTCGTTGTGCGACACGAAGAACAGCGTGCGGCCGCCCGCCAGCAACTCGTCGATGCGTCGGTAGCATTTCTCTTTGAACGACTTGTCGCCGACCGCGAGCACCTCGTCGACCAGGATGATGGGCTCTTCGAGCTGCGAGATCACGGCGAAGGCGATGCGCACCTTCATGCCGCTCGACAGGTGCTTGTAGGGCGTGTGGATGAAGTCACCGATCTCGGCGAACTCGATGATGTCGCTGAACCGGCGGTCGATCTCGGCCTTGGACATGCCGTGCAGCCCGGCCGTGAGATAGACGTTGTCGCGCACGGTCAGATCGTTGACGAACCCGCCCGTGATCTCGATGAGGGGCGCGACGCCGCCGTTGACCTTCACGGTGCCCTCATCGGGCAACACGACGCCGGCCACCAGTTTCAGCAGGGTGGACTTGCCCTGGCCGTTGCGGCCCACGACGCCGATGGCCTCGCCCGCCTGCACGGTGAACGAGACATCCCGGAGTGGCCAGAACTCGCCCGGGCGCACGCGTCGCTCGCTGCGGCCGAAGAGGTCCTTGAAGCTGCGGCGCCCGCCCCTATTGCGGCGGAATCGGATGCCGACACCCGTGACGGCGATTGCCTCGGCCATCAGATCTCCTTCAGGACGGAACGCTCGGAACGCTTGAAGACGAAGAGGCCGATGCCGAAAATGGCGAGCGACATGCCCGCGGCGATGGCGACGCCGATGAGGTCGAGCTGCTCGGGGAAGAACGCCGAGCGGTAGAGGCTGAAGATGCCGCTGAGCGGGTTGAACCACGCCAGCGTGTGCAGCTGCTCGGGCAGGTCGGTGACGCCATAGATGATGGGGGAGGCGTAGAACAGGAACCGCAGCGCCAGCTTGGTGGCCCGCTCGAGGTCGCGGAAGAACACGACGAGCGGCGCAATGATGAGCCCGACACCCATGGTGAGGATGGCCTGCAACACGATGGCCGCGGGGATCAGCAGAGCATTGATCGACAGGTGCGCGCCCGAGAAGATCGCGAAGGCGGCGACGACGGGGATGGATGCGAGGAACTCGATGCCCTTCGACAGCACCAGGCGGTTCACCCAGATCGTGCGGGGGATCGTGGTCGAGCGGATGAGCTTCGCCTCTTTGGTGAAGGCACGCGTGCACTCGCTGATGGTGGTGTTGAACCACGTCCACGGCAGCAGGGCCGTGAGGAGGAAGACGATGTAGGGGTCGCTGCCGACCGGCTTTTGGAAAACCTGCGTGAAGACGAACCAGTAGATGCCGGCCATGACCAGCGGGTCGAGGATCGACCAGAAGTAGCCGAGGAAGCTCGTCGAGTAGCGCACCTTCAGGTCACGCGACGCCAGCAGCCACAGCGCATGACGATATCGGCCCCACGAGGAGCGTGCGGGGCGCGCTGGTGCCAGAGAACTCACGCCTCAAACATATCCGCAAACGTATGCCGCGATGTGCGCGGTGCGCTGCGCGCCGCCACCAATGCCGAACGCGCCGCCCTCCGAAGAGGACGACGCGTTCGGGCCGACACGACCGGGGCTGGTCGAAAGCTGTGTCTCAGTGACCTGTGCGGTCAGGGAATCAGACGAAGAGGTTGGCGCGCTCGAGGTCCTCGGCGAAGTCGACCTCGACCGCGTACAGGTCGGAGATGTCGACCGGCTCGACCAGCATGGCGTCCTGCTCGATCGCGAGCTCGATGCCGCGCTCGAAGTAGTCCTGGTCGTCGACGCGAGCCAGCTGACGCTGCAGCTTGGCCTTGTCGTCGCGCGACACGTAGTTGATGCCGACGGCTTCGCCGAGACCGCCGACGACGGTCTTCGACAGCTCGCGGATGTAGCCTTCGGCGCTGGTCGTGTATTTGACCTCTTCGTCGGACACCTTGGCGGTGTTGACGGTGACGAACGACTGGTCGCGCTTGATCATGGCGGCCGCGCGGTCGAGGGCGGTCGGGTCGAACACGACATCGCCGTTCATCCACAACACGCCGCCGGGGGCCGAAGCCGCAAGAGCGCGCAGGAGGCTCTTGGATGTGTTCGTCTGGTCGTACTGCTCGTTGAAAACGTAGGACGCGTCGGGGAAAGCCTCGATGATGTGGTCGAGCTTGTAACCGACAACGATCGTCACTTTGGCGTCGTTGCCGAAAGCGTGACGGATGTTATCGAACTGCTGCTGCATGATCGAACGGCCGTCGCTCAGCTGCGTGAGCGGCTTGGGGAGCGAGCGGCCGAGACGGCTGCCCATTCCTGCGGCGAGAATGACTACTTGGGTGGTCACGGGTGAACTCCTCAACATCGTGGTTGAGCCGCGACCCGGAGGTACGACTCTGGCGAAAATACTCTTCGTCGGGGGAATCTGAGCGATGAATTTCTCGCTGTTCACCCGAAAGTCAGTGATACGACACCTCGTTATGCCAGGATCCACGATAGCGGTGCACCCTCTTGGGGGTCACGGGTCTTGACGAGTCGTGCTCATTTCGTTATGCGGCACTCGGGTTTCTCCCAGCCAGTCAGACGCTTCCGCCGACGTGCGTTACCTCGCCGTTGCCCCCCGTTCTTGGTAGGTTTGACCGGTGACTTCCGCCGAGCCAGACCCCACCGAAACCGTGCCCGACGAGCCGAACGACCCTCGCTCCGCTACTTCGACAGGTGTCGACGGGGTGTCCGGTGCCGGCGCCGGAGCGGCGCCCGCCGAGGGTGTCGACGCGGTGACGGATGGCGCGGCCACCCGTGATGCCCAGCCCGCAGGCCCAGCCGCAACGACCTCGAAGGCCGTTCCCGCGAAGAAGGCCCCCGCCCGCAAGACGCCCGCACGCGCTACGGGCACGACGAAGAAGGCGAGCTCGACGGGCTCGCGCTCGTCTGCCGCAGCCGCCGAGGCGCAGGACGACGGCGGATCGTCGCAGGCCTCGGAATCACCAGGACCGTCCGCGCCGGCGACGCCCGCCGTGAAGAAACCGGCGGCTCGGCGAACGACCACGAAGAAGACGACCGAGGCTGCGGCATCCGCTGATGCTGCACCCGTCGGTGAATCCGTCACTGAGTCCGATACTGAGGCTGAGTCCGACACTGAGGCCGAGTCGACCGCCGCGCAGAAGCCCGCTCGCAAACCTGCCGCGCGCACGACCACGCCGCGCACGACGACAACCCGCACGACGACCCCTCGAACGACGGCAGCTCGCACGACGACCCCTCGGTCGACGGCGGCGAAGACTGCGTCGACGAAGGGTGCTGCGACGAAGGCAACGGGCGCGAGCGCATCGGCGACCGAGGAGGCGGCCGTTCAGTCGGCCGCTGAGCCGACTAGTGAGCCGACCACCGAGCCGACGCAGACCTCGGAATCGCTCGCCGATCCCGCGGTGAAACAGCCGACGGTGGCCAAGCGGACGACGGCTCGCACCACGACGCCCAAGAAGACGGCCTCGAAGACGACGGCCAAGACGACCGCGGCCAAACCCACGACGGCGAAGGCCGCGGCAGCGAAACAGACCGCAGCGACGTCGGCACCGACGACGAGCGCCGGCGCCGACGAGTCGACGGCCGCACCGACCTCCACCGGTGCATCCTCGTCGCGATCGACCGTCAGCGCTGGCGATTCCGCTGAATCGAAGGCCCCCGCGGGTTCCTCGGCTGCCGACGTCGACGCCGACCCGAGCGATGAGCGTGCGCAGAAGCCCGTGCTGGCGGCATCCGATGCGGCGCCGACGGCGATTCTGTCGAGCCCGGCCCCCACACTTCCCTCGGCCCCGCCCGCGCCCCCGAAACCGCAGCTCTCGGCGAGCGAAGCGGCCGAACTGTTTGCGGCAGCGCCCGAGCCGGTCACCCCGCAGTACCGGCGGTCGAGCCCGCCTCCGGCACCCGTCGATACTGCTCGGGACGATACGTCTTCACACGATGTCACGCGGCCGGTTTGGCAGCAGCCGACCTCTTTGCTGCCGACGGTGGCTCCTGCCGATGACTCCGCTGTCGCGCCGGTGGGCTCCGAGCAGCACGATGCGCGCCCGTCGGCGAACGACGACCGCACCGAAGTCCTCCAGCTCCCGGATGCGTCGAGCTCGGGTTCCCGGGTAGGCGCCACGTCCCCGGGCCAGGCAGAAGAACCGGCTCGCCGTGTTGTGTTTTCGAAGAAGTGGCCGTTCATCGCACTGGCGGACGCCAGCGCAGATGAGGCCAAGGTAGACCAGGCCCACACGGCCGCTGCCGACGCGGGCGTCGCCGCACCGCGCACTGCGGCGGATACTCCGGCCGGAGCCGTTCAGCCCGAGGCCGCTTTCAGCGAGACCCCGGCCGGTGCTGCTCGAGCCGAAACCGCCCAGTCCGGCGTCGCTCAGTCCGAGACTGCTCAGCTCGGTGCAGACGCGTTGCCCGGCGCGACTACCGCGGACGAGCCGGAGATCGAACTCACCGACGAGGAGATTGCGGCGTTCGGCGCCGACCCCTCGTGGGTCGACACAGAATCGCCGCTCGTCGAAGAAAGCTCGGAGTTGGGCGCCGCCAACCGCGATGAGGACTCCACCGATGCCGTGGCAGCTCTCTTCGGCGCAACCGATGAGCCCGCGAACGCTGACTCGGAAGCGTCGCTCGTCGGTGCTCGCGAGACAGCCGTCACCGAGGACTCCGACGCCGCTGCAGCGCCTGCCGGCTCCGCCGTGGCCGAGGTCGATGAGGAGCAGGAAGCCGCCATCGACGCCATCGCCGTGGACGTGCCCGAGGCCCACGCCATGCCGCTCGGACTCATCGACTCGGCATCCGCACCGACCTCGATCGACGAGGAACGCCGCACGGCCGGCGCGCCGAGTTATGCCGCCGGTTCGGGCGTTCTCAGCGTCAGCGGACTCTCGAAGCGTTTCGGCGACACGGTCGCGGTCGACGGCATCGACCTCGAGGTATCGGCGGGCTCGTTCTACGGCATCGTCGGGCCGAACGGCGCCGGCAAGACCACGACCCTGTCGATGATCACGGGGCTGCTGCGCCCCGACTCAGGCAGCATCACGATCAACGGCATCGACGTGTGGAAGGAGCCCGACGCCGCCAAGCGCAGCATCGGTGTGCTGCCCGACCACCTACGTCTCTTCGACCGGCTCACCGGTTCGCAGCTGCTCTACTACTCGGGCGTCTTGCGCGGCATCGATGGCGCGACCGTGCGTTCCCGTGTCGATGACCTCGCCAAGGCTTTCGGGCTCGAAGACGCCCTGCACCGCCTCGTCACCGACTACTCGGCCGGCATGACCAAGAAGGTGGCGCTCGCCGCCGCCATGATCCACTCGCCGCGCATGCTCGTGCTCGACGAACCGTTCGAATCGGTCGACCCCGTGTCGGCTGCGAACGTCATCGAGATCCTGCAGAAGTACGTCGACCACGGCGGCACCGTCGTGCTCTCGAGTCACGGCATGGACCTCATCCAGCGCGTGTGCGACCACGTCGCCATCATCGTCAACGGCCAGGTGCTCGCCCAGGGCTCGGTCGACGAGGTGCGCGGTACGGGCACACTCGAAGAACGTTTCGTCGAACTCGCCGGTGGGCGCAAAGCCGCGGAGGGGATGGAATGGTTGCACAGCTTCTCCGACTAAGGCTCTCGATCTACGCCAACCTCGTGAAACGGGGCGGCACCCAGGTGATCTGGATGCTGGTGGGCGGCGGCCTCGGCGTCGCCGTCATCTGGCTCACGAGCTTCGGCCTCGTCGCGCTGCGGGTTGCGCCGACCGAGTTCGCGCGCGACATCCTCGTCATCGGCGGATCGTTCGTCGTGCTCGGCTTCACGCTCCTGCCCGTCGTCTTCGGCGTCGACGACGCCCTCGACCCGCGCAAGTTCGTGCTCTTCGGCGTGCCGAATCGCGTGCTCAGCCTGGGCCTCTATGCCGCGGCCCTCATCGGCGTCCCCTCGATCGTCATCGCGGTGCTCAGCTCGTTCACGGTCGTGACCTGGACACGCGACGGGTTCACCCTCGTCATGGCCATCCTGTCGGCGCTCATCGCGGTGCTCACGTGCGTGCTCGTCGCGCGCGTCATGACGTCGGTCGCCACACTGTTGCTCGCGTCCCGGCGCTCGCGTGAGTTCAGCGCCATCGTCGGGCTCGTGCTCATCGTCCTGGTCGCCCCGGCCGCCATCTTCCTCTCGAGCGTCGACTGGTCGTCGGGCGGCGGTCCCGTGCTGTCGAACGCGGCCGACGTCGTCAGCTGGACGCCGTTCGGTGCCGTGTGGGCAGTGCCCGGCGATATCGCGTTGGGTCAGGCATCCACCGGGTTCTTGAAGCTCGTCATCGCACTCGCCACGCTCGGCCTCCTCTGGCTCGCCTGGAGCGCGCTCGTGGCACGCATGCAGGTCACCGCCGACCGCCCGCCGGCCGTGCGCACCTACTCGGGCCTCGGCTGGTTCGACCTCATGCCCGCCCGCCCGGGAGCCGTCATCGCCGCACGCTCGATCACCTACTGGGGCCGCGACCCGCGCTACCTCGTGTCACTCCTCGTGGTGCCGATCCTGCCGTTCATCATGATCGTGCCGCTCATCGTCGCCGGCGTCCCGGCTGCGCCGCTCGCCCTTCTGCCGCTGCCGATCATGTCGGTGTTCCTCGGCTGGTCCCTGCACAACGACCTCGCGCACGACTCGTCGGCCATCTGGTTGCACGTCGCCTCCGGTGTGCGCGGGGTCGCCGACCGCCTGGGTCGCACCTTCCCCGTGCTGCTCGTCGGCGTGCCACTCATCATCGTCGGCTCGATGATCTCGATCGCCTTCTTCGGCGACTGGGATGCCCTGCCCTCCATGATCGGCGTCACGACGAGTCTGCTGCTCACGGGTGTCGGCATCTCGAGCTACGCATCCGCGCGCTTCCCCTACCCGGCCTCGGCCCCTGGGGACAGCCCGTTCCAGCAGCCGCAGTCGTCCGGAACGACGGGTGCCGTCGTTCAGTCCTTCTCGTTCCTCGGCTCGGTTCTGCTCACGGCGCCGGCGCTCTACTTCGCGGCCCGCGGCCTTTTCGAGGGTGGCGACTGGCCGCTCTACGCTCTCCTCGCCGGCGTCGGCATGGGCATCATCGTGTTTGCCATCGGAGTCCTGGCCGGCGGGCGCGCCTTCAACAAGCGCGGCCCCGAGATCATGGCGTTCGCGACCAGCATCTGAGGCCGGGCGGCCGGTCCAGCGCATTCGATCAGCGCGGAGTAAAATGAGGAACATGAACGCACGCATGAGCACCCTCGACCCCCAAGCCATCCCCGACGGCGGCGGAACGGCCACGCTCGATCGTGAACTCGAAGAGCTGCTGCGCAACGAAAGCCTCGACCCGGGCGATCACGAGCGTTTCTCGCACTACGTGCCGAAAGACAAGATCATGCAGTCGGCCCTCACGGGCAAGCCCGTGCGCGCGCTGTGCGGCAAGAAGTGGACGCCGGGGCGCGACCCCGAGAAGTTCCCCGTCTGCCCCACGTGCAAAGAGATCTACGAAAAGATGAAGAAGGACTGACCGAGCGAACGCGCCCGCTACTCGAGGATCGTCTCGAGCACGGGCTCGCCGCGGCTGAGGCGCAGGGCTCCGAGCGGAAGCTCAGCCACAGCCGCTTTGCGGTGTGCCCGTGCAGCGCGCGTGCCGTCGACGCCGAGGTAACGGTCGTCGGCCACCCCGTCGGTGACGAGCGGGACGATGAGCCCGCGCTCCGAGGCATCCCGCGTCTCGAAGGCACGTTCGCGCGGCTCTGAGCCCAGAACGCGCACGACCTCGGCAGATGCCTTGCCCGCGGCATCTAGTCGGCGAACGGCGCTCTTGCGGCCACCGCGCGACACCTTTCCCGCCGAGGCCTTGGCCACAGGAGTCCAGTCCTCGGAATCGTCGTCGCGCCGGGCCACCAGCTTGTAGACCATGCTGGCGGCGGGCGACCCCGAGCCGGTGACGAGCGAGGTTCCCACGCCGAACGAGTCGACGGGCGACGGCGACAGCGCGGCGATCGTGAACTCGTCGAGATCGTTGGTCACCGTGATCTTGGTGTTGCGGGCGCCCAAGGCGTCGAGCTGCTGCCGCACCTCGGACACGAGCACGGGCAGGTCGCCCGAATCGAGACGAACGGCCCCGAGCTCGGTGCCGGCCACGCGCACGGCGGCCTCGACACCCTTCTGCACGTCATACGTGTCCACGAGAAGCGTGGTGGACGGCCCGAGGGCGTCGACCTGCGCCTGGAAGGCTTCCTCCTCGCTGTCGTGCAGCAGCGTGAACGCGTGCGCGGCCGTTCCCATCGTCGGGACGCCCCAGCGCAGGCCGGCCTCGAGGTTGCTCGTCGCCCCGAACCCGGCGATATAAGCGGCTCGGGATGCCGCGATCGCCGCCTCCTCGTTGGCGCGCCGCGACCCCATCTCGGCGAGCGGACGCCCGGCAGCGGCCGTCACCATGCGCGTGGCCGCGTTCGCGACGGCGCTGTCGAAGTTCAGCACGCTGAGCGCCAACGTCTCGAGCAGCACGCCCTCGGCGAAGGATGCCTCGACCGTGAGCAGCGGCGAATTCGGGAAGTAGACCTCGCCCTCGCGGTATCCGTCGATCGACCCCGAAAAGCGGTAGTCGGCGAGCCAGTCGAGCGTGCGCTCGGATACGACGCGCTCGGCACGCAACCACTCGAGCTCGCGGTCGCCGAAACGCAGATCGGCGATGAGGCTCAGCAGGCGGCCCGTTCCCGCCACGATGCCGTAACGCCGGGCACCCGGCAGACGCCGGGCGAAGACCTCGAAGAGGCAGCGTCGGTGCGCCGTGCCGTCTTGCAGCGCGGCGTCGATCATGGTCAGTTCGTAGCGGTCGGTGTGCAGTGCCGTCGATGTGCTCACGGTTCTAGCCTAAACCGACGGGTAGGCTGGGGGATCGTGAGCGACGCACCTATCGGCATCTTCGATTCGGGAGTCGGCGGGTTGACCGTCGCCCGGGCCATTCAAGACCAGTTGCCGAACGAAGAGATCCTCTACATCGGCGACACGGCGCGTTCGCCTTACGGCCCCAAGCCCATCGCCGACGTGCGGCGCTACTCGCTCGAGGTGCTCGACGATCTGGTGGCGCAGGGCGTGAAGATGCTCGTCATCGCCTGCAACACGGCGTCGGCCGCGGTTCTGCGCGACGCCCGCGAGCGATACGACGTGCCCGTGGTCGAGGTCATCCAGCCCGCCGTGCGCACGGCCGTGAGCGTCACCCGCAACCGCCGTATCGGCGTGATCGGCACCGAGGGCACCATCAACTCGCGCGCCTATGAGGATGCCTTCGCCGCCGCCCCCGACCTCACGCTCTTCACGCAGGCATGCCCCCGTTTCGTCGAGTTCGTCGAATCCGGCGTGACCTCGGGTAGTGAGGTCCTGGGCGTCGCCGAGCAGTACCTCGAGCCGCTCCGCCACGCCGGCATCGACACCCTGGTGCTCGGATGCACGCACTACCCGTTCTTGAAGGGCGCTATCAGCTATGTGATGGGCCCGAGTGTCACGCTCGTCTCGAGCGACACCGAGACGGCCAACGACGTCTACCGGCAGCTCGTGTCGCGCGGGCTCGAGCGCCGCGCCCCCGCCGCTCCCGAGCACCACTACGAGGCCACCGGCCAGAGCGAGGACGAGTTCCTGCGGCTCGCGCATCGCCTCATCGGCCGCGAGATCCAGCGCGTCGACCTCGTGCAGACGGGCGTCATCGACGTGCGCGGACTGGCCGCCGCCGCCGCATCCACAGCGTCTTCAGCGCCCGCCGCGCCCGCCGCGCCCGCAGTTTCCGCCGCACCGGCCGAGAACGCCGCGCCCACCGCATCCACACCCCCTGTTTCGACCCGCACAACCCCCGAGGAGACCCCGTGACCGAGAAGACCCGTGCCGACGGACGCTCAGCCGACGAGCTGCGCACCGTGACCATCGAACGCGGCTGGAGCGACCAGGCCGAGGGTTCGGCGCTCGTGTCCTTCGGCAAGACCAAGGTGCTGTGCACGGCGTCCTTCACGAACGGCGTTCCCCGCTGGCTGGCCGGCAAGGGCAAGGGCTGGGTCACGGCCGAGTACTCGATGCTGCCGCGCTCGACGAACAGCCGCATGGACCGCGAATCGGTCAAGGGCAAGATCGGCGGACGCACGCACGAGATCTCGCGCCTCATCGGCCGCAGCCTGCGCGCCGTCATCGACATGAAATCCCTCGGCGAGAACACCATCGTCATCGACTGCGATGTGCTGCAGGCCGACGGCGGAACCCGCACGG
>Ga0308164_10003403_pt1 | contig 14402 bp, 10 predicted proteins | sample PhyTR2_FD_201031 | JGI IMG/M metagenome (GOLD analysis project Ga0308164, IMG submission 201031) | Phyllosphere microbial communities from UC Gill Tract Community Farm, Albany, California, United States - DLSLT.R2 | ecosystem: Host-associated > Plants > Phyllosphere > Unclassified | place: USA... | reverse complement strand
AGCTGGAGCCGCTCGCGCTCGGGCGCGCCAAATACCATGGCGCCCAGGCGGCCGTTGCCGAGGGGCAGGGCCTCGTTCCAGTTGGCGGCGGGCCGGTCGTACCACAGCCGCAGGGGCGTCGGCGCGGTTTTTTTGGCGTGGGCGGCCCCGGTGCTCGCCCAGCAAACCAGCAGGAGGAGCGCTTGGGCCAGGCAATAGCGCAGGCGGAAGGCGGGCGGCAGCATATCTCTAAAAACGAAAGATTTAGGGCTGCACCACAAAGCCGCCGCGGGCGGGCAGCGTCACGCTGAGGCTAGCGCCACCCACCGCCCGCGTGCTGAAGCTGCGGTTGGTAGCGCCATCGGTGATGAGCGTGCCGCTAGCCAGGCCCAGCTTGCTGAGGTCGAGCTGAATGGTTTTGGGCGCGTCGGTGGCGTTGATGCCGCCCAGGTACCACTTGCCATCGGGCGCCTGGCGGGCCAGCACGGCGTACTCGCCGGGGAAGCCGTCGAGCATCTTCACGTCGGCCCAGCGCGGGGGTAATTGCTTCACGAAATTCTGCACGTAGGCCGGCTGGGCGGCCATGCCCTCGGGCACCTCGGCGTAGTGCTGAATGCCCGACTGAAACAGCACCGACAGCGCCAGCTCAAAGGCGTTGGAGGTGCGGCGCTGCTTGCCGTTGATTTCGGAAAACGCCATGGGCGTAAAGTCCATCGGCCCCACGGCATTGCGGGTGAAGGGCAGCGTGGCGCAGTGCGTGGCTTCCTGGTCGGTATTTCGTTGGTCGAACGTCAGAAACTCGAAGCCCTTCACAGCCTCCATCGTCATCAGGTTGGGGTAGGTGCGATTCCAGCCCCTAGGGAGGGTAGCGCCATGAAAATTGACCAGCAGGCCGGCCTGCGCGGCGTCGGTGAGCAGGTCCTGGTAGTAGTTCATAAACGACTGCCCGTCGCCGCCGAAGAAGTCGATTTTTATGCCCGCCACGCCCATTTGCTTGAGGCGGGCGAACTCCTTGCGCCGGCTTTCCGCCTCAAAAAGCACCTTAGTTGGCGTCTGCGGCGCCTCATTCCAGCTGCCGTTCGAGTTGTACCACACCAGCAACCCCACATTTTTGGAGCGGGCGTACTGCGCCAGCTCGGCCGTTTTCTCGTAGCCGATTTGGGTGTCCCACAGCGCATCGACCAGGCAGTAGCGCCAGCCCATCGTGGCCGAGTAGTCGATGAAGCGACGCTGCACGTCGTAGGTCGTGTTTTTATCGCCCAGCAGCACCCACGACCACGACGACTTGCCGGGCGCGTCGGTGAGCACGGGCGTTTTGGCGGGCGCGCTCAGGTCGGTGGTCAGCGTCGATTCGACAATGGGGGCTAGCGAGCTGCCCACCACGATAACGCGCCAGGGCGAGCGCCAGGGCAAGCGGCTTTCGGGCAGCAAGGCAGCCTCGGGCGTGGTTTTTTCCGGGGCTTGCGGAAAGGCCACGCTGTAGTCGGCATCGGGTGCGGTGTGGGCCAGGTGGGTGCCGCAGTAGCTGCGGCCCATGCCCGCCTCGGTGAGCAGCACCCAGCGCCCGCCCGCCTCAAACAACGCCGGAAACGACCAGCCCTGCCCCAGCGTAGAGGGCGTGCCCGCCGCAATGCCGCGCTGGTAGTACTCCTCATATGAGGGCTGCGTATTGGCAAAGCCAGTCTGGGCTTTGGCGTGCGGATGCAGCCAGCCCTTGGCCCCGGTGGGTAGGTGGAAGCTGGTTTTTTCGGCCGTAATGCGCTGGATATCGGCGCTCTTGCCTTCAATTAAGTACTGGAACGCTACCCCATCGTTCGATACTTGAAACACGACGCTCAGCGTGGGCGCCCCCGCCCGGCCCGCAAAGTGCACCACCCGGCGGTTGGCCCGGTAGCGGCAGTTGGCGCGCTTGTCGGTGGCTAGCTGGTAGTCGTCGGCCACGGCCGTTACCTTGTCGGCGCTGGCCAGCTTCAGGCCCTGCGTGAGGTCGGCGCCAGCCAGTTGCAGGCCCAGCCACGAGGGGCGCAGCAGCTCGGCGGCGCGGTAGCGCACGGTGTAAGTAGGCTGGCCCTGGGGCGTAACGCTCACGCGCACCTGCACGGCCCCGTCGGGGCTGCTGACGAGGACGGGCTCCGCCGCCTGAGCGGTGGCGGCGAGCATAAACGCCCCAAAAAAGAAAGACAAACGCATAAGCAAGTAGTGGGTGGGAAGGCGGGAGCGCGGCGCTACCCCCGCGCCCGTTGCCGAGTCATAGTCAGTAAAAAGGCCTCGGCCAGGCCGCCAACCAGCCAAGGGGCTAGCGGTGGCCGATGAGCGCTAGCCCCCTGGTATTATTTCTGGTAAACTGGGTCGTTGCCTTCGTATTTCAGGTACTTAAAGGACGCCGTGTTGGTAGTGGGCTGGCCCGACGAAGTGGCGTACATCCCGAACAAACAGCCGATGAAGCCGCCCGCTACCTGGGTGCTCACAAACTTGCCATCGACCTTGTCCTTGAGCACATTCCACGCCTTGCCGTTTTCCGAAAAGCTAAAGCTGTAGGTGTCACCCTGGGCCTGAATGCGCAGCTGCACGCTCGCCGTGGCCGACTTGAGGGGCGCCTGCGCCAGCAACTCCGGCTGCTTCACATCGGTCGTGCTCTTGTAGAGTTGCAGCAGCGGCTTGCCATTCTCCACCGACTTGCAGAGGTAGTAGAAGTGCTTTTCGTCTTGGAAGATGGCTAGCCCCGCTTTTTCGTTGGCTGCTTTGGGCACGAAACTCAGCTCCGTTTCGGTGGTGCAGTACATGTGCTGCTGGCGCTTGCCGATAAAGGCCGGGTTGCCGGTTTCGGCCGCCGTTTCGGGCTTGAGCTTCAGGGTGAGGCCCTTGGCCTTGCCCAGCGAAAAACTGCTGCTATCGACCGTGCGCAAAAACAGCAGTGCCGGGTCGAGTTGCTTTTCGAAGGTGAGGGTGTAGCCAAAATTGCCGTTTTGGGGCCGGGCGCCGGGCTGCTTCACCTCTGGGAAATTAGCCCGGTAGCGGTACTGCACGCCGTTGGGGCCGGGGTTCATCACGGGCCACTCGTCCTTCCAGTCTACGGGCACGATAAACGTCTCGCGGCCAGTGTTGTAGTAGTTGCCTTCGTAGGGCCGCACGGCCAAGAAGATGGCGTAGGTCTTGCCATCGGGCCCCTCCACAAACTGCGCGTGCCCGGCCGAGGTGATGGGGTTGGGGCGGTCGCGGGGCAGCTCGCGCTGCGAAAGGATGGGGTTCTTCTCGTAGGGCACAAATGGCCCTAGCGGCGCCTTGCTGCGGAAAACAACCTCCGTGTGGTTGACCGAAGTGCCGCCCTCGGCCGCGTAGAGGTAGTACCAATCGTTGCGCTTCATGAGGTGCGGGCCCTCAATCCAAACCGGCTTCTTGCTTAGGTCCACGCCGCCGTTGACCACGATTTTGGCCTCGCCCACGGTTTGCAGCGTCTGCGGGTTCAGCTCGATAATCTTGATGGAGCGGTGGCCGTCGTAGAGCGGCTTGTTGTCGGGCGGGTCGCTGTTGTAGATGACGTACGCTTTGTCGCCCTCAAAATACAGCGAGGGGTCGATGCCGCGCACCTCGGGCAGGAAGGTGGGGTCGCTCCAAGGCCCGGCCGGGTTTTTGGCCGTCACCACAAAGTTGCCCTTGTGGTCAATCAGCGTGCAGGTTACGTAGTACGTACCGTTGTGGTACTCAATGGCGGGCGCAAACAAGCCGCGCGTCATGCGGTCGCCCAAGAAGTTCATCTGCGAGGGCCGGCTGATAACGTTGCCCACCTGCTTCCAGTTTTTGAGGTCGCGGCTGTGCATCACCGGGATGCCCGGGAAGTACGAAAACGTGGAATTTACCAGGTAATAATCCGGCCCGACCTTCACAATGCTAGGGTCAGGGTAGAAGCCCGTCAGGATGGGATTGACCAACTCAATCGATTGTGCAAATGCGGCTGCGTGCGACAGCCAGCCGGCAGTAGCCGCCAGGAGCAAGGTTTTTACGTTCATTTTCTGAATGCTAGCGGGGATGAATAGTCCAGGCTCCCGCCACTTATAGCCTGGGGCTGGGTAGTAATTCTGGCCGCCTGCCAGAGCTGCCGGAAGCCCGTGTCGTGCTAAACATACAGTATCGGCCCCAGCGCAACAGTTTCGATAGGTAGCGCCCCGCGCTGGCTAGGGTCGCAAAACCGCCCCAGCGCGGGGCCCTGGCCAGTGCCCGCCGCCCGGCCCTTACCGGAACAGCAGGGGCGCAAACGTGTACAAATCGTGGCGCCACACCGGCCAGGTGTGCCCGCCAGGGTATTCGCTGTAAGTGTACTTGAGGCCGAGCGCGTCAAATTTGGCGCGCATCACTTTGTTGTTGGCGTAGGCAATGTCTTCCGGCCCGCCCATCGATAGCCACAACTGTTTCAGGTTCTGGTTGATAGTGCTGGCGTTGGTTTGCATAAATGCGTACTGCGGGTCGGAGAGCTTGGCGTTGTTGGCAAAAAAGCCCGAGCTGAACACCCCCAGGTAGCCAAACATGTCGGTGTTACGCACGCCCGCATACAGCGTTTGCAGCCCCCCTAGCGACAAGCCCGCCAGGGCCCGGTTGCCAGCCCCGGGCGCCACCCGAAAGTTGCTTTCCACGAACGGAATTACGGTTTGCTTCAGCTCTTTTTCAAACGCTTGCAGCGTGGTTTCCGAAAAGCCGGCTAGCCCGCCGGGGCCGCCCATATTGCCGTCGAGCATCACGATGAGCATGGGTTTGGCTTTTTTGTCGGCCAGCAGGTTGTCCAGTATCAAGTCGGTTTTGCCTTGCTTGGCCCAGCCGGTTTCGTCTTCGCCGCCGCCGTGCAGTAGGTACAGCACCGGGTACTTTTGGGCGGGGCTAGCCTCGTAGCCGGGCGGCGCGTAGATGTAGGCCTGCCGCCACGAATTGGTGACGGCCGAAAAGTAGCGCCGCACCCGCACGTCGCCGTGGGGCACATCCCGTAGGGCATAAAACCCGCTGCTGCGGCTCGGAATTTCGATGCCGCTGGCCATGCGGCCCATGCCATAAAAGGTGTCGCTGGCGGGGTCAGCCACGGCTAGGCCATCGAGCAGCAAGGAGTAGTAGTGCAGGCCCTGGCTGAGGGTATCGGTGGTGGCGGTCCAGACGCCGCTGGTGTCTTTCACCAGGTCGTATTTCCGGCCCAGGTCTACCTGCACCTGCTTGGCGGCGGGGGCTTTGAGGCGAAAAACCACCCGGTTGTCGGGCAAAATCTGGGGGTATTTGGCGTTGCGCACGTTGGTGGCGGCCGGCGTGCCCAGCACGGTATAGGTGGGCAGCGCGGCCTTGTCAACCGGTTTAAACAGGAACTGAGAGAACATATACAACCCGTTTTTCCAGACCTTGAAGTCGTGGCCGCCCGCCTCCAGGTAGTAGATGTGCGGCACATTGTGCTGGTACAAGTACTCGTGCGTGCGCTGGCTGATGGGTAGCAGGCCATCGGCGTCGCCGCACGAAATCCAGAGCAGCTTCAGCAGCTGGCGGGCCCTAGCGGGGTCGGGCACCAGCTCTTCGGGCTTTTTGGTGTTGGGCGCCGAAGAAAACCCGCCCACCCAGGCAAACTTATCGAGGTTGCCGAGGCCAAAATCCAGCGACTGGCCGCCGCCCATCGACAGCCCGGCAATGGCCCGGTTCTCGCGGGTAGTCAGGGGTTTGTACTTCTTTTCGATAAAGGGAATAAGGTCGCGCAGCAGGTCCTGCTCGAAGTTGGCGAAGGCCGCCACCTTGTCGGGGCCGTAGATATTGCCGATGGCCCGGTCGTCCTTCATGGCCCGGCCGTTGGGCATCACCACCAGCATCGGCTTCAGCTTGCCCTCGGCGTAGAGGTTGTCGAGAATAACCTGCGGCCGGCCGCCCCGCAGCCACTCCTTTTCGTCGCCCCCAATGCCGTGCAGCAGGTACAGCACGGGGTATTTCTTCTTCGGCGAGAAGCCCGGCGGTGTGTAAACCAGCGCCTTGCGCACCGTGCCCACGGTGCTGGATGGGTAGCTGATGCTATCGAGCCGGCCGGCCGCAATGCCCGCCCGGGGCTGGTCGAACCCCGCGGGGGCCTCGCGTACGGAGGGCTGGGCTAGCCCCGGGCGGGTGGCCAGCAGCACCAGGCTCACCAGCAGGAAGAAAGAGTTTTTCATAGATTGAACGCGCGTAGTACTCCCCGCAAAGGTGCTACCCTGTACCCATTGGGTCACCTATCGGGAGCCAACCGATTTTCCCGCGTTGGCAGGGCCAGCGTGCTGGTAGCAAGGCGGCAGCCCGCCAGCGCCGCCAGCCACTTGCTGCTTACCCTAGCCAGAAGTACGGCGGGCAAGCCAGTTATTTGGGCGCTGGCTAGCCCGTTCTACCACCCTGCGGCTAGCCCCTCAACCCTGCTATGCACCCGCTCCACGCCTACCTCCACCGCTTTGTGCCCCAGCTTACCGAGGCCGATTGGCAGCCCCTAGCCGCGGCGCTGCGCGTGCGCCACCTCGCGCGCGGCGAGCATTTTGTGCAGGCCGGCGAGCACCGGCCCGAGCTGGCGCTGCTGCTCACGGGCAGCTGCCGCCTCTACTACCCGCGTCCCGACGGGGAGGAGCTCACGACGTACTTCTTCTTCGAAAACCACTTGCTGGCCGACTACGCCGGCTGCCTCACCGGGCAGCCTAGCCAGCTCAGTATTCAGGCCCTGGAGGCGACCGAGCTCGTGGTGTTCGACTATGCCGTGCTGCGCCGGCTCTACGACGAGCGGCCGGTGTACGAGCGCTTTGGGCGGGTGCTGGCCGAGTACCACCTGCTGGGCACCGATGCGCGCCTGGTCGAGCACCTGCTGCTCTCGCCCGAGGCGCGCTACCGGGCGCTGCTAGCCAGCGGCAAAACCAAGATACTGACGCGCGTGCCGCAGCACCTGGTGGCCAATTACCTGGGCGTCACGCCGGTGTCGCTGAGCCGCATTCGGGCGCGGGTGGCGCGCGGGCACTGAGGAGCGGGCAAAAGGTTGGCCGCGCGGCGGGCATTTATTAACTTTTGTTATCGTCGGCCGGGGGCCGGGAGCCGGAATTTTGAGTATTCTTTCACCCCTCCTCCGACCCCCCATGAAATCGCTGCTCAACCTCGAAGAACTAGCCCAAGTGCTGTTGGCCATACTCGTGTTTTCGCACCTGCCCTACGCCTGGTGGGTGCTGCCCGCCACCTTCTTGCTGCCCGACCTGAGCATGGTCGGCTACCTGGCCGGCCCGCGCGTGGGCGCCTGGTGCTACAATGTGGCCCACCACAAGGGGCTAGCCCTGGCGGCGGGCGTACTTGGCTGGTGGCTGGCGCAGCCCGTGCTGCTGCTGGCCGGCACGATACTGCTGTTTCACAGCGCGTTCGACCGGCTGCTGGGCTATGGCCTGAAGCACGCCACGGGCTTTGGCGATACCCACCTGGGGCGCGTGGGCACTAAGTAGGAGAGGGCACCCTAGCGGGGCGCTTTACTGCCAATGCCGCCGGCGGGGCCTAGCTTTCGGCTTTTATTGCGGCTACCGGCAGCCGTGCGCCCCCCAAGCTATGCTGACGCCTGAGAGTACCATTCTGCTAATTGACGACGAAGAAATGCTGCGCCTGGCCGTGGCCCGCACCCTGGAGCTCGAAGGCTACCGCGTACTGCAAGCCCCCACCGCCTACGCAGGGCTAGCCCTGCTCGCCGACCACGTTGCCGACATCAGCGTCGTACTCTCCGATGTGAAGCTACCAGATGGGCGCGGCCTCGACCTGCTGCCCCGCTATCGCGCCTTGGCCCCGCTGGCCGAAGTCGTGTTGATGACCGCCTACGGCACCATCGCCGACGGCGTGCGCGCCATGAAAGAAGGCGCGTTTGATTACCTTGCCAAGGGCGATGCCGACGAGCGCTTGGTGGTGGTAGTGGACCGCGCGGCCGAAAAAGCCCGCTTGCGCCGCCGCGTGGCCGACCTCGAAAAGAAGGTGGGCGGCCAGTATAGCTTCGCCGAAATGATAGGCCACTCGCCGGCCCTGGAGCAGGTGAAGCGCACCGCCCAGCAGGTGGCCCTCACCGAGGCCACCGTGCTACTCGAAGGCCCCACCGGCGCGGGCAAGGAGTTGTTTGCCCAGGCCATTCACTACGCCAGCCCGCGCCAGCAAAAGCCCTTCGTGGCCGTCAATTGCAGTGCTTTCCCCAAAGATTTGTTGGAAAGCGAGCTTTTTGGCTATAAGAAAGGGGCGTTTACGGGGGCCAATATCGATAAGAAAGGCTTGTTTGAAGAAGCCAACGGCGGCACCATTTTCCTGGATGAAATCGGCGAGCTGGCCCCCGAGGCGCAGGCCAAGCTGCTGCGCGCTCTCGAAAGCCGCGAATTTACCAAGCTTGGCGACTCGAAGCCCACCCGCGTGAACGTGCGCGTGGTGGCCGCCACCAACCGCAACCTTAAACAGGAGGCCGACGCGGGCCATTTTCGGCTCGATTTGTACTACCGCCTCTCGGTGGTGGTGCTCAATATTCCGCCCCTGCGCGAGCGCCTCGGCGACGTACCGGTGCTGGCCGAGTACTTTGCCCAATACTTTGCCACCCAACTGCGGCAGCGCCCGCTGCTCATCGGCCCCGAGGCCCTAAAAGCCCTCGAAACCTACGCCTGGCCCGGCAACGTGCGCGAGCTGCGCAACGTGCTCGAGCGCGCCTCCATCCTCACACCGCCCGGCCACCCCCTAGCCGCCGCCGACCTGCCCCTCGAAATCCAGCTGGCCGCGCTGGAAGCCCAAATCGGCCCGCCCGCCGCCACGCTGCCCGAGACCCAGGCCGACCCCGCCGACAACGACCCGCGCCTGCTGCGCAACGCGGAGAAACACCACATCCAGCGGATGTTGCAGGAGTACGGCGGTAATAAGGCGGCCACTGCTAGGGTGCTCGGCATCGCCCACACCACGCTGTACCGGAAGATTCAGGAGTACGGGCTGTGAGGTAAGGTAGCAGGCATACAAACGTTTGTCATGTAGCGCGAGTCAGCAAATCGCCGTTGCGCTGGCAGTGCGCGAACCACAGTTCGTACGCCGCTACCGATAGCCGCTCGGCCATGAACGCCCGCATCGAGTAGCCGCGCAGTTCAAGGCACCAGCGCAGAAAATCGGGCTCGGCCTGGCTAGTAATGAAGCCGCGCTTCAGTACGTCGGCCCGGCGGGCGGCGGGCAGCGAATCCAGCCAGTCGAGGAAGTCGGTGGCGGTGAGGGGAAAGTCGCTGGTTTGGGCGTAGTAGGCCTGGGCGGCGGTCGTGATTTCGGCGAGTAAGTCGGACATAGGAGCTAGCCCGCCACTGGCGGCCGGGCCACGCCACCGCTTGCCAACTTGAGGCCAGCGCCCCAAAAGGCCTCTATTCGCCCGCAAAACCGCTTTTTGCCGCGGCGGCCGGCTAGCAGAATGCACGCGGCCCTAGCGTTTTGCTAGGGCTGTGTGCATTTCACACCACTGCCTACCAGCCAGTCATTTTTAATAAGATATTACTAATCAGCTTATTGATTACGAACTAATTCATGGCACGCGCCCTGGCACTGGCCTTGACTAAGGAGCACTACCGCCCGCTACTGGACGCCGATTAGTACCTCCTACTCCATGACTGCCCACGAAACGGCCGACCTGCTTACCCTGGAATTTCCGGAGCTGTCGGCCGAGCTGCACGCCCCCGCCATGCTGCACAGCGTGTACCGCCAGCTCGATTGCTTTGCCGCTTTCACCCGCCGGGCCCTGCGCGAAGACCACCTAGCCGTGCTGCGCCACTGCTTCGCCGTGGTCGATAGCCTCTTGCGTCACGCCGACCAGTACCTCACCCGAGCCATCGAAAACGTGTACCTGCACGGCCTGCACCTAGACGGCAGCACCGCCCACCTGCACCTGGCTCACCAGCTCATGCCCCAGGGCCTCTACCAGGCCTACTGCCACCCCCATACCAACATGCTACCCTAGCGGCACACAGGGCTAGCATTTCGCACAAGGCCCTAGCGAAACGCTAGCCCCTAGTTCGACTCACTTCTGGTTACTCGGCTCAGAAATAAATTTTATTCGGCTGACTTACAATATTCTATGCAAGACATCCGGCTATTACCCCCACTTCGGGCCGTGGCTTGCCACCCTTGTCACCGCCGCTGCTGCTAGCGGCTCCGCTACTCTTTCCAATCAATGACACCTCCGCTGATGATTCCGCTGCTCACCGCCACGGGCCTGGCAGCCTTCTGGCTTTTTTACAAGTCGGTCGATTTTTTTGATAACATCTAACTGCCTCGCGCCATGATGCTTGCCCTCTTTGCCCTTTCGCTGGCCGTGTTCGGCTACCTCGTGTATGTGCTGCTGAAGCCCGAGCGCTTCTAGCCCTTTTTTCTTCGATTTTTTGTCATGACTACTGGTTTACTAGGCATTATCGCCACCTACGGGCTCACGCTGCTGCTGGCCCTGCCGCTGGGCCGGTTTTTGGCCAATGTGTTTCAGGGCAACAAGAATGCCCTCGACTTTATGGCCCCGCTCGAGCGCGGCCTCTTCCGCCTGGCCGGCCTCGATGAGAAGCGCGAAATGACCTGGCAGCAGCACCTAGTGGCGCTGCTCACCATCAATTTGGTGTGGTTCCTCTTCGCGATGGTCATCCTTTGCACCCAGGGCAGCCTGCCGCTCAACCCCGACGCCAACCCAAGCATGTCGCCCGACCTGGCCTTTAACACGGCCATCTCCTTCCTCGTCAACTGCAACCTGCAGCACTACTCCGGCGAATCGGGCCTGAGCTACTTGTCTCAGATAGTGGTGATTACGTTCTTGCAGTTCGTAACTGCCGCCGTCGGCATCGCCGCCGCCGTAGTCGTCATCAACGCCCTGCAAACCCGCACCACCGACAAGCTCGGCAACTTCTACAACTACTTCGTTAAAAGCATTACGCGCCTGCTGCTGCCCATTGCGCTGGTCGTGGCCATCATTTTGGCCTTCAACGGCGCGCCCATGACGATGCACGGCAAGCAGTCGCTCATCACGGTTCAAGGCGATACTACGGCCGTATCGCGCGGCCCGGTGGCCGCCATGGTGGCCATCAAGGAGTTGGGCACCAATGGTGGCGGCTTCTTCGGCGCCAACTCGGCCCACCCGCTCGAAAACCCCAATTTCGTTACCAACATGACGGAAAACGTGGCTCTGGTGCTCATTCCGCTGGCCATGATTTTCGCGCTGGGCTTCTACCTTAAACGCAACAAGCTGGCTTACATGATATTCGGTGTGATGACCGTGGGCTTCCTGGCCCTGTTGGCCCCCACCGTGTACTATGAGATGCACGGCAACCCGGCCATCACCCACATGGGCGTCAACCAGGCCCTGGGCGCGATGGAGGGCAAGGAAATCCGCTTCGGCGCGGCCGCCTCGGCCTACTGGAGCATCACCAACACCATCATCAGCTGCGGCTCGGTCAACTCGATGCACGACTCGTTTATGCCCCTTTCCGGCCTGTGCCAGATGCTGGGCATGATGACCAACGCCTTCTACGGCGGCTGCGGCGTGGGTATTCTCAATTTCTTTGCCTATCTCATTATCGCCGTGTTCATTGCGGGCCTCATGGTAGGCCGCACGCCCGAGTTTTTGGGTAAGAAAATCGAGGCCCGCGAGATGAAAATCGCCGTCATTGTGACGCTCTTGCACCCGCTGCTCATCCTGGCCGGCACCGCCATGACGGCCCACCTCTACGCCGGCAACCCCACCGAATACGCCGGCTGGCTGGCCAACCCCGGCTACCACGGCTTCTCGGAGATGCTCTACGAGTTCACGTCCTCCTCGGCCAACAACGGCTCGGGCTTCGAGGGCCTCGGCGACAACACGCCCTGGTGGAACATCTCGACCGGCGTGGTGCTGATACTCTCGCGCTTCCTGCCCATCATCGGCCCGGTGGCCATCGCCGGCCTGCTGGCCCGCAAAAAAGTGGTGCCCGAAAGCGCCGGCACCCTGCCCGCCGACACCGCCACCTTCGGCGTGATGGTACTGGCCGTCATCGTCATTATCGCCGCGCTGGCCTTCTTCCCGGCCCTGGCGCTGGGTCCGCTGGCCGAGCATTTCTCGCTGTACGCAAAGTAGTTATCACTGGCGCGAGTTTAGGCGAAGCCGTAACTCGTGCCAACCATGACGTGGAGTTTTCAACTCCACTGCCGCGCCAGCGGCAAGACGGGGCCGCACCGTCCGAACGGCCAATTACGCGAGCTTGCCGCTAGCGCGGCAGTGGAGGCACAGCCTCCACGTCATTCTCGGCACGAGTTACGGCTTCGCCTAAACTCGCGCCAGTACCCTTTCTTCAAAATGGCAACCCAATCCCAATCCTTATTTCAACCCGCGCTGGTGGCCGAGGCCACCAAGCAGGCCTTCGTCAAGCTCGACCCGCGCATCATGTTCCGCAACCCGGTGATGTTCACCGTGGAGCTGGGCACCGTGGTGATGTTTATCGTGACCATCGGCCTGCTGCTCAAGCCCGATGCGGCCCAGGGCAGCTTCGCCTACAACTTCACGGTATTTATCGTGTTGTTTCTCACGCTTTTATTTGCCAACTTTGCCGAGGCCATCGCCGAGGCGCGGGGCAAGGCCCAGGCCGATTCGCTCCGCAAAACCCGCCAGGATACGCCCGCCAAAGTGCGGCTCGAAAACGGCCAGTTTGAAAACGTGAGCTCGGCCCAATTGCAAAAAGGCCAGGTGTTCGTGGTCGAAGCCGGCGAGATTATCCCCACCGACGGCGAGATTATCGAGGGCCTCGCCACCATCGACGAGTCGGCCATCACGGGCGAGTCGGCCCCGGTTATCCGCGAGGCGGGTGGCGATAAATCGTCCGTCACGGGTGGTACCAAGGTGCTTTCCGACCGCATTGTGGTGCTGGTGACCACCGCGCCCGGCGAGTCGTTTCTCGACAAGATGATTGCGCTGGTGGAAGGTGCGTCGCGCCAGAAAACGCCCAATGAAATTGCGCTTACTATCCTACTGGCGGGCTTCACGCTGGTGTTCGTGATTGTGTGCGTGACGTTGCAGCCCTTCGCCGAATATTCCAAAACGCCCATCGCCATCTCGGCCTTTATCGCGCTGTTTGTCTGCCTGATACCGACTACCATTGGCGGGCTGCTCTCCGCCATTGGCATCGCCGGCATGGACCGCGCGCTGCGCGCTAACGTCATCACCAAGAGCGGCAAAGCCGTGGAAACGGCCGGTGACATCGACGTGCTGCTGCTCGACAAAACGGGCACCATCACCATCGGCAACCGTAAGGCCACGCACTTCTGGCCCGCCCCCGGCGTGAGCGAACAAGACCTGGTAGAGGCCGCCACGCTGAGCTCGCTGCACGACGAAACGCCCGAGGGCAAGAGCATCGTGGAGTTGGCCCAGCAGGTGCGCCGCCTCGACAATGCCGACCTGCAAAAACGCGCCCTTGGCAGCGAGGCCATCAAGTTTACCGCCGAGACCCGTAGCTCGGGCGTGACCCTAGCCGACGGCGTGCGCATTCGCAAGGGCGCCTCCGATGCCATCCGCATCCTGGCCAACGCGGCTAGCCAGCCCTTCCCCGATGAAACCACCCAGCAAGTAGCCAAGGTGGCCAGCAACGGTGGCACGCCGCTGGTGGTGAGCCAGAACGACCGCATCCTAGGCGTAGTCGAACTCCAAGACATCATCAAGCCCGGCATCCAGGAACGCTTCGAGCGCCTACGCAAAATGGGCATCAAAACCGTGATGGTGACCGGCGACAACCCGCTCACCGCCAAGTTTATCGCCGAAAAAGCCGGCGTTGATGACTTCATCGCCGAGGCCAAGCCGGAGGATAAAATGAAGTATATCCGCGCCGAGCAGCAGAGCGGCAAGCTGGTGGCTATGATGGGCGACGGCACCAACGACGCGCCCGCCCTGGCGCAGGCCGACGTGGGAGTAGCCATGAACTCGGGTACCCAGGCCGCCAAGGAAGCCGGCAATATGGTGGACCTCGACAACGACCCCACCAAGCTCATCGAAGTAGTCGAAATTGGCAAGCAACTGCTCATGACGCGCGGCACGCTCACCACCTTCAGCATCGCCAACGACGTGGCCAAGTACTTCGCCATCGTGCCCGCGCTGTTTATGGTCGCCATCCCGGCCCTCGGCGCGCTCAATGTGATGGGTCTAAAATCGCCCCAATCAGCCATCCTCTCGGCTGTCATTTTCAACGCCCTCATCATCCCGGCCCTGGTGCCGCTAGCCCTTAAAGGCGTGGCCTACACGCCCATCGGCGCCTCGGCCCTGCTCCGCCGCAACCTGTTGATTTATGGTCTGGGCGGCGTGATTGTGCCGTTCATCGGCATCAAGATTATCGACTTGGTGGTAGGCCTGTTTTTGTAAAAATGAAAAACGATGGCGCGGGGCTCTGCCCCGTGCCGACTATTCGCGGGCCTCTGGCCCGCACGCTAGG
>Ga0308164_10003401_pt1 | contig 14406 bp, 7 predicted proteins | sample PhyTR2_FD_201031 | JGI IMG/M metagenome (GOLD analysis project Ga0308164, IMG submission 201031) | Phyllosphere microbial communities from UC Gill Tract Community Farm, Albany, California, United States - DLSLT.R2 | ecosystem: Host-associated > Plants > Phyllosphere > Unclassified | place: USA... | reverse complement strand
GAGTTACCCGAGGCCGCAATGTTGAGGTAGTTGCCCTGGAAGGTGGTAAAGAAGGGGTCAGCCACGCCGGTACGGTTGGCGCCCCAGCGCTGCACATCGGTGTACTGCTGCTCGTTGCCGGCTAGCAGCGAGAAGTTGTGCTCACCGGCCGTCAGGTCGTACTGGGCCGTATTCTGCCAGTTCCAGCGCTTGTTGGTGCGGTAAAAATCGCTGGCCGAGCCTATCGTCGAGAAGCCGTCGCCGGCGATGGACGTGTTGTAGGACTTATCCTCAAAGTTGAGGTTGTCGATGCCGTACTGCGTGCGCACGTGCAGGCCCTTAATCACTTCCAGGTCAGCAAAAACGGCGCCTTGCAGCGAGTTGCTTTCCGAAGTGAAGTAGTTGTTTTCCAGGTCCACAACCGGGTTGTAGTAGCCCGGCAGCAGGGCCGTGCCCGTAGTGGGGTTGATGTTGGGGCCCGCCCCGATGCCCGCTCCGTTGGTGTTGTAGGTGCCATCGGGGTTGAAGGGGGAGATGTTGGGGGGCAGCACCAGCGGAATGCGGCCCAGGCCGGCCGTGCCAAAGGCGCCATCGCCCACCGAGCCCGAGTTGGGCGATGAGTTGACCGAGTTGGCATAGCTCACGCGGGCGCCCACCGTGAGGCGGTCAAACAGCTTGTGCTCTACGTTGAGGCGGGTCGAATAGCGCCGGAAGTCGTTGCGCACCAGCATCCCGTTCTGGTTGGTGTAGCCCACCGAGGCCAGGTAGGTAGTTTTATCGGTACCGCCCGAAAAGCTCAGGTTGTGGTTTTGCGAGAAGCCTGTGCGGTAGATGTAGTCGTACCAGCGCGTGTCGGCCGCGTTGCCATTGGCATCGGTCAGGCTGAAGCCCTGCACGTTGGTGCCCGCCGTGCCGGTAGCCGCCAGGCGGTTGGCATTGAGGTTGCGCACCGCCTCGTTTTTGATATCCACGTATTGCTGCGCGTTCAGCAATTCGAAGAGGCGCACGGGCTTGGAGATACCCACCCACATATCGTAGGAGAGGCGCGACTGGCCTTTCTTGCCCCGCTTGGTCGTTACCAAGATAACGCCACCGTTGGCCCGCGAGCCGTAGATGGCCGTGGCCGAGGCATCCTTCAGCACCTCAATATTCTCGATGTCTTCGGGCGCAATGTTGGCTAGGGGGTTGTTGGGCACGCTACCCACCGCCGAGTTGTTGCCGCTGTAAGTTGGCACGCCATCAATTACATATAGCGGGCTGGAGCTAAGGGCAATGGAGTTGGCTCCCCGGATGCGCACTACCGGCGGGTTATTGAGCACCCCGTTGGGCGTGGTAATAGACACGCCCGAGGCGCGGCCCTGCAACGCCTGGTCGAAGCTCTGCACGGGCGAAGTCGCGATTTCTTTGCCCGAAATAGTGGCCACCGAGCCCGTAAGCTCGCGGCGCGACTGCGTGCCGTAGCCCACTACCACGGCCTCATCGAGGCTGGTCGAGCTCGACTCCATCGACACGTTGATGGGCCCGTCGCCAATCTTGGCCTCGCGGCTTTCGTAGCCCACGAATGAGAAGACCAAGGTAGAAGCCGAGGCGGGCGCCGCCAGGTTAAAGCGGCCGTCGCTGTCGGTGGCGGTGCCTTGGCGGCCGCCCTTCACCAGTACCGTAACGCCCGGCAAGCCGGCGCCATCGCTACCTACTACGCGGCCAGTAAGGGTACGCTGCTGCGCGTGCAGGTCCCGGGCACCCACTACCAGCACAATAGCGGAGAGGGGTAGTAACAGTTTTCTCATACTCAAACGGAGAATTGTGAAGAAAAAGTGGAGCGATAAATATAGGGGGTCAAAAACCAAACGAACACTATTATCTGAGTAAATAGGCTCAAAAAAAAGGTCAAACAGTAGTAAAAGCTATCTGAACGACCTTGGGTTCCCTTCACAAAATACCCACATCAGGGAAAATTAGCTTTTTCCTGAATCGTAGCTAGCCCAAAATAAACTCGACTGTACCGGCAAGGTAAGTGCAACTTTTGATATTACCTACCGCTGGCTAGCCCTTACCGTGGCCGGGCAAGTAACTTGCCGGTTCTCTACTTATTCGCGATGACTATCCGTAACCGCCTTACCTGGCTTTTTCTCAGCATAGTAGCCGTGCTGTTGCTGGCCGTGCTAGCGGTTGTTTTCGTGCTGCAGTTTAACTCCTCGCAGCGAGAATTCCAACAGCGGCTGCGCGAGCGTGCCCAGGTAACGAGCTACATCTACCTCGAAAAGGACGAAATGCGGGCCAGCGCCTTTCGCGATTTTGAAAAAAAATACCTGCAAGCGCTCAGCAACGAGATTTTGCAGGTGTACGACGCCAACGGGCAGGTGCGCTTCGTGGCCGAGGATGAGCGCATACGCCTTTCCGATGCCGTGCTAGCCCGCATTGTGCTTAGCAAGGAAGCGTATTTCAGGCTGGGCACGCGGCAGGCGGTGGGTATTTTTTACCGCGACAACCAGGGCGACTACGTAATTATAGCCGCCGCCGAAAACGTGTACGGTCACCGCCGGCTGCAAAGCCTGGCCACTATCATGGCCGTAATTTTTGTGGTGAGCCTGCTTGTGATATATGCGGCCGGGCGGTTTTTTGCCGGGCGGGCGCTAGCCCCCATCGCGGCCCTCAACGACCAGGTAGACCGCATTACGGCCCAAGCCCTGCACCAGCGCGTGGATGCGCGCTTTTTGCGCACCAGCGAGCGCGACGACCTCACGCGCCTGGCCCGCACCTTCAACCGGCTGCTTGGGCGCCTCGAAGCCAGCTTTGAGGGCCAGCGCACCTTCGTGCGCAACGCCTCGCACGAGCTGCGTACGCCGCTTACTGCCAGCATCGGCGAGCTGCAGGTGCTGCTAGCCCGCGAGCGCTCGGCCGAGGCCTACCGCGAGGGTGCCGCCTCGGTGCTGGGCGAGCTGCAGCAGCTTAAGACATTGATTAACAATTTGCTGGATTTAGCACAGGCCGAAAGCGCTGTGTCGCTCACCGATGAGGTGCGCCTCGACGAGCTGCTGTGGGAGGTGCGCGAGGAAATGGCCCCGCCCCAGCGCGCGCGCGTGCAGGTAGACCTGGGCGACCTGACCGAGCTGCCTGCCGACCCGGCCGCCTTCGTTATTATGGGCCACCGCGGCCTGCTGGCGCGGGCGCTGGGCAACCTCGTCGATAATGCCCTCAAGTACTCGGGCCCCGACCAAAAAGTGCTGCTGAGCCTGCGCTGCCAGGCTAGCGGCGGCTGCGTAGTGCGCGTGGCCGATGCGGGCGTAGGCATTGCGCCCGAAGATTTGGAGCAGGTATTTCAGCCGTTTTTTCGGTCGGCGGCGGTGCGTGGGGTGGTGGGGCACGGCGTGGGGCTGCCGCTGGCCCAGCGGATTGCGGCCCTGCACGGCGCCGCGCTCACGCTGCGCTCGGCGCCCGGCGAGGGCACGGTGGCTGAGCTGCTATTTGGGGGAGAAAGATGAAAAAAAACAGTAGTTCAACTGGAAAATTCATCTTTCTAATGCTGCTCTAATGCTGCTCTAATAGCAGCCTAATGTGGGTAGGGGACCTTTGGCAGGTCTTACAACTGCGGTTGCCAGCCGCCGCCTGCTACGCGGCTGCCCGGCGCCCCGCCCACTTAGCCGCTTCAAAAATGCTTGTTAACTTCTGGCGCCAGCTGATAGCGCAGCAGCCACTACCGGGCGGGGGGCTAGCCCCCCGCCGGCGGCCCGCCCTGGCTACGCCCGCCCGCCTGCTGTGCCGCGTGGGCCTGCTGCTTGCCGGGCTTGGCCTGGGGCTAGCCTCCGCCGCGCAGGCCCAAAGCCTGGCGCTGCCCATCGATACCGTGCGCCTGACGCTGCCCGACGCCGAGCAGCGCTTTGTGCAAAACAACCTGCAGGTGCTGGCCCAGCGCTACAACATTACGGCGGCGCAGGCCCTGGCCGTGCAGGCGCGCCTCATCGACAACCCCACCATTACGCTGGACCAGAATGTGCTGCAACAGGCCATCCATAAGCCCTCGGCGGTGGGCAACAACCCTGACCTCAACCGCAACCAAGTAGCCATTCAGGCGCAGCAGCTGTTTGCGCTGGCTGGCCGGCGCAAGGCAGCGGGCCGGGTGCAGCAGCAGGCCGCCGTGGTCGAAACCTACAACTTGGAAGACCTCGTGCGCAACCTGCGTTTCCAGCTGCGCACTACGTTCTACGACATCTACTTTCGCCAGCAAACGCTGCGCGTGTACGACAATGAGATTCCGCAGCTGCGCCACACGGTGGAGCTGTACCAGGGCCAGTTCGACAAGGGCAATATTGCCCTCAAGGAGGTTATTCGCCTGAAAGCCTTTTTGTTCACCCTGGAAAGTGAGCGGCTGGGCCTCGTTACTGACCAGGCCAACTCGCAGGCCGACCTGCACGTGCTGCTGCGCGATTCTACGCGCTCGGCCTACCTGCCCGTGGTGGATGGCAAGCGCGTTCGCGCCCTCTCGCTAGCCCCGTACCCCGAGCAGCAGCTCACCGACACGGCCCTCGTGCGCCGCGCCGACCTGCTGAGCCGCCGCGCCGAGGTGCAGCGCCAGCAGCTCAACCTGCGCCTGCAACGCGCCGTGGCTAGCCCCGACCTGGCCGTGGGCTACAGCTACGACCGGCTAGGGTCGTATTTCGATAACTACAACTCGATAACCCTAGGCGTGGCGGTGCCGATTTTCAACCGCAACCAGGGCAACATTGCGGCGGCCAAGGCGCAGATTGGCAACGCCCAGGCGCAGGCCCAGGAGCAGCAGCTGGTGGTGCGCCGCGATGTGCACGAGGCCTACCAGGTGGCCCTGCGCCAGGATGAGCTGTACCAGCACACCAGCCGCGACACCACGCCCTTCTCGCGCCTCATCGACAACATCGAGCAGAGCTACACCAAGCGCCTCATCAGTATTGTGGAGTACCTCGATTTTTATGAGGCCTACAAAAACAACGTCATTCAAATTAACACTTTGCGGGCCAATCGGATGCGGGCATTTGAGGGTGTTAACCTAGCCACGGGCCGCACCTTTTTCCGCGCCGAATAACTCTTTCTTTTCGACTTGCCCGGCTAGGCTCCTGGTCTTGCCTTTGCTACTACTACTGTATGAATCGCGCTGCTTATTTTCTGCTGCTAACCCTGGGCCTGGGAGCCTGCTCCAAGTCGTCGTCGGATACTACGGTGGCCACGGAGGAAGCCGGCACTACCAAGAAATTCTCGCTCTCCGACCAGACGCTGAAAGAACTAGCCTTCGACACGGTGCGCCTGGAGCCGGTGCGCAGCGAGCAATCATTTTCGGGCCAGGTGACCACTAACGGCGACAAAACGGCCAACGTGGTGCCGCTGGTGGGCGGCGTGGTCGAAGACCTGAAAGTGGAGCTGGGCGACCACGTCACCAAGGGCCAGGTGCTGGCCATCATCCGCTCGGGCGAAATCGCCGACGTGCAAAACCAGAACAGCAACGCTGGCACCGACCTGGCCATCGCCCGCAAAAACCTGAGCGTGGCCGAAGACCAGTTTAAAGCCGGCCTAGCCGCTGAGCGCGACGTGGTGCTGGCCCGTGAGGAGCTGCGCAAAGCCCAGAGCAACCTCGGCAAAACCGATAAGCAGCTCGGTATCTACGGCGTGTCGAAAGATGGCCACTACACCATCAAGGCGCCGATTTCGGGCTTCATCACGGAGAAGAACGTGACGGAGAACATGCAGTATACCACGGCAAGCGCGGGCAACTTTTTCACCATCGCCGACCTCGACCAGGTGTGGGTGCTGGCCAACGTGTTTGAGGCCGACATCGCCAACGTGAAGCTGGGCTACCAGGCCGACATTACCACGCTCTCATACCCCGACAAGCACTTCCTCGGCGTGGTCGATAAGGTCTTCAACGTGCTCGACCCCGACAGCAAGGCGCTCAAAGTGCGCATTCGTCTCAGCAACCCCGGCTACCTGCTCAAGCCCGAGATGTATGCCCAGGTGCACATTCTCAACACGGAGAAAAGCAAGGAGCTAGCCGTGCCGGCCAACTCGGTGGTGTTCGACAAAGACCAGCATTTCGTGCTCGTGTACAAGAGCCGCACCGAGGTCGATACCCGCCCCGTGACCGTCCTCAAAACCGTGAGCGATGTGAGCTACGTGAGCGGCCCGGGCCTGAAAGCCGGCGACGTTATCGTGACCAAAAACCAGCTGCTCGTGTACGACGAGCTGAACGATTAATTCATAGCTCATTACGTAGCCACCGTGAATAAATTCATCCAGGGCATTATTGCCTTTTCCCTGAAAAACCGGGGCTTTGTTTTCCTGCTTACCCTAGCGGCGGTTATCGCCGGGGTGGTGAGCTACCGGAACACGCCCATCGAGGCGTTTCCGGACGTGACGAACACCGAAATCACCATCATCACGCAGTGGCCCGGCCGCTCGGCCGAGGAGATTGAGAAGTTCGTGACCGCGCCCATCGAAATCGCGCTCAACCCCGTGCAGAAGAAAACCAGCGTGCGCTCGACCACGCTCTTCGGCCTGTCGGTGGTGAAGGTGATTTTCGACGACGGCGTAGACGATGCCTACGCCCGCGTGCAGGTCAACAACCTGCTCAGCGGTGCCGACCTGCCCGACGGGGCCAACCCCGAGGTGCAGCCGCCCTACGGCCCCACCGGCGAGATTTACCGCTACACCATCGCCAGCAAAACCAAATCGACCCGCGAGCTGAAAACCATTCAGGATTGGGTAATCGAGCGCAATCTGAAGGCCGTGCCCGGCGTGGCCGACGTGAACAGCTTTGGCGGCGAGGTGAAGAGCTATGAGATATCGGTGGACCCTAGCAAGTTGCAGGACTTCGGCCTCACGCCGCTCGACCTCTACACGGCCGTGCAGCGCTCCAACATCAACGTGGGTGGCGACGTGATAAACGAAGGCCAGCAGAACTACGTGGTACGCGGCATCGGCCTGCTGAATAACATCTCGGACATCAACAACACGGTTGTTAAGAACGTGAACGGCGCGCCCATCCTGGTGAAGGACGTGGCGCAGGTGGCCGAGTCGGCGCTGCCGCGCCTGGGCCGCGTGGGCCGGGGCCTCAACGACGACATGGTGGAAGGCATCGTGGTGATGCGCAAGGGCGAAAACCCGTCGGAAGTTATCAAGCTGCTGCAAGCCAAAGTGGAACTGCTGAATGACAAGATTCTGCCACCCGACGTGAAAATCAGCACGTTTTACGACCGCCAGCAGCTCATCGACTTCTCGACCGAAACGGTAATCCACAACCTCACCGAGGGCATGATTTTCGTGACGGTGATTGTATTCCTGTTCATGGCCGATTGGCGCACCACGCTGATTGTGAGCATCATCATTCCGCTAGCCCTGCTCTTTGCCTTCATCTGCCTGCGGCTGAAAGGGATGAGCGCCAACCTGCTCAGCATGGGCGCCATCGACTTCGGTATCATCATCGACGGGGCCGTGGTGATGGTGGAAGGGCTATTCGTGGCCCTCGACCATAAGGCCCACGAGGTCGGTATGGAGCGCTTTAATAAGCTCGCCAAGCTGGGCCTCATCAAGAAAACCGGCCGCGACATGGGCAAATCGATTTTTTTCGCCAAAGCTATCATTATCACGGCCTTGCTGCCGATTTTCTCCTTCGAGAAAGTGGAAGGCAAAGTGTTCTCGCCGCTAGCTTGGACGCTGGGCTTCGCCCTGCTGGGGGCCTTGATTTTCACCCTGACCCTGGTGCCGGTGCTGGCTAGCATCCTGCTGCGCAAAAACGTGCGCGAGAAGGACAACTTCCTGCTGCGCGCCATCAACAAGGGCGCGAAAAATGTCTTTGACTTCACATATGCCCGCAAAACAGCTAGCCTCATTTTTGCCGCGCTACTCGTGGCGGGCGGCGTTGGGCTATACCAGTTCCTGGGCACCGAGTTCTTGCCGGAGCTGAACGAAGGCTCGATTTACGTGCGGGCGCAGCTGCCGCTGAGCATCTCGCTGGAGGCCTCTAACAAGCTTTGCAATGAGATGCGGCGCGTGTTTGTGAGCTTCCCGGAGGTGAGCGATGTGGTGAGCCAGACCGGCCGGCCCAACGACGGCACCGACCCCACGGGATTCTACAACAACGAGTTCCTCGTCCAAATCAAGCACACCGACGAGGTGCAGAAGAACATGAAAAAGAAAGCCTACCGCGAGGACCTCATCGCGCGGATGAAGGAAAAGCTAAACCGCTTTCCGGGCGTCGATTTCAATTTCTCGCAGCCCATTACCGACAACGTGGAGGAGGCCGCCTCGGGCGTAAAGGGCTCCATCGCGGTCAAAATCTACGGCACCGACCTCAAGCTGATGGAGGGCAAGGCCCGCCAGGTGTACGAGGTGCTGCAAAAGGTTGATGGCATTGATGACCTGGGTTTGCTGCGCAACATTGGCCAGCCGGAATTGCACGCCGACCTCGACGAGCGCCGCATGGCCAGCTACGGTGTGAGTAAGAGTGATGCCAACGCGGTGCTTGAGATGGCGGTGGGCGGCAAGCAGGCCAGCCAGATGTACGAGGGTGAGCGCAAATTCCCCATCCGGGTGCGCTACGAGTCGCAGTTCCGCGAGAGCCCGACCGAAATCGCGGCGCTTATGGTGCCCACGCAAAGCGGCAAAACAGTGCCGCTGAATGAGATAGCTGACATAAAGCAGGTAACTGGCCCTAGCCTGATTTACCGCGACGACAATACCCGCTTCTCGGCCGTGAAGTTCTCGGTGCGGGGCCGCGACCTGGGCTCGGCCATCGCCGAAGCGCAGGAAAAGGTAAACAAAGTGGTGCAGCTGCCCAAGGGCTACTCCATGAAGTGGACCGGCGACTTTGAGAACCAGCGCCGGGCTAGCCAGCGGCTGGCCCAGGTAGTGCCGATTTCGCTGGCGCTCATCTTTTTCATCCTGTTCATCCTCTTTGGCAACCTTAAGGATGCCGGCCTCGTGCTGCTCAACGTGCCGTTTGCGCTCATCGGCGGCATTGCCATGCTGCTGCTCACGCACACCAACTTCTCGATTTCGGCCGGTATCGGCTTCATCGCGCTGTTCGGCATCTGTATTCAGAACGGCGTGATTCTCATTAGCGTGTTCAAGCAAAATATGTTGGCTAAGATGAGCCTCGACCGCAGCTTGTCGGAAGGCGTGGCCTCCAGGGTGCGCCCGGTGGTGATGACGGCGCTCATGGCCATTATCGGCCTCATGCCGGCCGCCCTCAGCACGGGCATCGGCTCCGAGACTTCGAAGCCCCTAGCCATCGTAGTTATCGGCGGCTTGCTTACGGGTACGGTGCTGACGCTGTTCATCTTCCCGCTGATATTCGAGCGCACCTACCGCGCCGAGCACACGCACTACGCCGACGACCTGCCCGCCAGCCGCGAGTTGGCGGCGCACTAGCCCAGGCCAGTTCAACCGCCCGCAAAACAGGCGCTGCATATCTTGCAGCGCCTGTTTTGTTTCTACTATGAAGAGCGTTACTAAATCCCTTTCCTGCGGCCGCAAGCTGCTGACTATGATTGTGCTGGCGGGCAGCCTGTCCGCCGCGGCCCAGGACAGCACGCTCACGCGCTACGCCCGCCAAAACCAGTATGTCCTGCAATCGAATGGCCCGCAGTTCAGCGGGGCCGGCTGGGAAAAGCTGCGCGCCGACATGCTAAAAAGCCAGTTTGTGCTGGTGGGAGAGGAGCACGGCATGGCCCAGATTCCGGCCCTCACGGTGGCCCTGGCCCGGGAGTTTAAACCGGCCCTGTACGTGGCCGAAATCGACCCCTACGTAGCCCAGACGCTCACGCGCCTTACGACCCAGCCCGGCCCGCCCACCGCCTATCAGCAGCGGTATCCTGAGGCACTGTGCTTTTACAATTTAGCGGAAGAATACGAGCTGGTGCGCAGCCTCCGCGCCCAGCAGACGCGCTTAGTTGGTATCGACCAGGTGTTTATCACCACTGCCGCGCCCATTTATGCACAACTGGCGAGCCTGGTTAAAAGCCCCCTGGCGCGGACCTACTTCACCGAGCGCGCCGCCACCTACCAGCGGCAAACCCAGGCATTCGAAAAGCGCAGCGCAGAAGAGTGGGTAATGCTGAAGCAATCGCAGGCCGCCATCGACAGCTTGCTGGCGCTCACCAAAAGCGAAAGCCCCGCCGCCCGGCAGCTGGCGCAGGACTACGCGGCCAGCCACGCCATTTACCGCAGTGGTAGCCACCAGGCCCGCCTCAATCTAATGAAGCGCAACTTGCTGCGCGAGCTGCGCCCCGGCGAGGCCACCCCCCGGATGCTGTTCAAGTTTGGGGCCTATCACGTGGCGCGCGGGGTGAGCCCCGCCCCGTTTGGCGAGTTCTACGACGTGGGCAACCTGGTGCAAAACCTGGCCGATGCTCAGGGCCAGAAGTCGCTGCATGTGCTGGTAGTGGGCAAGCAAGGCGCCGAAGCGCGCGGTACCAATCCCAACTTTTCCGACAAAAATATCGCCACCTATACGGCGGCCGATAAGCCTAAATACCAGAGTTTTCTGGCGTTGTCGACTGGCCCGGCCTGGTCGGTGTTTGACTTGCGCCCCGCCCGCCGGGCCATCACGGCTGGCAAGCTGCAAGTATCCGAAGCGTTGCGCCGCCACATCCTGGGCTACGACTATCTGGTCGTCATCCCCGAAACGACAGCCAGCCGGCCCATGTAAAGCCGCCGGCCACACCCGCCGCCTAGCGGGGTGCGGTGAGAAACCCGCCCACCGCCCGCTGCCACTGCTGCGGGTGTTTGTGCCAATACGGCTCGTGGCCCGAGCCCGCGAAGTCGACCCGCTGCTTGGGGCCGGCCAGGTGGGCAAAGATGGTATCGGTTTCGGCGCGGGTCACGCGCGGGTCGGCGGTGCCCCACAGCAGCAGGGTAGGGGTCGTTACGCGCCGGGCGTATTCGCCGGCATTCAGGCCAAAGGCCCAGTAGCCGTTCTCCACGCTGCCCCACCACACCAGCAAGTTGGCCAGCGGAAAGGGCGGTAGGTGCATAGATACGAAGCGGTTTTTGGCCGTTTGCAGCATACTGCCGTAGGGACATTCTACGATACTGGCAGTAGGCCGCAAGCCCAATTTGCTCTCGGCCCGCAGGATGGCCACCGCACCCATGCTCACGCCATAGAGCACCACCGGCGCGCCCGGCTGCCGGGCCTGCACCCAGCGCATGGCGGCTACCACGTCGTCAGCCTCGTGGTAGCCGATAGTGGTCTGGTAGCCCTCCGAGGCGCCGTTGCCGCTGAAATCGAGCAGCAATACCGCGTAGCCCAGCTGTCGAAAGTAGCCCGCTTCGGGCCGCAGGCGCGACTTATCGCTGGTGTAGCCGTGGCAGAGAATGACGGTGCCCCGCGCCCGTGGCACTGCGCTATACCAAGCGGCTAGCTGGCCGTTGGGGCTAGCCAGCGTCACAGCTTCGTAAGGAAAAGCGGGTGGCGCCAGGTTCACCGGCTTCGGGTTTTGCAGCCCGGTAAGGATAATCTTGATTTTCTCCGCCGTAGGCAGCTTCTCCGGGTTGCGGGTGCGCGGCCCAGCTTCGGAAGTGAAGTGGGTAAAGCGCCATGCGTGCAACGCCACCACTACATTGAGCAGGCCAAAAACCAGCGCCAGCCCCCACAACACCCGCCGTAGCACTAGGGCCGCTGGCGGCGCGGGCCGCGGTTGGTAGGTGAAAAAGCAGCAGCTGCGCGCGCCGGTGCCGGGCGCACCGCGGCCGGCCGGGCGGGCCGCTCGCTTACGCCGGCCAGCCCGCGCAGGGCGGCTATTTCTTCGGTCGTGAGGTCGCGCCACTCGCCGGGGGCTAGCCCGGCCAGCGATAAATCACCCAGAGCCTGGCGTACCAGCCGCAGGCAGGGTAAGCCCACGGCGGCGCACATTTTGCGCACCTGTCGGTTCATGCCTTGCGAGATGGTGAGGGCCAGCCAGCTCGTGGGGATGCTGGCGCGGTAGCGGATGGGTGGGTTGCGCGGCCACAGGTCGGCCGTGTTATCGTCGGGCAGCGCCGCTATTTCAGCGGGCAGTGTGAAGCCCTCCTTTATTTGCACGCCCTCGCGCAATTGCTGCAAGGCGGCCTCGGTGAGGTGGCCTTCCACCTGCGCCCAGTAGGTTTTGGGCACCTTGTAGCGCGGGTCGCTGAGGCGGTGCTGGAGCTGCTTGTCATCGGTGAGCAGCAGCAGGCCCTCGCTATCGAAGTCGAGCCGGCCCACGGGGTACACGTTGGGTACCACCACAAAGTCTTTGAGCGTGGACCGGCCGTGCTCATCAGTAAACTGGGTGAGGACTTCGAACGGTTTGTTGAGGAGGATGTAGCGCATAAAAACGTTTGTCATGCTGACGAAGGAAGCATCCTGTCAGGGTAGAAATAGTAGCGTAGGAACCTGACAAGATGCTTTCTTCGTCAGCATGGTAAGTGGTTTTATACCCCGCCTTGGTACTTGCGCGTGGCCCACTCGGCCCCCAGCAGCGCCACCAGAGCAAAGAACAGCCACTTCAGATTTATCAAATCCTTCAAATCTTCCTCACTGCTAAGTACCGGCTTAAAATTGGCTTTTTCTATATCCTGGGCCAGCTTATCGAACTGGCTAGGGTAGTAGAGCCGGCCGCCGCTGCGGCGACTGAGCTGGGCCAGCAAGCGGTGGTCGGCCTTCGATTCCTGGGCTTCGAGCGGCTGGTTTTGCACCAGCAGCTCGCCGCTGGCCTGCTGGGCCTGGCCGCCGAGCGTGGCGCGGGCCTGGTAGCGGTAGAGGCCGGCCGGCAGCGGCCCGAGGTGCAGCGGCGAGCCATCGGGGGCGTTGGCGAAGCTAACGGTGCGTTCCCTGCGGGCCGAATCGGTGAGCGTGAGGGTGATTCTCTGGTCGTAGATGCGCTCAAAAACCGCGTTGTAGGTTTCGGCGCCCAGCGTTACATCGTCCTGGGTGCCAAAGGCATCCTGGGTGGGGTACACGTCGAGGCGCTTCTTATTGGCATTTTGCGTCAGCAGTTGCAGCGTGCGGCCGATGAGCCGGTCGTAGGCCTCGGGGCGATTGTCGTGGGCAATTGCTTCTTCGAGGCGCCACTGCCAGGTATTCTCGGCCAGCAGGGTAGCGGCGCGGCTAGCCCCGGCCGCGCTGCCAAATACCAGCAGCGGCTTCTGGGTGGGCAGGCGGCCCACCTGCTGCCACAGCGCGGCCTCGGCCCCGCCACCTAGCCGCAGCTCTCCAAAAGGTACGGGCACCGGTGGGTACTGCCCAAAGCGCCGCCGGCTTTCCTCATCGAGCGGCAGGCGGGCAAAGCCGGGGTTGGGCAGCGGCGCCACCTCGTCGGTTTGGGCGCCGCGCGGCTGCACACTCAAGCCGGCCCCTAACTGGTTGTAGGCGTTGTAGTCCGACTGCGCCCCCAGCACGTACAGCACCGGCACCTTGGCGGCGCGCACGCGGGCTAGCAGCTCCTGGCCCAGGCCGCCGCGGGCGGGCAGCTGGTGCAGCACGGCCACATCGAAGCTGGTGCTGGCCGGCAGCGGCTGGCCCACGCCGGCCACGGCCAAGGTCAGGTCGAAGTTATTATTGGCCAGGATAGCCGCCCGCAGCGCCTTGAGGTCGGGGTGCGGCGCCGCGCCGGCCAGCAGCACGCGCAGCTTGCCTTTCACGATTTCGATAAAGGCCGTGCGGGTGTTATTGAGCGTCGTAAATTCGCCGGCCTGGGGCAGCACGTGCACCTCATAGCGGCGCTTGCCCGGCGCGGGCGCCAGGAGCTGAAACGTAGTTTTGACGCGCCGCCGGCCGGCGGGCAGCGCCACGCGGCGGCTTTCCAGCACCCGGCCGCCCTCGCGCACCTCCACGGTGGCTGCGCCGCCAGCGTAGCCTTCGTAGCCAACTTCGGCTTCCAGCGGAAATTTATTGCCGCTGAATGCCACCCGGTTGTACACTAGGTCGGCCAGGCGCAGGTCTTTTTTAGCGATGCTGTCGCCCAGCGCCACGCTGAAAATCGGGAAATTGAACTCCGAAAACTGTGGCTCCTGGCCCTGGTTTACCAAGCCATCGCTCACCAGCACCACACCGGCCAGGTTGCGCTCGGCGTTGGCCTCGCGGCTGTCGGCTAGTAGCTTGTTGAGGTCGGTGCGGGTAGCGGTGAAGCGTAGCGAGTCGGGCGCGGTATTAGGCTGGGTTAGCGTGCGGGTTTCGACCCGAAAGCCCTTGTCGCGCAGCGCGGTGGCTAGCCGCGGCAAACCCGCCGTAAGCTGGCCCAGAGCCGGCTGGGGTGTGAACAAGCTCACCGACTGCGAGTTATCAATGGCCAGCACTACGGTAGGCGCCTCGGTGTGCGTAGTCGTGGTTTTGATAAACGGCGAGAGTAGTAGAAAGCACAAAAAGCTCACCACCACAAAGCGCAGCCCGGCTAGTGCGTAGTTGACGGCCCGGCTCCACGGCGCCTGGGCCGAGTAGAGTAGCGC
>Ga0308164_10003399_pt1 | contig 14408 bp, 20 predicted proteins | sample PhyTR2_FD_201031 | JGI IMG/M metagenome (GOLD analysis project Ga0308164, IMG submission 201031) | Phyllosphere microbial communities from UC Gill Tract Community Farm, Albany, California, United States - DLSLT.R2 | ecosystem: Host-associated > Plants > Phyllosphere > Unclassified | place: USA... | reverse complement strand
AGTTCGCTATAATCTGCTGCGAACGCCCCACGACAGTGTCAGCGCTCCCTCCAACACCCTCGACGACGACTCAACTCATGAACAAGATTCTGGCACTGACTGCAACCCTGGCGCTGATGACCGGCTGCACCACCACCTCCGATACCTTCCTGAAAAATGGCGAGCAAGGCCTGACCATCGACTGTTCGGGCGAAGCCAACTCGTGGGCCAGCTGCTACGAAAAGGCCGACGCCTCCTGCGCGGGCACCGGCTACCGTATCGTCGGCACTGAAGGCACGCCCTCGCTCAAGGAAGACGACAAGACCCTGGGCAAAGACGTAGGCAACTTCAAGAGCCGAAGCGTAGTGGTCGTGTGCAAATAGCCAGACGGCTACAGGTGAATTTCGGCGAACTTGATGCCCAGCCCGCGCAGAAGCTCGATGAGGTCATCCAGACGCGCGAATGACTCGACTTCATCCTGCTCGTCCACCAGAAAAAAACTGCGTCCGCCGCTTTTTTTGAAAAACACGATCCACTCGCCAAGATCGGCAGGATTCTGAATGACATGGGTGGCCGAAATTTGACCCTCGGCCTGGTGGGCTTTGACGTGTTCACGCTTCATGACGGTTCCCAGAAAAAGACAAATGCCACGCAATCGTTAGGGTTGCGCGGCATTTTTTGCATTGAATACCCGACAGTTTAACGGATGCTTTGCCCGATCAACACGCTCATCACCGATCCATCTTTATAGTTATAGGCTTAGATCACAAGCGCATAAGCTTGCAAGTGATAGGGGAATGGACCTTTCGCGACCACACCCAAATGCACGGCAAAAAAAAGCCTGAGCTGCACTGCAGCATCAGGCTTTCTTATCGGATTCAAGCGCCAATGAGCCTGGGGCTCAGCCGGAGATGCAATCCTCTGCGGCTTTCTTCACATCACCAGGTCGAATGGGCACGTTCGACATGCTTTCATAAAGTTTGATGCTGCTGCCGCTGGAGCGTTCTTCAATCTCGAAGATCGCCGACGGATCAGCCGAGAATTTTTGCGGCACAATCACCTGTACACCGTCCTTGTGCGGTTCGATCTGCGGCGGTCTGCGGGTGGCGGCGAGCTTGCGCACGACACACGCGGCATATTCCGGCGGTTTTTTACCTGAAATAACCACCAATGTTGGCGGGGTCTGCTTGATATCTGCAACCGAAGCACACCCACCTAAGGCCAGGGCCAGAACCAACACACTCCACTTCATACTTAAACCTCCGATAAAGATCCTACGACAGCGTAGAGAGTAGATTTCTCCCGCCAATGTAGGATTTATCTCTAAAAACTCGGGAAATAACTGTTTTAAATTGTCGAAGTCGTCGACGACGATCCGATAATAAACGCGCTGGGGCTGATAAACTCTATCTTAACCTACGTATCATTCTGATTTTTCAGAAAAAGCCCTTCTGGAGACACCCCATGAAATTCATCCACCAGCGCGAGCACCTCAACGAGGGCGACATCGTTGTCATCGAATGCTCACAAACGTGCAACATTCGCCTGATGAGCGACGCCAATTTTCGCAGCTTCAAGAACGGTGGCCGTCACACCTATCACGGCGGCGCGTTCGACAAATTCCCGGCAAAAATCACCGCACCCAGCACCGGTTTCTGGAACATCACCCTGGATGTAGTGACACGCCGCGCCATCAGCGTCACGCGTAAGCCAGCGTTGTCTCACAAGATTCGCATCGTTCGCCGTACCAGTACCAAACTGAGCTGACCCGAACACTCGACAGGAAAACACTGTGACTACCACAACCAAATACGTCATCAAGTACAAACTCAACGGCGAACGTCGCTTTGAGTTCGCGCAATTGCACACCAACAGTGTCGAAGAAGCCCAGCAGGCGCTGGCGAAAATCCACGATGCCAGTGACGAAATCACCGACATAACCGTGAGCAAGGCGCTGTAAGCGATGTCCGGCCCTACGGCGGATCTGTTCGCCGACGATGCGCTGCAACAACCGGCCGGGCGCGAGCAGATCGGCGAAGAGTCTTACGTGCTGAGGGGCTATGCCCTGCCCTGGATTGATCGCTTGCTACCTGAACTGCGGCGCGTATTGGCTCAATCACCGTTCCGGCAGATGGTCACACCCGGTGGATTTACCATGTCGGCGGCCCTGAGCAGTTGCGGCGCACTGGGCTGGACCACCGACAGCTCCGGCTATCGATACAGCCCGGTTGATCCGCGCAGCCGGCAACCCTGGCCGGCGATGCCGGAGGCTTTGCGCGAGCTCGCCAAGCTGGCGGCCACAGAAGCCGGCTTCAATGACTTTTCCCCGGATGCCTGCCTGATCAACCGTTATGTGCCCGGGGCTAAAATGTCCCTGCACCAGGATAAAAACGAACGTTGCTATAGCGCTCCGGTGGTTTCCGTGTCCCTCGGGCTGCCCGCCATTTTCCTGTTCGGCGGGCATGAGCGTGGTAACCGCACGCAGAAAATCTCGTTGTTTCACGGCGATGTCGTGGTCTGGGGTGGCGTCGATCGGTTACGTTTTCATGGGGTGATGCCGATCAAGGAAGGCGTGCATCCGGTGATGGGCCCGCAACGAATCAACCTGACGTTTCGCACGGCCGGTTGATTTGACCGCAAGCTTCGGAGTGTCGAGCGCAACCTGCGCGGTTAATCTGCCCGTGACCCGTCCAGAGTGCAGGCCATGAACAACCAACAAGACCCTCGCTGGGCCGCCATCGTCGCCCGCGACGCCAAGGCTGACGCGCTGTTTGTCTACGGCGTAAAAACCACCGGCGTTTATTGCCGCCCCAGCAGCGCCTCGCGCTTGCCACGGCCGGAGAACGTCGAATTTTTTGACAGCCCCGCGCAGGCCGAAGCGGCGGGTTATAGGCCGAGTAAACGCGCCGCGGGCGATCAGACCCAATTGGCCGCGCACCACGCGCAGATAGTCGCCGACGCGTGCCGGCATATAGAACAGGCCGAAACGCCGCCCAGCCTGGACGCACTTGCGCGCCTGGCCGGGTTGAGCTCGTTCCATTTTCATCGCGTTTTCAAAGCCATCACCGGCCTGACGCCCAAGGGCTACGCCAGCGCCCTTCGCTCGCGCAAAGTGCGTGTTGGCCTCAAGGGCGAGCATTCCGTGACGGACGCGGTGTACGACGCAGGCTTTAACTCAAACAGCCGCTTTTATGAGTCCGCCGATCAGTTACTCGGCATGAAACCCAGCGATTACAAGGCCGGCGGCACTAACAGCGAGATCCATTTTGCCGTGGGCCAGTGCTCGCTGGGGGCCATTCTGGTGGCGCAGAGCCAACGGGGCGTGTGTGCGATTTTGCTGGGGGACGATCCGGACACGCTGGTGCGCGACCTGCAGGATCAATTTCCCAAGGCCGAGTTGGTGGGTGCGGATCGGCATTTCGAACAATTGATCGCCCAGGTCGTGGGGTTTGTCGAAGCACCGGCGCTGGGCCTGGATTTGCCCCTGGACTTGCGCGGGACCGCCTTTCAGGAGCGCGTGTGGCGGGCACTGCGCGACATTCCGGTGGGCAGCACGGCCAGCTACGCGCAGATCGCCCAGCGCATCGGCGCGCCCACATCCTTTCGTGCGGTGGCCCAGGCCTGTGGCGCCAATCACCTGGCTGTGGCGATCCCCTGCCATCGCGTCGTACGCAGCAATGGCGAGCTCTCCGGGTACCGTTGGGGCGTTGAGCGCAAGCGGCAGCTGCTGGAACGGGAAAGTCAGTAAAGACTCAGCGCACAAATCAGCGCCACACCGGTCCGATTTTTTACGCTGCAGGCTAGGCCTCATCCGCATTACGTGTGCGCACGTTGAGCCCGGCCAGCCGAAATTGCTTGCACTGCCCTCTTCTTTTAAAGCGTCAGTGTGCGCTTACAAGGCCTTGCGTTTACGGAACTGCGCAACCTTATGCCGGTTGCCGCACAGCGCCATGCTGCACCAACGGCGCTTGTGCGCTTTGGTCCGGTCATAAAACCACAGGACACATTCCGGATGCTCGCAGCGGCGAATCAAGCTGAAGTCGCCGGCCACCAATAACTGAGCCGCCGCTTCGGCAATCGGCGACAAAAACTGCTCCGCCGTCTGTTGCTTGCGCTGGCGCTCCAGTTGAGGCTGCCCGGACGCAGGCCAGACCAACTGCGGATAGCTGACCGCCTTGCGTAAAAAACTGTTGAGCGCCGCCGGATTGCCCGTCTCACCGCTCTTGCGCGCGGCCACCAGTTCACGGATCACCTCACGCAGTTGGCGTGCAGCCCCCAGCAAAGCTCCTTCTTCGAACGTGGGAATGCTCGCTTGCGCTACCCATTCCAGGCGCACCAGCCAATGCCCAACGTCGGCGTCGGTGTGCCAAAAATCCACCGGCTGGCCGTCGACAGTCGCCAGGGTATTGAGCATGTCCAGCACCGGCTCGTCGGCCAGTACATAGGGTTGTGATGGTGTGGCATGGGGCGTAAGGGTGGCCATGGTTTGTCCTCTTGAGCACCGCGCAATCGTAACCGCTATTTTTGTCTTTGGATAGTTACAACCTCAACAATTGATAACCTCAATAACTGGTTTGACAGGTTACATATTTGGGCGCAGCCTCTAAATCAGTAACCCGTATTACCAACCAATCCAATTACAAAAGGTATCCTCATCATGTCTATCGCAACCCCCGTCGTTCGCTACCACCACGTTGATGTCGATGGTGTGCGCATGTTCTACCGTGAAGCCGGCGATCCTTCGGCTCCGGTCATGTTGCTGCTGCACGGGTTCCCCAGCTCGTCGCATATGTACCGCAACCTCATCCCGCTGCTCGCCACGCGCTTTCGGGTCATCGCGCCCGATTTGCCAGGGTTCGGCTTCACCGAGGTGCCCGTCGAGCGCGATTACCAGTACAGCTTCGATAACCTGGCGATCAGCATCGGGCATTTCGTCGATGCGCTGAAACTGAGCCGCTACGCCCTGTACGTTTTCGATTACGGTGCACCCGTGGGCCTGCGACTGGCGGTGGCGCATCCGGAACGGGTCAGCGCGCTGGTCTCGCAAAACGGCAACGCGTATCTGGAAGGGCTGGGCGATGCCTGGGCGCCGATTCGCGCCTACTGGGCGGACGCGAGCGCAGCCAATCGCGAGGTGATCCGCAACGCGGTCATCAGCCTGGAAGGCACGCGCTACCAGTACTTGCATGGGGTGAGTTAGCCGGAGTTGGTCGCACCGGAGTCCTACATGCTGGACGTGCTGTTGATGCAACGCCCGGGCAACGACGAAATCCAGCTGGACCTGTTTCTCGACTACCGCAATAACCTCACGCTGTACCCGGCGTTCCAGGCATTTTTCAAAGCCAGCCAGGTGCCGACGCTGGTGATCTGGGGTCAGAACGATCCGTTTTTTATCCCGCCTGGCGCCCATGCCTACAAGGGCGATAACGCCAACGCGGTGGTTGAACTGCTGGACACCGGCCACTTCGCCCTGGAAACCCATGCGGCCCATATTGCCGAGCGTATTCACGCGGTGCTGGGGCATGCCATCGACTGATGGCGCTGCACGAAACCCTGCTCTCGTCCAGTGAATAATACGCACTGGCCGGGTGCCAATGGCCCTGTTAAAACAGCGCAAAGTCCTACTCACGCTGGAGACGCATCCCATGAGCACCTGGCCAGACTCGCGAATCATCGACCTGCTGGGCATTCAACTGCCCATCATCCAGGCCCCCATGGCCGGTGCCACGACCACCGCCATGGTGATTGCCGCCAATCAAGCGGGTGCGCTGGGCTCGATGCCCGCCGCAGCGCTGACCATCGAGCAACTGCGCGAAGCCTTGAGCACGATCCGCCAGGCAAGTACGCGCCCCATCAACGTGAATTTCTTCTGCCATCAACCGCCCGACGCCGATGAGGCCGGCGACCGTCGCTGGAAGGACCTGTTGCAACCCTACTACCGCGAACTGGGCGCCGATTTTGATGCGCCAACACCCGTTTCCAACCGCGCGCCCTTTAACGAGGCCGCCTGCCAGGTGGTCGAGGCGTTCCGCCCCGAGGTGGTGAGTTTTCACTTTGGCCTGCCGGAAAAAACCTTGCTCGACCGGGTAAAAGCCACCGGCGCCAAGGTGCTGTCATCCGCCACCACCGTGGAAGAAGCGGTCTGGCTGGAACAGCATGGGTGCGATGCAATTATTGCGATGGGCATTGAGGCCGGCGGGCATCGTGGCTTGTTTCTCAGCGACGATCTCAATACCCAGATCGGCTTGATGGCGCTGTTACCGCAGATCGTCGACGCCGTCAGCGTGCCCGTGATTGCGGCCGGCGGTATTGCTGATGCGCGCGGCATCGTCGCGGCCCTTACTCTGGGCGCATCAGCCGTACAAATCGGCACCGCCTACCTGTTTACGCCCGAAGCCAACGTCAGCGCCTCCCACGCCGCTGCGCTGCGTCGTGCCCAGGCCAGCGAAACCGCGCTGACCAACCTGTTCACCGGCCGCCCGGCGCGAGGCATCGTCAACCGCGTGATGCGTGAACTGGGCGCGATCAATCCGGCAGCGCCTGCCTTCCCCACGTCCGGTGGTGCCCTGATGCCGCTCAAGGCCAAGGACGAGGCGGGTTTCAGCAACCTGTGGTCGGGCCAGGCACTGCGCCTGTGCAAAGATGCATCCACTTATGACCTGACTCGCGAGCTGGCCGCGCAGGCGCTGGTAAAGCTCAAGCAGAACTGACGTCAGGGGCAACTTTGCGCTGTACCGGCGATGGCCAACCGCTATATATTCCCCTACATAGCGGTAAAGCCTTCTATCTATAACGAGCCGTACACCCTCAAAGGAGCTGCTTCATGATGATCCGCGCCTCACGCCTGGCCCCCACAGCCCTCGCCACCCTGATCGCCGCCTTTGCCCTGGGCTCGGCACGGGCCGACGAAGTGCAGGTGGCCGTGGCCGCCAACTTCACCGCGCCGATCCAGGCAATCGCCGCCGACTTCGAGAAAGACACCGGCCACAAACTGATTGCGGCCTATGGCGCCACCGGCCAGTTCTATACGCAGATCAAGAACGGCGCGCCGTTCGAAGTGTTCCTCAGCGCAGACGACACCACCCCCAAAAAGCTCGATGACGAAGGCGCTACCGTCAAAGGTTCGCGCTTTACCTACGCGGTCGGCACCCTGGCGCTGTGGTCGGCCAAGCCAGGCTACGTCGATGCCAAAGGCGAGGTGCTGAAGAAAAACCAGTACCAGCACTTGTCCATCGCCGACCCCAAAACTGCACCTTACGGCCTCGCCGCCACCCAAGTGCTGGCCAAGGAAGGTCTGAGCGAGCAGGTCGCAGACAAGCTGGTCACCGGGCAGAACATCACCCAAGCCTTCCAGTTCGTCTCCACCGGCAACGCTGAACTGGGCTTCGTCGCCCTGTCGCAGATCTACAAGGACGGCAAAGTCACCCGCGGTTCGGCGTGGATTGTGCCCGCCTCGCTGCACGATCCAATCAAGCAAGACGCGGTGATCCTCACCAAAGGCAAGGACAGTGCCGCAGCCAAAGCCCTGGTCGACTACCTCAAAGGCCCGAAAGCCGCTGCGGTGATCAAGTCCTACGGTTACGAGCTGGGCCAGTAAATGCCGCTGTCGAGTGCCGATTTTTCCGCGATCTGGTTGACCCTCAAACTGGCGTCACTGACCACCGTGATCTTGCTGGTCATCGGCACTCCGATTGCCCTGTGGCTGTCGCGCACCCGTTCCTGGTGGCGCGGCCCCATCGGCGCAATCGTTGCCCTGCCGTTGGTATTGCCGCCGACGGTCATCGGGTTTTACCTGCTGTTGACCATGGGGCCCAATGGCTATTTCGGCCAATTCACCCAATGGCTGGGCCTGGGTACCCTGACCTTCAGCTTCACCGGGCTGGTACTGGGTTCGGTGATCTACTCCATGCCGTTTGTGGTGCAGCCGTTGCAAAACGCCTTCGGCGCCATCGGTACTCGCCCCCTGGAAGTGGCCGCAACCTTGCGCGCCAATCCGTGGGACACCTTTTTCACGGTGATCCTGCCCCTGGCCCGCCCGGGGTTTATCACCGCGTCGATTCTCGGCTTTGCGCACACCGTCGGTGAATTCGGCGTGGTGCTGATGATCGGCGGCAATATCCCCAACAAAACCCGCGTGGTCTCGGTGCAGATCTACGACCACGTCGAAGCCATGGAATACGCCCAGGCGCACTGGCTGGCCGGCTCCATGGTGGTGTTCGCCTTCCTCGTATTGCTGGCGCTTTACTCCAGCCGTAAAACCAAGATGGCCTGGAGCTGATCGCGATGATTGAGGTACGCCTGCAACTGAATTACCCAGGCTTTGCGCTGAAGGTGGACTTGAAATTGCCCGGCCGTGGCGTCACCGCTTTGTACGGGCATTCCGGCTCGGGCAAGACCACCTGTCTGCGCTGTATCGCCGGGCTGGAGCGTGCCGAAGACGGCTTTGTGCAGGTCAACGATCAAGTCTGGCAAGACAGCCGCAACGGGCTGTTTGTGCCGCCGCACAAACGCGCATTGGGCTATGTGTTTCAGGAAGCGAGCCTGTTTCCCCACCTGTCGGTGCGGGCCAACCTGGAATTCGGCTTCAAGCGTATTCCTCGTCAGCAGCGGCGCGTAGACATGGCTCACGCCACCGAACTGCTGGGCATTGCCCATTTGCTCGACCGCCACCCGCAGCATTTGTCCGGGGGTGAACGCCAACGCATCGGCATCGCCCGCGCGCTGCTCACCAGTCCCCAATTGCTGTTGATGGATGAACCCCTGGCGGCGCTGGACAGCAAACGCAAAGGTGAAATTTTGCCGTACCTCGAACGCCTGCACGATGAGCTCGATATCCCCGTGCTGTACGTCAGCCATGCCCAGGACGAAGTGGCGCGGCTGGCCGATCACATCGTGTTACTCAGTGACGGCCAGGCGCTGGCCAGCGGCCCCATCGGTGAAACCCTGGCGCGGCTCGATTTGCCCATGGCCCTGGGTGACGATGCCGGGGTAGTGATCAATGGCAGCGTCAGTGCCTACGACGCGCACTATCACCTGCTGACGCTGCAATTGCCCGACAGTGCGTTATCGATGCGCGTTGCCCATGCGCCGTTGGCGCTGGGCAAACAGCTGCGCATCAAAGTGCAGGCACGCGATGTCAGCCTCAGCCTGCAGGCGCAGGAACCCAGCAGTATCCTCAATCGCTTGCCGGTGACGGTGACCGGGGAGATCTGTGCCGACAACAACGCCCATGTGCTGGTGCGCCTCGACGCCGGCGGCACGCCGTTGCTGGCGCGCATCACACGGTTTTCACGCGACCAGTTGCAGCTGCATCCCGGCCAGGCGCTGTGGGCGCAAATCAAGGCGGTGGCGGTACTGGCTTAAGAATTTGGCACGAGCGCAAAACCCTGCGGTCAATCAGACATACCGGCCTGATTACTGCCAAGGAATTTGCACCATGCCCGACTCCGCGTTGCTTGCCGACCTGCCCCGCGACCTGCACTACGTTGACGACACCCAACCGGGTATCCGCCGCAAGAAGCTGCGCGGCAAGTTTCAGTATTTCGACGTCAACGGTGAGCGCATCACCGATGCCGACGAAATCAAACGCCTGAACTCATTGGCTGTGCCACCCGCCTACACCGACGTGTGGATCTGCGCCGACCCGCGCGGCCATTTGCAAGCCACCGGCCGCGATGCCCGTGGCCGCAAGCAATACCGCTACCACCCGCGTTGGCGTGAGGTGCGCGACACCGACAAATATTCGCGCCTGCAACAGTTCGGCAATGCTCTGCCGAAACTGCGCGCGCAACTGGAAGCACAAATCGCCGCGCCCGGTTTCACCCGCGAAAAAGTCCTGGCCACCGTGGTGATGCTGCTCGATGCCACGCTGATTCGCGTGGGCAACACCCAGTACGCGCGGGACAACAAATCCTACGGCCTGACCACGCTGCGCACCCGCCATGTCGACATCAAGGGCAGCGAGATATTGTTCCAGTTTCGTGGCAAGAGTGGCGTGGAGCATCAGGTCAGCGTCAAGGACCGGCGCCTGGCCACGGTGGTCAAGCGTTGCCTGGAATTGCCAGGGCAAAATCTGTTTCAGTACCTGGATGAGGACGGTGAACGGCATACCGTCAGCTCCCATGACGTTAACGCCTACCTGCACAGCCTCACCGGCGCCGACTTCACTGCCAAGGACTACCGCACCTGGGCCGGCACCGCCCTGGCCTTGGCTGTATTGCGCGAACTGGAGTGGCAACCGGAATCGGATGCCAAGCGGCATGTGGTCGCCATGGTCAAGGACGTTGCCAAGCAACTGGGCAATACCCCGGCGGTGTGCCGCAAGTGCTATATCCACCCCGCCGTGCTGGAGCATTTCAGCCTGGGCGAGTTGTCCAAGCTGCCCAAGCCCCGAGTGCGCAAGGGCCTGAAAGCCGAAGAAGTTGCGCTGGCGATGTTCCTTGAGCAATTGGCCGCGGACTTGCCGAAAAACGCCAAGGTGGGTTAGCCTTTGCGCCTCTTCTGACTCACGGGATGCACGCCGACGTGAACAACTAAGCCTTCCAAAATGTACCTGCAACGAGCCGCTTGGCGCGCTTGTTGGCCTGTCCGACATTTTTTTTGGAGGTGCTGATGACTGACGTCAAACGGCCGCCCGTACTCGTTTCATTGCAACACCTGTCCTTGCAGTTCGCCGATGGCGAAACCCTGCTGAACAACCTCAACCTGTCGATTGATCACGCGCCCACCGGGATTGTCGGGCGTAATGGCCGGGGCAAAAGCCTGCTCGCCAAGCTGCTTGCCGGGCTGCTGGCGCCCACTGGCGGCACGTTGAAAAGCGCGGCCAGCGTGGCATATGTGCCGCAGGCGCTGGCCGTCCAACCGGGCGAAACCGTCGCCGACATCACCGGCACCGCCCAGGTGTTGGCCGCCCTTGAGCGGCTGGCCCGCGGTGAGGCGCGCGCGGATGATCTCGCGCTGATCGATGATCGTTGGGACCTTGCCGAACGCCTGCGCACCGCGCTGGGTGCAGCCGGGTTGCAGCAACTCGACGCTGCCACGCCAGCCGATCAACTCAGTGGCGGCCAACTGGCCAGGGTTGCAGTGATCGGCGCGCTTTTGGCCACGCCGCAGTTGCTGATTCTCGATGAGCCAACCAACCACCTCGACAGCGCCGGCCGTGACTGGCTGTTGCGCACGCTGGCAGCCTGGCCCGGCGGCCTGGTAGTGGTCAGCCATGACCGGCAACTGCTCAATGCGATGGCGCGCATCATCGAGCTGTCGCCGCTTGGCGCGCTGGTGTATGGCGGCAACTACGATGCCTATCGCTTGCAGCGCGACAGCGAACAGTACGCGGCCATGGCCGCCCTGGAACACGCCCGCCTGGCGCGCAGCCGCGAACGCAAACGTCTGCAGAAGGATCATGACAACCTGCAGCGCAACGCCGCCCGCGCACGTAAACACGCAGAAACCGCCAACGTCACCGGGTTTACCAAAGCCCGCTGGAAAGGCGCCGCCAAGGAAATCGTCAGCAGCGTGCGCAGCGCGCATCACGCGTATAAACACGAGCTCGATGCGCAGGTACGCCAAGCCCATGAGCGTGTGGAGGATCACTCGCCCACGCTGCTGGCCCTGCCCGGTTCAGCACTGCCCAATGGCCGACAGGTTCTGAGCGTGGAAAACGCTCAACTGCCGTGGCTTGATCCGCAGCAAGCCTGCAGCTTCGTCACGCTCAACCTGGCGGGCCCGGTGCGCATGGCCGTGCGCGGGCCGAACGGTTGCGGCAAATCCACGTTGCTCAAGGTGCTCGCGGGCCAATGGCCGGTGGTCAGTGGCGAATGCGCCGTGCATGTGGCCAGTGCCTATATCGACCAGCACCTGACGCTGCTGGATGGCAACCGTAGCATTGTCGAACAGCTAAACCTGCTCGACACCCCGCTGGCCGAAGCCGAGCTGCGCACGCGTTTGGCGTTGCTGCAACTGGATGCCCTGCGGGTGACTCAACCCACCCGCCAGTTGAGCGGCGGCGAACGCCTGAAGGCCGCGATGGCGATTGCCTTGTGGCGCGAGGTACCGGCGCAACTGCTGTTGCTGGACGAGCCGACTAACCACCTGGACCTTGAATCCGTGCTGGCCTTTGAACAGGCGTTGCAGGGTTTTACCGGAGCGATGGTGGTGGTCTCCCATGACGAGACGTTTGTGCAGGCCGTCAGGCCGACGCATTTTTTGACCTGGCAGCGTCAGGGCTGGCGGCTGGAGTGTGTCTGAGGTCATTGCGCGCGCAACCAAAGCGTCCTACGGTAGTGGCCGAATAATCTCACCGAGGAACCTGGGGCCATGCTGCCTTCATCGCGCAAACCCTACGCCAACGCCGCACTCGCCCACCGCCAACGTTGGCGCGGGCGGGTTGGCTTGATGCTGGTGGCCAGCCTTTCCGTGCTGGCCGGCATGACCGATGCGATAGGCTTTATGGCCAGCGGCGATTTTGTTTCGTTCATGAGCGGTAACACCACGCGCCTGGCCGTGGCGATCAGCGCAGGCGACTTGGGCCTTACCGGGCGCTTGTTGTTGCTGGTCGCAACCTTTGTCGTCGGCAACGCCCTGGGCGTGGTGATCAGCCGCCTCAGCCGCCGGCACGCGCTGCCCTTGCTGCTGTGCATTGCGGCCTTGCTGTGCGGCGCCGCCGTGTGGCCCTTCGACGACACCTTGCCCGCGCTGCTGGCAACGATTGTGGCGATGGGTATGCTCAATGCCGCAGTGGAAGAGGTAAACGGTTTGCCGGTGGGCCTGACTTATGTGACGGGCGCCCTCTCGCGCTTCGGGCGCGGGCTGGGCCGCTGGGTGCTGGGAGAACGGCGCAATGGCTGGAGGGTGCAACTGATTCCGTGGGCCGGCATGTTTGTGGGCGCGGTGATCGGCGCGGTGCTGGAGCACCAGCTCGGCCTGAAGGCGCTGCTGGTCAGTGGCGCGTTCGCCGCATTGCTGGGCGTAGTGTCGCTGAAGATTCCGCGGCGCTGGCACTTGGGTTACATGCCACGCTAAGAGAAAAGAGGCCCGCTCGACGTTGCGGCCTCGACGTCCGTGTACTGGTAAAGAGCCATCACGTCGAGCGAGCGGGGGAATGATAAGCCAATGTCCGTCGGCTGTCCCGCCGGGCTTTTCCGAATATCACTTAGGCAAAGGATTACAGGCAGGTCGCGAGCGCGGCCAGTCGGCGCTTGGCGGGCATCGTGTCGGCGACGGCAAAGTAATTGACGGTAGAGCCGGCGCCGGCACTGCGCACGTCGACAAAATAATCGCCGCCGGTGGTGTAGACGGTAAAACCGCCTGCTTCGATCGGCTCCTTGAAGCCTCCGGCGTCAACGCCAAATACCGCCTCGTCCTGCCAGCCGAACTGAATGCATTGGGCAACCACCAACGGCGTCTTGTCCGAAGCCAGCGTTTTGTAGGGCACGCCGGTGCGCGCATTGTTCATTTTCGAGCCCGCGCAACCGGACAGTACTGCCAGTGCCAATGCGCCAATTACCAGCTTTCGCATGCCATCGCCTCCTTGGAAAAAAACGCGACTCTACCATTAGCAGGCGACACTCAAGGATTATTACGTCACGCTGTCGCCTACTTATGCCCCCGCTTGCCCCTGGAAACCCGATGACGCCCAACGCCGAACGCTATAACCCTTCCACCGACTACGCCGACAAGCTGATCAGCCGCATCGGCCAGACGCCGACGTGGATCGCCAAGCGCATCGGCGTCACCGACAAGCGCATCCGCTACATCCTCGATGGCGAACGCACGGTAAAGGGTGAAAGCACGCCGATCCAGATGACCTACACCGAGCAGTTCGCCCTGGAATGCCTGGCGGCGGAGGCCAAAGCCAAAAAGCCGCCTAAACCTGCGGCCGGATGAATTTAGTTTCACTGTGAAGGGTGCTCGCGCTGCCTATAGTTGGCAGGCTCATTTTTAAGAAGTCTCACTTCTGCCCGCCCTCCCGCGGGCTTTTTTTTGCCTGGGTGTTGGTGGATGACCTCCAGCAACTTACCCGCGCATCAAAACCACCAACGATACAAATAAAACAGCCCCATGCTCAGCAGCACCGTGATCAACACGCTGCGCGTCCAGAACATCAACGCCACCGCGCAGATCCCCGCCAGCAAGTAAGGATTGGCCGGACTCACGTTGAGCTTATGCTCAGCGAGAAAAATGATCGGCCCGCAAATCGCCGTCAGCATTCCCGGCACGGCAAACCCGAGAAACTCGCGCGCGCCGCGATTGAGGCGCACCGGCAGACGCGGCTCGATGAACACGTAGCGGTTGAGAAACACCACCAAACCCATGGCCACAATCATGATGTAGATCATCGTTGCCCTACTCCCAGCCGCTTGCAGGCAAACCCTGCGCCCATCCCCAGCACGCCCGACATCACCACCGCCGACTCCCAGTGCAAGTAACTC
>Ga0308164_10003395_pt1 | contig 14432 bp, 13 predicted proteins | sample PhyTR2_FD_201031 | JGI IMG/M metagenome (GOLD analysis project Ga0308164, IMG submission 201031) | Phyllosphere microbial communities from UC Gill Tract Community Farm, Albany, California, United States - DLSLT.R2 | ecosystem: Host-associated > Plants > Phyllosphere > Unclassified | place: USA... | reverse complement strand
GCGCGTTGGTCGGCTTGGAGAACTCCAGCACCAACAGGCGGCCACCCGGTTTGAGTACGCGCAGCATCGAGCGGATCGCGTCTTCTTTATGGGTCACGTTGCGCAGGCCGAAGGCGATGGTCACGCAGTCGAAATGGTTGTCGGGGAACGGCAGCTTTTCAGCGTCGGCCTGGACGAATTCGATATTGCCGGCCACGCCTTTGTCGAGCAGACGGTCACGGCCGACCTTGAGCATCGAACCGTTGATGTCCGCCAGCACCACCTGGCCAGTCGGGCCGACGAGCTTGGAGAACTTGGCGGCCAGGTCGCCCGTGCCGCCGGCGATGTCCAGCACGCGATTGCCGGGGCGTACGCCCGACAATTCGATGGTAAAGCGCTTCCACAAGCGGTGCATGCCGCCGGAAAGCACATCGTTCATCAGGTCGTACTTGGCGGCTACAGAGTGGAACACCTCAGCGACTTTTTCCGCTTTCTGGCTTTCCGGGACGTTCTTGAAGCCGAAGTGAGTGGTGGGTTCGGCATCGCTGCCTTTGCGCTGATCAGTCATATCGCTGTCACCAAAAGAGAATGCGGCACATGATAATCCCCAAGGCTTGCTTTGTCTTGGCAAGGCTGCAGGTAAGATAGAAGGGCGCCGAGACGTTTTGCCGCATTCACGTTGTGCAAGTCTCTATTTTTCAAGTCTCTGCAAGAGGAATCATCGCAATGGCCCGTATCACCGTTGAGCGTGCACACTCCCTGGGTAAAGAAGGCGCACGGGCAAAGGCCGACAAGTTGGCGAACAAACTCAAGGAAAAATATGGCCTGGAGTCGTCATGGTCTGGCGATACCTTGAGCCTCAAGCGTTCCGGGGTTAAAGGCACCGTACTTGTGGCTGACGATTCGCTGCGTATCGATGTGGAACTTGGCCTATTGATGTCCGCCATGAGCGGCACCCTCAAGTCCGAAATCGAAAAAGCCCTGGACAAAGCCTTGGCCTGACTTCTTAGGGTTAGGGTGCCGATTCTAATTTTTCCTCCTACTTTGTGCCCAAGCCCACAACTCCTGCGGGCCGTTCCTCCCCCCTATTCTGTGTGAGGTGCACCATGGCCAACGTTATCCTGAAGAAAAAAATCGACACTCCAACCCGCGCCCTGAGCGATGTTAAATCCTACGCGCGCAAGATCTGGCTGGCGGGCCTGGGGGCCTATGCGAAGGTCGGCAGTGAGGGCAGCGAGTATTTCAAAGAGCTGGTTAAGAGCGGTCAAGATATTGAAAGTAAAGGCAAAAAAGTTGCCGTTGAACAACTTGGTGCCGCCAACAGTCAGATTGACCAAGTAAAGAGTAATGTCACTGCGGTCAAAGGTCGGGTAGAAGTTCAGCTGGATAAAGTTGAAAAAGCTTTTGATACTCGCGTTGCAAGTGCCTTGAATCGAATCGGCATTGCGCGTAAACATTAAGGAGACAACGGGATGGCTGTTAAAAAGAATACTCAGAAAGAAGGCAGCTCGTGGATCGGGGAAGTTGAAAAATACTCCCGTAAGATCTGGCTTGCTGGTTTAGGCGTGTACTCGAAGGTCAGCAGTGATGGCGGCAAGTACTTCGAGACCTTGGTTAAAGACGGCGAAAAAGCCGAGAAGTTGACCAAGACCACCGTTGGCAAGAAAGTCGATGCGGCCAAGGCCAGTGCAGGTTCGGCCAAGGCAAGCATTTCCGACACCTGGGGCAAGTTGGAAGAGACCTTCGACAAGCGCCTCAACAGTGCCATTTCGCGCTTGGGCGTACCCAGCAAAGCGGAGCTGAAGACGTTGCACAGCAAGGTCGACACGCTGACCAAGCAAATCGAAAAACTCACCGGCGCTAAAGTGGCACCCGTGAAAACCGCCGCCGCCAAACCTGCGGCCAAAACCGCAGCGGCTAAACCGGCCGCAAAAACTGCCGCCAAGCCGTTGGTGAAAGCCGCCGCCAAACCTGCAACAAAAACCGCGGCCAAGGCGCCGGCGAAAGCGGCGGCCAAGCCTGCGGCCAAAACCGCAGCAGCCAAGCCGGCTGCAAAAGCCGCCGCTAAACCGGTCGCTGCCAAAGCGGCTGCCAAGCCTGCGACCAAAGCCGCCGCCAAGCCTGCAGCCAAGCCAGCAGCTAAGGCTGCGGCGAAACCGGCCGCCAAGCCTGCGGCGAAAACCGCAGCGGCCAAGCCCGCCGCCAAACCTGCTGCCAAGCCCGCCGCAGCGAAGAAGCCCGCCGCCGCCAAAAAACCTACGGCCGCCAAACCGGCAGCGGCAACCAAACCTGCAGCTCCAGCATCCACCGCCTCTACAGCCAACTCGGTCTCCGCGCCGACGCCGGCTGCCGCTACCCCGACTGCAACGCCGGCTACCCCGACGCCTTCCAGTCAGTCCTGATTTTTCCGGGACATCCAAAAATACCCGGCCTGCGAAGGTCGGGTTTTTTTGTACCCGCTGATCTTTGCCGGCAACAACGCCAGCGCCATCAGTTGTAAGTGATCGAAACGGTAACGGCGCTGGCCAGACTGCCGTGGGTGAGGGGTTCCCCGGTTTTGTGGTACGCCGCCGTAAGCGGCATCACTGCTTTATTGCCGGCAGTTGCGATGCTACGGCTGCGCTGGTCCACGGTGCCGTTGGCGGGGATGGCATACGCGGGGGAGCCGCGGTGTATGAGCTGCAGGGCTGTTCCCCCCGAGGTCCCGGTATTGGAAAACAGTTGGGCGTTCCCCGTTGAAGGGGTGCCGGAGAACAGAAAAATCACAGTGTTGATATCCGACTCGCAGTCGGCGGAAATCTCGAAATCAAACGCGCCCGTACTGGCCGCCGTATCGAAGTCCGAGACCTTGATGGTGGGCAAGGTAATGGTGCGGTTCTCATCGCCGGCCGCCAGGTTGCAGGTGCCGGCGTTGATCTGGCCGACAAAAGTCAAAGTCCCCGTGGTGGCGGCCTGAACCCCATGGCTGGCCACGCCCACAGTGATTGCCAGCCAAACCGCCGGCGCGCGAATGTTCATCGCATGATCCTCAATCGGTCAGTCATAGGTGATGTGTACGGTCACGGTGCTGATGAAGGTGCCTTGAGTGACCGTGCCGTTCTTGTGATAAGCGCTACCGAGTGGCAGCACGGCGCGGTTGCCCGAGACCGCCAGCGTGCGTGTGTCTTCGGTGCCGTTGGCGAGAATGTTCTGCACGCCGCCGCCGAGGCGTGAGTACAGCCAGAGCGCAACGCCTGCGGCGCTGCCCGTGTTGGCGAAGATCCGATCATTGCCCGGTGCCGGTGCGCCGGAAAAACGGAACGTGACGTTCATGGCATCGCTGCATTGCGCGGTCAGCTCGAAATCCCGTCCGCCAACGACAGTCTGGGTGTCGAATGCACGGACTTGCACCGGCTCGAACAGGATCGTGCGGTTGACGTCACCGGCGTCCAGGTTGCAGGTGGGCGTAGGGGCGACAAAACGCACCGATGTATTGAGCAGCAAGTGAAAGCGGCCTTTGCCGCCGTCCCAACGATCTTCAACCAGGCTTCCACTGGTCAGCGTGCCGCTGGTGACGGGGCCGGTCTTGAAGAACAACGCCTCCGCGCTGACATTGCTGTACAGCGGCAACGCATTGCTCTGACTGAACGGGGGCGAGGTGTGCAGTTGATGGGGGTAAACCAGTCCCCTGTGATTACGCACCAGCACGCGTATGCCGACCCCTGGCACACCGGTGTGATACGCCGTGACGCCTGCGCCCGGCACCATCGCCGAGTCGGTGAAGCGCCCGATAATCTGCCTGGGCGTCGAAGTGCGGCAGTTGAGTTCAAAGCTGGGCGCGATGCCGTTGAAAGCCTGCCGGATAATCAGGCTGCCCACGGGAAGGCTGGCGGGAACGGTGATGGTATCCGGCAGGGACAGGCCGTGCTCGGAGTTGGGATATAGCCGACACTCAGCAAGCACCGTGATCGGCGCCCCGACTATCAGCAGGAGCAAACAACATCTAACAGTGTGCGTCATGGGCAACCTCGTTATCAGAAGCCGGGTATCAAGGGGCGCGTGATCATGCCGTTCAGCCGCTTGCATCGCGCTCGGCCGCTGGCGGCTGCGCGGCGAGGTCGGCACCGACCTGGCACAGGCCAGCGTTCAGATGCCGCATGCGCTGCTTGTTCTGCGCCGTGGCCGCGATGGCGGCGTTGTAGGTAAACCAGCAAGTGGCAGTGGCGGTTGAACCCCACTTGACGGTCAATTTGCCCCGCGCCCGGGAGACCCGAACAAACGCCTTTCCACCTTGGCCGACGATCCCGACACTGGCGCCGTCTTCATCGAATACATCCGAACCGAACGGCACTGGGCTGCCGTCCTCGCGCTGTGTGGTGATCAACAAGGCTTGGCCGCTGACCGTCTCGAATTGCAGCTTCACCACCGAGCCGGCGCGGGGCGCGACGTTGCGCGCTGCGGTCTTGAGTTCGACATCCACGGACAAGTCCTTGGGGTCCAGCTCGACCACGTTCTGTCGATAGGGCGTGAGGTGGCTCACCACGGCCTGGCCGTCCTTGCCGACGTGGGCGGCGTGGTTGCCATTGATCCTCGCGCCCTGGGCGTCGGGTGCCTGGACGATCCCCAAGGTGTCGCCCAGCTCCGGGGCGAAGATCAGGCCGTCGGCATGCGCAACCAGGCCGCCGGTCATGCCCAGCGACGTTGAGCGGTACGCCTCGCTGTGGCCATAGCTGGCGGACAACACGCCATAATCGGCCTGGTATTTCATATCGGCACTCTGGGTGTTGCCGCTGCCCTGGGTGCGGCTGGTGCTCAGGCCGTAGCTCAGTTGATTGTGCTCGCCCCAACTACCGCCCAGGCTGATCCGCTCGCCGCTGTTGTGGTCGCCACGGTAGGCCGTGCTGGTCAGAGTAGGCGTATGCGTGCCGCTGCCCAGCGGCAGGCTCAGGGTCAAATCCAGTTGTTGATCCACCTCACCACTCAGCACATCACGGCCGCGCTGAACGCTGAGGGTGTAGTGGAGGTTTTTCCAGTGGCCGCTGTAGCCGGCGCTGAAGGTCAGGTTGCCCCCTGAACGGTTCCAATAGTGTTGCGAAGAACCGGTCACATACACCGAGCCGTGGCTCAGGCTTTGATTAAGGCTGATATCCATCCTGTCGCGCAGGCGTGACACGTTGTCCAGGTCGCGTCCGTCCAGGGCATGGTCGCGCAGTTGCGCGGCATCGCCCGCCGTCAGAAAACCGGAGGTGGAGTAACGGTAAGCGCCGAGGGTGAAGTGGGTGCCGCTGTCGGCGAAATTCTTGCTGTAGCGCAGTTGCACGCTGTGCCCGCTGCGCGAGCCGTGCCTGGGGATGTCGGCGCTTGAGTGTGTCAGGTCCACGGACAATGCGCCCAATGGCGTGTTGAATGCCGCGCCTGCCAATTGGGCGCGGTAGTCCTCGCCCAGCATCGCGCCGGTGTAGCCAGTCAGCAGATTGCTCAGACCCTGTTGGTAGGTGGCCTGCATCAGCTTGGGCGGATGGCGCAGCCCCAGCTCATCCACCTGGCCGACACTTAGCGTGTAGCGCCGGTAGCCCGGTCGCAGCAAGTGAGCATTGGCGGCGAACGGCACGATAAACGCGCGCTGGCGACCGTCGGCCTCGGTGATCGTCACACTCAGGTCGCCGCCGTAACCGGTCGGGAAAAAATCGTCGAGCACAAAGGGGCCGGGCGCCACGGACACTTCGCTGAGCAACACGCCACGTTGACGCACGCTGACACGGGCATTGGTTTCGGCGATACCGCGCACCACCGGCGCGAAGCCGGTCATGGAGTCCGGCAGCATCCGGTCATCGCTGAACAGGCTGATGCCGCGCAGGCGAATGCTATCGAAAAGTTCGCCGGGGGTATGGATTTCGCCGGCCATCAGTTGTGATCGCCACCGACTCAGTTCGCGCTGCACATAGGTGGCGTTGCTCTGATAGCCAGCGGCGCCGAGGCTGTGGCTGTAGCTGCCGTTATGTCGCCAATGCCAATCGCCCAGGTTGAGCCCGGTGTTCAGGCCCACGTAGTGGGAGTCCAGCGAGCGGCCGTTGGTGCGAGTGGTAAAGGTGTTGGCGTTGTAGCGCACGAACGCTGCGTCCACGCCACTTTCCCAGTGCCTGGGGTCGACGTAGCCACGCGCTTGGCGCGTCAGGTAAACCTGGGGGATCTGCAGGTCCAGGCGCGTTTCGCCGATATCGAACTGGCTGCTGGCGCCGGGTAGATAGCTGGCGATCTCGGCGCAACGGTCAAACGGTTTGCGCGGGCCGGGTGTTTGTTGGTCGGCACTGTCGACCTCGATACCGAAGCGTTGCAACGCCTCACGTTCCAGGCACAGCTGTGCCGACGGCTGACCCTGGACGGCGATAAACGTGACGCTCTCGCGACCGAGCCACTGACCGTTGAGGTACACCTCTGAACGGTAGGTGCCTGGCAACACGACGTTGCCCTGGCTGAATTTCGCGATATCGACCTGCAAGCCTGCCGCGCCATCGGCAAAGAAAGCCGGGTTGAACTCCACATACTCGGCGCCGTGGGCGTCCATCGCCTCGGCGCTGCTCACCAGCAGCAGGCTACGCATTGTCAGACTCAAACCACGGCGTGCCAGGGGCGCACTGCGGACGCCGGTGGGCGTGATCGCACTCATTGTTAAGCGTTTCCAAAAACAGGTGTTGCTCGGCTCCCTGCATAGGGAGGGTCATGGGGCGACCTTGGCGTTGTGGAGGACCTTCACCCCGAAATCGTCCAGCGTCTGGAATTCCACGCTGGCCGTAGCTCCAGGCGGCGCTTTGAGGTCGGGCAGATCGAAGCGGGTGCGAGCGCCGGGCATCACCATATTGCCGGCCCCGGAGGCAGCGGCTTGGCGCCCATGGCGTTGCCCGGCGACCTGCACCTCGACACGCTCGAAGGTCACCAGGTAAGGGGTCGGGTTGAACACTTCCACCGCCTCGCCGTAGGCGCTCGACACGCGGCGCCACTGCAACTTGGCGGGCGCGGCCTCGGCACCGTGGGGCAGGCCCGGGGGACGCAGGATCAGCTTGATCCGTGTGCGAAACGCCAGTTGCAGCTGGTTACTGGGCTGGACGCCTCGCGCCTGCGCCGGCACCTCCAGCACGTTGAACCAAAACAGGCTCTCCTGCGCTGGCGGCAACTCTTCGCCGGTGTAAGCCACGCGTACGACCTGCTGTTTACCCGGCTCCATGCGAAAGATCGGTGGCGTGACCACGAACGGGATGTCGGCCAGTTCTGGCGTCGAATATTCGTCGCCGTTGTCGAGCCAGGTCTGGATCAGCACCGGTACTTGGTTCCTGCTTTCAAGCCTGACGGTGACTTCCTTGTGGGACTGCGGATAGATAATCCGTGTGCTGCTGATCACCACGCTCGCCTGCGCCGATAGCGCGACGACCATGGCGCACAGGGCTGCCACGGTGTGTCGAATCGAAAGAGTGGACATGGGCGGTCATCCACCAGACGTGTGGCTGAGGCCCGCCACATGGCGCACGCGGGCGCCGAAGTCGCTGATGCTGGTGAACTCGACCTGAGCGGCGCCGTGCGGGCGCTGTTGCAGGGTCGGCAGCACAAAGCGTTTTACGTCGCCGGCGGGCAGCAGCAGGCTGTCGTCGGCCGCTTGGCTCGGTGCCTTGCTGAAGCGCTTGCCGGCGCTGAACAACATCACCGGGCCGAGCGATACGTGATACGGCGTCGGGTTGGTGACTTGCAGGGCAAACCCGCGCTCATGGGGGACCAGCGTCCATTGCAGTTTCGAGGCCGCGCGCTCCACCGGATAGGGCAGAGCCGGTGGGCGCAGGAATACCCGCAGGCGGGTGCGGAACGACAGTTGGATCTGATTGTTCTGCGCGGCATCCACGGCACGCGGCGGCACTTCAAGTACATTCAGCCAGAACAACCGTTCACGCGCTTCGGTCAGCGGCTCGCCGGTATAGCGCAGGCGCAGGGCCTGTTGCTGGCCCGGCTCGATGCGGAAGATTGGCGGCGACACGCTGATCGGCGTGAGTGCGGTGGCCGGCGTCGAGTGTCGATCACCGCTGTCCAGCCAGGTTTGCACCAGCGCCGGGCGGTTGCCACGGTTCTCCAGACGCACGACTACTTCCTGCTGTTCGGCCGGGTAGACCACTCGCGTACCGTGGATGATCACGCCGGCCTGGCCGGCTGACGTCCACCACGACAACAGACTGAAGGCCCAGGTGACCAGCACCCGTCGGGTTTGGCTGCTCATGGCGTTACTCGGCGTACTCGATCATAAAGCCGACCCGCGTGTTGACCTTGCCCTCGGTGGCCGGTCCGCTCGCATACAGTTGTGCCGCCAGCGGGATGATTGCCTGGTTATCGGCGATCACCACGCTCTCGGATTTTTCGCTGTAGACATTGATCGGCGAGCCGCTACGGCTGGTGACTTCGACCTGCACATTCTTGGCGTTGGTGGTGTCGGCCGGGTCGTCATGACCATCGATGTTCAGGCGTCCGGTAGCCACGTCGATGGCGGGGCTGGTTGGGTCGAACGCGACCATGGCGATGCGCCCGTTGGTGCAACTGCCTTCTCCGGGCGCGCCAATGCGAATGGTAAAACCGGTCAGGTTGGCGCGGCTGCCAGCGGTGGCCAGGCGCGCTGCCGAGACGCCACCCAGGTTGACGTCTTTGACCACCGCGCCACTGCCCGGCGCCGCACCTTCGACCGTGCAGGTCACATCGGTGACCAGCCCGCTGAAATTGATCACACCGTCGACGGCGAACGCAGCGTGGGGGAGTGCGGCGGCCAAGGCCATTAGGGCTGCGACGGGGGAGAGAATATTGACGTTCATGGTATTTCCAGGGGTGATTGATCGATAAGGGGCCTCGGTGGATGTGAATAATTTGTATCTAAAAGTTAATGCGTTCTATAGCGAAGCCACGACTTTTAGTTCGAGATAGTTCGAAACGGTGCTGTTTTAATTATGGTTTTTTGCAAGTCTTGTTCGAGCTGTGAAAGTTGCTGTAAGTGATGTCCGTCAGGGGCTTCTGTAGGGCGTGTCGATATCCGTTGTGCGGCGATATTGAACCCTGTGTAGGCCTGGGCTATACCGGGCTGGTAATAAGGGTGGATTGTGTAGATCGTTGCGTTACTTATGCGGGTGTCTGTATGCCTACTTCAACTAGTCATGCGTATACCGTCATGTTGTTGGATGACCACGAAATGGTTCGGCAAGGTATTGAGCTGGGCCTGAGTGGAGCGTCCGATATCAAGGTGATCGGTTCTTTTGCCACGGGCCGGCAATTGCTGGACGCCCTTGCGCGGCAATCGGCGGATGTCGTGGTGATGGACTTCATACTGGCACCGGCGGAAATCGATGGGCTCAGCCTGCTGCAGGCGCTGAACCGTCGTTTCAGCCAGTGTCGACCATTGATTGTATGTTCCCACTACACGCCTGCGACGGTATCGCTGTCGTTGAAAGCGGGATGCTGGGGCATCCTCGGTAAAACCCAGAACTTGACCGAGTTGATCAGCGCCATTCGAACCGTCGCCCAAGGAAGGATTTATTTACAGCCCTGCATGGTGCCGGCATTGCAGGGTACGCAATCGGTGTGGGAGGCCATCAGCCAAAAAAACACCACGGATTTTGCATCGCCATTACGCTTGAATGCCTGCCTTACTCCAAAAGAACAGGAAGTACTGCGCTGTTTTCTGGATGGCATGTCGGTGAACTCGATTGCCGCCAAGTTCTCGCGCAGCGCCAGTACCATCAGCACGCAAAAACAATCGGCTTATCGCAAGTTGGGTATCAGGAACGACAGTGAGTTATTCAAGTTCACTCAACAATTCGGCGCGCTGGGCTGATGCTCACCGAGCAGCGTTAAATGTGATCGTCCAGATAACGCAGCGCCAGACGCTCCGTGGCCTGCCGCGCCGGCATCAACAGATGCGGCGCCACCAGCATCATAATTTGGTAAACGACCACCCGCACCTCGCCCTCGCGATCGAGAATGCGCTGGTAATCCAGGGAAAACAGCAGGGTGAGGGTGATCTGTTCCACCAACTGCCCCAGCGCCTGGGTATCGCTGACCAACTGCCCAGCCGCCTTCAAGCGTGCCAGCAGTGACGCCAGGGTGCGCTTGAGCGCCGTAAGCAGGTTGCGAATGCCCTTGGCCAGCTTGGGCAGGCGCCCGGCCAGGTTTGACAGGTCCTGGAACAGAAAACGGTAGTGGGCCATGCGCTCAATGATCAGGTGCAGGAACAGCCAGTAGTCCTGGGGCTCCAGTTGCGCGTCGGCCGGTGGGTCGAGCAACGGCGCCAGTTCATTCTGAAAGCGCTCGAACAACCCCAGCACCAAGGGTTCCTTGCCATGGAAGTGGTAGTAGAGGTTGCCGGGGCTGATCCCCATTTCATTGGCCACCTCCATGGTCGACACGTTCGGTTCGCCCTTGTGGTTGAACAACTGCAGGGCGCATTCAAGGATACGGTCGCGGGTCTTCATCCAGTCTTCTTTATCTGATCGTTGAGCTCAGCGCACCCGCACATAGGTGCCCGGCGCCGCTTCCATTGGTGGGTAATTCTGGTTGCCCAGGGCGGTCAGGGTTTCGCGCTGCACGCCCGAGCGTTGCTGGATCCATGCCAGCCACTGCGGCCACCAACTGCCTTCGACATGGTTGGCGTCGTAGTACCAGGCGCGCGGGTCGCTGCTTAGCTTGGGGTTTTCGACGTAATTGGCCTTGGGGTTGCCAGGCGGGTTGAGGATGCTCTGGATATGCCCACTGTTGGACAGCACGAAGCGCCGCTCGCCACCCAGCAGTTGCGTGGAGCGATACACCGCATCCCAGGGCGTGATGTGGTCGTTGATGCCAGCCACGCTGAAGCTGTCCACCGTGACCTTTTGCAAGTCGATCGGCGTGCCGCACACCTCCAGGCCGCCGGGATGGCTCAGTGGGTTGTGCTTGAAAAAATCCAGCAGGTCGCCGTGCAAGGCGGCGGGCAGGCGCGTGTTGTCGTTGTTCCAATACAGAATGTCGAACGCCGGCGGTTCCTTGCCCAGCAGGTAATTGTTGATCCAGTAGTTCCAGATCAGGTCGTTGGGGCGCATCCAGGCAAACACCTTGGCCATGTCGCGGCCGTCCAGCACACCTTGTTGGTAGGACCGACGTTTGGCCGCTTCCAACGTTTGCTCATCGGCGAACAGGGTGGCGGGGCTGTCGATCTGGCTGTCCAGCAGGCTCACCAGGTAGCTGGCGCTGGAGATGCGGCGCAACTGGCGCTTGGCTTGCAGATGGCCTTGCAGCGCGGCGATGGTCAGGCCGCCGGCGCAGGCGCCCATCAGGTTGACCTCCCGCGCGCCGGTAATGGCCCGGCACACGTTGAGCGCTTCTTCCAACGCCGCCACGTAGGTGGACAGGCCCCACTCGCGATGCCGCACATCCGGGTTGCGCCAACTGACAATAAAGGTCTGCAGGCCGTTTTTGAGCGCGTATTGCACGAAGCTGTTGGCCGGGCTCAGGTCGAAGATGTAGTACTTGTTGATTTGCGGCGGCACCACGAGCAGCGGCCTGGCGTACTGTTTCTCGCTCATGGGTTTGTACTGGATCAACTCCAGCAGCTCGTTGCGAAACACCACCGAGCCGGGCGTGGTGGCCAAGGTTTTACCCACTTCAAATGCCTGTTTGCTCACTTGGCGCGGCAGGCCATTGTTGTGCAGCAAATCGTCGAACAGGTTGCTCACCCCGCGCACCACGCTATTACCCCCGGAGTTGAGCAGCTCCTTGACGGCCAAGGGGTTGAGCAAGGTGTTGGAGGGCGACACCGCATCGTTGAACAGCGACAAGGCAAAGTGCGCCCGGGCCCGGTCGTCGTCGCTCAGGGTGCTGTCGTCGATCCAGTGGCGGGTCTGTTTCTGCCAGCTCAGATACGCCTGAAGACTGCGCCGATAAAGTGGGTTGAGCTGCCAGGTGGGGTCGACGAAACGGCTGTCGCGGGGGTTGGGCTCATGCACGGTCTCGCCCAGCAGAACGCGACCCAGTTGCCCACCCAGGGCCAGGGCGTGACGGGCGGTATGCACCGGGTTACGCAAACCGTGGGCGGCCACGCTGCGCAGGGTCGACAGCAGGTCGCGGCCCCTCAGGCCGGTGATCGCATTTTGCGCATTGATGAACGCGGCGGGGGTGGGCGCCGGGTTCGTCACGGGTCTTTCTCGCATGAGCCAACACTCCTTCGTCTAGCCATCAACAGGCACGCCAATTCAGAACCATAGTCGGTTCCTGGCAAGTTGCGCGGCGGTGTGGTCCTTACACCGCGGGGCGTGGGTGAATCACTGCGCGCAGGCGTTCCTCCTCCAGGAATTTCATGATGATCGGCGCCACGGCCTCGGCCCGGGTGATCAAAAACAAGTGGCCATCATCGATGATGTGTAACTGCGCGTTGGGGATGCGCCAGGCGAGCATGCGCATATTGACCAGCGGGATCAGCGGGTCATCGTCGCCGGCCAATACCAGGGTGGGTTGGCGGATCTTGTGCAGCCAATGGATGCTGGTCCAGCCCAGTCCCGCGAACAACTGCCAGTAGTAGCCGAGCTTGCCGGCCGAACGCACTTTGCTGGCATGTTCGGCGGCCAGCTTCGAATCGCGACGGAACGAGCCGCCGTAGATCATCGGTGCAATGCGTACCACATGGGACGGCTGGATATAGCGGCGCGGGCTCGCCATCAGCCACAGCACTTTCGGCTTGCCCGGCACCATCACCGCGCCCGCCGCCGTCGCCGCGAGGATCAGCTTCTTGCAGCGCTCCGGGTAGTCATAGGCGAACTGCTGCGCCAGCGCGCCGCCCCAGGACACGCCGACGGCATTCACCTGGCCGTAGTCCAGGTAATCAAGCATGCGCGCGGTGAGCTTGGCCAGGCCAGGGAAGCGGTACGGCCGGCTGGGCGTCGAGGAACCGCCCACTCCCGGTACGTCGAAAGCAATGACCTCCAGGTCCGGGTCCAGAGCTTGCACGAACGGAAACACCAGCTCCAGGTTGGCACCGATGCCGTTGAAGATCAGCAACGGCGTCAAGTGAGGCTTGCCCGGACGTACCGCCGTGCGGATGGTCTGGCCATCGAGGTCGATGGTACGGAAGATGAACGGTTGCGCCATGCTCAAGCCCTGTGAGATGTGACGGTTGGAATGCAGGCCGAATGTGGGAGGGGGCTTGCCCCCGATTGCAATTGATCAGCCAATGGATCAGATGACCGACACACGGTCATCGGGGGCAAGCCCCCTCCCACGTGTGACCCCATTTCAATTCAGCGTTCGTGTACGTAAGTCCCCGGGGCTGCTTCTGCTGCTGCGTAGGTTTTATTGCCTAATAGCGTCGGCGCCTTCTTCAATTTGCCCGCCCGCTCGGCCTGCCACGCTTGCCAGTGTAGCCACCAGGAATCGGTGTGCTTGGTGGCGTTTTCCTGCCATTGCAGGGCCGTGCTCGCCAAGCCGTCGCTGGTCTGGTAGCGCGCCTTGGGGTTGCCCGGCGGGTTGAGGATGCTCTGGATATGCCCGCTACTGGACAACACGAACTCCACGTTGCCGCCAAACAACTGCGCCGACTTGTAGCAGGACTGCCAGGGGGTGATGTGGTCGTTGGTGCCGGCCAGGGCGTAGATATCGGCGGTCACTTGCTTGAGGTCGATCGGCGTGCCGCACACTTCCAGAGCGTTGGGGCGAACCAGCGGGTTGTTCTTGAACAGTTCGATCAGGTCGCCATGGAATGCCGCGGGTAAACGCGTGGTGTCGTTGTTCCAGAACAGGATGTCGAAAACCGGCGGTTCGTTGCCCAGCAGGTAGTTGTTGACCCAGTAGTTCCAGATCAGGTCATTGGGACGCATCCAGGCGAACACCTTGGCCATGTCGCGACCTTCCAATACCCCGGCCTGGTAGGAGTGGCGCTTGGCCGCTTCCAGCGTCTGCTCGTCGACGAACAGCGCCACCTGGGTGTCGAGGGTGGTGTCGAGCACGCTCACCATCAGGGTCAGGGCGTTGACCTTTTTCTCGCCCAGCGCCGCGTAATGGCCCAGCAGCGCCGTGCAGGTGATACCACCGGAGCAGGCGCCGAGCATATTGATGTCTTTGCTGCCGGTGATCGCGGTGACCACATCGACCGCTTCCTTGAGCGCCTCGATATAGGTCGACAGGCCCCACTCGCGCTGGGCCTTGGTCGGGTTGCGCCAACTGATGATGAACGTTTGCTGGCCGTTGCGCAGGCAGAAACGCGCCAGGCTTTTATCCGGGCTCAAGTCGAATACATAGAATTTGTTGATCTGCGGCGGCACCACCAGCAGAGGGCGTTCATGCACTTGTTCGGTGATCGGCTTGTACTGGATCAACTCCAGCACATCGTTGCGAAACACCACCGCGCCTTCGGAGGTGCCCAGGCTCTTGCCCACTTCAAAGGCGCCCATGTTGACCTGGCTCGGCATGCCGCCGTTGTGCACCATGTCCTT
>Ga0308164_10003394_pt1 | contig 14436 bp, 13 predicted proteins | sample PhyTR2_FD_201031 | JGI IMG/M metagenome (GOLD analysis project Ga0308164, IMG submission 201031) | Phyllosphere microbial communities from UC Gill Tract Community Farm, Albany, California, United States - DLSLT.R2 | ecosystem: Host-associated > Plants > Phyllosphere > Unclassified | place: USA... | reverse complement strand
GCCTGCCAACGGGGACTACAAGAACCTGTGTGTCACCAAGCTGCCTAAGGGCGCTAAAGCGTTGGAGATGAACCACCTGAACCATCACCACGTTCAGTTGGAAGTCAAGTACGAACGGTTCATCAAGGCGTTCCTGAAGTCGCGTATTCCACCTACCGGGTTGTTTGACGTTAAAGAGCTGGTGCGTGAAAGTGTATTGACCTCTGACACCGACTCCTCGATCTACAGTGTGGACTTGATCATTGAAGACCTGTCCAGTGGTCCGGATTCAATCCTGGCATTGAACGGGGTACTGACCTACTTCATTCGCTGCATTGCTGTGGATCAGCACGCACGGCTTAGCAAGAACATGAACGTGTCGGACAAGTACTTGTACCGACTGAACATGAAGAATGAATACCTGTTCGGCTCCTACATCACCACCTCGATGTCCAAGCATTACTTCGCCTTGCAGTTGATGGTAGAAGGGGTGCTCAACGACTTCCCGGACCTGGAGCTTAAAGGCGTTCACTTGCGCGGCGTGAAGATTGCGCAGAAGGTGCGTGAGTTCACCAACAAGCTGATGCGTGATATCCTGGATGCCTTGTATGACCGTAAGCAGCTGGATGCTCCAGAACTGCTGGCAGCGGTAGGTCAATTGGAACGCGATCTGATCAAGGACATCGAATTGGGCGGTTACACCTGGTTGACCAAGAACTCGATCAAAGAGGAATCGGCCTACACCAACCCTCAGTCTTCGATCTACTTCTACCACGAGTTGTGGGAGCAAGTGTTTGCTGACAAGTACGGGGAGCCTCCAGCGCTGCCGTATAAGGCGTACAAGATCAACCTGGACTTGTCCAACAAGACCAAGATCAAACGCTTCTTCGATGCACACCGGGAAAATGCGGTGGTGAGTAAACTGGAAGCCTACATCAGCTCGCGCAGTTCGCTGACTTCAGCTTACATCCCAACCGACCTGATGGTAAGTATTGGCGGTATCCCTGCCGAGATCTTGCCGATCGTAGACACCCGGTTGATCATCAGCCAGAACTTCAAGTCCATCTACGCTATTCTGGAAACCTTGGGCTTGTTTATCATGAACAGCAAAACCACTCGTTTGGTCTCAGACGAGCACTGACCAATAAAGGGATAGGGTAATGCCTGTCCCTTTAAGGAGTTATGACTGTGTCGGCAACTATCAAGGTAAAGAAAGGTCCGCGTGGCTACTACGTGGACAAAGATTACTTGGAAGGTAAAGAAGCCAAGATCGCTGATCCTGAAAAGGTAACCAAGAAGCGGCAGAAGCTGGTGCTGTGTGCTGGTAGCGCCGACCCTGCTGTGGTAATCCCGTTGGACTTTGTCAAACCGATCCGTTTCAAGGACATCTTTGATGATGACCACTGCATCTGGTTTAACGAGGCGCGTGACATTTACTCTATCACTCGCGGTTGTAACCATATCGTGGATGAGGTGGAGATTGAAGCCGACAGTGTGGTCTGGTCGGTGATCTGCCGCAAAGAACACGCCTGTGTAGCGGGGTAAACATGAACATTCCTTTAGAAGTTACCACCCGTTTTGGTGGCGGGTACAAGGTTGTTGGAACTGACAGCGCCTACTTGTTTTTCAGCGCAGACACTGAATCAGGCTTTAAGTGCAAAGACGTTAACGGCAATCCTGTTATCGTTGAGCTGTACTCCCACGTCTTTGTACTGAAGGCTGCGCTGCGTGAAGAAACCCCCAAGGTGCTGCACGCGCTCAAAGCGGTAAAGTACATCAAGTCCGACACCAAGTCTCCCCAAAAGCTTGACAGTGTCCGTTTTGACCGTGAGTCGTTCTACGCTCAAAACGCAGTCCCCATGGATGATGAAAAGATCACCCTGTTTTACAAACGGGTCGAAAACCTAAGGAGTGCGTAATGCCAACTGCTATTACGATCAGGAAGGGTAAAGACGGCGGCTTTTATAACGATGACAAGACGCCAATCATACACCAAGGCAAAGAGATTGCCCCAGAAGAGATCTTGCTTAAGGTAGGTGCGGTTGAGACAGGTCTTGTGATCCCGCTGGACACCAGCCGACCTCTGCTGTTCAAGAACATTGACGGTAAGACGTTCTGTGCGACCATTGACCCGGATAACCACTTTATCCTCGCCATCACCCGGCAGTCTACTGGGATTGATGTGGACGAAGTTGAAATTGACCAAGAAAGCCAATTTTGGTTTTTTGTAAGCGGTATAGTTGGCAAACTTCCACCCAAGCAAACATAACCCACTAAGAGGAGGAGACCTAAAGTCTGCCTCCTCAAAGTGAGTATTTCGATATGTTTTAAATTTCTTAGGGTACGACAACACTGCCGTTAAGCAGTAGTGTCTCCCATAGATTGTTATCTCACTTAACCACCTATTCCTAAGTTCTCCCGGTTGAGTCCCACCACTTGGGTCAACAAAGCCCTCAGCCGTTCCTTAAGGTAGCTGTCCCCAACCCGGCCGTAGTTGTTGCTCATCCCCATCCACGCCCGGTCAATCACACTGTTGATGCTGCCTGCCCGGTAGTTGCCGTCGTTGGCAAGCTTCAGGTAGATGGCGTACAACTGCAGCACCTGAGGCTCGTGCGCCCAGCAGGTTTGTGCAAACAGGGCGTTGCGACCTGAAGGGTAGTAGTTGAAGTACGGCCGGCTGTACAGGCTGTCAAAGCGGTGGATGATGTGGTTGACGTCAATCATCCGGTGAGCGCGCAGGCGGTCAGCCAGGAACGTGCAGTACTCCACCAACAGCGGCTTCTCAGTGCTGGTGATAAAGGTGACGTTATCGCTGTAGACCTGCGGAGCAATCTCCTCTTCACACACGATGTGGTTGAACAAGATGTTCTGGATAGCCAACTGGTTCTGGATCAGCTGTGCGTTGATCAGAGGTGCTTTGCACAGGTAGCTACTGATACCGGTACCGTCGTTCTCAGGCGCCTGCATGTAGTACCACCAGCCCACGGCCAGTTCAACCAGATCCAGTCCGATGATGGCAATCCCTTCAGGCGGAGTTTTCACCGGCGCACTGCGCTGCACGTTGTGCTTATAACTGTGGCGAGTGGAGGTTGAGTACAACGGTACGATCGGTTGGCTGTACTGGGCGTCGAATGACTTGGACATGTCAAACGGCTTTTCCAGCAACACCCAGTGTTCACGAAAGCCTTCGCGGTAGAACCCCTCGTAGGTTGCAGCCCCCACGTGGTGAACAGAGGTAATCTTAAACAGCGTACACAATGAATTAGACCGGAAGCGGGTGTACTCCACCACGTACTCCAATGTCCATTCAGGATCAATGCTTAACTGCTGGAGCAATCCTACCAGCAGGTGCTGGTTTTCCAGATTGAAGGCGTTCATGTTCACGTAGTCACGAAAAGCCTTAGCGTTGAAATCGGCATGACGACGCAGGTCGTTTAACCGACCGAACCGCTGAGAGGGGTAATTGAAGTCACCCGGCTTTGGAAGTGATAACGTTAACATAAGTAATTTTCCAATAATGTTTCTATGTTATACACAACTACGACTTCCGAAGAGATTCGGAAGGGATCCATGGCGCATTTCGGTATTTTTGATAGGGCCTAGAAATAAACAGGTCTATATCATTAACTCGTATATCGCCAGACGATCTTAGTTGAAGCATCACACCAGAAGCGGTATTCGCAACACCTAACCCAAATTCTTCAGAGCAAATGGAGTATCACCATGGCTGTAAACACCAACGGTAACAACAACGGTTCTTCGTGGGAAGATGACGAGAAGAAGCCAGACAACGCGAAGGGCGATTCCAACACCCAACACGCTGCCACCACCGGTCTGACCAAAGGCGGCCTCGGCGGTCTGTTCGGCATGACCTCGATGACCTCCGACAACCGCAACCTGCCGGAAGTCGCGTCCACCCTGGAACAAATCCAGGAAACCTACAAGCGCGCCAAGAACTCCACCACCGCGCAGCTGCAGCTGAACATCATCCCTGAAGTCGAAAACATGACTCCGGCGATCAGCCCTGTTCTGCCTGGCCTGTGCTTCTACCGCGAAATCGGCGGCGTCATGTACGTCATGGGCGCACTGTTCTCCAACAAGAACCTGTGCATCAGCTCCGAGTACATCCGTGTGAACAACATGGGCTACGGCGGCATGCAGCAGTCGGTATCGGCTCCACTGCCTCCGGCCAGCTACGCTGACCACGCGCTGATGGAAAACCTGAAGTCGCACTACAGCAAGGTCGGCGAGAAGAACGGTGCCAAAACCGTTACCATCATCAACCTGGTCGTGGTCGACCTGGAAATGCTGGATCATCCAGAAGCTGGCGAAATCAAAGACCGTCCTCTGGCCATCGCCCAGTTCCTCACCGGTGCCTGGGAAGAAGCCATCCTGGTCAAGATCCCGCAGGAAATGGCTGTCGGCGGCGTCGAACTGCCATCGCCTTTCGCCATCAAGGCCCAGCCGTACGGCAAAGACGGTCATGCTGAAGCCCGCGTGTCGGCCATCAGCGGTCGCGTCACCACCGGCAAAACCCTGTCGCCTGCCAACATGGAAGTGATCGCCTCCACCATCAACAACCTGCAGAACCAGCAAGCGTCGTCGGCGAACTCCAAGGAAATCGCCCGCGTCACTGCAACGGTCTCCCTGACGGCTCAGTCCTACCAGGGCTACATCGCTCAGCTGCAACAAGGCGGTCAGCGCCAGCAGCAGGAAGCCATGCAGCGCATGATGAACATCGGTGGCGGCATCTACCCACAAGGCTACCGTCCGCTGACTCCGGCAATCACCATGGAAGAAGCGGTGGCCGGCGAAATGATGTCGTACAACCAGGGCCTGTACCCGTACATCTACGGCCTGTACCTGCTGATGGCGACCAACAACAACTACGTGTTCGCTGAAGCTCTGCGCAAGCACAGCGTTGGCGCTCGTGGCAACCTGTCCCACCTGGAAGTGCGCATCGACGAAATGCTGACGCAGATCGGTACCATCCCGAACCGCATCATGCTGACCGACAAAACGGTATCCGACACCGATCTGGTGAACCAGTGGATCCGCCAGAACGTCTCGCCGCACGCCGTCTTCCAGGTCAACATCAACCCATGCGGCCCGCACGCCTCGATCCAGAACTTCCTTCTGCGTCTGGCTGGCAAGAACCGCAAAGACGAGATCCAAACCCTGGTGGCCGTCATCGACGCACTCTCGGGCAAGGCGTTCTCCGCCATCATCGAGCGTAACGTCAAGGCCAACACCGGCTGGAACCCGTTGCTGCCGGTCCTGCACCGCACCAACGTCATCACCGTCAACGGCCTGGCCGACATCGGTGGCAAGAAGCTGAACACCCAAGAGCTGGACGAGATGATGCTCGGTCACCTCAAAGGCAAAGGCGGCACTCAGGCAATCACGCAGTACCTGGCTACTCAGTACGGCATGACTCAGGAAGACTTCAAGGCACGTTGCCAGAAGCTGCGTATCGAGCTGAACCAATCCGTCTTCGACGGCGCGGTGCACATCAACTCGTTCGCCCAGACTCACATCTGGGATCCTCTGTTCATGTCGGCACTGGGCGAAGCTCTGGACGGCCTGGGTACCCTGAACGTTGCCAACAACCTGGGCAGCTTCCGTACCACCAGCTTGGTGTTCGCACCGGGCGCCGGTCTGGCAACCTACGCAGCTGTAGGTTCCAACGCTCCCAACGGCATGAACATGGGCGGCGGCTACGGCATGTCGCAATCGTTCGGCTGATGGTAGCTGGCGTAAACTAAACTGAGGGGGTTAGGGAGGCTTTGGTCTCCCTAACCTTTTCTTTCCCCCTTTAATTTTTGGAGTTATCCCGTCCATGAATTTCCCAGATCTAACTCCTTCAAATGAAAGGGCCATCGCCGCACTGACAACCGCTAAACCCGCAGAGCTCGACCCAATAACACACTTTCAAAGCTTTGCTAAATCCTTTGGCGGGATCTTGTTCGATGATCCTAAGTTCTCCGCTCCACTGTACCCTGATTTCGAAGACTTCAACTACCTGCACGATACCAGTCGCCTGAGCCATGTGTACCTCAACGACTTCGACTTTAACTTGGAAGACGATCGAGAAGCGGTAGAACGCATGACTCGGTTGGATTTCGAAAACAACACCTTTGACACGGTGGCCCGCTGCAGCTGTCCTCCAGGCACCGGTGGGTTGTACGGCAACTATCTGCTCAACAGCGGACGTGTCTGTTCCAAATGTGGCGACCAGGCGCAGCAGTTCCTGGACAAAGGCGAAGACACCAACATGTGGCTGCGCTGCCCGGAAGGGGTTAAGGTGTTTGTCAACATCGGCTTCTTCACCACCTTCTTCAACAACATCCAGATTGGCAACCCCAGTCCCAAGGTGAGCGTGCCACGCTTCTTCATCGACCCCACTTACCGGGCGGCGCAGAAGAAGCTTAAGAACGGCACTATGATCATTCTGGCGCAGATGTTGGATGCGCTGGGTATCACTGACCCTAACCTCAACGAGTTCTACGATCGTTGCGATGACATCATGCAGTACATCCTGGTGGGGCCAGGCAAGCGTTACAGCAAGACCCCGCAGGAAGGTCACCGGTTGCTGGCGTTCTATCACAAGTACAAGCATCTGGCGTTCTGTCAGTACCTGAAGGTACCCAAACGCTATTGCACTGTGTTCGAGCGCAGCGGTAAAGATGTGTATGCGTATTCGCATCACCCAGAGACCGCGCAGCTGTACTACGCTATTGCTGACACCCTCAAAAGCAACAGCTGCCACAAGCTCACCGATCGCGAACACCGCAAGAATGTGGAAGTGGTGGGTAAGACTTTGGTACAGTTGGCGGATCAGTACAAGCAGACCAACAACCCCAAGGCGATCTTCAACAAGCAGGGCATCTCGCGTAAGCACGTCTGCTCAGGGTCTATCCCATGGACCGGTCGTTCGGTGATCACCAGTCAAACGGGTATCATCGACAGCGACAAGTTGATCGTGCCGTGGAAGATGGTCATTGCCATGCTCGACTACCACATCACGGGTCAGTTGTACCGTAAAGGGTTCAACCCGTGGCAGGTGGCAGCGCTGATCAACAAAGCGGCCTTTGAGATTGTTCCTGAGATCGATGCGATCATCACGGACATGGAAGAGCATTACAAGTGCCTGGTGGAAACGGGTCGAAACCCATCCATTGAGTACTTGAGTCTTCGGGCCTTCTTCCTTAAGGTTAACCGCGACCTGACCGATGAGAGTATCAAGATCCCGATCACTGCAGTTAAGCAGCTGAACGCGGACTTTGACGGCGACCAGATGTACATCGTCCTCATCTTTGACAACGAATCCAAGGCTAAGGCCTACGGCGGTTTCGGGCACCATCAGACCCTGGACAAGAACGTTCCGTTCCGGGTAGGCGATTACGCCGGTCAAGCGGCGACTAACCTGATGAACCTGAACACGATGATGGCCAACACGCCGTTGATGGAGTAATCAATGAACAGCGCCAACGCGTTCAGCTATGCAATCTCCGGTAGTTATACCGAAGATCAGATCAACAAGTACGGACAGTACGTCAACCAGAGCGCCGCCGCGCTGCAAGGACTGGGGGGTTGGTTAGCAGACCAGGCGGGTAAAACGTTGCAGACCTTCGACAAGTTCCTGAACTCTCGAGCGTGGGAAATGGGTCGTCGTCTGCTGGGCAATTCGGACGGTGACTTTGTACCTCGCTATGAGGTCGGTTACCTGGGCAGTGAAAGCGCGCTGCAGGGCGCTCAGGGGCACATGCGTGATGTCATCATGGCGCACCCCCTGATGCAACAGATGTACCTGGACGGTGAGATCGTCGGCTACAATGGCGACTTCAGCGCCTGGTGCACGGGGGTGGGTGAGGACAACCTGTTCTATCGCAAGATCTGGAACGGGGTGCTCAAGCTTGAAGAGGTGGACGGTGTGAACACTCTCAAGCACACGCACTATCAAGACACGGTGGGTGGTAAGTATTCCTTCCGTGAACGGGTAGATGCGCACAAGACCCACGCGGCCATCACGCACCACATGGCGAGCACGTTGTTCGACCTGACCAGTGAGTTGGGTGAGAAGCAAAAAGCTCACCAAGAGGCTCCTGAGGCCGAATAAGCCTAAAGGCCAGACAGGAGGGTAACCCCTTCCTGTTTGGTTTTTATTTTTGTCAAAGAACAGGGCATCCTACGAAGGTTATCGGGCAATCGGAGGATTTATTTATGTCATTTATCGTCGGCACCATGGACACATCCATTGGTTGGGAAACCCAATCCCCTACCGAAGCTCTGGCCAAGCATATTACTTACTGGTTCCAAAGCCGCCGCAATCAAGGCAAAGTATTGGCAGATGTACCCAGCTTTTATTATCTTATCAAGCAGTATGGCGAGAAACCTGAAACCTTGGTTGAACAAACGCAGATAGAGTTAGAGCGTTACATCAAGGAATTATTTACGACCTGCTCGATTGACGTTTCCAAAGAAAATCTTACTGGAAAGGCTAATCAATACACACTCATAATTGCAGTTCGCGTGGTTCATGCTGGTGAGCCTTATGACTTGGCTCAAGCGGTATTGATAACAGGCGAGCAATACAAACTGATCGATGAACAGAGGCTGCGATGAAACAAGACGAACGCAAAGCAATCTTGAAAGAAGACTTCCGTTTCCTGGACGATATCACCATCCACGAAGTTGACGGCCAGCTGATGCTGGGTGATGGCGAAATGCCTTTCAACGTAGCGGCGGTGATGCGCGAAGAAGAATTCGTCAAGAAGTGGATCATGCCCTTTGCACTGGGTAACGATTTTGGCATCAACTACTTCGACGTTGGCACCTGGCACAAGCTGACCCACCGTGGTACCCAGTCGGTACTGGTGGTAGACGCTGAAGACAAGCCAGTGCTACTGGTACGTCCCCTGATCACGCACAACCTCACCGGTCGCGACTTCGACCTGCTGCGCAACGTCAGCCGTCACATTCAACAGGTTCAAGCTGACACCTACCGCAGCAACGATCCAAACGCTTCGATGGAAGCGGCCACGGCGGTCAAGGACCACCTGGAAGCCAAGCGCCTGACCCTCACCGATCTGGTCTCGCCTGAGTTCTACGAAAAGCACGGCATCGTGCCTGAAGTGGAAAAGAAAGTGTATTACATCAAGGATGTGATTCACGGCCGTACACCGGCCAAGATCGAAGACATCAACAAATCCCGCGAGATCCTGTATCGCGACCACCGCAAAGAGAAGGTCACGGCCGACGAATACCTGTTCCTCAAGAACCTGAGCAAGGATCAGTTCATCATCGATGAGAAGATCTCCGCCCAGGACGCCAACAAGGCCCAGGACATCGAGAAACCGAGCAACCCCTTGGAGTGCTAATACGTAAGGGAAGGCCCCACTATGCGGATGCTCTGGAGCTCAGATCACCACACGCTACACAATAACACCCCCACCGCTCACATCCTGGGTAACCTGGACACGTTCTTGTTCAAAGACCATGACATGGCTAAAGTGGACATCGTTCTCTTTGGCGGTGACTTCTTTGAGCGTATGGTGGAACGCCCCAACCCCGACATGTACCGTGTGGAGGAGTGGGCGAGCTCATCCTTCAGCAAGATCAAAAAGTGCAAAGCTGTGCCGCCGCTGGTTATCTTTCTGGCCGGTACGGAAAGCCACGACATGGGGCAGCCTGGACACTTCAAGTTCATTGCTCCTGAAGGACTGGATTTTCGCTACATTGATAAGCTGTGCATTGAGACCTACCCGCAGTTTGATGGGTTGTCGATTATGTACGTTCCAGACAACATGGGGAATAAAACCCCTGATGAAGTCTGGGAGCTGGCGCTGCAGGTGCTCTCTGAGAGCGGTTTGGAGAAGGTGGACCTGATAGCCTTTCACGGAGCATTCGACTTCCAGCTGGTCTCTCAGGCCCGCCACAAGGCACACCTGCTTGAGCGTTGGGAAACCATTGTTAAGTACGCCATCTTTGCTGGGCATATCCACACCCCAGTGCAGAAAGGCAAGCTGTATACCTCAGGCTCCTTTGATCGGGACAAGCACGGTGAGGAACACCCTAAAGGTGGTTACTGTGTTGACCTGGATCTTAAGACCGGTAAGTTCAACCCAGTATTTTGGGAGAACAAGAATGCCTTGCCTTATTTGACCATGGCGGTTTCTCCGGATATTGCTCCGGAACAGCTGGTGGTCGATATTCATGCCTTTATCAAAAAGCGCAAGATGCCGGCCAACTCTCACCTGCGAGTTCAAGGCGGTAAGGCGGACATTGTTAACCCGGTGATTTCGGTCCTGTCCCATGATTACCCACACATTCGGTTCAAAGCTGACAACGCGCTCAATAAAGAGATCGAGGTTGACGATGAGTTGTTTGACAGTAAGGTGTATGAAGGGATCACGATCAGCAGGCAAAACATCGAAGGCTCGCTGTTGTCAGAAATTGACGATAAGCTTAAGAAGCACAATATCTCTGAGGCTGAAGCATTAGAGGTGCTAAGGGAGTTCCTATGAGGTCTACCGGTGCATTGGGGATGTCAGTGGGGACATCCTTAGCGTTTGAAGGACAAGGGGCGGCTGACATCGTTCAGGCGGACACGGTGCTGTTTAACCTGCACACCCTGATCCGTAACGCCCACCAGTCGTATGAGAAAACTGATAAGGAGGCGTTTGATGCAAACACCATTGCTGAGAACGTCTCCAGCGATCTGCGGTTAATCGGGGATTGGATCGACAAGTCCCGTAACCGTAAACCGATTCAAATGGTGGTGTACTGCCCAGATTATGACGAGCTGTCGCGTGACTTCCCCAAGGCTAAACTGTGGGGGGCTAAGAGCGATAAGCAAAAGGCCTACGTCAAACTCGATGAGGCAGTGGTCAAGAAACTCAAAGACCAGTACGGTAAGCTCATCAATCCCCAGCGCCGTGGAATGCCTGAATACATCGGCCGTGGGATTGTATTGACGCACCATGTCGTTGATCTAACCTTTGTTAAAGGCGTTGGAAGGCTTTTCCTTTTGGAGTCCCATACGGGGTTAATAAAGCCTTTCACCTTGTGGTACACAAAACTGACAGGCGGATCTGAACTGCATTACATGCCGTTTAACCGTTTGACAATCCAGGTCTTTGGGGACCGCTCAACCAACTTCCAGACCTCCTCTTTGGGGATCCGCGAGCTGGTGAAGAAGCTGGCCCAGGATCACAAGTGGACTTCAGCGACGACCTTAAGTCGTATAAGGAGTACGATCAACGGTCTGCCACAAAGTGTAGACAAAGCCGGCTTGCTACTCATGCTTTAAAGTTACAAAACCCCCTATTCGTATACACGAAAAACTTCTAGATTCCTGCAAAGGTGAAAGATCATGCAACAGAATAACGGTCGCCCGGCGTTCACGCCTCGAAAGAAAACCCTGCTCAACGACTACCGCCAGCCTCACCCGGTGTCGATCGAGCCTGTTGACGGCGCTAAGTACCCAGCGCAGTTGATGTTCGATCAAGCCAACAACGGCAAGATCATGCTCAAGGTCAACGACGGCGTCTACAAAGAAGGCGCCAAGAACAACCACAAAGAAGTGGAGATGGACTACGCTCACCGCGGCGTATTGTTCGAAGCTCTGCTCGAAGCCACCACCAACCCCGACTTCGGCGTCAAGCAGTTCGCGGTGCAGTGGAAGCAGTTCGTGTTCGCCGGCGGCAGCGGCCGGATGTCCGACAGCCCGGTCATCCAAGTTCACCTGACCATCACCCGCGCACCGAACGGTGTAATCACCCTGGGCTACAGCAAGGGCGACTACAAGGTTCAGTTCAAGTTCAAGGGTCCGAAGGATTCTGTGATTTACGTCAAGAACGAAGCCGGCGAGCGGGTGACCGACGAAGGCGTCATGAGCCGCTGGAACGTACGCGCCTGGGTGAACTTCCACCGTCCTGTGCTGGACCGCATGGAGAACGACGGTTGGGAACCACCAAAGCCTAAAGACGGCGGCAACGGCGGTGGTGGCGGCAACCGTAACAACGGTGGCGGTGGTAACAACAACTCTTCGGGCGGCGGTGGCGGCTTCGACGACGATGTTGACGACATCGATTTCTAACAAAGGCTTTTATACCTCCAGGGGCTCACGCTCCTGGAGGTATAACTCTTCTTCAGAGGGTTTATTATGTCTTCCAACGAAACACTTCAGAATATCGCCAAATGGAACAGGGTGTATGAGAAGTTCAAAACCGAATACAACACCATCGAGAACGTTGTCCCCTTCAACCTGTTAATGCAGTGGGACAGCTTTTCTTGGGAAACTTGGGCAAACATTCTGGACAAAGAGATTCAGAAACGCTCGGTGGAAGACAAAGGTTTTGAGGTGTGGGTGCGCTCCCCATCTTACTCCTGGATCGGAACACTGGAACGCATGCCATTGGTGCTCAGCAATAAAGGTCGGTTGTATGACCTGGACAGCGAGAAGATGCTGACCCTGTTCCCAGCCCCCAACGGTGAGATGGTTTACGCCGCTAACCGTGAATGGATGCTGATCTCCCGGGCGGTAGCACTGAACTTTGTTGGACGCGAAAAAGAACTGGAAGGTTATAACTATGCCGCGCTAAGCGTAAAGCATAAAAACGAGCAGCTGCATGACAACAGCTCCTCCAACCTTCAGTGGTGCGCGCCTAGCGAAGAGGTGCTCAAGCAGTACACCGCTCACATCGACGGGACAGTACCGCCCTTGTTCGAACACAAGGCCGTATTGATCACCCTGCACAAGCCGCCGCATAACGGCGATCAGTTTGTGTTCGCTGGCAACAAAGCCATGCGCGATCTGGGACTGGACAGCAAGTTTATCCACGGGGTGGTGTTGCAGTTTGACTGGAAGCATCCTTTCCGTGCACGTTACCTGGGGCCAGGCGAAGCCATGGCGTACCCTCAGTCGCCTCCTGAAGGCCTTGATCTTGAACTGCTCAAACCACCGGCGCTGCCGAAGGATGACCCATGGGACACACCAACTACTTAGTTAGCAAAAGCTAATCCTAGTTCACGAATGTAGGGGGAGACCTCTGCATTCGACCCTAAGGATATAGCCGGCTTAAAGTTTTTCAGACCTACATTATTAACGTAGCTTGTAATAGCGATCTTTATTTTTGGAGTATGTAATGTTTAACATAGAGATTCGTAGGTCTTCCAAAAAGACCATTGAAACCATCGTGGTCAGTCTTAATGACCGTATCCTTCGTTTCAACGGCAAAGCCAGTATCCGTTTGGAGAAAGTGCTCAAGGACAAAGACGAGCAGGAAGCCAACCTGTTTGACTGTTTCAACGAGTACGTTGAGGCTACCTTCAGCACCGACAAGAAGATCGAGCTGTTCAAGTATTACGAACGTGCGCACTCAATCGTTGAGAACGGCACGTTCTTGGACTACAACACCGAGATGAGCGAACTCATCCCGCTCTCGATCGAACTGCTGGACTTCATCAACATCGAGAAGTACTGCGGGTTCATCCAGTACAGCCGGCACTTGCAGATTCCGCCAGACCTGAGTGTGGCAGCCAGCAAGGGCGACTACCCAAGCGAGACCACGATCACCGACACCGACTATGTGGAAATGGTCAAGTTGGCTTTCGTGACACGCACCCTGTTCCCGATCATCTTCAGTCTGCTGTTCAAGTTCGCCGGCACCATGGCCGAAGGTCGCAACGAGCAGGTGTGCGGTATGCTGCTCAAAGGCAACCCGCGGATCACCAGCATGCCTGGCTGGCGTAAGCTGCTGGTATATGTGCAGTTCGCATTCGGCAAGCGCGGTATCCCAAGCCAAGTCGACTCGGTGTCCAGCAACGAGTACTTCGTGGAGAAGGTGCTGTACAACACGATCTTCAGTCGTCTGTGCTGCGCTGTCATTCCGGAAACCGAAGAAGGCAAGAACCTGGCCACCGCCATCAACGCCTCGGTCAAGCAACACGAGACGGCCGGTAGCAAGTTGGTCAAGAAGGACTTCTCTGAAGGCGATGATGAGGACAAGCGTTCGATCTATGAACGCCACCAAGTCGCTGAGACGGTCAAGACTGCCAACGAAGTCAAGCAGGCCGAATTCTTCAGCTTTGGTCTGTTCGATGAGAAGGACAACGAACGCCACGTTGACCGGTTCAAGCATCAGTGCCGCGCATTGGGGATCAAACAGGAGAAGTTGGTTGAAGCAGTTTACGACCGACTACCACCGAACTGGGATTTCTCACTGGAGGAGCATATCCTTAAGGTATTGCAACTCACCTACGTCGGCTGCTGTTCCCCGATGGTGTACTGGACCTTCAACTACACCCAGCTGATGGCTTCCATTGCCATTGCCCAAGTGTGGCTCTCCGAGCGCGGTTTCAAGTACTTGCCTACGGTACTGGGTTCGATTCAAAACCCAGATGGCATGCGCAGCCTTTCTGAGGCGCTCAAGCTGAACAACGACGACAAGGAAT
>Ga0308164_10003392_pt1 | contig 14441 bp, 14 predicted proteins | sample PhyTR2_FD_201031 | JGI IMG/M metagenome (GOLD analysis project Ga0308164, IMG submission 201031) | Phyllosphere microbial communities from UC Gill Tract Community Farm, Albany, California, United States - DLSLT.R2 | ecosystem: Host-associated > Plants > Phyllosphere > Unclassified | place: USA... | reverse complement strand
GTTAATTTTTTAAGAGATTTAAAAGCCGACCATCAATCACTTAATAGAAGCTACTTTCCTAATGTTAACCTCGCCGAATTCTGCGATAATCAAAAGCAAGCCATTGAGGCAGAAATAGAAGCGGAGTTTCAAGAGGCATTAACAGGCATTAAAATGCTTCCTCCTTCATCAAGAAGTGGCGTTTATCTCTCATATATTTATTACAAAAAGCTTTTCACAAAAATTAAGGGACTAACGGCAGAACGCATAATGAATGAACGAATCCGGATTTCAAATCGCAGAAAAATCGGTTTAATGTTCGATTCGATGATTCGTTATAAACTTAATGCCATTTAGATAGATCTATTTCAAAACATAGATCGTCCACGTAAGTTAATATAAATGTTAGAAAAAGTAATATTGGTTGATAAAAATGATTTGCCTACCGGGCAGATGGAAAAAATGGAAGCTCATCAAAAGGGTTTGCTTCACAGGGCATTTTCTGTTTTTATTTTTAACTCGAAAAACGAACTTCTTTTACAACAAAGAGCAAAGACTAAATACCATTCGGGTGGTTTGTGGACGAATACATGTTGCAGTCACCCGCGATTTGGAGAAAGTAATTCAGCGGCAGCAAAACGGCGCCTGAAAGAAGAAATGGGTATGGAATGTGTTTTGGAATATGGCTTTAGCTTTACATATAAAGCAGAATTTGCAGATGGATTGGTTGAGCACGAATTTGACCATGTCTTTTTCGGCCATTCGGACGATGCGCCCGTAATCAACAGTCTTGAAGTAGAAAGTTATAAATACATAGACATTGCTACACTTAAATCACAAATAAAGGCAACACCCGAAATATTTACGCCTTGGCTTAAAATATGCCTCGAAAGGGTTGTAGAATCAATGTATATGTCGTAAACAAAAAACGGGCATACAACTTTCGTCGTATACCCGCATCTAAATTAACGCTCTCAAGGGCAAAGATATATTTACTTCTGGTAAATAGAAATTTTTTAGCAAATTCTTTACTTTTTTCTGATTATTCGTCATTTTTCGAGGTATCTTTTTTGACAATGATTACAGTAGTAAGTTTGCCTTTTAGTGTCACCGATTTCCTTCTTTTCTATATCGTGGTTTAAGGGACAAACCTTTTTCGAATAGACTTCCCAATGCTTTTTTAATGTTCCGGCTTTTTTCCATTCGAGAAAGTCGAAAGCATACCCGCGTGTTTGTTTAATTAACAGCTTTAATTTCGAATCAGGAATGTCTTTTACCTTATTAAGCGGATGAATTTTCGCTCGGTACAATGCTTCATTTTTAATAATATTGCCAACCCCCGAAAATATTTCCTGATTCAGCAATTCGTCGCCTATAAAAGATGCTTGTTTGGCTTTGAGTTTTTTAAAGGCTTTGCCGGGTGTCCATTCGTCAGCCATAATATCGGCTGTAAAATCGTATGCATCTTCAATCTTGCCCTCAACAAATCTTATATCGCAGGTATAGAAATTAACCTGATGGTTTTTGAAAGTCAAGCCCAATTTTAACGGAGTGGATTTTTCATCATCGAACAAATATGTACCGAACATCAATAAATGAATTCTAACGGTAAAATCATCAAAACAGATTAAAAAATGCTTGCCCCAAGTTTTGAAGCCTTTAACTTTTTTGTGTAGAAGCAACTCTTTGTTAATCGTTTTCACATTACCCGATACCTCTAAAATTTCTTTATTAATAAGGTGAAGTTCTTCAATCAGATTTTTTAAAATTACAATAGATGGTCCTTCAGGCATATTACGATTCGTCTAATTTTTAGAACTTAAATTTATTTTTTATATGGAAATTAAAGAATCTGCCCTTTGAACCCGATGCTTTAAGCATGTTGAATGTGCGAAGCGGGACATTTTTATACACGTAGACCATTTTTGTAACAAACGTAATCGTTAGTGATTTCGTAGCAACATCATAAATAAAATGATTTATTACGGAGGAAGGCATGACTGTCTATTTTTTTAATTCTGATTCTTCTTTGGCGACTTTTATCTTTTCTTTCTTCAAGTCTATTCTTATTAAATTGTAAAGGCTCATATAAATGTTTGCGATCCAAACAATCGAAAATCCTGCAATAATATAACCTCGCCAATCGGGATACAGCAGCGTAAACTTTGTAATTATTAAAATCAGAACTGTAACATAGTGACTAAAGCAGTATTCGCAGGTAAACACGTAAAAAAACTTCCGTTTATATAATCGATCGCAGTTTTTTGATCTGCCAACGCAGAATTCCCGTGCCTCTCTGAATATTTCTTCTTTAGTAACCGTCCATGCAATACAAGCAACCGGCAAAGCAAGAATAAATAAATAATAAATGTGATCTGCCATAAAATAAAATCAGGGATTTAATAACAACCGTAAATTATGCTAAAGGTTTTAGATTGAGATTTTCTTCGGCATTACTTGTAATTGGATAGCATTTGCCGTAAAAAACATTATGAATTTTCAAATGTTTATTATGAAACTATTTTATAATGGAAAGAGCAGAAATAAAATCTCTACTTGAGGTTATTGATCAACAAGTTAGTTCGGCAATTTTAGGTGGAATGGACGATCAATATGAGGAATTGGAAAACCTTGGTTACATAAAAATAAATCGTGAAGCGGTTCAATGGTCTTCCTCCATCACGCCTGAAGGCATGCATTTTCTTCACGATTACGATAATTACGAAGTATAACTTCAGTTAAATTTCATCTGCCCGAAGGATAATCTGTTATATGGCATATTTCTGTTAAATTTGCACATATAACTATGAGTGATATTCAGTTAAGAACAGTTAATGTAACGAGATATGTTACGCCATTGAGAGAAGGCGGTTCCATGCCTGCTATTGCAGAAGCTGACGACGGCTTTTTATATGTATTAAAATTTCGTGGTGCCGGACAAGGCCCAAGGGCTTTAATTGCAGAATTGATAGGGGGTGAGATTGCAAGAATTTTAGGCTTCCGTGTCCCCGAGTTGGTTTTTGCTAATTTAGATGAAGCTTTCGGAAGAACAGAACCCGACGAAGAAATACAAGATTTACTGAAAGCAAGTGTGGGCTTAAACCTTGCACTTCATTACCTTTCTGGTGCAATAACGTTCGACCCGACAGTTACTAAGGTAGAGCCAAAATTGGCTTCACAAATTGTTTGGTTAGATTGTCTTTTAACCAACATGGACAGAACCTGCCGCAACACAAACATGTTGCTGTGGCACAAAGAATTATGGCTTATCGATCATGGTGCTTCCTTATATTTCCATCATTCTTGGTTAAACTGGGAGGAGCAAGCTAAGAGTCCTTTTGCATTAGTTAAAGATCACGTTCTGTTAGCTGAGGCTTCTGAGCTTGAATCTGTAGATGTCGAATTTCATTCAATACTAAAACCCGAACATTTTCTTGCTGTAGTGTCATTAATTCCCGATGAATGGCTGGAAGGAGAGCATGTTTTCGAAACCAAGGAAGAGCACAGATTAGCATATGCCAAATTTTTAGAAAGCAGGTTTATGCATTCCCATATATTTTTAAAAGAAGCACAGCATGCACGAGAAATTCTTATTTGAGTATGCTGTAATTCGTGTTATGCCTAGGGTAGAACGCGAGGAGTTCATTAATGTAGGTATTGTGTTGTATTGTGCTAAAAAGCAGTTTCTACGATCTGTTTTTTCTTTAGATGAAAAAAGATTAAATGCGTTTTCTCCTGAATTAGATATCGAAGAAGTTAAAGAAAACCTATTGGCGTTTGAACGGATAAGCACCGGGGCAAAAGGTTCAGGCGCTATCGGTCAGTACGATTCTGCTTCTCGTTTCCGATGGTTAACAGCTACAAGAAGTACTGTAGTACAATGTTCTAAAGTGCATCCCGGCTTTTCTACGAATCCTGAAGAAACACTTTTAAGGTTGCATGAACAATTGGTGTTGTAATTAGCAACGTCAACTATTTTTCAGATTAAATAATTGCCCTTTGATTAAAGATTATTTTAAAAACCTTCGGGAAGTGCTCGATATTGAGCGAAAGGCCGATCACGAAGCTTATTTGCGTTTAACAGAAAATACTTCTGCTGCCGATAGAAGAAATTTAGGCTTAACCTGGTATCCGATTGCGATTAGAAATTCTGAAATCGGCCGGGGAGACTACCTCACCATAGAGGTTGAACGAACCACACATCAGGATTTATCTCAACAGTTCAGGTTCGGATCCGCTGTAGTTCTGTTTTCAAATCACGATCCAAAAAATGACAGAGTTGAAGGCGTGATCGCGAATTTAAATCGCGACAGAATGAAGATTAGTTTGCGCTTAGATGAATTGCCCGATTGGACAAAGAACGGCAAACTAGGCGTAGATTTACTATTCGATAATAACAGTTACGATGAGATGAATAATGCCTTGTCACAAGCCGCCGGCCTTGCTGAAGATAACTCTAAAAATAAGCTATTTAAAATTTTAACCGGCGAGGAAAAGCCTGATTATAAGGTTACTGAAAACAGCTTTTCATCAGGTAAATTAAATGCAAGCCAGCAGGAAGCCGTGAATAAAATTCTATCTGCAAATCAACTTGCGGTAATTCATGGTCCTCCCGGAACGGGAAAAACAACTACATTGGTGGAGGCTATAAAAGCGTTAGCTCGACTCGACAACCAAAAAATACTTGTTGTGGCACCAAGCAATACCGCTGTCGATTTACTTACTGAGAAATTGGCTGAAGAAGGATTGAATGTAATTCGGGTAGGTAATCCTGCCCGCGTATCGGAGCGACTTATCCACGCCACACTCGATTATAAGATGGCTGAACATGCCGAAATGAGATCCATCAAAGCCTTAAAGAAGCAAGCTGCTGAGTACAAAAACATGGCTCATAAATACAAGAGAAGTTTTGGTAAAGCAGAACGCGATCAAAGAAAAGCTTTATTTGATGAAGCACATAAAATTGGCAGAGAGATAGAAAAATCCGAACAATATATTATGGATAATTTGTTCAATAAGGCCCAAATTATAACAGCTACCCTTGTCGGATCAAACCATTATACCGTTAAAAATTTAAAATATAATACCGTTGTTATTGATGAGGCAGGACAGGCAATGGAACCTGCTTGTTGGATACCCATTTTAAAAGCCGAAAAGGTGGTTTTTGCGGGTGATCACTTCCAATTATCTCCAACAATTAAATCAAATGATGCTGCCAAGGCAGGATTGAGCACAACGCTTTTGGAGAAGTCGGTTAAAAATCATCCTGAAAGTGTTACGCTCCTAAATGAGCAATACCGAATGAATAGTTTGATTATGGGTTATTCATCCAGGGTTTTCTATGAGGATCAATTAGTTGCAAACAAGACGGTGTCTGGTCAATTGCTTTTTCATGGCGACGCCCCGTTAATGTTTATCGATACTGCTGGTTGCGGATTTGATGAAAAAGCCGATGGAACAAGCATAATAAACTCAGAAGAAGCTGTTTTCTTGTTAAAGCATTTAACAGAGTTGATAGGAAATATAGAGGCTCAGAAACTAACTCCGTTTCCTTCTATCGCCGTAATTTCCCCTTATAAGCAACAAGTTCATTTGCTAAAAGAACTGATGTTCTCAAATCCGGTTTCGATGGTACATGCAAATAAAATTTCAATCAATACGATAGACAGTTTTCAGGGCCAAGAGCGTGATGTGGTTTACATAAGCTTAACGAGAAGTAATAACGAAAGCAACATCGGCTTTCTGCAAGATATTCGCAGGATGAACGTAGCCATGACAAGAGCAAAGAAAAAATTAGTTGTAATTGGCGACGGAGCAACATTATCGCGTTCGCATTTTTATAGCGACTTTATGAAGTATGCAGAAGATTTGCATCTATACCATAGTGCCTGGGAATTTATTTCGATTTAAAATATTGGTAACCTTAACATAATTACCCTAACAAAGTAAAAATTGCTATTTTTGGATATCGTCCCGTCCTTATAACTCTTTGGCATTAATTTGTCTACTTTGAAAGGTAAGCCAAAGTTATTTCTTTGTGATGGTTTTCGGTTAATATTAATTAAGCGCTCACATACATAACATAATGAAACAAAAGCTTAACATCATAATTGCTGATGATAGTGAATTAATGAGATTGGTAATGCGAGGGTTTTTTGTTAAATACCTTTCAAACCCGAAGATAATGCAAACCACTAATCTAGAAGATACCTACACTCTGCTTAAAGAAGAGCAAGTTGATCTACTCTTATTAGACATCAATATGCCTAATGGGGATAGTAGCCCTGCTACTGTTGTTTGTATAAAAGAACATTATCCGGATTTAAAAATTGTGATGTTTAGCGGCAATGACAAAAAAACCTTGGAGCCCGCTTATTTAGAGGCCGGGGCAGTCGGGTTTATCCAGAAGGATGAGCATTTGAGCGCTTGCACAATGGAAATGTTAGAAACTCATTTTAATTAACTTTCTCAGCTTTTTTCTCGTCCAACCTACCTGAAATAGCTGCGCCAGCAATTAAAAGCTCGTTAGTTATTGTTTTTGTGTATTCTGTTATTTCAGCTTTAAAATCTTGCACCGATGCACCAGTTCTGATTTCTTCCAAGCGTTTTTCCCATTGCCCGGTTAATTCCGCTTGCGCAATCTGCTTGTCTTTTACAACTTCATAAACTGCAAGTCCTTTGTTAGAGGGAACTAAATTCCTTTTCTCTCTGGTTATATATTCCCTTGTGATAAGGGTTTCAATTATGGATGCTCTCGTTGCAGGTGTTCCTAACCCACTGTCTTTCATTGCATAACGCAGTTCTTCATCTTCTATTTCTTTACCCGACGTTTCTAGTGCTTTTAACAATGAGGCTTCGTTATACATTGCCTTCGGCTTGGTTTGCTTCTCTAAAAATGTCTTTTCTGTAATGGCCAATTGTTCGCCCACCGCCACCTTCGGTAAGGCAGCATTGTCTTCATCTTTCTTGTCATCTTCGGTTTCATTAAATACGGCTCTCCAACCGGCGGAGCGAATTACCGTACCGTTCGCCATAAATGTTGTTGCAGATTGAATGGTAATCTTGGTAATTTCTTTTAAACACTCTTGATGAAATGCCTCAATCATTCTTCCAACCACCATATCATAAACTGCTTGCTTATCGGCGCTTAGGCCATAAGCTTCTTCGCCTGTTGGCAAAATAGCATGGTGATCGGTAACTTTTTTCGCATTTACACTTCTCTTATTTAAAGCGATCGTTTGTAAAAATTGCGCCTGTTTGCCAAAATCAGGATGCTTAACAAACTTTTCAATCAGCGCCGGTACGCCTGCAAATACATCATCACCAATGTATCTGCTTCCGGTACGCGGATAAGACACCAATTTGCTTTCATAAAGATTTTGCAAAATATTTAAAGTTTGATCTGCCGTATAGCCCTTTTTTTTGTTTGCTTCTTGTTGCAGCGAACTCAAATCATGTAACAGCGGTGGTGGTTCTTTTCTCGGCTTCGCTTCTACAAACGTTATGTTTCCACCATTCGGGAAGCCTGAGGCTACATCTTCAACTTTGTTAAAAATCTCCTCAGCCTCTGTTTTATCTTTATAATTGTTTACAGATATTGCCTTAAACACCTGCTCATCTTTAATAAGTTGTATGCTTAGTTGAAAATAGGTTTGAGGAACGAAATTTTTAATCTCCAGGAAACGAGCGCAAATCATTGCGAGGGTAGGCGTTTGAACCCTCCCTAACGATAGTACAGTCCTGTTGCCGGCAGAAATACTCAAGGCCTGCGTTGCATTCATTCCAACCAGCCAATCTGATTCTGAACGGCAATGAGCGGAATTAAACAAAGTATCGTAATCAGTACCCGGCTTTAAATTTCTAAAACCATCTTTAATGGCCTCATCCGTTTGCGATGAAATCCACAGCCTCTTAAATGGCTTCTCACACTTAAGGTAATAATATATGTATCTGAAAATAAGCTCACCTTCACGCCCGGCATCTGTTGCAACAATAATTTCCGTTGCTTCGTCAAACAATTTTTTTATGGTATCAAGTTGCTTTCTAACTGCAGGATCTTCTACAAAACCATCTTTAGTTTTTATCTTTCGAATGGCCAATTTAAACTTGGCCGGCAACATCGGTAAATGCTGTTTCCGCCAGCCAATAAATCCGTAATCTTGTGGTGGCGCTAATTGTAATAAATGGCCGAATGCCCAGGTGAATGAATATCCTTTTCCTTCAATATAACCGTCTTTTCTGGTGGTTGCGCCAAAAACTTTCGCTAACTCGCGACCAACAGAAGGCTTCTCCGCAATTACAATTTTCATTAATGGGCTTAGTTTTTCAAACCTCAAAGATGATTAAAATTATGCATGGGATGATGAAAATTTTACTCACAATATTTGTTGCAATGTGCCTTAAATTAAGCAATAAGTGAAAGGGTTGATAATCTTAATCTTATAAAGCCAAAGATGCGGACTAAAATTTAAGAATGAAGCGCAACTCATCCTATCAATTACTTTTTACAGATCTTTAATAACAATTTACAGGTTTATCTGTCTAAACTTCAATAATAATTAATAATGGATAAAACTTACCAGTTAGGAAATTGCCGCATCAAAGTTTATCTTGATAAAGGTTTAGTTCGTGTTTTTAGCGACAGAGGTTTGTGGTGTTACCTTGATGGGGAAGTGAAGGCAAATACCCTTCAGCTGGTGAAAATGATCAAAATAGATTACAGAGATCAATTTAACACTCCCTTAAATATTGCTGATAACTCTTTAATGGTCGAGATTTGGGCACATGTTTACAGTGATTATTTTGGCCTGTTACTTAAAAACCACATGAAAATAAAATGGATTCAAAATCTTTTGCAGAAAGGGATTGAAAGGGCAGAAGTTATCGACTGCGGAGAAAAACACCTTGATACCAATCGTTGGGTATGGGATTTTTTATCGCATTTCAACTCAATACTTTCATTGCTTCTGCCGAAAAATATCAGCATTAAAAACCTCAAACCTTAATCCATATTTGAGGCCAAAACTGCCTGTTGATTTAGCGCTGCATTCGCTGCCAACGTCGTATTTAAATAGTTTGATGTGTACGGCTGGGCAGAACTATTGATAAATAATACGGTTTTATCAGAAATCGTATCAATTACCCGGTTCGCTAAATTGCCTGCAACTGCGGGGCATCCCTGGCTTCTGCCTAATCTGCCCAATTGATTTATGCTTTTTTGCGAAACATAATCTGCTCCGTGTACAACAATAGAACGTTCGCGGGCATTATTGTTAAATCCGTAATCCATTCCATCTAATTTTAAAGATCGCCCATGCTTTCCAAAGTAAATTTCTCCTGTTAAATAAAAACCCAAACTACTTGTATTTGAATTTATTGAATTGGAAAAATAATCCGGTTTGTCACCCCCGCTGTTTTGCCCATGTGCAACCCAGGTATTCAAAATAAGTTCTTTCTTATCAAGGTCAATAATATATAGGCGCTTTTTGCGACTTTCCTGATCAAAATCGGCTATCGTTAAAACCGATTTGGAATGTGTTAAACCTAGAGATTTGAAATTATAAAATCCGGTAAGCGCTTTTTCGAAAACGTCCAGACTCAAACCGGCAGAATCTAAATGTACGTCATGATACAGGTTTGCCGCATATTGGCTGTAAACACTATCCATATAAGTGTCGTCGTGCGCCTTTAAATTGATTTCACTTTTTTGCAGATGCTCTGCCGCCTTCCAACTCGTTCCGACAATGCTTATACCTAACAGTAAAGTAACAGCAATGCCCATTGTAATTTTATTCATTAAGGGATGTTGTGTATGAAAATGAACTACTTATACGCCTCGCGTCTTATTTTATTGTAAACCGGTTATTGGGCAATCTTATTTTAGCTAAGACAATGACGACAATATGACGGAAATTAATTTTTATAGCTTTCAGGAGTTATATACTCAAAACAATAAGCATGTATTTATAACAAAGCCTTGCGATATGTGTTATAAGGTAAAATACTTTTGATGAAAGTTTTATTAACAGGCGCAAACGGATATATCGGAACCAGATTACTTCCGCTTCTTTTGGAAGCAAACCACGAGGTTGTATGCATGGTTCGGGATAAGAGAAGGTTTATTCAACAATCGGATTTGAGCGAGAAAGTTTCGATAATTACCGGTAACCTGTTAGATGGTGACAGCCTTAATGAAATTCCTTCCGATATTGATGCAGCATATTATTTGGTCCACTCCATGTCCTCTAGCGGATCTGAATTCGATGACATGGAGAAAAAGTCGGCTGAGAATTTTTCTGCTGCAGTGAAAAAGACATCTTGCAAACAAATCATCTACCTAACAGGAATTGCTAATGACGAACACCTGTCTAAACATTTAGGTTCTCGGTTGGCTGTAGAAGACCAATTAAAATCTTCGAATATTCCATGTACCATTTTAAGGGCTGCGATAATTATCGGATCGGGAAGCGCATCCTTTGAAATCATACGCGATTTAACTGAAAAAATTCCGGTTATGATTACCCCCAAATGGGTAAAAACGAAGTGCCAGCCAATTGGTATTCGCGATGTTTTGGCATACCTAACGGGCGTTTTGCACAACGAAGATGCTTATAATCAAACTTTCGACATCGGCGGGCCTGATATTCTGACTTATCGCGAAATGATGATGGGCTATGCCAAAGAACGCGGACTGAAAAGGTGGATTTTCACAGTGCCCGTTTTAACACCAAGACTATCTTCTTTATGGCTTAATATAATAACACCAGTGCCTTATTCGCTTGCTAGAAGCCTGGTTGACAGCATGAAAAACGAAGTGGTTTGTAAGGATGACAGAATTCACGAGGTGGTACCCAGAAAATGTTTAACCTATTCAGAATCACTTCATCTGGCTTTCGAAAAAATTGATCAGAACTCCATCGTTTCGAGTTGGAAAGACGCTTTGAATCGTGGTTACCTGGATACGAACTTTATGGATCAGATTAAGGTTCCTCAAAATGGTACATTAGAATACAAAGTAAAAATGCCTTTTGAGCGTAAAGCAGAAGAGGTTTTTGAAAACATTTGGAGCATAGGCGGTAACCGCGGATGGTATTATATGGACTGGCTTTGGCAGTTAAGAGGGTTTTTAGATAAAATTTTTGGCGGCGTAGGTACAAGACGTGGCAGAACAAGTAATGCAGATATCCAGGCAGGTGATGTGCTCGATTTCTGGCGTGTTTTATTGGCTGATAAAAAAGGCAAGCGATTACTTTTATTTGCTGAAATGAAAGTTCCCGGTGAGGCTTGGCTGGAGTTGAAATTGATAGAACTTCATGGAAAAGCCTTTCTATCGCAGATTGCAACTTTCAGACCGAAAGGACTGTGGGGCAGGATGTATTGGTACGCCATGTGGCCCTTTCATATCGTTTTATTTAAAGGAATGGCTAGACACATTACTACTTATAAACCCGAAAAATAATTGAATCTATTTTTCTATTTTTGGTGTTCAATAAAATATAATGTCAAATCAAGATAAAGATTATTCTTTCTGGACTAAATATAAGCGGTTCGCTTCAACTGAAATACTTATGTACCTTATAATGATTATTGGTATAACCTTAGGAATTATTTTTTTAAGCTAATCACAAGCTTTAAATTATCGGCCGAATTAATTTCAGTAATAAACTTAAAAAAATCTGCATAAGTATCTGACGGGAAATTCCCATCATTCATAACTAACTTCCGGTAATAGATCAACTTTTTGCCATCTAACATGGTTTTTGAAGTGTATTCGCCAAAAATACTTTTTATTTTTTTATCACTTTCGGGCAGCTGGCTTGTTGTAGTCTCATCGGGTAGATTATAAATTATTGTATCTTCATCGGTAAAACCCCTGTTGAGATAAACAGCTTTAGTTCTGTTTTTTACTTCTGGTATGTTGCGTTGAACGTTAAATGCATTTACTTTTAAGAAAAGTTTACTGTTATTTAATGTCGCGTAGTCAGCGATTTTCAAACCAATGTTTTCAGTTACTTCAGGATTTTCGAGCTTCTTTAGGCTATAATGAATTTCGTTGAAACTTATATTGTCGATATCATATGCATCTGTTAAAAGCTTCTTCTGTTCGGAGATCGGTTTATCAATAATTTCTTCACAACTATTATATTGTGCACCTGAATATTGAGTTTGTACTTTGCCTGCAACATCTCCGTTGGGTGTAATTATTAAATTTGCTTTACGGATTTGCAAATTATCACCTGCTTTCAGTTTTGGTGTTTTTAAAAGTTTACCTCCGTCTTTTGTGCAGGCCAAAACCATTCGGTCATCGGTAAAAGTACTAAGAAAGCCAAATGGTATCTTTTGGCTGGTACATTCCAGCCAGGTTGTATCTCCCTTTAACGGCATGCATAAAATGACGTGATTTCCCTGAACCATATCTGCAAAATCGGCATCAAGATTTACCTTTCTGTCACCCGCTTCAACAACAGAATAGTAAGATTCTATACCTGCAACGTCTAAAAGGCTTTGCATGTAATTAACCAAGGCCTTGCAATCTCCATAGCCAAGCCTGTCGACTTCTTCTGCACCAACAGGTTGAAAGCCCCCGATACCTATCTGAACACTGATGTATCTGGTTTTATTCTGCATGAATTCATATATTTTTCGGGCTTTGTCTTTCTCGGTTTTTTCGTTCTTAACCAACTCAGTTATCATTTTCACAGTTTGATCAGGCAACACTTTGCGGCTTTTTAGTAAATCATCATAAACCCATTTTCCAAGTTCCCGCCAGTTTTTGTACTTACCAGAATGATTATAGTAGGTAAAATTTGTAGCAGCAATCTTTACTGATGTTTGGTAGTCTTGTCTATCCGGGCTATACGCTTCTGGTTTAACTGCAGGTATATTAACTACTTTCCAAACCAAAACCTTCTGTTTTTCATTTATACTTTCTTCAGGTATGCCGCCATAATTTTGTGTCTTTATGCGAAGCTCATCCGCAGGCTTACTTATAAATGTATAACTACTTTTTTCAATTGATAGGTCATCTGCAGATTGCGGTCGCCAATCTTTTATAATTAAATTTTGTTTATACCTGATTTCATAATTGTAAACTATTGTATATGGATATACATTTTCTGATGGCAAATAGTGTTTCAAACGACTGTCTACAAACAGCGAGAAACCATCGGCGGCACTTTCATCGCTACAATTGTTTTGCGAAAACTTTTTAGTTAAAATACCTGTAGCATTATAAATTTCGCCTTTTATACCTTTTATTGAAATACTTTTGTCATAGAATAATACCAGTCGGGCGTTCTCTTCACCATTCTTGTTTAAGATGGTAACGGCCTTGCTAACACTCAACATTACATTATCCGGCGAGCGCATATCAATAACAGTTTCTTCGTTGCGAACAACTGCATTGGCCCTATATTTAAGGCTTGGTGCTATTAATTCAGCATCATAATTATTCTGTGAAAACCCTTTTATTGAAAAAAGTAAGCAGGAAAAGAAGATCAAGGTATTTCTCATTATTTAACTTTTTTCAGCAATAAATCTGCTTTTTGGTTTTGAATAATTTTACTGTAAAATCCTTTCAAAAACGGATATTCTTCTGCCTCATAGATGGCTTTGCTAAACTGCAATATCTGATTGAATGAAAAAGTATCATCAGTTAAATCTGTTTTTAAAAGATATTTCCCGCCTGCATTCGGCAAACCAATTGCTAAGTCTTTCGGCTTCTCAGTAAGCTCATACTTTCCGGGTAAAGCGATATTTATGACTACACGCTCATCCGATGCTGCCCCCAAATCTACAGGGTACGTCCTCTCATTTAAATTGAAAGGATTTTTTAGTATGGGATTAATAAAAAACGGATTAAAGTACAGGTCATCTTTAATTGAATCGGAAAGCGGTGAAAATTCTACGTCATAAATTTCTGTCAACGTATTTTCTACACTATCAATGTTTTGAACCTGATGTTTCGAGATTTGAATTTTTGGTAAGCGTTCATCAAGCTTTTCTACATATTCCTCTACAGAATTATATTTTTTTATTTCCTTTCGTTTGGTAAAAGCAGCATAGCCTGTACTGTGCGTGGTTAACGTTCCTTTTACCTTTCCATCTGTTTCTAATTTGCCTATCAGTATATAGCTGGTAGATGTTTTCTGCCCGGCAACCAGATCAATCCAATAAGATGGTTTTTTTAAATTGATAACTCTTCCCTTGTCATTTACACACCGCAAAGGCAACAATCCGAAAGGCGATAAAGGTTCGGTGGCATCCAATAAATAACTGTTTTCTCCGATGTTAACCTTCGCAATCAGGTAATTAAAATCACTCATTACCGGATATAATTTATTTACAACACCATTTTCTCTGGTAGAAATTAAAACTGCTTCCGCATCTAAATTCGCTGCGGTTAGCGCCGCTATCAAGCTTAAATTTACATCGGCAACATTACCGGAATGCAGCTCCAAAGC
>Ga0308164_10003391_pt1 | contig 14444 bp, 11 predicted proteins | sample PhyTR2_FD_201031 | JGI IMG/M metagenome (GOLD analysis project Ga0308164, IMG submission 201031) | Phyllosphere microbial communities from UC Gill Tract Community Farm, Albany, California, United States - DLSLT.R2 | ecosystem: Host-associated > Plants > Phyllosphere > Unclassified | place: USA... | reverse complement strand
GCGCGAGATCGAAGCATCCGGCGGCGTCGCCAAGGAGTTCAATACCATCGCGGTCGACGACGGCATCGCCATGGGCCACGGCGGCATGCTGTACTCGCTGCCCTCGCGCGACCTGATCGCCGACTCGGTCGAGTACATGGTCAACGCCCACTGCGCCGATGCGATGGTGTGCATCTCGAACTGCGACAAGATCACCCCCGGCATGCTGATGGCCGCGATGCGCCTGAACATCCCGGTGGTGTTCGTCTCGGGTGGGCCGATGGAGGCCGGCAAGGTGGTCAAGGTGGTCGACAATACCCGCAAGGTCATCAAGCTCGACCTGATCGACGCCATGATCAAGGCCGGCGACAGCAGCGTCTCGGATGCCGACGTGGCGGAAGTGGAACGCTCGGCCTGTCCGACTTGCGGGTCCTGTTCCGGCATGTTCACGGCGAATTCGATGAACTGCCTGACCGAGGCGCTCGGCCTGTCGCTCCCCGGGAACGGGACCATCGTCGCCACCCACGCGGACCGCAAGGAGCTGTTCCTGCGCGCCGGCCGCCTGATCGTCGACCTGGCCAAGCGCCACTACGAGGGCGACGACTACTCCGTGCTGCCGCGTTCGATCGCCACCAAGGCGGCCTTCGAGAACGCGATGGCGCTGGACGTCTCGATGGGCGGCTCGACCAACACCGTGCTGCACCTGCTGGCCGCGGCGCACGAGGCGCAGGTCGAATTCACCATGGCCGACATCGACCGCATCTCGCGCCAGGTGCCCTGCTTGTGCAAGGTCGCGCCGATGACCGACAAGTACCACATCGAGGACGTGCACCGCGCCGGCGGCATCGTCTCGATCCTGGGCGAGCTGGCGCGCGCCGGCTTGCTCGACACCTCGCTGCCGACCGTGCACAGCCCGACCATGGGCGAAGCGATCGAGAAGTACGACATCATGCGCAGCGACGACCAGGCGGTGCACCAGCTGTTCCGCGCGGCGCCGGGCGGCGTGCCGACCCAGGTGGCGTTTTCCCAATCCGAGCGCTTCGAGGCGAATGACGTGGACCGTGCGAACGGCTGCATCCGCGACCGTGCGCACGCCTATTCGCAGGACGGCGGCCTGGCGGTCCTGTACGGGAACATCGCCGAGAAGGGCTGCATCGTGAAGACGGCCGGCGTCGACGAGAGCATCCTCAAGTTTTCCGGCAAGGCGCGCGTGTTCGAGAGCCAGGATGCGGCGGTGGAAGCAATCCTGGGCGACACCGTCCATGCGGGCGACGTCGTCATCATCCGCTACGAAGGGCCGAAGGGCGGGCCGGGGATGCAGGAGATGCTGTATCCGACTTCGTACATCAAGTCCAAGGGCTTGGGAAAAGCCTGCGCGCTGTTTACGGACGGGCGCTTCTCGGGCGGCTCCTCGGGCCTGGTGATCGGCCACGCCTCGCCGGAAGCGGCCGAGGGCGGCGCGATCGGGCTGGTGGAGGAGGGGGACCTGATCGACATCGACATCCCGGCGCGCACCATCAACCTTCGCGTGAGTTTCGAAGAGCTGGCGCACCGGCGCGCGAAGATGGAAGAGCGTGGCGCGGATGCCTGGCAGCCGGTCGGCCGCGAGCGCTACGTGTCGCAGGCGCTGCAGGCCTACGCCGCCCTGACCACGTCGGCCGACCGCGGCGCCGTCCGCGATCTCAGCCAGCTTCGCCGATAAGGTCGTACGCCGGCGCCGTGCGCGGCGCCGGCGTCATTTCTTGCCGCTGTGTTCCTGGTACTCGGGACAATCCACCTGCAACAGCGAGCGGTCATCCAGGCACACCGCCGTCAGCTTCCCGCCCCACACGCATCCGCTGTCCAGGCCAACGAGGTTCGGCCTGAGGATCAAGCCCAGCGCCGACCAGTGCCCGAACACCACGGTCACGTCCTGCGTCCGCCGCTGCGGCAGATCGAACCACGGCACCAGCCCCGATCCTTCCGGCCCGCGCTCGCTTTCCTTGTGCAGGAAATCCATGCGCCCATCCGGCGTGCACAGGCGCATGCGGGTCAGCGCGTTGACGATGCAGCGCAGCCGCGCCATCCCGGTCAACTCGTCATTCCACTGGTCCGGTTCGTTCCCGTACATCGCGCCCAGGAAGTCGATCCACCCGTCGCCGCGCAGCACGCTCTCGACCTCGTGCGCCAGCGCCATCGTCTGCGCCGCATCCCATTGCGGCGCCACGCCCGCGTGCACCAGCAGGTGCGCATCGACGAACATCGCCAGCGGGCGCTGGCGCAGCCACTGGATCAACTCATCGCGGTCGGGCGCGGCGAGGATCTCGTCGAGCGTGTCGCTGCGGCTGGTGCGCTGGGCGCCGACGGCGACCGCGATCAGGTGCAGGTCGTGGTTGCCCAGCAGCGCTTCGACCCTGCCGGGATTGTCTTCGGTGAGCGCCTTCATGCGGCGCAGCGCGGTGAGCGAATCGGGGCCGCGGTTGATCAGGTCACCGACGAAGAGAATGCGCGATTGGTGTTGTCCGTGACGGCGCGCGTCCTCGTGAATGCAGTCGATCAGGAGCCGCGCTTCGTGGGCGCAGCCCTGCAGGTCGCCGATGGCGTAGGTTCTCATGTTGTTCTTATCTGGTGTGGCAAGCATGGGTCGATACTAAATGATTTCGGCGCGCGGCGCAGGGCGCATTTGATCGAATCGGAGACGCGCGGCGCACGATCCATTTTGTCGCCGGAGCCCCTCATCTATTCCGGTACAATGGACCGATATCGATCGATAAGAGTGCCGCGGATTTTCCGCAGGGCCGCACGGAAACGGCCTGCCTATTTGCACCGAAAGAATAATAATGTTCTCCTTTTTCGTCAGTTTCGTATCCTGTGCGCTGCTGACACTGCTAGTGATTAAGTATGCGAAGCGCAATGGTACGGCGCTGGACAACAATTATGGCGGCGTACAGAAGTTTCATTCCCATTCGGTGGCGCGCATCGGCGGCGTGCCGATCTATCTGGCGGTCCTGATCACCGGCGCCATTTCATCATTGCGCGAAGGTGGCTATGGCGCGTGGATCGCGCCTTTGCTCGGATGCGGATGCATTGCGATGGCGGGCGGTATCGTCGAAGACTATACCGGCCGCGTATCCCCGGCGCGCCGGCTGTTCCTCACGATGCTCGCCGCGCTATTCGCGTATTACCTGCTCGATGCAAAACTCGGCCGCCTCGATTTTCCCGGCGGCGTGCTCTCGCTCGATCTCGCATGGGTCGTGCTGCCCGTGACGGTGCTGGCGGTGGCCGGCATCGCGAACGCGGTGAACATCATCGACGGCTTCAATGGCCTCGCGAGCGTGGTCAGCATTTGCATGCTGCTGTCGCTCGCCTACGTGGCGCTGCAGGTAGGCGATACCTTCGTGCTGGTGACGGCGATGGTGGTGGCCGGCGCGACCGCCGGCTTCCTGATCTGGAACTATCCCGTGGGCCTGATTTTCCTCGGCGACGGCGGCGCCTACTTCATCGGATTCATGCTCGGCGAACTCGCGCTGCTGCTGGTGATGCGTAATCCCGAAGTCTCCACCTGGTATGCCGCGCTGCTGCTGATTTATCCCGCTTTCGAAACGATATTCTCGGCTTACCGCCGCATGTTTGTGCGCGGTAAATCACCGGCCCTGCCGGATGGAATTCATCTGCATAGTTTGATATTCCGGCGTATCGTGCAATGGACGGTCGGCCCGCGCGAAGCGCGCGCTTTGATGAAACGGAACGCGCGCACCTCGCCCTATTTATGGCTCTTTTCGCTGATGGCGGTGATTCCGGCAACCGTGTTCTGGAAAAACACCGGTGTGTTGATGGTCTTCAGTCTGTTGTTTATAATCAGTTACCTGTGGTTATATGCGCGTATTGTTCGATTTAAGTCTCCCCGTTGGCTCTTTTGGAACAGGAAAGACTAGAATTCGGATATTAATGTAGTATATTGCGACAATTGGTGATTTTCACCTTGGCTGTTTCAACCTTAACTATCGAGGGAACGAAGATGGATCTGTCCAATATGTCCGTAGGTGATATGCGCAACCTGCAGGAACAAATCAAGCAGGAGATGAAGAAGCGCGAAGTCCAGGAAGTGCAAAAAGCACGCGAACAAATCCTGGCGATCGCCCAGAGCGTCGGCGTGCCCCTGAAGGACCTGCTGGCAACCGGCGGCCGCGGTGGCAATTCCTCCAAGGGCAATACCGTGGCGGTGCGTTATCGCCATCCGGATAATGCTTCGCAACAGTGGACCGGCCGTGGCCGTCAACCGAAGTGGGTCAAGGAATGGGTCGAAGGCGGCAAGTCGCTGGACAAGCTGCGCGTTTGATTCATCTCAATTAATTCCGGCGTTCGGGCGCTAGATAAGCGCCTGAACCGCCACCCAGCCTGCGGTCCGTTCCATTCCCCAGAAACGCCGCTTGCCGCTACAATAGCGATCATTTTGTCATTCCTCTAAGTTGTCAATCCCATAATTTGCGCCGAGGCCTTGCCCTCACTGGCTGCATAGCCTATCCGCGCCCCAGCTTTTCAAGGACACCATGGTTGCTCTCTCCAAAACGATCTTCAAGGCCTATGACATCCGCGGCGTCATCGACAAGACGCTCGACGAGGGCATCGCCCGCCACATCGGCCGCGCATTCGGCGCCGCCGCCCTGGCGAAGGGAGAGAAGAAGGTCGTGATCGGCCGCGACGGCCGCCTGTCGGGCCCGGGCCTCACCGCCGCCCTGGGCGAAGGCCTGCGCGACGCCGGCGTCGACGTGATCGACCTCGGCATGGTCGCCACCCCGATGGTCTACTTCGCCACCAACGTGCTCGACACCCGCTCGGGCATCATGGTCACCGGCAGCCACAACCCGCCCGACTACAACGGCTTCAAGATGGTGATGGCGGGCGAGGCGATCTACGGCGACGCGATCACCGCCCTGCACGACAGCATCGCCGCCTACGACGGCAAGGTCGCCGAACAGCGCGGCGCCTACGGCACCCACGACATCCGCGCCGCCTACCTCGAGCGCATCATTGGCGACGTCAAGATCGCGCGCCCGATCAAGATCGCGGTCGACTGCGGCAACGGCGTCGCCGGCGCCTTCGCCCCCGACCTGTTCCGCGGCATGGGCTGCGAAGTGGTCGAGCTGTTCTGCGAGGTGGACGGCCACTTCCCGAACCACCACCCGGACCCGGCGCACCCGGAAAACCTGCAGGACCTCATCAAGGCGCTGAAGGATACCGACGCCGAGATCGGCCTGGCCTTCGACGGCGACGGCGATCGCCTCGGCATCGTCACCAAGGATGGCCAGATCATCTTCCCGGACCGCCAGATGATGCTGTTCGCCTCCGACGTCCTGTCGCGCAACCCGGGCGCCGAGATCCTCTACGACGTCAAGTGCACGCGCCACCTCGCTCCCTGGATCGAGAAGGCCGGCGGCAAGCCCCTGATGTGGAAGACCGGCCACTCGCTGGTCAAGGCCAAGCTGAAGGAAACCGGTGCGCCGCTGGGCGGCGAGATGAGCGGCCACATCTTCTTCAAGGACCGCTGGTACGGCTTCGACGACGGCCTGTATTCGGGTGCGCGTATGCTGGAGATCCTGACGAAGGAAGCCGATCCGTCCAAGCTGCTCAACAGCCTGCCGATCGCCTCGAGCACCCCGGAACTGCACCTGCACCTGAACGAGGGCGAGAACTTCACGCTGATCGACAGCCTGCGGGCCAACGCGACCTTCCCGACCTCGGAAAAGATCAACCCGATCGACGGCCTGCGCGTGGAATACCCGGACGGCTTCGGCCTGGCGCGTTCCTCGAACACGACCCCGGTCGTGGTGCTGCGCTTCGAAGGCGAGAATCCGGAAGCGCTGGAGCGCATCCAGGGCGAATTCAAGCAGGTGATCCTGGCCGCCAAGCCGGACGCCGAGCTGCCGTTCTGAGGACGCACGCTTGAAGATCCTGCTGGTGCGCGTGTCGTCGCTGGGCGACGTGCTGCACAACCTGCCGATGGTGGCCGATATCCTGCGCCACCATCCCGGCGCCACCATCGACTGGGTGGTGGAAGAGGGCTATACCAGCCTGGTGCGCCTGAACCCGCACGTCAGGAAGATCATCCCCTGGGCCCTGCGCCGCTGGCGCAAGAGCCTCGGCAAGGCGGAAACCCGGGCCGAGATCAAGGCCTTCTTCAAGACCCTGCGCGCGGAAGAATACGACGTCGTGTTCGACACCCAGGGCTTGCTCAAGACCGGCATCATCATGGGCGCCGCCCGCACCGTGCGCGGCGGGCGCAAGGTCGGCCTGGCCAACGGCAGCGAAGGCTCGGGCTACGAAGGCATCTCGCGCATCTTCCACACCAACAGCATTCCCCTGAGCCCGCGCACGCACGCGGTGGCGCGCGGTCGGATGGTGGCCGGCGTGGCGCTCGGCTATGCGGTCGATTACCCGCCCGACTTCGGCCTGCCGTCGCCGCAGGCGGCGACGCGGCCGGCCTTCCTGCCGTTTGAAGACTACGCCGTGTTCTTCCACGGGACCGCGCGCGCCGCCAAGAAGTGGCCGCGCGCGAACTGGATCGCGCTCGGAAATGCGCTGGCGCCGATGCCGGTGCTGCTGCCCTGGGGCTCGCCCCAGGAACGGAGCGAGGCCGAAGCGCTGGCGGCCCAGCTGCCCAACGGGCGTGTGCTGCCCAAGCTGTCGATGATGGACGCGGTGTCGGTGGCCCAGCATGCGCGCCTCGCGGTCGGCGTCGACACGGGGCTGACCCACATCGCCGCCGCGTTTGTACGCCCGACCGTCGAGATCTATGCCGATTCGCCGAAGTGGAAGACCGAGGGCAACTGGTCGGATCGGATCGTCAACCTCGGTGACCTGGGCAGCCCGCCTTCGGCCGACGAGGTGATCGCCGCCGCGCGCGGCCTCCTGGTGCGCGCGTGAGCCGTTTGCTGTATTCGCTGGCCTGGTACCTGGCGTTGCCGCTTGTCTTGGGGCGGTTGTGGTGGCGCGGGCGCAAGGAGCCCGGCTACCGCGGCCACTGGGCCGAGCGGCTCGGCTTCCCGGATGGGCCGCCTTCGAACCGAATGACCCTGTGGGTGCATGCGGTCTCGGTCGGTGAAACGCGCGCCGCCGAACCGCTGGTCGAAGCGTTGTTGAAGGAATACCCCGACAGCCGCATCCTGCTCACCCACATGACCCCGACCGGCCGCGCCACCGGCAAGTCGCTGTTCGGCCACCATGGGGAAAGAGTGGTGCAGTCCTATCTGCCTTACGACACCGGCTTCATGGTCGGACGCTTCTTGAAGCGCTTCCAGCCGCGCGTGTGCATCCTGATGGAGACCGAGGTCTGGCCGAACCTGATCGCCGCTTGCGCGGAAGGCGGCGTGCCGGTGGCGCTGGTGAACGCGCGCCTGTCCGAGCGCTCGCTGCGCCGGGGCCGCAAGATGGGCGCCCTGATGCTGGATGCGGCGGCCGCGATCCCGCTGGTCGCCGCCCAGACCGGGCCCGATGCCGACCGTATCCGCTCGCTCGGCGCACCGAAAGTCGCCGTCACGGGCAGCATCAAGTTCGACGTGGTGCCGCCCGCTGCGGCCCTGGAGAAGGGCGCCTGGCTGCGGGACCAGGCCGGCAATCGGCCGACCTTCCTGTGCGCCAGCACGCGCGAAGGCGAAGAGGCCTTGATCCTCGACGCCTGGCAGCGCGTGGATGCCAAGCCGCCAGGCGCCTTGCTCGCGATCGTGCCGCGCCATCCGCAACGCTTCGACGAGGTCGAGAAGATGGTCGCGGCGCGCGGCCTGTCCGTCCAGCGCCGTTCGCTCCTGGACAATGGCATGGGCGGCGCTGACGTCCTGCTGGGCGACTCGATGGGCGAGATGTTCGCCTACTTCGCCGCCTGCGACTGCGCCTTCATCGGCGGCAGCCTGATGCCGCTGGGCGGCCAGAACCTGATCGAAGCCTGCGCCCTCGGCAAGCCGGTGCTGGTCGGCGAGCACACCTTCAACTTCGCCGACGCGACCGAGGAAGCCGTGAGCGACGGCGCCGCGCTGCGCGTGGCGGACGCCGACGCCCTGATGGCAGCTGGCGTGCGCCTGCTGGAAGACGAGGCTGCGCGCAGCCGCATGGGTGAGCGTGCGCTTGCTTTCGCCGGCCGCCACCGTGGCGCGACCCTGCGCACTGTTGAACTCCTGCGACAACTGATCCGCTGAGATTTGCTACCATTCTCTCTTGGAACTCGGATAAATACAGAGGACGCGCCATGTTGTCGTTTAATCACCCGAGACCGGTCAACAGCAATAAACCCGTCGCCGTGCTGGTGCAAGAGCAGGACGACGACAAGGTGCTGTACGTGCCGGTCGGGACTGCCCCGGCGGAACCCCCGCTGGCGGCCGCCGCGCCCATCCCCTTGTCCGAACTGCACTTCTTCGTGCGCTACACCCTGGCCGAGTACACCGCCTTCATGTGGCAGCACGGCGGCTACCTGATCCGCCGTCGCCGCATCCGCTTCCCCGCCAGCCTCTACCTGCGCCTGAAAAGCACCTTCGGCGCGGCCCTGCACTTCATCCTGCTCGGGCGCGGGCGCCGTACCTACGAATTCACGATCGACCAGCACGGCATCGTCCGCACCAGCGGCGGCGTGACCCTGATCGGCTGGGAAGACGTGATGGCGGTGCGCAGCTACCCGCGCGGGTTCATGATGGTCCTGAAACGCGGCACGCTGCCGATTCCCTACCGCGCGCTCTCCGAGGCACAGATGGGGGCGATGAAGCAGCTGGCGGCGGCACGCCGAGATTCGCTTCTGTAGGGTGGTCGGCTCCGCCGACCGCGCGTCCAACTCCCGGTTGCGCTGCTGCGCTGCTACTCGAACTCCATCCCTTCACACGCCGGATTCCCACCCCAATCCGCCGAGTACACGCCCGCCCGAACAAACCGCTCAAACGTCGAGTACGGCCACTCGGCTGCTGCTGCCACTAACCCATGCTTCACTGGATTGAAGTGGATGTAGTCGACATGCCGCTCCATATCGAGTTCGTTCCTGATCTGATGCTCCCAGAAGCGACGCTGCCAGATGACACCCCCCACTGCGTCGCTGCCTGGATTCTGACAGTGTCATTGGATACAAATCCCCGCACACGTAGGAAACGTGGTGCTTGATTTGCGACCAGCGGCCGGAGAAGTCGGTATCGCCGTCGGGCAGCGTCCAGATGCAATGCAGGTGATCGGGCATCAGGACGATTGCATCGGTCGTGAACGGGAGCCGTTGACGCACGCGTTCGATGGCGTGGCGCAGTGCGTCACGTACGGGATCGTCGCAGAGGATGGGCCGTCGTTGGTGCGTGACGACGGTGAAGAAATAGGTGGCGCCGGTCAGGGCGCGGCGGTAGCGGGGCATCGACGCATGGTAGCGGCGCGTCAGAATGCCGATGTGCGTCGAATCAAACGGAAGTTGAACGCGCGTTCGGCGGAGCCGAACACCCTACTCGGTGAACAATACCGGCATTTCATGGGAGCGCTTCTTCAATGCCAACCTGGCCCCGTCGTAATCCGGATACACCTCGCCCACGGCCGCCCAGAACGCCGGGCTGTGGTTCATCTCGCGCAGGTGCGCCAGTTCGTGCGCCACGACGTAGTCCACCAGCGCCAGGGGATAATGCACCAGGCGCCAGTTGAGGCGGATGTTGCCCTCCACCGTGCACGAGCCCCAGCGCGTGCCGGCCGAGGACAGCGCGAACGCGCGGTACGTCACCCCCAGCAGCGGCGCATAGTGGTCGAGCCGCTCCTTGAACAGCTTCTTGGCCTCGGCCTGGAACCACAGCTTGATCCGTTCCTTGAGCTGCCACTCCGACAGCCCCGGCACCACGCCGATCCACAATTCGCCATTGGCCGCATCGAACTGGCAGTGGCTGCGTGAGGCCTCTTCCAGCCGCAGCGTGATCTCGCCGCCGAGGTATGGCAGGCGCGCCCCGTCCTTCCATTCGAGCGGCGCCTGTAGCTGGCGCTGGGCACGGCGTTCGCCGCGCTCGAGCAGCTTGGTGAGGATCCAGCCCTGCTTGGCGCGGATGGCGTTGTCGATGTCGAGCTGGGAGCAGCGGCGCGGCGCGGTCACGCGCAGGCCGTCGTCGTCGATCGTGAAGCCGATCGAGCGGCGCGTGGAGCGGCGCAGCGCGTAGTCGACCGTGTGGGCGCCGAGTACGATGCGCTTGAGCGGCGGCTCGCCCTCGGCGACCGGAGGCGCGGGGATCAGGTTGCGCGGCGCCGGAGGCGGGGCCTTGAACAGGGGCTGCGCCGGCGCCGCCGGTTTATCCGAGGGTTTGAGCGCCGCGAAGAAGTCTTGCGCAAACAGTTCCAGCTGGCCTCCGTCGATCCTGGAAGATGCCATCGTCTGCTGCGGTCTCGATTCCCTGATCTGGGCGCTGACGTCGCTCAACCACCTCTGTAGGCGTGGGGCGAAATGACGCGCATTTCGGATTCTATCCAATTTTCGACCTCTTGCATCATGCTGTCGGGAGTGTGATCGTCCGGCGAAATCGGCTTGCCGATCGAGACCGTCACCAAGCCCGGACGCTTGATGAAGGAATTCTTCGGCCAGCATTCGCCTGAATTATGCGCGACCGGCACGACCACGCTCTGGGTTTCGATGGCCAGGCGCGTGCCGCCGCTCTTGTACTTGCCCTTCCGGCCGACCGGGATCCGGGTCCCTTCCGGGAACATGATGATCCACTGGCCGTCGGCCAGCCGGCGCTTGCCGTGGCGGACCACGTGGGCAAACGCGTTCTTGCCCTGTTTGCGGTCGATCGGGATCATGCGCAGCAAGCCCATGGCCCAGCCGAAGAAGGGGATGTACAGGATTTCCTTCTTGAAGACGAAGACCAGGGGGCGGGTCAGGTTCGGCAGCAGGAAGATGGTCTCCCAGGCCGACTGGTGCTTCGAGAGGACCACCGCCGGCGCGTCCGGCAGGTTCTCGTAGCCCTTGAATTCGTAGCGGATGCCGCAGATGACCTTTGCGCACCAGATCATGAAGACGTTCCAGCGCGAGGTCACCCAGAAGCGCTTGTTGTAGGGCAGGGGCGCCGCCAGGAAGCAGACGCAGGCCCAGACCACGGTGGAGACGATCATGATGACCGTGAAGAGCAGGGAACGCAGGAACAGACTGAAGGTGTGCAAAGGGGCTCCGGACGGATTGCTGGTTTGGACGTGGTGCTTGTTATTGTATGTGCTGCTTATTCGGGCCGCTGTGCCGCGGTCTTCAGGAAGGACTGTACCATCGAAGCGAGGTCGGGGAAAACCTGGGTGCCCGGCGGCAGGCCCCCGGTCTGTTGCGTTTTTTCCCCTTTGCCGGTCAGGACCAGGTAGGGCACGCAGCCCAGGCGGAAGCCCGCCTGCAGGTCGCGCAGCGAATCGCCCACCGTCGGCACGCCCTTCAGGCTCATCTTGAAGCGCTTGCTGATCTCCTCGAACATGCCGGCCTTGGGCTTGCGGCAGTCGCAGTTGTCGATCGCGGCGTGCGGGCAGAAGAAGATGGCGTCGATGTCGGCGCCGACCAGCTGGGCGCTGGCGTGCAGTTTCTGGTGGATCGCGTTCAGGGTCGTCATGTCGAACAGTTCGCGCGCGATGCCCGACTGGTTCGAGGCGATGACGACCCGGTAGCCCGCCTGGTTCAGGCGGGCGATCGCTTCCAGCGAGCCGGGAATGGGAATCCACTCCGCCGGCGACTTGATGAAGTCCGGCGAATCGTGGTTGATGACCCCATCCCGGTCGAGGATGATGAGTTTCATGGTACTGCCCTTACAACGTCAGGATGCGAGTTTCGAGATGTCGGCCACGCGGTTCATCATGCGGTGCAGCTGCGAGAGCAAGGCCAGGCGGTTGTTGCGCAGGTCGATATCCTCGGCCATCACCATCACGTCGTTGAAGAAGGCGTCGACTTCTTCCTTCATCAGCGCCAGCGTCTTCAGCGCGCCGGCGAAGTCGCGTTTCTCGAACGCGCCCGTGACGTCGCCCTCGAGCGATGCCATCTTCGCGTTCAGCGCGGCTTCGGCCGGTTCGACCAGCAGCTCCTGCTTGACCGACGCGTCCTGCGGCATCGCGTCCTCGTTCTTCTTGAGGATGTTGGTGATGCGCTTGTTGGCGGCGGCCAGCGAGGCGGACTCCGGCAGGGCGGCAAAGGCCTGCACCGCTTCCAGGCGCCCGACGACGTCGTCGACGCGGTCCGGATTCTGGGCCAGCACGGCCTCGACTTCGTTCGGCGAGAAGCCGCGCTCGCGCAGCATGCCGCGCAGGCGGTCCAGCATGAAGTCTTTCACTTCCGCGGTCGGGTCCCGCATTTCCTTTACCTTCGCGGCCTGGCCTTCAAACACGGCAGCGGCATCGCCCAGCAGTTCCGACAGCGACAGCGGCAGACGCTTCTCGACCAGCATGCGCATCACGCCCAGGGCGTGGCGGCGCAGCGCGAACGGATCCTTCTCGCCGGTCGGCTGCAGGCCGATGGCCCAGATGCCGACCAGGGTTTCCAGCTTGTCGGCCAGCGCGACGGCCAGGCCGGTATTGGTCGAGGGCAGGGCGTCGCCGGCGAAGCGCGGCTGGTAGTGTTCGGACGCCGCCTTGGCCACTTCCTCGTGCTCGCCGTCGTGGCGGGCATAGTAGGTGCCCATGATGCCCTGCAGCTCGGGGAACTCGCCGACCATGTCGGTCAGCAGGTCGGCCTTGGACAGGCGCGCGCCACGCTCGGCCAGTTGCACGTCGTAGCCGAGGCGGCGCGCGATGCTGGTCGCCAGCTTCGTCACGCGCTCGGAACGTTCGGCCTGGGTGCCCAGCTTGTTGTGGTAGACCACGTTCGACAGCTGCGGCAGGCGCGACTCCAGGGTCTTCTTCTTGTCCTGCTCGAAGAAGAATTTGGCGTCCGACAGGCGCGGGCGCACCACGCGCTCGTTGCCGCCGACGATGGCGGTCGGGTCGTCGGTGGCGATGTTCGACACGATCAGGAAGCGCGAACGCAGCTTGCCGTCGTTATCGGTCAGCGCGAAGTATTTCTGGTTGGTCTGCATGGTCAGGATCAGGCATTCCTGCGGCACCGCCAGGAATTCGTCCTCGAAGCGGCACTCGTAGACCACCGGCCATTCGACCAGCGCGGCCACTTCGTCGAGCAGCGATTCCGGCATCAGGACGCGGTCGGCGCCGGCCTTTTCCAGCAGCTGCGAGCGGATGCTTTCCTTGCGCGCTTCGGCGCTCGAGAGCACCTTGCCTTCGGATTCCAGCACCTGCGCGTACTGGTCGGCGTGCGGCACGGTGATCTCGCCGCCATGCGACAGGAAGCGGTGCCCCATGGTCTGGCGGCCGGCGTTCAGGCCCAGCAGCGTGAGCGGCAGCACCTGCTCGCCGTGCAGGGCGAGCAGCAGGTGGACCGGGCGCACGAACTGCACGGTGGCGCCGTCCGGGCGCTGGTAGCTCATGACCTTCGGGATCGGCAGCTTGGACACGGTCTCCTGCAGCACGTCCTGCAGGGCGCCGGGTAGAAGGCTGCCCGATGCGGTATAGGTGTAGAAGAAGGATTCGGCCTTGCCGTCCTGGGCGCGTTCGAGGTCTGCTACTTGCAGGTCGGGGAAGCCCAGCGCGGCCAGCTTCTTGGCCAGCGGCGCGGACGGGTTGCCGTCCTTGTCCAGCGCGACCGACACCGGCAGCACTTTTTCGCGGATCGATTTGTCGGGCGAGGTGCCGCGCACATTGGTGATGGTGACGGCCAGGCGGCGCGGGGTGGCGTGGGCGGTGGCGACGCTGTCGCCTTCCAGGAAGTCGCGCGCCTTCAGGCCATTGGCGATGCCGTTCGCAAAAGCGGCGCCCAGTTTCACGAGCGCTTTCGGCGGCAGTTCTTCGGTCTGGATTTCGACGAGGAGAGTCTGGTTCATGGTCTTGTTCTGTTCTTATTAAGCAGCGGCTTTTGCGGCGCCCGGCAGCATCGGGAAGCCCAGCTTCTCGCGCGAATCGTAGTAGGCCTGGGCGACCAGGCGCGACAGGGTGCGCACGCGGCCGATATAGGCGGCGCGTTCGGTCACGGAGATCGCGCCGCGCGCGTCCAGCATATTGAAGCTGTGCGAGGCCTTCATGATCTGCTCGTAGGCCGGCAGCGTCAGCTGCAGCTCGACCAGGCGCTTGGCCTCGGCTTCATGGTTCGAGAAGGCCTGGAACAGCAGTTCGGTGTTCGCGTGCTCGAAGTTGTAGGTCGACTGTTCGACTTCGTTCTGGTGGAAGACGTCGCCGTAGCTCAGCGTCTTCTTGACGCCGTGTTCTTCCCATTCGGTCCACACCAGGTCGTAGACGTTCTCGACGCCCTGCAGGTACATCGCCAGGCGCTCGATGCCGTAGGTGATCTCGCCCAGCACCGGCTTGCAGTCCAGCCCGCCGACCTGCTGGAAGTAGGTGAACTGGGTGACTTCCATGCCGTTCAGCCAGACTTCCCAGCCCAGGCCCCAGGCGCCCAGGGTCGGGCTTTCCCAGTCGTCCTCGACGAA
>Ga0308164_10003389_pt1 | contig 14454 bp, 14 predicted proteins | sample PhyTR2_FD_201031 | JGI IMG/M metagenome (GOLD analysis project Ga0308164, IMG submission 201031) | Phyllosphere microbial communities from UC Gill Tract Community Farm, Albany, California, United States - DLSLT.R2 | ecosystem: Host-associated > Plants > Phyllosphere > Unclassified | place: USA... | reverse complement strand
GCGTAGCGCGCATCCTCACGCTCATCGGCGCTGGTGGAATTTTTCAACGCGTTTTCGAACGTCTTGCGCTGTTGATCGAAGTCGAGCAGGCCTTGTTGCCCCATACGTTCGGTGACCGATGTTTTCATTTCCCAGGTAGTGGCATTGACCTTGCGGACGGCAACGGTGGTATCGGCGCTCGGGCAGCGCGAACTGAACGTGGTGCTGCCGGCTGCGTGCACTGGTGCCGAACTCGTGCATTGCTGGTCAGCTGGCGGCAACAGGCCGCTGCCCGTGGCGCCAATGCACAGTTGCCCCGGACTGGGAAGCGCGCCGACAACGGCCGCCCCACCTGGCACCTGGACTCGCATACTGGCCATGCCACTGGCGCTGTCGTTTTTCTGCTTCAGCACAGCGCCATTGCTTTGTATGGCATTGGCATCGGCGTCGATCCGGTACAGGCCAGGCGGTGGCAAATTGACCAGGGCGGGCGCCGTCGCGGCGCTTACGTCAGTTGCGCCGAATGGCAGCAGGATTGCCGCGATCATGGCCGGCAGGCGAGGGGGAAAGGACGTGGTGAACAAATAAATCTCCTGAAAAATTGTTATCGAGCCGCTCAGTGAGGAGGTGGCTCAGCGGACGACCATTTCGACGCGTCGGTTTTTTGCGCGTCCTTCATCGCTCTCGTTGGTCGACACCGGTGCCAGATTGGCGACACCGCGTGCCACCAGTCTTGTCGAGGCGATCCCATACGTGGAGGCCAGCGCTGCACATACCGCTTCAGCACGTTTTTGTGACAACGTGCTGTTGGCGGCAAACTCGCCCTGGTTGTCGGTATGGCCAACAATGAATACTTTCATGGCCGGCGTGGCTTTCAGCACGTTCGCCATCTGGGCCAGCTGACTGGCCGAATCGCTGCGCAGGACTGCCTTGTTGGTGTCGAATTCGATACCGTACAGGGCCATCTTGCCGTCGCGCTTGAGTCCTGTCGTGATGGCCGCCGCGTCGACCTCGACGTTGCCCAACTGGGTTGCTGCCGGTTCGATGATCTGCACGAACTGGCGCTTGCGACTCATGATTCCCGAATTTGGAAAGCCGGAGACGATCCCGATCGACACGTAAGTGACGCCGGAAGGTCCTTTGCGCTGGCCACTGTAGTAATGAAAACCCGGCTGATTGGCGCTGTTGAACGTGCCAAGAACGGCATTGTCGTAGCCGTTCCAGTGCGCCTTGCGCGGAAAATTCTCTACCAGTTGCTGCACATTGGCTTGTTCGCATGCGGCGGTTTCGCAGGCATACAAGGTCTGGAAGCCTGCGGCTTCGAGCGCATGGCGGTAGTTGCGGTAGATCTCGAGCGGACTGCTGTCGTCGGGCGCAAGATACAGGCGGTTGCTGATCTTGCCCTCGACCGGGATCAGTACCGGTTTGCCTTTCTGCACAGTCACGACCGACGCCTGCTCCAGGCGGCTGTCGCCGTACATGTACAGGATCGACCCCTTGTACCGGCTCAGTAGCGGACTGTCGGCGCCACCCTTGCGGTCGACGGCCATCTTGTCGGCAGCCAGCACAGGGGCCGTCGCCAGCAGCGCTGCGCCCAACCATATGGCCGCGTGAAGCTTATTGCACACTGCGGGTGCGTCGCAGTTCCGAATTGAGTGCCTGAATATTTTTTTGATGGTCATACAACTCCTGGGTAAGTCGCTGGCTGTCGGTAGCGGATAACTTGTTGGTCTTGTTGCCGGCATTCTGCGCGCGCTGCATTGCGGCAGCATACTTGCGCGCTTCAGTGGCGAGTTCTTCTTGCAGGATACCAATACGGTCGCGATCGCGCCTGTCCTGTTCGGCAGCGCTGATGCGCAGCATGGGCTCGGGTGCCGCACGCACCGCCGGAGCGCCAGCGGCGGGGGAGGTCAATCCTCCATCGGCTGGTTGGGCTGGTTGCGCCAACAGGCTGTTTCGCGCTGCGGCGTTGCGGTTGACAATGACTTCGACGCCTTGGTCGTCGATGTAGCGGGTAGCTGAAATCTGTGCATGGGCCGGGCTTTGCCAGCCGATCTGGACCAGCACCGGTATCAGCAGCTTGAATATCGAGCGGGTCATAGATTGGACTCGTGAAAAGGTGATTGCATGCGTACCATTGCTTCGCTACGAATGACGATGCGCGGACCTCGGGACAACGGGCTGATGCACCCAGTGGACACCGTCGTGCCACCAGTTCCGAAAGGATCTTGCATGCCATTGGCCGACAGCACCTGCGACATCGGCGACAGCGCATTGACTCCCGCATGGATGACGCGGTCGAGCACGGGGACGATCAGGCGCAGGCAGTAGCTGACCCGCACGTGCAGTATGTTGGCATCCTGCACCGAGATTTTCGAGGCACTGCCGGGCGCGCTGTTGCGATAGCTGAGGGTATCGTTGGGCAGCTCACGCCCAGCCTGGCCGTCAACCCGCGTACGTCCGAAGTCGTTCAACGCTGCGCGGTTGGGATTGAGAACATCGATGCGCGTCAGGTTCGGTGTCGTTTCGAGGTTGGCTTCCACGAGCGCGCGGCCATAGCCTGCCATGCTGGGCTGCGTGGCAAACAGCGGCGCCAGGCCCGACGCCAAGGCCGTACGCATACTGCTGTTGCTGCCGTTGTTCACTGCGCCGGCGCGCGCCGCCAGGAGCGTCGCGTTGTTCAGAGTCGCGCGCGCCTGGTAAATCAGGGCAAACTGGATGATGCCAAACACCAGAAGAATAAGCATGGGAAAGATGATCAGGAACTCGGTCATCGACTGGCCGCTCTGGGACTGTCTAGCGCTCATCAAAAACTCCTGCTGCTGCCGCCGTCATCGATGCCAGCGGCAAATGGCGACCGACAGCGATGCCGTAATACGCCGCCGCGCCAGCAGCCATTTCGAGCACGCTGTGCGCATGCCAATGGCCATCGATACGGCGTGCTGGCAGGGCTGGCGTTACCTTGAGGACCGTACCATCCTTGCGCAAATACACCAGGTCGAGCGGATAGGTCATACCGATGGTATGGATCAGGCGGCACGATCGCAGCAGCATGGCCTGATCGGGGCGCAAGGGTGGCCGCCTCAATAGCCCCTGCATCCGCTCAGGCGCCGTGGCCGCTACCATGATCTCGAGCGTCTGCAGACCGCGGTCGAATTCAAAATGGAGTAGTTGCCGTTTCATGTCATCCTCAGAAAGCACCTGATTGCATGAATTTCACGGCAATCGGAAACATCAAAACCAAAAACGTCACCGGGAAAATAAATGCCACCAGCGGGAAAATCAATTTGACCGGGGCTTCCATCGCCAGCTTTTCGGCTTGCTGAAAACGCTCGGTGCGACGCTGGTCGGCCTGGCTGCGGAAGGTCGAACCGAGACTGGCGCCCATGCGCTCAGCCTGGATCACGGCGCTGATGAAGCTGGTGACCTGGGGGATGCGCACGCGTTCGTCCATGCGTCGCAAGGCATCGGCGCGGGTAAGACCGGCACGCAGATCGCGCAGCACGAAGGCGAATTCATTCTTCAGCGGGCCAGTTGGCCCTTTGGCCACGGCCTGACCGATGGCGCCTGCCATGTTCAGGCCTGCTTCCACGCCCATCGTCAAGAAATCCAGGTACACGGGCAGGGCCTTGACCATCAGCTTGCGCCGCTTCTTCAGCGATTCCTTGAGCCACATGCGTGGATAGACGAAGCCCAGCAGGGCTGCGCCCAGCAAAGCCAGCATACTTTCAAATTCAACTACCCTAAGCGCCATCCAGGCCAGCAGGAAGAAACCGACCATGCCCACCAGACACAGGGCCAGAAACTGGGTAGGGCTCATCAGGTACAACAGGCCTGAGAGGCGTAATTTTTCCGCTGAACCAGCGAGGTAACGTTTAGGCAGGCGCTGACAGATGTGGTAATCGATCAAGCGCAGCAGAGGCCACAGGAACCGCAAGAGTTTTGGCAGGGGATCCAGGTACTCGCGGTTTTCGGCAGGGACTTCGGCCTTGAGGCGCATGGCGCTGTAGATCACGGCTGCGGCGAAACAGACGAACGCCAGACCGACCAGTATTGCAATGAGCAACTGTGCAATCATGAAATTATCCTACACATCAATATTGGTAATTTTGCTGATGAAGTGATAGCCGATCGCAACCGCCACCGCAATGACTGCCAGCGTGCACCAGCCATACCATTCGGAAAACAGCGGTTCCATCGCTTCGGGTTCCATGACGCGCAGGATCACGATCAGGAAGATTGGCAGGCCCGACATGACCAGTCCCTGCATTTTCCCCTGTGCAGTCAAACTGCGGATCTTGCCTTCCATCTGTAATTTGGCGCGGATCGTACGACCGATCGATTCGAGCGTTTCAGCCAGATTGGCGCCGACTTCGCGCGCCAGCGCCATACCGGCTGTGACCATGGCCAGATCCTGCAGCGGCACACGACGCTCGAGGTTTTGCAGGGCAACGCCGAAATCGGTGCCCAGCTTCATTTCGCGCAGCAGCAGTTCGAATTCTTGCGACACCGGTGGTGCGCTCTCGTTGGCCACGCTCTCGAGGGCGATCGGTAGACTCGCGCCGGCACGCAGTGCGCCGGTGATCATCGCCAGCGCATCGGGCAACTGCGCTTCGAACTGGCGCAGGCGGCGTTGCGCGATATAGCGCAATACGTAGCGCGGGGCAATGAAGGCCAGTACCATGCAAGCGGCAACGATCACGCCATTTCGCGACACGATCCACGCCAGTACCGGCAAAAAGACCAGTACGCCGATATTGATGAGCAGGATGCGATTGGCGTCGGTAAAAATGAACATCCCTTCCAGCTCGGTCTTGGCAGTGCTGGCTTGGCCCTTCTGTCGGTGCGAAAACCAGCGCGAGCCAAAATGCAGCGCCATCCAGATCAGGCCCAGCATGCAGAAGAAGATGATCGCGATGACAAAATACGGGCTGTCCATCAGAACACCCTCTTGACTGAAGCAGGTAACGATGGCGCTTCGCGCGAATAGATCGACATGTCGACCTCGATACCGCGCGAGACCAGATCCTGAATGAAATCGGGTACGTGGCCGGTAGGCACAAACCGGCCACGTACCTTGCCCTCGGGCGTGAAGCCATCCTGTTCGAAACGGAAGATATCCTGCATCGACACGATATTGTTCTCGATACCGGTCACTTCGGTGATGTAGGTGACGCGCCGGGTGCCGCACGAAAATCGTGTTTGCTGCACGATCAGATTAACCGCCGAACAGATCTGCTCACGGATTGCCTGCATGGGAATATCCAGGCCGCTCATCAGGGTCATCACTTCCAGGCGCGACAGGCAGTCGCGCGGATTATTCGCGTGCGCGGTCGTGAGCGAGCCGTCGTGCCCCGTATTCATTGCCTGCAGCATGTCAAGCGCTTCACCACCGCGGCACTCGCCGACGACGATCCGGTCCGGTCGCATGCGCAAACAATTCTTCACCAGATCACGGATGGTAATGGCACCCTTGCCCTCGATGTTCGCCGGGCGCGCTTCGAGCGAGACAAGATTGGGTTGTGATAGCTGCAGTTCCGCGGCGTCTTCCACGGTAACGATGCGCTCGTCGTCAGGAATGAAACTCGACAGTACGTTAAGCAGTGTTGTCTTGCCGGAGCCGGTACCTCCCGAGATGACGATGTTGGCGCGCTTCTCGACTGCCACGCGCAAGAACTCGATCATGGCCGCATTGATGGCGCCGAAGCTGATCAGATCGTCGCCAGTAAGTTTTTTGCGGGCGAACTTTCGAATCGTCACACTCGGCCCCTTGATTGCCAGCGGGGGAATGATGGCATTGACGCGCGAACCATCCTTGAGGCGGGCGTCGACCATTGGCGAACTTTCGTCGATGCGCCGGCCCAACGGCGAGACGATGCGTTCGATCGCCGCCAGCACCGAGGCGTCGTTCGAGAATGACACCGTCGAGCGGGTCAGCTGGCCATTGCGCTCGATGAAGATATCGTTATGGCGATTGACCATGATCTCGGTGACGGAGTCGTCGCTCAACAAGGCCTCCAGGGGGCCGAGTCCGACCACTTCGTTCAGCACCACGTCGCGCAGCATGCTTCGCCAATGGCGCATCGCGCCGAAAGCGGCATCGGTATCGATGATCTCGTTGATGATCTTGTGTACCGTCTCGCGCAGTTCGGCGTCTCCCATTCTCGACACGTTCACGCGCCGCAAATCCATTGCGCCGATCAGTTTCTTGTGCAAGGTGCCGCGCGCCGCAATGCCCTCCGGGCGCTCGAGCGGGTTCGGGCCTGCTTCCTGATCTGACATGCGTGGTGTCAACCGCCGTTCAACGCCGGTGGGCAGATGCAATGTGGCGGTCTGAACGACACCGGAAGCGCCCGATACCGGTTCCGACGCCGGGGCGGCCACCGGGACCGGATGCAGCCCGTCGTCCGGCGCCACGCGCTTGACCGGCATCGCACTGATATTGACGCGAAAGCTGTAGTCGGCGAGCTCGATCACGTCGGTGCTCGACACGGGGCCGTACTCGTTAACCGCAGTCCCATTGACCTTGATTGGCGCCAGCCCACCGCCATCCTTGAGAAACACCTCGCCATTGCGCGCCGTGAGCTGCAGTTGGCGTCGTCCGACCCGCCAGCCCTGTAGTGGCATCAAGCTGTCGCCATCTTTGCCCAACATACATTCCTCGAGTTCGCACTGGGGTTCACCCAGAAGTTCCTCGCGGCGAAATACTTTTACGCGAATCATGTCATTCCTTCCGATCGAGCGGTGCGGATGGGGGGCCCAGAGGGACGGGTGCTGGTGACTGGCGGATCTTCTCTTCGAACTGGCTCTGCTGGTCCAACCCACGCGCGCGCAGTTGACTCGACAAGCCATCGCCGGCGGAGATGACCTCTGCCTCAACAAACACGACGAGTTCGGTTTTACGGTTGCGGAAATCGTCGGAACGGAACAGGCGGCCAAAAATCGGGATATGCGATAACCCTGGGACGCGGTCGATCGTGCTCGACAGCTCACTGTTGATCAAGCCGGACAGGGCCACGATTTCTCCGGGCTTGATGCTGATTTCAGTGGCCGTATTGCGCGTGATGAAGCCCGGAATTCCGCCGACCGTCACTGAGGGGTCGATCTGTGAAAGTTCAGTCGAGAGGCGTGCAGTGATCGTGTTGCTGGCATCAATTGTTGGCTCTACTGCGAACAGAATGCCATACGGCTTGAATTCGACGGTGGTGGCGCCAAACGCGCCGGCGATCGGAATCGGTACCTCGCCACCCACTTGCAGCCTGGCCTTGCCACCGCTTTTCGCGGTCAGTTCGGGCGATGCGAGCACACGGGCATCGCCGTCACTCACGCCCAGGTTCATACGCGAGGTAATGGTAGTGGCAAGGCCAAGAAACACGCCGCCGGTGGTGCCGTTGCGGTTCAGAAAGCCCGGGTTCGGCGAAAGCAGGTTGGTACTCTCTGTTGCGGGCGCAATATTGGCATAAATACCTGTGTTTTTTGCAACACCCGAGGCACCGAAGGTGGGGCCCTGGGCATCCTTGGCCCAATTGATCCCGATCTGTTCGAGCAGCGCCTTCTTTACTTCGACAAAAGTCAGGCGAAACAATACCGAGCGGGTATAAGCACTGCCCTGGTCTTCAACGACGTTGTTGACGACATTCGGCAGGTCACCGATCAGGGCATTGAGTCTGGCCAAAGCTTCCTTGTGGGCCATGCCTGACAAGATCAGGTCGGGCCCGACCTTGGTCACCAGAATGCCCGAGTTGGCACCGATCAAGGCGTCGAGCTTGGCCCGCACGGCAACCATGTCGCGGCTGAGTACCTGGATGTTGTAGCTCTGTACCTTGTTGCCGCTCCATACGAGCAGATTGGTGTCGCCGGTTTTCTCGGCGATCAGAAGCAGGTTGCGATCGACTGAGGTGGCGCTGACGATGTTGCCGTTGCCAAGCGCTACCCTGGTTATCTTGCCCGGAACCGGCAGAAGCCGGATCTCGCCGACCACGATGCTCAGGGATTCGGTCGGGGCGTAACTTTGCTGAGCCGCAGTCAGTATCGGTGGCGCCGTCCTGGCCACCGGTGCGGCGCGCCTGATCGTACGCCGCACCACCGGTGGCGCGGGTGCCGCACAGTTTTGCGCCAGTGGCGGCGTGGTACACACGGGAACGGCAAGTGCGGCACTTGTCGGCACTGGCGGCTTGTTGCCGATCTTGGCCGGAGCTGGCACGAGGACCGCTGTCTTCGGTGGTAGCTTGAGGGTAGCAGTGACGGACTCAGCATCTGTCTGGCTGGCCGCATGCTGACCGGATGCCAAGGCGCAGGGCGCTGCAACGGTGGCCGCAAGCGCGATCGGCAGGCCAGGCATGAGAAGGGATTGCAGTGGGCGCAGCAGGAAGCGAATCAACGTCGGGGCAGGGCTTGGCAAAGCGTTGTTTTTCATGTGGACGCGATATATTGTATTTTGAGAAAGCGGACTGGCTGCAGGCCGCGTGGCGGCGATTAGTTGCTGAAGGATGGAACCGGGCTATTGGCCCGCGTGGTCGGCATCGGTACCGTGAGCGTCATGGTGTTCGGCGCAGGCGCAGGCGCCGCAGCAGCGGCAGGTGCAACTTGCGACGCCGCGCGCGCTGGCCCCTGTCCTGCGTTGGCCTGCGCAAGCTGCTCGGCCTGGCGGATGGCCTTCCCGATGTCTTGTGACGGCGCCACATCCATCTGCGAGATCAGGTTCCCCTTGCCGCCTACGATGAACTCGATCCCGCCATCTCGCTGTTTTTGCGCGCCTGGCAACAAATCGCTGCCACGCAAGGTCGCCAGACGTACCGGTGAGCGGTCTTCGGTACCGCGCAGGACCACACGGAAGCTCCCCATTTTTTGACCGACAATCAGCCTTGCTGCTTCTTTTGGGCTAACCAGTACGGTGACGGTATCGTAGGTTCTTTCCTTGCCAGGGACTTCGCCCGGGCGCGCCATCTTGGACGCTGCGGCGTCGTCCAGTTGGTTGACGTCCTGGAAATCGGTGCCGGTCGCCAGGACCACCAGATTCTGCATATACAAGGTTGCCTGCTCGGCCGCTGATCCGTCTTCCTCACCGTTATCCCCGCTGGCGCTACGCGGCGTCTTTGACAGCAGGAAAACGTCGATACGATGATTCGGGCGCAAGGTCTGGGCAATCGAATTGATATTGTCGATATCGATCGTCAGGGCGCGCTGGCCAACGGGCAAGATTGAGGCGACGTCGCGGATTTCCGGCGCGGTCAGGTCGGTCAGCCGTACCGGACGGCCGCGTAATACGGGCCGGGCCAGCTTCATCCCTTCCATCGAAGCAAAATCAGCGGCCAGAATGCTGTCTGGATATACCAGGTCTGCTTCCACCGGCCGGGCAACAAAATTATTATTGTTCAGTACCGTGCCGGCTGCCACATCCTTGATCGGTACAGCAACTTCGACCCGGGGCGTGCTGGATCGCTTGCCACGAGCATCGATCTCCGCCTTCATTGTTGCCTCGCGTTGCTGCAAGTAATAGTAGGCAACCCATGCTACGAGGCCAGCCATCAAGGCTGCAGCTACCAAAAGAAACAAGGGACTTTTTAATCGAGCAATTCTTACAGCGGGAGTCGTTGCCATTTTTGCCAGTTTCACTTTCAGGAAGTCACGGAAATTGCGTAGGAATAAGCACGAAAATAATTTTTGACTGCGTCGATCAATTCTTGGATTGGCTGTGGTCCCAGCGAAACTGCTAACAGCAAGACGACACAAAACACCGCAACCACCAGGTATTCGGTCATTGCCTGCCCGCGCTGTACGGTTCGCGCTGTCACAGCTCGGTAGCCATATTGATCACGACCTTGGCGCCGCCGTCTTGAACGATGACGATCTCGACACGTTCCCGCCCGAGCTGGCCGCTGACCGTGGCACGGCTTGGCGTGTCACTGTTGTCGGCACCAGTCAGGGTACGCACGCCGGACCAGCGCGCGTCCTTCAGCACCTGCTGGTAGTAGCTGGCAAGCTGCGCCACTGGCTGGCTGGCAGCCAGTACCATCGTGCTGGCCCTGCGGCCGTCGTCGTCGCTCAGCACATCCGATATGATCCGCGCCCCGCGCGGAAGCGGCAGGGCGGGAAGGCGGGCCTTTATCGGCTTGGCCAGGCGATTCACGGCCATGTAGCCAAACGATCCATCGCGTTCGATCAGCTGCAATGTGGTCAGGCATTTTTCACTCAGCGCCGAAACCACCTGCCAACCCTCGGCCTGGTTCAGCCTGACGGCATAGCCGGCGTCTTGCCACTCCTTGCTCATGCGTTTGAGCAACGTCGGCATTTTTTCACGGCCCTCGACTTGCAGGATCGATACGCCAATGGCATTTACGGACAAGCCCTCGCCGACGGAAACTGCTTTCATGCCAGAGGGAATTTTTTCGGGGCATGCCTGCGCTGCAGAGCCAAGGAGCACGACCATGGGTAGACAGGCAGCGCAGGCAGCGCGTCGCAACAGCGGTACGATCCGGATGTTTTGGCGGCTCATCGCAAACGGTCTCCGGGCACCACGTCCGGCGCTACCTTGCCGAATTCGGCATCCCAGGATTTCGCATCCCATGCTTTTAATCCCAGCAATACGGCATCGGCGGCGGCCCTGGGTGCCGCCTGGGCAAACGGGACGCTCGCCTGTACCATTTCCGTAGTTGCCTGCGAGCCATTGGCGTACCAGGTATTGGACAGGATGGCGCTGGTTGCACCGAAATCCACACCATTCCACTGTTCGTTCCAGACGCTCGTGCGCGGCCACAGCACCTGGTAGGCTCGGCTGTCCTTCGCCACTTCACGAAAATCGACACGTGCCACGGCAAAGGTGTCGCGTGGTACCGGCGGTGCCAGTGAGCCGGTCACGCCGGGGATCGACAGGGCGCCCAGGGCACTGACTGCAGCGCCGGTTACATCGGCCGACAAGGTGGTGCGTTGGACCGACGACTGCTGCTGCTCATAGCGACTCAGGTAGGCTGTATTGGCATTGTCATGCCACATCGGATCGATACCATTGGCGAAGGTCGTTGCCGCGCGGTCCGTATCCGCGATGACGCTGTTGGCTTTCGAGCGGTCGTTGATGACGCGCACGCCAATCTCGCGCCCAATTTCTGTCGCGCTTTTTTGGTTGCTGGAATTAATGGTGTCGAAGGGGGTCCCGCTGTCGTCATACCATACGGTACGTTCCCAGGCGCCATAGCGACCCGCCATTTGCGTGGTGTGCTGGACATCGCTGAATTTTCCAAGCACCACAATTGCAAGGAACAAAGGCACGAGGAAAAACAGTGCCGCGACGATGAATTCGACCATTGCTTGGCCGTGCTGGGCCGGACAGCGGCGGTGCATCAGGCGCGTCATGGTGCCGTCACCGAGAGCAGCAGCGCGGCTGGCGGATTCTCTACCAGTTGCGCCTGCCAGTAAGGATTGAACAAGTTCGCCATTTCAGTGCGACTGTCTTCGCGCTGCCAACCGGCACGATTGAATGCAGTGCTGTCGCGATTGGCGCGGAAAAAGTATGCAGCGCCCGATGCCATTGCGCGCATGGTGTCTCCTTTTAGCGCTTCCTCGGCCTTGATGGTTCCGGCGCCATTGCCAATCACGCGGGTGGAGGTGCGAATTTGCGTGCCGGCATGGCGCACTTCGATGGTGAATGGTTTGGCAGCGCCGTTTTCGAACGCACTCTGGTTGGCGGGTGTGGACATATCGGTAACATCGCGATAGTAATTCTGCAAACCACCGGTGCTGGCATCCAAGCTCTGACCGGGCCCGCGGCGAAAGCGCGCCGTGCCCGGGACGGCTGTCAAACCCGTGGTGGCGCCGCCGAAGTTCCGTGTATCTGACGGGTTACCGGCGAAGCCGACCCGGGATCCGTAGCCGCCGTTGGTGCCTGCCAGGGCGCCAGCCGAACCACCCCGGCCGTCCTGGAGCAGGGGTACTGGCAGTGGGGCGCCTGCAGGCGTAATGCAGATCAACACGCCGATACCCTGAGTGGCATCGAGCGCCATCCAGCGTTGTTGATTGGCTGACAAAATCGTGCCGCCTTTGTGGTTGAAGTTATAAACGGTGAATAAAGGAACCGCAGCGCCGGCGCAGGCGCCTGGCCTGGGTACCGAGGCCCAGTTTGCTGTCAGCGTCGATTCACGGTCGCGGATAAAGGTATCGGTCGAGTCGGCATCGACCACCACGTTGGCGAAGCGGTCAGACTCGGCCGAACGATTGTTGGCGCGATGATTATTGGTGTACACCGCCCACTCCCTGACCTGATTTGCGGTGTATGCTGCAGTCTGGAAATTCATTAGGCTCACACTGGCATCCGGATCGTTGCGCTGCACGACCTGGTTAGCGACCAGCGATACATTGACGGCAGTCGCCGTGTGATGGGCCTCCTGCGCCGTCTCGAGGATTCGGATAAGTCGATCGAGCCCGACGACCAAACCCGGCGCAGCAGCGTCATAGGCTGCCGCGATGGCCTGGATCGGCATGATCTTGGCCAACAGCCAGCCCGGCTTTATTGCAGGAACCACGTTCGATGTTGTCGTGTGTGCGGTGTTACCCATTCGTCTGTGTGTAGCAGCGGCGTCATCGACATACGATTTGAGACTAACTAGTTGCGCGACTGAAACTTGATTGGCAACCATCGCCCGATTGGTATAAGCGGCAAAATTATGATCGCGCGCCAAGAGCACGGCACCGCTATATGCGCCAGCATCTGCGGCATTTTGCAGCTGCGTCTTGGTATTTGCCAGTTTGCCGCTGTTATACAAGATCAGGCAAACAATCGCCGTTACTGCTGCGAATAACAGCGTGAATATCAGGGCCTGGCCGGCTTGCGTCTTTTTCTGCAAGCCGGCCAGACTTTCCTGACGCAATTGGAGCGTCGAAATCATGTCGAGCGTCCGCGCTTTCCTTATTTACCGCCAGCTTGATCGTTCTGATCGTTATATTGGCTCATGCCTTTGTTCGCATTGCCACGTGTTCCGGCCGTTTCAGCAGAATCACCTGCATTCGAGATCTGGGCGCTGGCATTTTGGCCGGCAACCTCTTTCGACAGACCGGCGGTTTGATTACGGATCGTCTTGCCAAACATACTGTAGACACCGATGGCGGCGACGGCGATCAATGCAACGATGATGATGTACTCCATCATGCCTTGGCCAAGTTGCTTATGGCTGCGATTGAATTTCATGTTCTTAACTCCTAAATTGGTTAAAAAAGGTTTGATTTTGCGACGTGGTTACAGCTTCCCGCCAGCGCAGTTACCGCCAGCGGATCTACTAGCCACCGATTCAGAAAGAACCGGCAGCGCGTTATGGTGGGCTACTGGTTTCCACCCTGATCGTTGGCGTAGTTGTACTGACCCATACCGACCTTCTGTGGATCGTTCGCGCGCCCACCTGCCGCATTTGCCGCATCGGTCGCGTTGGCGGTGCTCGCCGTTTTGCCGGCCACTTCCTGTGCCATGCCCGCCGTTTGCACGCGTACCGTGCGCCCGAGGGCCGAATAAACACCGATGGCAGCGACAGCGATCAGCGCCACGATAATGATGTACTCCATCATTCCTTGACCGGACTGACGTTCGCAGCGATAAGAGTAAATACGATCCATGATTGACCTTATATGGTTAAGCGGGACAATACGGGTTATCTCATCAAGCACGGTTATTACGACATAAGCCGAAAAGAAAAGCCGTCGTGTGCCTGTATTTATTGGCCGTATCCTATATGAGATTTTGAACATGCACTATGCATATTCAATAGTGTGCTTCTATCAAATTAGAACTGTAAATATATTATTTTAATACTTGATTAACTCGTGTTTTTAATCCGCGGTATACGATCGGATGGAGAAAATAGTTAATATAAAAAAATGAAAATTACTTTACAAAATCTTTTGGCAGTCCTGCCTGCCTTGGGCAGTTTTCGGAAACTGCCCGGCCGCGCGACGCCTTCTCGAGCGTGAACATGCACCGACGGATCGGGAGAGTGGGGGCTGAGCTATTTGTTTCTTGAGCACGCTGATTGCAGCACACCGTTACGCGCTGCTGCCATTGCGTGTATCCGTGCGCTAGTATCTTTGGGGGGATGCCGGCACGCTGAAAGTGGCGTTGGCAATGACGATTGCGGCGCTGGCATACCATCGGCGCACGACCGCTGAAGTGGGCGGCTGTGCAACGTGCCAACAAGGCGGTTGCTTACGGTCGATCAGACGGGGATGACGTCAGCGATGACATCGTCAAGTCCTGCGGGGGAGGCTGTCGTTGCGGGCAACGGGCGCTGGCAGCGGGGAGCGCCTCAGGCTTGTCGTCCATCGGTATGCGGCTGGATCGCACAGTGGCGGGGATCCGCCTGCCGGCAGCATGGGTGCCGGACGTCTTTAGCCGGGCTGGGTGGCTTCAGTCGCGGCTTCCTGCAACCCGCGTGCCAGGCTCGATACGCTCGGATTGTCGACGAACACGCAGCGCTTGCCATGGCGCTTGCAATGGTC
>Ga0308164_10003388_pt1 | contig 14456 bp, 10 predicted proteins | sample PhyTR2_FD_201031 | JGI IMG/M metagenome (GOLD analysis project Ga0308164, IMG submission 201031) | Phyllosphere microbial communities from UC Gill Tract Community Farm, Albany, California, United States - DLSLT.R2 | ecosystem: Host-associated > Plants > Phyllosphere > Unclassified | place: USA... | reverse complement strand
GCTCCGCGCCAAGCTCGGGCACCTCTGCCGCGGCAAACAGCGCAAGCTGCTTGGGCGGCGTCCGGCGCACATCCCACAACGCTTCCCGCCGTTCCTTTTGGACCGACCGAAACGCATCCGCATCGGCCAGCAGGTTCATCGCCCGCTGTGGCAGGTTCGCGCGCCGCGCAAGGTCCTCGATACTCGCGAACGGCCCACCCGCACGCGCCTCGACGATCGCCGTCGCCCAATCCTGGCGAAACCCATCGACCTGGCGAAACCCGAGCCGCAAATCCTCCCCGACACGGGGAGGGGGACCATCCGCAGGATGGTGGAGGGGGGCCGCCGTAGACACTCCGCCTGGAAGAGTGGCAGCCGAAAGCGCGCCGTCAGTAACAGGAACATCCGCAAGCGATACGTCCGCGGAAGCCCCCCTCCACCCTGCTGCGCGCGGTCCCCCTCCCCGTACCGGGGAGGATAGGCTGTTATCCCACCCGCTCGCATTCACATCGACCGGCAGCACGCATACCCCGTGCTCGACCGCATCGCGCACCAGTTGCGCCGGCGCATAAAACCCCATCGGCTGCGAATTGAGCAACGCGCAACAGAACACCGCTGGGTGAAAGCATTTGATCCACGACGACACATACACCAGCCGCGCGAACGACAACGCATGGCTCTCCGGAAACCCGTAGGATCCAAACCCCTCGATCTGCTTGAAACAGCGTTCGGCGAACTCGCGCTCGTAGCCACGGGCGACCATGCCCTCGACCATCTTGACCTGAAAGTTCTCCATCTTGCCGACGTTGCGGAACGTCGCCATCGCCCGGCGGAGTTGGTTAGCTTCCTCAGGCGTGAACTTGGCCGCAACGATCGCAAGTTTCATCGCCTGTTCCTGGAACAGAGGCACGCCAAGCGTCTTTTCCAGCACGTCGCGCAGTTCGCCGGCAGGGCCGTGGAGCGGCGAAGGCGAGGGATATTTGACTTTCTCCTTCTTCGCTCGTCGACGTAGATACGGATGCACCATGTCGCCTTCGATCGGTCCCGGCCGAACGATCGCAACTTGAACGACCAAGTCGTACAACTCCTTGGGTCTCAGGCGCGGCAGCATGTTTATCTGCGCGCGGCTCTCCACTTGGAACACACCGATGCTGTCACCCTTGCACAGCATATCGTAGACCGGCTTTGCAGCATCCGGGATCGTATCGAGGTCGTGGTCGCCAAGGCCGTGTGACCGCATGAGGTCGAAGCTCTTGCGGATGCACGTCAGCATCCCGAGCGCCAGGATGTCGACCTTCATCAGGCCAAGACAATCGATATCGTCCTTGTCCCATTCGATGAAGGTGCGATCCACCATCGCGCCATTGTGGATCGGCACCATCTCGTCGAGACGGCCCTGGGTCAGTACGAAACCGCCGACATGCTGCGACAAATGGCGCGGGAACTGAAGCAGCCGGTCGACCATGTCGTGCAGGCGTGCGATCTCGGGGTTTTCAGGATCGAAGCCGGTCTCCTTCAACCGTTGCTCGCCGAACCGACTGGAAAAGCTGCCCCAGACCGTACTGGTCAGCCGATGAGTCACGTCCTCGGTCAGGCCAAGTGCCTTGCCGACCTCGCGTACGGTACTGCGGGGTCGGTAATGGATGACGGTCGCAGCGATAGCAGCGCGATCCCGACCATAGCGGCGGTAGATGTACTGCATCACCTCCTCGCGCCGTTCATGCTCGAAATCGACGTCGATATCCGGTGGTTCGTCGCGTTCGGCGCTGACGAACCGCGAGAACAGCAAATCGTATTTCATCGGGTCGACCGAAGTGACGCCGAGCAGAAAGCATACGGCCGAATTGGCCGCGGACCCCCGCCCCTGACATAGGATCGGTGGCTCTACGCTGCGTGCGTACCGGACGACATCGTGCACCGTGAGAAAGTAATAGGCGTATTCGCGTGCGCGGATCAGCCGGAACTCCTCGTACAGCAGCGCCAGCATCTTCTCGGGCACGCGTTCGCCGTACCGATCCAAAGCGCTTTCCCAGACGAGATGCTCCAGCCATCCCTGAGGATCCCAGCCTGCGGGGACGGGCTCATGCGGATATTCGTATTTGAGTTCGTCGAGCGTGAAGGCGATCCGCGCGAGCAGCTTTGCCGTCTCGCCGATCGCGTGCGGCCGGTCGCGGTAAAGGTGTGCGATCTCATCCGCATCCTTCAAATGGCGTTCGCCATTGGCACCGAGCCGTTTGCCGGCTCGCTGAATCGTCGTGCCCTCGCGAATGCAGGTGACGATGTCGTGAAGCGAGCGATCGTCCGCTACCGCATAGCGTACGTCGTTAGTCGCGAGTATCGGCACGCGCGCCTTGGCAGCGATTCGAGCAAGCCGGGTCTGGCGCCGCCGATCGCGACCGCCGTGCGGCATCGTCACACCGAGCCATATCGATCGCCGTACATATGGGCGCAGGGCGACGAGCGTGGCTTCAAGACCGGGATCGGCGCGCTGGGGAAGTGTGACGTCCTTCAACGCAACCACGGGCCTTGCCGTGCACTCTGGCATGACGATCAGCAGGATCTCACCCAAGTGCTCGATCAGATCGTCCAGACCGAGGATGCAGCTGCCTTTCTCGGCCCGCCGGTTGCCCAGCGTCAGCAGCCGCGTCAGCCGTCCCCACCCGGCACGCGTCGCGGGGTAGGCGACGATGTCGGGCGTACCATCGGCGAACACCAGACGTGCGCCGACCACCAGCTTGAAGTCGAACGGCGGTAGATTCGCGCCGAGCTGACCTCGTTTTGCACGTTCCAGCGCATCATAGGCGCGGACCACTCCGGCGACCGTGTTGCGATCGGCTATGCCAATACCGGCCAGTTTCAACTCGATAGCACGCCCGACGATATCGCTGGGGTGGCTGGCGCCGTCGAGGAACGAGTAGTTGGTCGCGGCAACGAGCTCGGCGAACCGGGTCATGGCGCCGCGCCGTTCACGCGAAGACGCCGTGGAGGTACCAGCGCGGCGCCTCCATCTCGGAATACAGGCCGTGGCGGAAGATCCAGAAGCGGCGGCCGCGGCGGTCTTCGATGCGGTAGTAATCGCGCGTCGGAATGTCCTGCCGCCGCCACCATTCGCCGGCGATCCGTTCCGGGCCTTCGCTATGCGCCACATCGTGCACGGTGCGGCGCCAACGGAAGCGGTGAGGCGGGCCGTCGGGGACTTCGGCCATCATCGATTCGATCGGCTGCGGCGGATCAAAGAGGTAGATTGGGCGGAGCGGTGGCTCGCCTGTCTCTGGCACAGTCCAAGGCGTCGGGGCAGGAGCCTCGGCGGCGGGCAGCATCAGCTCGGCCTGTTCGGGGATATGGCTGTCGCGCGCCGAAAACCGGCGTACCCGCGCTCGCCCCAGTCGCGTGCCAAGCTGGTCGACGAGTTGCGCGACCTCTCCCTTCTGCGCCTCGCCGCCCTCCAGCTTCAACTGCGCCGCATCGAGCTTCTCGGCAAGCGCAACGTCGAGGCGGACGAGATCATAGCCGAACCCCGGATCGAGCGGATCGGCGAGGCTGTCGATCCGCTCGCGGAACAGCCGCATCAACAGCGCCACGTCGCGCGTCGGCTGGCCGGTCTCGATCCGCAGCCGCTGGACGAGACCGTCAGCACGAAACAGCCGTGCCTCCCACCGTCGCCCGCCTTCATGACGGTCGGCAAGCTGAGCCGCCGCTTCGGTGGCGAGTTCGGCGAGCATTTCCAGCGCGTATTCGGTGCGCGCGATCGGTTCGGCGAAGCGGCGTTCGACACCGATCTTGGCCACAGTGCGCCGCGCGACGATCGGCCCCTTCACCGAACCCTCGAGCCGGCGGATCATCATCGCCGCCTCCTCGCCGAACCGCGCCGCGATCGTCGCGAGCGGTCGCGCCATCACGTCGCCCACCGTCTTCAGCCCTGCGCGCGACAAGGCGGTCGTCGCATCCTCGTCAAGGCCCAGTGCCGCCACCGGCAACCGCTTCACCGCACGCTTTTCATCCGGCGCCGGCGCCCCCGCATACCGCGCCAGCGCCCGCGCCGTATCGGGCGTGTCGCCGAACGCATGGCGCACCAGCAGTCCCCGGCGTGCAAGGCGCTCCTCCAGATCAGCCGCCAATCGCCGCTCGCCCTCGAACTCGTGCACGCACCCGGCAATATCGAGGATCAGCCCATCGGGTTCGTCGAGCGCCACCGACGGCGTGTACCGCTGGCACCCGTCCGCGAGCCGCTCGAGCCATTCGTGATCGGCATGCGCGTCATGCTCGTACACCTCCAGTTCGGGCACCCGCGCCCGCGCATCCGCCAACGTCAGTCCCGGCTGGAGTCCCGCCCGCACCGCCTCGCGATCAAGCGCCTTCAGTCGCACCCCGCCCGAGACCGTCTCGACGAACGCGATCGGCGTCTCAGCCCGTCCGACGAACAAATGCGGCCGCATCGTCCGCAGCCGCTCGATCGGTAGCCACGGAAACACCAGCGCCAGGTAGCGCCGCGGAATCACCGCCTGTTTCAGTATCGAAGACGGCGGCCTCGAAGGCGGTTTGGTCGAAGATATACGCGTCACGGTCCCACTCCACACGCCAGCGAAGCCCGGCCTGGCCTCCACGTCGACGCAGCAATTCGATGTCGAAGGCAGGTTTGCCCGGTGCGTCGGCTTCCAGCGGTCGTGATCGACACGCGGCGACCTGCCAGCGCGACGCCGCAGCGCTTGGCACGGGCTCCGCGCCGATGCGCAGGCTGAGAATGGTGACGCCCGAGGCTTCGGCCGCCAGCATCAGCCGCCGCGTCGCGGTAAGATCGATTTTAGGCGCGCGCCCCCAGGATTCGATCAGCAACGTGCCGAGCCCGTGGCACCGCGCGGCATCGGCGGCGGCGCGCAACAGGCTCGCCTCGTCCTCGACCAGCCCCAGAACCAGCGACGTCACGTCGAGCCCCATCTCGACCAACCCGGTCGCATGCAGCCGTCCGCCCTGCCGTTCGCTTGCCTCGGTGCGCAGCCACATTACCGGCGCCGCCTTTGCCGCCAACACCGAAGCGATCGCGAACCCCGCGCCACTCGCCGAATCGTCGACCGTCGCGAAAATCTCGTGCAGCTGCGCCTTCGCCATCCCCTGCGTCAGCCACGCATCGTCCGCACGGCCATCACCCTGAGTCGGCATCCCCGTCGTGGCAATCCGCTTCAGGCGGGCTATCAAGGCAAGCGACTCGTTCACAATTGTTCTTGTAATGTTCTAGTACCGGAGTCGCCAAGCGGAATCGTGTTTGCAGCAAATTTCACACGAAAGTCGAAAAGGCGCTTGCCGTCCCGGAAACACCGGGCTAACAGCGCGCCTCACCCAGTCACCGTGTCGCTTCAGACCGGAGGCATAGGCGCCAGAGCGGGCGTAGCTCAGGGGTAGAGCACAACCTTGCCAAGGTTGGGGTCGAGGGTTCGAATCCCTTCGCCCGCTCCAGTTTTCTTAGGAAAACAGCGGTCCAGTGCGAGGCGACAGAGCCTCAGCCTTTTGATCCACCATCTTAATCACCGTCACTACGCATGGCGTTTCTCATGCGCTCGCCTTACGCTCGGCGCATGGCAATCCTTCGGCGCGCGCGTCACCCGTTGATCCTGTCGGCTTTGCTGCTGGCCGCCCCCTCCTCGGCAGCACCCGGTACTGCGCCTGCCGACCTGCAGCGATGGCAGACGCAGGCCAAGCGCGTGACGATCACCCGCGACGACTGGGGCATCCCGCATATCAAGGGGCGGTCGGATGCCGATGCGGTGTTCGGCATGATATACGCACAGGCGGAGGACGACTTCCCACGCATCGAGGCGAATTACCTGACCGCGCTCGGCCGGACCGCCGAGGCGGCCGGCGCTGACGTGGGCGAGGACGCGGTCTGGGCGGACCTTCGTCAGCGGCTGTTCGTCGATCCGCCCACGCTGAAAGCGGACTATGCCGCCAGCCCGCCATGGTTGCGCACGCTGATGCAGGCCTGGGCGGACGGTCTGAACTATTATCTCGCGACGCACTCGCAGGTGAAGCCCCGCGTGCTGACCCGGTTCGAACCGTGGATGGCGCTCAGCTTCACCGAAGGCAGCATCGGCGGCGATATCGAGCGGATCTCGCTCAGCGACCTGAAGACCTTCTACGGCCAGCCAACCCCGCCGACGCCGGAGGAACTGGGGATGATCCCGCGCGAACCGTCGGGGTCCAACGGCATCGCCATCGCACCGCGGCTGACCGCGAACGGCCGCGCGCTGCTGCTGATCAATCCGCACACCAGCTTCTATTTCCGGTCCGAGGCGCAGATGACCAGTGACGAGGGGCTGAACGCGTATGGCGCCAGCACCTGGGGCCAGTTCTTCGTCTACCAGGGCTTCAATCCGAAGGCCGGTTGGATGCATACCTCGGCAACGGTCGACAATGTCGACGAGTTCGCCGAGCGGATCACGCGACGTGGCGGCGGCTATGCCTATCTCTACGGAAAGGCCAGCCGGTCGGTCGTCGCGAACACCGTCCTGCTGCGCGTCCGCCAGCCCGACGGGACGATGGCCGAGCGCAGCTTCACCACCTATCGCACGCATCACGGCCCGATCGTCGCCACCAAGGCCGGCAAATGGATCGCCACCGCGCTGATGTGGCGCCCGGTGCCGGCGCTCGAGCAAAGCTACCTTCGGACCAGGGCGACCGATCTCGCAGGATATATGAAGGTCGCGGCGCTGAAGGCGAATTCATCGAACGACACGCTGTTCGCGGACAGCGAGGGCGAGATCGCGTTCCTGATGCCGCAGTTCATGCCGATCCGCGACGATCGCTTCGACTATACCCGCCCGGTCGACGGCAGCGACCCCGCGACCGACTGGCATGGCCTGCATACGCTCCCCAACCTGCCGAGCGTGCTCAACCCGCGCGTGGGGTGGGCGCACAACACCAACGACTGGCCGTGGAGCGCGGCGGGCCCCGACAGCCCCAAGGCGGCGGACTATCCGCGCTATATGGACCAGGTCGGCGGCAATGCGCGCGGCGTCCATGCCGACCTATTGCTGACGGGGAAGACCGGCTGGACACCCGACACGCTGCGGACCGCAGCGTTCGATCCCTATCTCCCCGCCTTTGCGCGATTGATGCCCGGACTGGTCGCCGCGTGGGAGGCACTTCCCGCCAGCGATCCGCGGCGCCCCGCGCTCGCCGCACCAATCGCGCTGCTCAAGCGCTGGGACCATCGCTGGGCCTATGATTCCACCGCGACCAGCCTCGCTGTCTTCTGGGGCGACCAATTGTGGCGTGAGGTCGGCAGCTTCGCACAGGCGGAGAGGCTGAACGTGCCCGACTATATCGCCACGCGAGTCGGCCCTGATACGAAGCTCGCCGCGCTGAGCACGGCCGTCACTCGGCTCAAGCAGGATTTCGGCGACTGGCGGACGCCGTGGAAGGACATCAACCGCTTCCAGCGGCTCGACGATTCGATCGCGCCGCATTTCGACGACAGCCGCGCCTCGACCCCGGTGCCGTTCACCTCGGCACAATGGGGCAGCCTCGCGTCGTTCGGCGCGAAGCCGTGGCCGGGGACGAAACGCTATTACGGCACCAGCGGCAACAGCTTCGTCGCGGTGGTCGAGTTCGGCGCGCGGGTGAAGGCGATGGCGGTGATGGCCGGCGGCCAGAGCGGCGACGTCCGATCGCCGCATTTCGCCGACCAGGTAGCGCGCTATGCCGAGGGACGGTTGCGGCCGGTCTATTTCCATCCCGACGAACTGGCGGGGCACGTCGAACGAACCTATCGACCGGGTAACTGATCTACCGCATATCCAGCGATGTCGGTGCTTGCGGCGCCACCCAAGCTATTGCACGGACTGGACATGCCTGACGCCCCTCCCCTTCTCGCGGTCCGTGCGCTCGGTAAGTCGGTACCGGGTCCGCGGCGGCTGTTCCGGCATCTGGATCTGGAGGTCGGCGCGGGCGAACTGGTCGCGATCATCGGCGAATCCGGGGTCGGCAAATCGACGCTGCTCAACATCCTAGCCGGGCTGGACGAGGCGGACGAGGGCAGCGTGGCGATCGACGGCATCGACCTCGGCGCGCTCGACGAGACCGCGCGGACGCGGTTGCGGCGCGAGCGGATCGGCTTCGTCTTCCAGGCCTTCCACATCCTCCCCTATCTGACGCTGCGCCAGAACGTCGCGCTACCGCTGGCGCTCGTTTCGCCGGACAATGCCGCAGCATCGACGCGCGCGGAAGAGATGCTCGATGCGGTCGGGCTGGATGGTCGCGGTGACGGCTACGCGCGGGATCTGTCGGGGGGCGAGTTGCAGCGCGTGGCGATCGCCCGTGCGCTCGTCCACCGCCCCGCGCTGATCCTCGCGGACGAGCCGACCGGCAACCTCGATCCGGAGACCGCGGCGCGCGTGCTGTCGCTGTTCGCCGATGCGGTGCGCGGCAATGGTGCGGCGGGCGTGATGGTGACGCATTCGGACGCGAGCGCGGCGATCGCCGACCGCGTGCTGACGCTGGGCGCCGAAGGACTGGTGGAGCGGCGTGGCGCCTGAGATAGGCCTAAAGTCCGGGTCCGGGCTCTGGTCGGGACGGCTGGGACTCCGCTGGCTGATCGCGGGCGAGTGGCGGTTCCACCCTGCCCGCTTCCTGTTGACGGCGGTCGCGATCGCAGTTGGCGTTGCGCTCGGCTTCGCGGTGCATCTGGTCAACGGTTCGGCGCTGGCGTCGTTCGATGGCGCGATGCGCGGCGTCAGCGGCGCCGCCGAACTGTCGGTCCGCGCGACCAGCCCGCTCGGCTTCGACGAACGCCTCTATCCCCGCGTCGCGCGCGCCGATGGCGTCGGCGATGCCAGCCCGGTGCTCCGCCTCGATGCGCGGGTCGGCAAGGCGCGGCTGACGCTGCTGGGCGTCGACGTGATCCGGGCGGCCACGGTGACGCCGTCGCTGATCGGCATCCGCCCGCGTGGTCCCGATACCGGCAACGATACGGCGTTCGACGAGTCCGCGCTGTTCCTGTCACGCGCGGCGCTGACCCAGGTCGGCGCGAAGATCGGAACTCAGCTGGTCGTCGTCGCCAATGGCCGGTCGGTGCCGCTGCGGGTGGCGGGCACGCTGCCGGCGACGGACGAATCGACCGCTGTCGGCGTCATGGATATCGCCGCGGCACAGTGGCGGTTTGGGCGCCTCGGGCGGATCGACCGCGTCGACCTCGCGCTGTCGGATCGCGCGATCGCGGAGCCGGCGTTGCGCGCGATCCTGCCCGCGGACGCGATCCTGTCGACCGCCGAGACGCAGAACGCGCAGGGCGATGCATTGTCGCGCGCGTACCGCGTCAATCTCGACATGCTGGCCCTGGTCGCGCTGCTGACCGGCGGTTTCCTCGTCTATTCGGCGCAGTCGCTATCGGTGGTGCGGCGGCAACGCGCGTTCGCCCTACTCCGGACGCTGGGCATGCCGCGCGCCGGGATCATCGCTGCGGTCGTGATCGAAGGGCTTGCGATCGGACTGGTCGGCGCCGCGGCGGGATTGGCGGCTGGGTATGGCCTGGCATGGGCGGCACTCCACTGGTTCGGCGGCGACCTGGGTGCGGGCTATTTCGGCGGCAGCACCGCGCGCGTCGTGATCCAGCCCGGCGCCGCGATCGGGTTCTTCGCGCTCGGCCTGCTCGCGGCGATCCTCGGCAGCGCGTTGCCCGCACGCGTTGCAGCGCGGGCTGCACCGGCCGCCGCACTCAAGAACGCGGGCGACGTACTCGATCCGCGGCGGCCGGTCGCGTGGTGGCCCGCTGCCGTGCTGCTCGTCGCAGGGGGCGCCGCATCGCTGTTGCCCGCGATCGCCGGGCTGCCGCTGTTCGGATTCCTGGGGATGGCGCTGATGCTCGCGGGCGGCGTTGCGGGGGTGCCGTGGTTCGCGCGCACGCTGCTGACCCCGCTGGCCCGGCGGACGCGGGGCAGCGTGCCCGGCCTGCTCGCGGTCCGTCACCTTCACGGCGCGCCCGGCGAAGCGGCGACGGCGTTGTGCGGGATCGTCGCCTCGACCGCGCTGATGATCGCGATGGCGACGATGGTGACCAGCTTCCGCGGGGCAGTCGACGAGTGGCTCAACCAGGTGCTGGGCGCGGACCTGTATCTGCGCACCACCGCCGGCGCGACGTTCGATCCGGCAACCCGCACGCGTATCGCAGGCACGCCGGGTATCGCCCGCCTCGCCTTCAGTCGCCAGATCCCGCTGACCATCGCCTCGGATCGCCCACCCGTCAGCCTGATCGCAAGACCCGAGCGCGGTGACCGCGATCCGTTGCTGGTGCTGATCAATCGCGGACCGCTGGTGCCGAAGGATGCGCTGCCGATCTGGGTCTCCGAGCCCGCGCACCGCCTGTACGGCTGGAATGCGGGCGAGCGCATCACGCTGCCGATCGCCGGTCGCACGCAGTTCATGGTCGCCGGCATATGGCGCGACTACGGACGCCAAGCGGGCGCGGTGCTGATCGACGAGGGCGATTACCAGCGCCTGACGGGCGACGATCGCCGCGACGAGATTTCCGCGACGATCCTGCCCGGTGCGGATCCGGCGAAGGTCGCGCGCGCGATGACCGATCGCCTGCCCGCCGACCTGCGCCCCCAGGTCGAGGTCGGCCAGCCGGCGACGCTGCGCAAGCTCGCGCTGACGCTGTTCGATCGCAGTTTCGCGGTCACCTATCTACTGGAGGCGGTGGCGATCCTGGTCGGGCTGGCGGGCGTGGCGGCAACGATGTCGGCGCAGACGATCGCGCGCGAACGCGAGTTCGGGATGTTGCGGCATCTCGGCCTCACCCGCGGCCAGCTCACTAGGATGCTCGCCACCGAAGGCGCGATCGTCGGGCTCACCGGCGCGCTCGCGGGGATCGGGCTCGGCCTGGTCCTGTCGCAGGTGCTGATCCACGTCATCAACCCGCAGTCGTTCAACTGGACGATGACCACCCGCATCCCGCTCGGCACGCTGATCGGCGTCGCGACCGCGCTGACAGGCGCGGCGGCGGCGACCGCGATGCTCGCGGGGCGGCGCGCGACGGCGAGAAGCGCGGTACAGTCGGTGCGGGAGGATTGGTGATGCTGCGACCTTGGGCCCTGCTCGGCTGGATCGCCGCGATCGGTGTCGCCGCGCCCGCCGCCACGCCGCCCACCCCTTATCCGGTCGTACGGCCGGGGATCACGCTTCGTTTCCCCGCGGATCACGGCGCACACCCGACGTTTCGCACCGAATGGTGGTACGTCACCGGCTGGCTGCGGACCGAGGATGGCAAGGATCTCGGTTTCCAGGTGACGTTCTTTCGCACGCGCCCGCCGGTCGATCCGCGCAACCCGAGCCGGTTCGCCGCACGCCAGGTTCTGTTCGCGCACGCCGCGCTGTCCGATCCGACCACCGGCAAGCTGCTTCACGGCGAGCAGGCGGCACGCGAAGGCTTCGGTCTCGCGCAGGCGCGCACCGCCGATGCCGACGTCGCGATCCGCGACTGGCGATTGCGCCGCGCGGGGAATGGCCGCTGGACGACGCGCGTAAACGCGGACGGCTTCGGCCTCGCGCTCGACTTCCAGCCGACCCAGCCTCCCCTGCCGCAGGGAATCGGAGGCTATAGCCGCAAGGGACCACGCCCCGAGGAAGCGAGCTATTATTACTCGGTGCCGCATCTCCGCGTGACCGGCCGCGTCCGCAGAGGTGGCGGAACGGTCGCGGTGACCGGCGAGGCATGGCTGGACCGCGAATGGTCGTCCAACTACCTCGCCCCCGCCGCGCAAGGCTGGGACTGGACCGGGCTCAATTTCGACGACGGCTCCGCGCTGATGGCGTTCCGCATACGGCGCAAGGGCGGCGGCACGGTCTGGACGGGCGGCTCGCTCCGCCGCGCCGACGGCAGCATGACGGTGTTCGGCCCGGGCGACGTCGCCTTCCGCCCGCTCGCGACATGGCGGAGCAAGGCGACCGGCGCGCTCTACCCGGTCTCGCAGGAACTGAGCGTGCGCATAGCCGGCGGCGTCCAGCGCTGGCGCCTCGTACCGATGTTCGCCGCGCAGGAGCTCGACGCCCGACGCAGCGGCCTGCCGGTCTATTGGGAGGGCGCCGTTCGCACCCGCGGCGGTCGCGGCTATCTCGAACTCACCGGGTACGAGCGCGCTCTGGAGATGTGAGCGCGCAAAATTTGCGGTGGCGGCGGACGAAACGCGTGCCAGCGCGTTGAGGTCGCTCGAACCGAAACGGGAGAGGACCGGGTTTGCCGCATTTTCTGGTTGCCGAAAGCGAGACCGCGGAAGAGCGCGAGGCGCGTCGTCGCCATGCCGGAAAAAGTTCGGGCGAAACCTACGCGTCGACGCTTCGTCAGCTCCGTCCCGATGCCGAGATCACGATCGTCGCACCCGCCGACGACGATGCGCAGGTCTACGAGGCCAGCGCCCTGGGCCTGTTCGACGCGGTGTTCATCACCGGATCACCGCTCCACGTCTATGACGACAGCCCGGAGGTCCGACGCCAGTTGACCTTCATGCGATCGGTATTCGCATCGGGCACGCCGTCGTTCGGATCCTGTGCCGGGCTGCAACTCGCAGTCGCCGCCGCCGGAGGGAAAGTCCGTAAGATGCCGCAGCCGATGGAGGCCGGGATCGCTCGCCGCATCACGCCAACCGACGCAGGCCGCGATCACCCGCTGCTCGCCGGCCGCGCAGCCAGCTGGGACGCGCCCGCGATCCACGGCGACGAGGTCGAGACGCTCCCCGATGACGCCACCCTGCTGGCGAGCAACGCCGTCACGACGATCCAGGCCGCCGAGATCCGCCACGACGGCGGGATTTTCTGGGGCGTGCAATATCACCCCGAACTCGCGCTCGGCGAGATTGCAGTCGCGCTGCGCCGTCAGGCCGAGGACATCGTCGAAGCCGGGCTTGCAGAGACGACCGGCAACGTCGAGCACCGCGCGGACCAGCTCGATGCGCTCCACCACGATCCCGACCGCCGCTCGCTGCTATGGGCGCTCGGCGTCGACCGCGAGTTCGCCGACGAAGCGCGCCGCCGCACCGAACTGACCAATTTCCTCGATCACCTCGCGGACATCGACGCCAGCGACCGCGCACACGCCGCATCGCCCGATCTGTGTCCCGCCTGACCTTTTGACCCGCAACAAGGAGCGACCAATGTCCACCACTCTAAAGGCAAAGTTCGATACCCGCCGCGAAGCCGAGATGACCGTCGAGCGCCTGGTCCAGGAGCAGGGCATCGAGCGGACCGACATCTTCATCACCACCGACGGCGCAGACAACAGCGTCGGCGACGAGAAGGCCGGTTCGGATACCGAAGGCAAGGACCCAACGCCGGAATCACGCGACGATGCCGCCCTTGAAGGCAAGATCGTCGTCTCCGTCGACATCGCGGACGATGCCCGCGCTGCCGAGGTGAAGGCCGCGTTCAAGGAATTCGACGCGAGCGATATCCAGGGTTGAAAGCCAATCGAGGTACGGCGCTAACTACGCCGTACCTCGCACCGAATCAGTGCGGGGCGAGTCTCCGGAATGTCGCGATGACCGCGGACTCCATGATCGGCTTGTCGAGCACTTCGGCCGGCGGATCGCAGGGCATGCAGGCTTCGGGTGTCCCGGTTATGAACATCACGGGTATGTTGCCGTGCGCGGCGATGATCCGTTGCACCGCCAGCGGCCCGGTCCCCTCGCGCAGCCGGACGTCGGACACGATGATGTCCGGGATGCGCGCGCCCGCAGCGAAGACCGCGTCGGTCTCGCAATCGGCCTGATCATAGGATGTCGCGCCCGCTTGCTCGATCAAGCTGATGATGTGATCCGCGATCAGCCAATCGTCTTCGATCACAAGTACGTGGCACATCTACGTTTCCCGGATACCTAGGGTCACTCAACGCGCCGGCTGCCGGTCGGACCCAGCCTTGACATAGATTAAGTCGAATTGCGTAATTTGGTTACGATGCGTCATCCACCGTCGCAAACCAGTCGGCATAGGGCGTCATCCGCGCCATGTGCCGGTTCAGGTCGGGCGCACCGTCCGTCCACCACACCGGCCCGCGCTCGCCCAGACCATGCTTCGCCGCATCGACCGCGGACCGCGCAGCCGCCTCCGCCGCGCAGTCGCCGCCCCGCTTCGCCGTGGCAACGCCTCGCCGCCCGTCCATCAACGCCGCGACCAGTCGAGCGCGTTCGTCGTCCGACAAGCCGGGGTTAGCGGTACGCCAAAGCCGTCCGCGCACCACGATATACCGTCCGTCGGGGGTCGTCAGCGGGGGCGGTTTCGGCATCGACGCAAGCGAGCCTAGAGCGGCGCGTCGATCGTGAAGACGACGCCGGTGTCGCGATACTCGATCCGGGCGGTGCCGCGCATATGCTGTGCGAGCACGCGTTCGATCATCCGCGATCCGAAGCCGGTGCGCGTCGGCGTGGTGACCACCGGGCCGCCGGTCTCCTCCCACATGAAGGCCAGCCGGCGTCCGCCTTCACCGATGCCGACGCTCC